>Ga0209021_1003788_pt1 | contig 11763 bp, 11 predicted proteins | sample PinacodermFT_FD_187299 | JGI IMG/M metagenome (GOLD analysis project Ga0209021, IMG submission 187299) | Host-associated microbial community of the marine sponge Aplysina aerophoba from Gulf of Piran - sponge pinacoderm, lysed by freeze-thaw... | ecosystem: Host-associated > Porifera > Sponge >... | reverse complement strand
CCGCCGCTCGCCAACGCGCTCGCCAACCTGCTGGCGCACGCCGAAGTCCTGCTCACCAGGCACGCGCCCGTCGAGGCGCTGTTCCAGGAAGCCACCTCGAACGACATCACCGACCTCGCCGACCGGCTCGTCGGCAACCTGGAGTTCGAGGTCGCGCGGCAGCGCAGCGCCGCGGCCGGCTACGAACGGGGGGTCCTGGCCGTCGTCGGGGTGCTGGCGCTGTTCTGGATCGTGCTCGCGGTGCACCAGCGCGCCCGCGGCGGTACGGACGCGGCGGCGCCCGAGGCCCCGGCCGGGACAGTGACGGACGCGGTCCCGAGGCCCGGCGGCGGGACCTACGAGCCGCTGTACGCGATGACCGTTCCCGACGAGCTCCCCAGCCTGTCGCCCGGCGCCATCGACCGCGAGCTGGCCGCCGCCGCGCGGTCTCCGGCGGGAATGAGCGCGGAGACCGCGTTGTTGTACAAGTTCCGCTCCGAGTGGGTGGGCGACAGCCTCGCGGGCGCGGCCGAGCGGCTGGCCAGGCGCATGGACCACCTGCACCGCTCGCACCAGAAGATTCACTCCGCGCTGCTCGACGGCGACGGCATGCTGGAGCTGACGGACGGCATCGACCTGGACGAGGAGATCGAAGCGAGCCTGTCCGTCGCCAACCACGCACGCCGGGAGGTCAACGCCATCGCCGATCTCGCCGGGAGGCTTGCGACGTACCCCGGCCTGCCCAACGGCGCCGGGGAGCGCGACATGGTCGACGTCAACGCCTGCATCGAGGAGGTGGTCGCGGCCACCGGGGCCGAGGGGTGCGCGTCGGTCTCGAAGCGGCTCGGAGACGTGCCGGAGATCTTCGCCTCCAGGACCGAGATCCGGCTGCTGCTGGCGCAGATTCTCGAGAACTCGGTGCGCGCGGTGGAGGGGCTGGAGAATCGCAAGGCCACCATCAAGATTGACACCGCGCAAAGGGACGAAGAGATCGTGATCACCGTCATCGACAACGGCGGCGGCATCACTCCCGAGCGGCGCAGGCAGATCTTCAGGCCGTTCTACACCTCCCGCGACGGCGCGATGGGGCTCGGCCTCACGCTCGCCGGCGACCTGGTGAAGAGGTACGAGGGGGGCATCAAGGTCAACTCGCTTCCGGGCCAGGGCACCGTGGCCCGAATCACGCTGCCCACCGGCACCCCGGGCCCCTGAGGCATCGCCGGTTCCCGCGCATCGGGCGCGGAACCGAACGGACGACACTCCACGACGACGGACAGGACAACGTGCATGGACAGCAAATGGAGGCGGCGGATCTCGGGAATGACGGCGGCGGCGGCGATGCTCGGCGCGGCAGCCGCGCATGGAGCCGAGCCGGTGAGGATCGGCTGGGTCTACGCGATGGCGAACGCGCCGGTGCTGATCGCCGAGGCCGACGGTCACTTCGAGGCGCAGGGACTCGACGTGGCCCTGGAGAGCTTCACCAGCGGGCCGCTCATTCGCAAGGGCCTGAACGGCGGCACGCTCGACATGGCCTACATCGGGGTCCCGCCCATCGTGCACTGGGTCGCGAAGGGCGCCGAGCTGGTGATCGTGGCGAAGGTGAACTACGGGCAGGCGTCGCTGATGGCCCGGCGCGACGCCGGAATCAGCCGCGTCGAGGACCTGGCCGGCCGGCGCCTGGCCGGCGTGCGCGAGAAGTCGGGCATGGACGTCCTGCTGCGCGGCTACGTGCTGGGCGAGGTGGGAGGCCTGGCTCCGAAGAGTCTCGCCGCGATCGAGACGATGCCCGTCGCCGAGATGGGTCCCGCGCTGGAGGCCGGGCGCTTCGACGCGGCGTTCATGTGGGAGCCGTTCGTGGCCCGGATGCTGGCGCGCCGCACCGCGCGCGTGGTGCTGAACGTCAACCGGGCAGAGCCCTACTACCCGTGGTACGTGATTGCGGCACGGCGCGAATTCGTCGACGCCCACCCCGAGCGCGTCAAGAGCGTGCTGCGCGCCCACCGACTGGCGATCACGCACCTGAACTCCAGCCCCAACGCCGGGAACTCCGTGATCGCGCGGGCGTTCGATCTCTCCGAGGAGGTCGGGCCCGACGGCAAGGTGTACTCGCCCGAGGAGATCGTCAAGCGCGCCCGGTCGCGGCTGGGATGGGAGTGGGATCTGAACGAGGACGACCGGGACTTCATCGAGCGGCTGATGGCCTGGAGCACTTCGCTCGGGTTCATCAAGGCGCCGCTCGAAATCGACTCGCTGCTCGACCTCGGCCCGTTGCGCCGCGTGCGGCGCGAACGACCGTGACCGCCGTGATCACGGCGACCGCGATGACCATGGCGACCGCGATGACCATGGCGACCGCGATGACCACGCCGACCGCGATGACCACGGTGACCGCGCCGACCGCGGACGAGCCGGCACGCACGTGGAGAGAAACCGGGGGCGGCCGCTCCGCCCGAGACCGCACCTGAGGAACGGTTCTATGGCTAACCCATCGGATTCGAGGTCGATTGGCCCGTTGCTGCTGATCGCGACCTGCACCATCGCGTTGCTGCCCGCCGTGACGCTGGCGGGCTGGTTGCTCGCACAGCGCAGCGCCGGCGAATCGCCCGGGTCCTCGCCCGGGCGCGCGGTCGCCGAGGCCGAAGCGTTCGGCGTTGCGCTCGATCGGTGGTTCGGCGGCAGGCTGGACGAGCTGCGGGCCTGGAGCGAGATCCCGGCCCTGGTGGAGGGCGTGCGCCGAGCGTCGGTGGAGCACCACGAGCGGGGGTACACCGAACAGACACCCGAGGAGGTCAACGCGCTGCTCGTGCACGACGGGAATCTCGGGCTCGCCCCACAGGCCGACGAGTACCTGGCCGCGCAGGTCGCGCGCTCGCAGGACTGGGCGCGGGTGCACTACACCGACGAGTACGGGTTCACCGTGGGAGTCGTCGGCGTCGAGGACGACTTCGTGCAGACCGACGAGACGTGGTGGCGCCGGGCCTGGGCGCAGGGGGGGTACGAAGGTCCGGTCGGACTCGATCCGGCGATCGGCGCGCTCGGGATGCGGCTGGCGCTGCGAATCGACGACCCGGCGACCAACGCCGCCGTCGGCGTCATGGACGGCACGATCGGAGTCGCCGCCATCCATCGGCTCGCCGATTCGTTCGCCGAGCGCACCGGCGCCCAGTTCCGCCTCCTCGACGCCGAGGGGAACCTGGTCGCGGAGACCGAGAGCGCGCATGCCCGCGACCGGATCCTGAAGCTCTCGCAGGACACGATGGGCCAGGAAGGCTGGCGGATCGGGGTCGGGAGCGCCGGGCACTCGGGAGGGTTGCGGGACGCCGGCGTCGAACGCGGCTGGGTGCGGCTCGCGGCGGCCGAGGGACCGCTTCGCGACTGGATCGTCATCGCCGAGCGCGGGGCCGGTCGGGGAGCGGGCGCGAGCGGCCCGGTCACGGTCGCGGTCGGCGTCATCGCGCTCGCCGTCGTGGCAGGAGTCGCGGGTGGGGTATGGCTGCGCCGGCGGGTGGCCGTGCGCCTCGGCGCGCTGGCCGACGCGACGGAGCGAATGTGCGACGGCGACGTGAGGTCCGAGATCCGCGTCGAGGGGAACGACGAGATCGCCCGCGTCGCGCGCGGCGTCGAGAGGATGCGGGGAACGATCCGCCGCGCGCTCCAGATCATCAATCGGCAGTCGGGGTAGAGCGGGATCACGCTACGGCGCGAGGAGAAACTTCGATGCTCCGGCACTCCTACCCAATCGATGTCCCGTCGGAACCGTAGAGTGAAATGGCCGTGGGGGTAGAGCGCGCCCGGCGGTACGACCCGGTTGTCCGACGGGCGTCCAGCCGGCGTGCGACGGTCCCGTGCGAGCTCCGGGATTGCGCCGGCTTCGGCGACCGGCGTTCGACTACCACCACTTGATGAGCGGCACGATGCTCGTGTAGTCGTCGGTCCAGATCCGGACCCGGTCCGGAGATCCGAGAGCGACCCAGCCCGCATCGAGGTCGAGCGAGCGCAGCGTGCGCTCGTCCCTTGCCACCACCACCACCGTGGACGACTCCGCCGGTCGGGGTGGCGGCAGGTCGTGCGCAGCGGTGTAGCGCTTGATGCGCGCCGCGAGCCCGAGGCGGTCCGCCAGCGCCGCGAGGACCGGCTCCAGATCCAGGTGCCGATTGGAAATGTGGACCGCGATGACGCCCTCCGGAGCCAGGATGCGCAGGTAGCTCCCGAACGCCTCCAGGGTCAGCAGATGGACCGGGATGGCATCCGACGCGAAGGTGTCCAGGGCAAGGAGGTCGAAGGTCTCCCGCTCGCGCTCGAGGAGGAGCCGGGCGTCGCCGATGGCGATGGTCGCATTCGGAGCGCAATTGCGAAGCGCCGCGAAATGGGTTCGGGCGAGGTCCACCACAACCGGGTCGATCTCGTAGATGCGCACTTCGTCGCCGGGACGCGCGGAGCAGGCGAGCGACCCGGTGCCGAGCCCCGCGAGCCCGATGACGAGGGGCGACGGGCGGCGCGCGAGCGACGAGAACAGCTCGACGTAGGGAGTGCCGGGTCCGTAGTAGGTGGTGCGGCTCTCGATGGTGCCGTCGGCATGCGGCCATTGGGCACCGTGCAACGTGGTCCCGTGGAAGAAGGAGCGCTTGCCGTCGCGTTCGACGATTCGGTGAACACCGAAGAAGGTGCGCTCGCGCGCGACCAGCTCGTCGCCGCCACGCGAGACGGCGGCGGGTACCAGGAACACCGTGAGGAGAGCCCCCGCGAGCAGCGCCGGGCGCGCCCGCAGCACGAGCAGCGCCGGGGCGGCGAGCGCCACCAGCGCCAGCGCCGCGACGTCGAGCGCCGGGCCGCCCGCGGCGAGCGCGCCGAACTCCATGAGCGCCAGCGAGAGCCCGAGGATGGTGAGGCCGAGGGCGACGGCGGCGACGATCACGTGAACGCGGCGCAGGGCGGCGCCGGTCGCGGGGAGCAGCACCGCGACGAGCGACAGGACGATCGGGTACTCGTGGACGTCCGCGAACACGAGCGGGGCGACGAGCGCGACGGAGAGCCCACCGGCGAGTCCGCCGGTCGAGACCAGGAGGTAGAAGCGGGTCAGATCGGACGCGGGCGGTCGAAGACGGGCGAGCTGCCCGTGGCAGTACAGCGCGGTCAGGGCGAATGCGAGAAGGTGGGCCCCGAACACCAGGACGACGTGTGAAAACAGGTAGGTGACCGCGAGCAGGATCAGGGCCGGGGCCACGAGACGCGTCAGGAGGCGGTGCGGAATCGGGGGGCGGCGCGCGAAGGCGTGGACGAACGCGCCGAGGTAGAGCACCAGCGGCATGATCCACAGCAGCGGCACCGACGCCACGTCGGTGGTGAGGTAGCGCGTGATCGCCAGCAGGAGCGCGCTCGGGACCGCCGACAGCGCGAGGATGCGGACTGCCGGCAACGCCTGCGGCCGGCCCTGCGGCGCGGCATCGGCGACGGTCGCCACGAATCGGTTCGCGGTGGATGCCGCCGCGAACCGGTTCGCGGTGGATGCCGCCGCGAATCGGTTCGCGGTGGATGCCCGCCACAGGAGGAGAATCAACGGGGCGAGCGCGAGCAGGGCGGCGCTCCAGATCCATGCCTGCAGATCCAGTCCGAGCAACGGCTCGAGGACGAACGGATATGCGAGCAGCGCGCCGGCGGACCCCGCGTTCGAGGCCGAGTACAGGAAGTACGGATCCGCGGACGCCGCGCCGGTTTCCGCGCGCGCGAGCCACGCCTGCACCAGGGGCGTCAGGGACGAGGCGGCGACGAAGGCGACCCCGAGCGCGCCCGCGAGTGTCCCGAGCAGCCACAGGGCGGGTGGAAGGCCGGACGGCGTTTCGCCGAGCAGGCGAAGGTCGCCGACGGGAGCCGCCACTGCGACGCAGGCCCAGAGCACTGCGAGGACGCCGATCTGCGCCGCGGGCGAGGCGCGGCGGACGAGGAGATGGGCGAGCGCGTAGCCCGCGAGCAGCGCCGACTGGAAGAACACCATCGCCGTGTTCCACACCGCCGGCGAGCCGCCGAGGACCGGCAGCACGCCCCGCACCGCGAGCGGCTGGATCCAGAACACGAGCCAGGCGCCGGAGAAGACGACGAGGCCGTACAGCCACAGCGGCGGGGATGCGCGGAGCAGGCTCGCCGGGGCCCGCGTGGTCTGTGCGTCGTGGCTCATGACAGGAGGTGGTCCAGCTCCGGATTTCGGCACGGCGGCGCCCCGAATGGCCCGGAGCTCGAACACCAGCACCGACCCGGCCCGCTTCAGCGTGTGGCAGGCGTGCCTCCCGATCCTGCGGGATGCACTCGGCCGCGCGTGGGGCGCATGCTAGAGATCGGGGCGGCGGCCCGACAATGCGTTCGCGGCGATATTGATCCTCGGATTCGCTCCTGCCGGCATAGTCACCATAAGGCCGACCTTCGAGCCCGACCCGCCGTCGGGTGCCGGCTCGGAGACGCTCAGCCGCTTGCGCCCGGGCGCTGATCCGCCGGACCTTCACCGGATAGAACGCTTGTCGTAAATCCGGTCTCCTATTGCAAACCTGTCTGTTCGCCGGTCTCCGGAGTGGTCAGTCTGCCCGCGGGATTCCATACGGTCACGGGGGCATCGCCATGGCGCCGAACACATCCGCAAGAGATGAACCGACCGGACTGCGGCGACTTCTGCGGCGATTGATGCTGATTCTGGGCGGCGGGTTGATGACGTTGCTCCTCCTGGCGGCAAGCGGAATCCAGTCTCTGAGGCGGGAATGATGCCATCGACACCGATGCGGCTGTCGCTCCTGACCGTCATTCCCGCGCAGGCGGGAATCCATACGGCCTTGACCGAACCCGGATGCGCCCGTTCCCCCGCAGAACGCGGACCGGACGCAAGCTTCACGGAGCGCCCGACGGAGATCGGCGCCGAGTCCGTGTCGAAGATCCACACCCAGGAAGCCACCGCGGGAGCCTGCGGCGCCGATCATGACGCCAAAGCCGATCGACGAATTCCGAATTGCATCGGTCGAAGAATCTTGACGGCCGCCGCGAGGGCATGAGCCGCGGAATCCACGCGCACGGCGTTGTCGTAGACCTCCGTCCGAAGCGCTCCGAGCACGCGTTCGCGTTTCGCGACGTAGAACGCGTCGCGCTCGTCGCGAAACTGCAGTTGTCGCAGGGAGCGAAGTCCGCGAGCGACGGCGCGCCCGTAGCCATCGGCGCGGGTCGGATCACCCACCGCGCGGGCAAGCGCGGCGGCGTCGGCGAGTCCTTCCAGGTATGCCCCGGTGGAGGCCGCATGCGGGGGCCCGAAGTCGGGCCGGCGCGGATTGTAGAACCGACCGCGCAGATCGGGCGCCAGTCCGTCCCACTGCTGCATCGGCAGGAGCCAGTCGTTCATTTCGAACACGAAGCCCGCGAGCTCGCGCCGGCCCGTCTGCGCGTACAGCGACGCGCACGCCTGCGTGTGCCACGGCACGAACGCCGGGTTCCGCCTGCGGCGGTGGCGCGCCCGGCAGCGCTCGAACGCCGCCGTGCACCGTTCGAGCGAAGGTGCGCCGGCGAATCCTCGACGCGCCGCCTCGGCCTGGAACAGCAGCGCTTCGCCGGAGTAGAAGTTCCAGTTCTCGCCGTCGCGCTCGCTCGGAAAGAAGAACGTCCGGAACCCGAGCTCGTCGTCCGCGAGCGAGTCGACTCCCGCCGCAAGCATGCGCAGCTCTTCGAGGAACTCCTCCCGCGCGGGACTTTCCAGGATTGCGAGCGCGGCCAGGGCGGCGGCGCCGAGCTTCGCGCCCGTGCGTTCGACGATGGCGCCCCGCCCCTCGCCGATGTCACGGAAGTAGCGCTTCAGGTTAAAACGCAGGCTTCTTCGTGCCGCGTCTCGAATCTCGGCGCTGCCACGCAGCTCTCCCAGGCGAGCCAGGGCCAGCGATGCCAGAAACCGGCGAATGGCGTTGTCGGCGGGCGAATCCTCTCCCCGGCTCGGCCAGTACTTGTAGGGCAGCGCTCCGTCGGCCGACAGGTTGGCGGTCATCCACCGGCCAATACCCGTTGCCAGATCCCCCGCGCGGTCTTCGTCACCCGACGGAGTCGGGTCGACCGGGGTCGAGCCGCGAACCAGCTCCACCGGCGGTCGGCTGGTTCCGCCCGGCAGCAGGAACTGGCGGGCGGAGAACGCCCGCAGGGTGCCGCGGGCGCGGAACTCGCCGGCATCGAGTCCGCGGTTCTCCCGGAACCTCGCGAGCGCCCGCTCGAATCCGAGGTTGGCGGCGAGCATCCGCGTCGGCGCAAGCCGTTGCACCTCTCCATCGAGCGCGAATTCGATACCGGCCAGCCCGCGGGCACGATTGAAGAAGACCCGCGAGAACCGGTCCGGGGCGACTTCGCGAAAGTCGTCGGTGACGCAGACTTCCACCACCTCGGCGGGGAGCGCGCCGATTCGCACGCGCAGGTCGTCCAGGGGGCAGGTGTCGATCCATCCGTCGCGCTGCGCCGCGCCATTTCTCCGAACGCAGTACCAGGTACCGCCGCCGGGTCGGCGCGGGGACGTCAACGCGACACGAGCCGGATCGGCGGCTTCTCCTTGCGAGGCGATGATTCGTTCGGAATCGACATCAGCAGCGGCTGGATGATCTCGGCGACGAACTCGGCTCGTCCGCTGACGCCGGCCTTCGCGTACAGCGACGTGGCCTGCAGCCGGCAGGTGCTTTCCTTGACACCTCGTGCCTCCGCGATCTCGATGAAGCGGTACCCCTTGATGATCATCCAGGCAACGTCCTTCTCGCTGCGGGTCAGCCGCCACTCCTCCATCCGTTCGTCGATGACGGCGGCGAGCTCGCCGGAGAACGCCCGGTTCCGTTCCTCCTCGCGGTGCAGGTTCTCTCTCAGGCTGCGCAGATCGCGCGTGCCGATGACGAGCGCCACAGTGATTCCGACGAAGACGATCGACTCGATGATGAAGTGAAGGGATCCGAATTCGCCTTCGAGCAGCACATCCACCGCAAGGTCGTAGCCGAAGAACACGATCGCGCCCGCGAGCGCCGCCAGCTCGAGTCTGCGGCGCCGGATGCGTCTTTGCGACGGCGTGTTCATCGGTCCGATTGTGCGCGCCGCGCGCCCCCATTGCCATACCGCGCCCGTCGATCGGCATTCGTGTTCGGACAGGCCGCATGGGTTTTCGGACCAATGCTCCTCGCAATCTCGTACACCGAACACGGATGCGTCGATCGGCGCGTCACGATTACCCTGTCCGACGCACGTATACTCTTCGCATGGCGGGCAGATTCAACACCGACGTGCTGGACCGGGCGCTCGAGCGGCAGCGGCGGGAACGTGAGGCGCTTCGCCTTGCGGTGCAGGCACGAGCGCTGCAACTGCTCGACGAATCACCGGTCGCGCTCGACGAGGCGATCCTGTTCGGCTCGGTCGTGCGTCCGGGCCGCTTCGACGCTCGTTCCGACATCGACGTTGCCGTCCCGGACCTCGAGCCCCGCGACTTCTTCACTCTCATGGGCCACCTGGAAGAGGGCCTGGGGCGCGAGATCGACCTCGTGCCGATCGACACCTGTCACTTCGCCGACTCGATCCGACGGATGGGGCTCACGTGGAACCGGACCGGTATGTAACGTTCGCGGCGCAGGTTCGGGCGCAGCTCCTCGAGATCGCCGCCATCTACGATCGCATCGACGCGCGGGAACGGGTGCCCGGTCCCGCGGGTCGCGAGAGCCTGGCCCTCCAGCTTCACAACCTCTACAGCGCGGCGGAAGGATTGTTCGAGATTGTTGCGGATGCCTGCGAGAACCATGTCGACGCCGGCGCCGGCTATCACACGTCGCTTCTCAGGCGCATGCGCGTGACGGTACCCGGGATTCGACCCGCCGCCGTCTCCGATGAGTCCATGCCGCTTCTCGACACTCTGCGCCGTTTCCGCCATGTCGTCCGGCACGCCTACAGCGCCGAGATCGACGGGCGACAGCTCCGCATCGTGATGGAGGACGCCCGAACCCTCCGCCCTGCGCTGTGGCGCGACGTGGAGGCGCTTCTCACCGATCTGGAGCCGACAGACTCGTAACGCGGCGGCGGAGTGCGACAGCGCCTACTCCGGGATCGGGATCTCGTTCGCCTTCCTCGGCACGTGGTAGCCGCGCTGGACCGCGGGACGGCTCGCGATCTCGACGTACCAGCGCCGCACGTTCGGAAAGTCCGAGAAGTCGATCTCCTGCCACTCGTAGCGCGAGACCCAGGGCCAGGCCGCCATGTCCGCGATGCTGTACTCCGCACCGGCAAGGTACGGATTGTCCGCCAGGCGCTCGTTCATCACCCCGTAGAGGCGATCCGCCTCGTCGCGGTAGCGCCGCTCGGCGTACTCGCTCTTGCCGGGATTGAACTTCACGAAGTGGTGCACCTGCCCGAGCATCGGGCCCGCGCCGCCCATCTGCCACATCAGCCACTCCAGCACCCGCCAGCGCCCTTCCCCATCCGCCGGCATGAACCGCCCGGTCTTCTCCGCGAGGTAGACGAGGATCGCGCCCGATTCCATCAGCGACAGCCCGTTGTCCCGATCGACGATGGCGGGGATCTTGTTGTTGGGGGAGATTTTCAGGAAGTCGGGGTGGAACTGCTCGTCGGCGCCGATGTTGATCGGGTGCGTCTCGTACTCGAGCCCGAACTCCTCCAGGGCGATGGAGGCCTTGCGGCCGTTGGGGGTGCTCCAGGTGTAGAGATCGATCACGGTGACTGGGTCCTTGTTGGATGGCGGGGTTGAATGTCGGAAGCGGCACGTTCTCCGGCGGCGGCGACACCTCGGGCGGGAGCGTCGCTCGTCGGCAGGCGCTGCCCGACTCGCTGCCGTCGGCGGCGGAACCGATCGTCGAACGTACGGGGCGCGAATGATACCCCGGCGAACCGAAGTCGGCGGGACGCACGTGTCTGGCGCGACTCACCGCCCGCGATGCGGCCGCCGGGAATCCGCGGACCCGAACCCGCCGAGGACCGGAATCGTGTCGCGTGGTACCGGCTCCCGCCTCCACCGGGTCACGCGGCGAGCGCGCGTCCCGGCGGGAAATGGGGCTAGAATCGGCCTCATGGACGAGACTCTCGCAGGCGCGGCCGGACCCGCCGCGCCCCGCCGCCTGTGGCCCTACCTGCTGCCGATCGCGATCTTCGCGGGCATCGGGGTGCTGCTGTACCTCGGGCTGTTTCGCGATCCCACCCTCGTTCCGTCGCCGCTCATCGGCAAGCCGGTGCCGGAGTTCGAGCTCGGGCCGGTGCAGGGGCGCACCCTCGGGCTCTCCTCCGACGACCTGCGCGAAGAGGTCACGCTCGTCAACGTCTTCGCCTCGTGGTGCGTGGCCTGCCGCGACGAGCATCCGCTGTTCCTCGCGCTCGAACGCGAGGGCGTGGTCCCGATCCACGGCCTCAACTACAAGGACGCGCCGCCCGACGCCGCGGCGTGGCTCGACGCCCTCGGCGACCCCTACACGCGGATCGGCGCCGACGTCGACGGCCGGGTCGGCCTCGACTGGGGCGTCTACGGGGTGCCCGAGACGTTCGTCGTCGACGGCAACGGCCGCATCGCGTACAAGCACATCGGACCGGTGACGCCGCGCGTGCTCGACGAGATCATCCTGCCGCTGGTGCGCGGGCTCCGCGCAGGCTCCTGACGACGCCATGAAACGCACCTCCGAACCCGACGAGAGGCTCATGTCGTGGAACGACCACGCCGTGCGGAGCTGACCACGCCATGAAGCGCACCGTCGAACGCCGCAGCTTCGTCAAGCTCTGCGCCGCGGCCGCGGCCGCGGCGGGCGCAAA
>Ga0209021_1003787_pt1 | contig 11764 bp, 9 predicted proteins | sample PinacodermFT_FD_187299 | JGI IMG/M metagenome (GOLD analysis project Ga0209021, IMG submission 187299) | Host-associated microbial community of the marine sponge Aplysina aerophoba from Gulf of Piran - sponge pinacoderm, lysed by freeze-thaw... | ecosystem: Host-associated > Porifera > Sponge >... | reverse complement strand
CGCTCGGCAGCCGCATCGCCGAGGTGCATAACGGCAGTTCGCTGTTCACCGGCGACGCCGGCCAGGGCGAGAGCAACATCCGCCGCTGGATCATCGAGAACGACTGGCTCGAGGCCGTCGTCGCCCTGCCGCTCAACATGTTCTACAACACCGGCATCGCGACTTATGTGTGGGTGCTGACCAACCGCAAGCCCGCGCACCGCAGGGGCAAGGTGCAGCTGATCGACGCCACCGGCTGGCACCGCCCGCTGCGCAAGAATCTCGGCAAGAAGAACTGCGAACTCGGCGAGGCCGACATCGCCCGCATATGCGAGGCCTTCCTCGCCTTCGAGGAAAGCGAGCAGAGCCGGATCTTCGACAACGCCGCCCTCGGCTACTGGAAGGACTGGAAGGTCACGGTGGAGCGGCCCTTGCGCATCGAGGGCATCGATCCGGGCCTTGCTTACAAGGCGTCCGAGATCAAGCTGCTCAAGGAGCACGGAACGCGGAGCGAGGACGCCCCGCCCGTCATCCGGCGGATTCACAGGCGGGAAACGGAGCCCGACCCGCTGCGCGGCCTGTTCGAAACCGCCATTGGAGGCCGTTCGGCCGTTGTGGAGTATGAACCCGACACCGAACTGCGAGACACCGAGCAGATACCCCTGCAGGAGGAAGGCGGCATCGAAGCCTTCCTGCGCCGCGAGGTCCTGCCCTATGCCGGCGACGCCTGGTATCGGGAAGACAGCGTGAAGACCGGCTATGAGATCAGCTTCAACCGCTACTTCTACAAGCCGCAGCCAATGCGCGCGCTGGATGAGATACGCGCCGATATCCTCGCGCTGGAGACGGACACTGGGGGGTTGCTGGCGGAGATACTCGCCGCTGCGGGAAACAGGGAGGACGTCGGATGAGACCGACCGAGATCATCTTCGAGGTTACCGAGGCGGCCGAAGGCGGATACGATGCCCGGGCGCTCGGGCACAGCATCTTCACCCAAGGGGATGACTGGGACGACCTGAAGGCCATGGCGCGGGATGCAGTCCTTTGTCACTTCGACGAAGACGATGCGCCGAGAGTGGTCAGGCTGCATTTCGTCAGGGATGAGGCCATCGCGGTATGAGGCTTCCCCGTGACCTTTCGGGGAGCGAGGTCGCGCGGTTGCTCGCCCGCCACTACGGTTATCGCGTGGCCCGGAGCGGGGAAGCCACATGACCTTGACGCTGACAACCGGGACCGACAGCCACAGCGTGACCGTGCCCCGCCATCGGGATGTCCGCGCCGGGACGCTTGATGCGATTACCGGCGACGTGGCGATGTTCCTCGGTCTGTCCAAGCGCGACGTGCGCGAAACGCTCTTCGGTTGATGGCATGACGGTCATGTTGAAGCCCTATCCCTCGATAAAGCACTCCGGTGTTGAGTGGCTGGGAGAGGTGCCGGCGCATTGGGAGGTACGGAAGTTACGTCACATTCTCCGATCCGTGAGCAGCCGTGATCGTCCGGAATTGCCCTTGCTTTCGGTTGTACGAGAGAGAGGGGTAATAGTTCGTGATACTTCGAATAAGGATGAAAACCATAATGTTGTTCCTGACGACTTAACAAATTACAAAGTAGTTAAACAATTCCAATTCGCCATGAATAAAATGAAAGCTTGGCAGGGATCTTATGGTGTTTCTGACTATCTCGGAATTGTCAGTCCAGCCTATTTTGTCTTCGACATACAAGAAGTCGAACCCGCCTATTTTCATAGAGCCATTAGGTCCAAAGCTTACGTGCCTTACTTTTCGCGATATTCTGACGGCGTTCGAATTGGACAATGGGATTTATCGATCTCGGCAATGCGAGAAATTCCTCTTCTGCTCCCGCCTCCCTCTGAACAAGCTGCCATCGTTCACTTCCTCGACCACGTCGACCGGTGCATCCAACGCTACATCAGAGCCAAGGAGAAGCTGATTGCGCTGCTGGAGGAGCAGAAGCAGGCTATCGTCCACCAGGCCGTCACGGGCCGGATCGATGTTCGCACCGGCCGGCCCTACCCGGCCTACAAGCCCTCCGGCGTCGAATGGCTGGGGGAGGTGCCGGCGTATTGGAAACTTGCTCGAATTAAGACAGAATTTGAGTGCCTAAACCATCGCCGCCTTCCATTGAGTAGTACTGAACGCGGCACAATGACTATACGTGAGTACGACTACTATGGTGCGTCAGGGGTCATCGATAAGGTTGACGATTACCTATTCCAAGACGATTTGATTTTGATTGCTGAGGACGGCGCGAACCTTGTGCTCCGGAATCTCCCCTTGGCGATTGTCGCTAGAGGCAAATATTGGGTGAACAACCATGCTCATATCCTTAAACCGAAACATGGCCACTTAGAATATTTGGCCAATCTATTGGAGTGCATAAATTATTTGCCTTGGATCTCGGGAGTAGCGCAGCCGAAACTAACTCAAGACCGACTAATGAGCATCGCGATTGCCGTTCCTCCTCGCGAGGAGCAAGATAAGATCGTTTCATACATACTTGCGGAGACAGAGCATTTGCGTGCGGCCAGCAGCCTTGCACGGGAAGAAATTTCTCTTTTCTGCGAATACCGCACCCGCCTGATCGCCGATGTCGTGACCGGCAAGCTCGATGTACGAAGCGCGGCTGCTTCGCTGCCCGAAATTGCTTCCCTGACAGTGGACGACGGGGCCGACGCCCCTCTCGACGCTGGCGGTGAACCAGCATCCGACGACCACAACGAGCCCGCGGAGGTCGTGCGCTGACCGTGCTGCCACCTGCCGAGCCGAAGATCTACCACATCGTCCATGTGGACCGTCTGGCCTCGATCGCTGCGGACGAGTGCCTTTGGTCCGACGCTCGTTTGCAGCAGCAGGCACGGCCCGGCACGACCATCGGCATGAGCGGAATCAAGCAGCGGCGGTTGACCAATCGAGTGAAATGCCGCCCCGGACTCAATGTGGGTGACTGCGTGCCGTTCTACTTCTGCCCCCGCTCCGTGATGCTTTACCTGATCCGCATGGCCAATCATGCCGAGCTCGACTATCGGGGAGGCCAAGATCCAATTGTGCATTTGGAGGCCGATCTCCACGAAACAGTGCACTGGGCCGAGAGATATGGGCGGCGATGGGCATTCACCCTCTCCAATGCAGGCTCGGGCTACTTCAAGGACCGCTGCGACCTGGCGCAGCTGGAGGAGATCGATTGGGCGGCCATCGGGGCACGAGACTGGCGCGCCTGCAAGGAAGGCAAGCAGGCTGAATTCCTTATCGAGCAATCGTTCCCGTGGGCGCTGGTTCGGCGTATCGGCGTACGTACCGTACACATTCAGGATCAGGCGCACGATGCCGTCCGGGAGGCCGAATATCAGCCCGATATCGCGTTGAGGCGGGAATGGTATTATTGATGACGCGGAGGGGACGTCGATGATTCGCTTCACGACCGGCGACATCCTTGCCGAAGACGCCGAGGCCCTGGTCAATACCGTCAATTGTGTCGGCGTGATGGGGCGTGGCATTGCGCTTCAGTTCAAGAAGGCGTTTCCCGAGAACTTCCGGGTCTATGCCACGGCTTGCCGGCGCGGCGAGGTTCAACCCGGACGCATGTTCGTGTTCGAGACGGGCGCGCTTACCAACCCGCGCTTCATCATCAATTTTCCGACCAAACGGCATTGGCGCGGCAATAGCCGGACCGAGGATATCGAGGCTGGACTGAAAGACCTCGCGACGGTGATCCGCGAACGCAGCATCCGCTCGATCGCCGTACCGCCGCTCGGCAGCGGCCTTGGTGGCCTGGACTGGAGCGATGTGCGCCCCCGTATCGAGAAAGCATTGCGCGGATTCAACGACTTGCACGTCGTCGTCTTCGAGCCCAAGGGGGCACCCGAAGCGAAACAGATGGTTCGCAGCCGCGAGGCACCGAGGATGAGCCCGGAACGGGCAGTGCTGGTCGGGCTGATGAACCGGTACCTGAACGGCCTGCTCGATCCCTTCGTCACCCTGCTCGAAGTCCACAAGCTTATGTACTTCATGCAGGTTGCGGGCCAACGCCTGAGACTCAGGTACACGGAGGGGCCTTACGGACCCTACGCCGAGAATCTACGGCACCTCCTGAATGAGGTGGAGGGGTACTTCGTATCGGGATACGGCGATGGCGGCGACCGGCCCGACAAGCAGTTGAATCTCGTCCCCGGCGCCGTCGAAGATGCCATTAGAGTTCTCCACCGTTCTCCCAGGACCCGGGAGCGCTTCGACAGGGTGACGGACCTTGTTGATGGATTCGAATCGGCCTTTGGGCTTGAGCTACTTTCGACAGTGCATTGGGTGATGGTGCGCGACAATCCCGCGTCGGAAGATGACCTCGTTGCGCTGACCTATGCGTGGAACGAACGCAAGAAGCACTTCTCGCCCCGGCAGATCGGACTGGCGGCGGACGTGTTGAGGAAGAAGGGCTGGGCGGACGACCGCTTGTTTGCTCTTCGTCAATGACAACCGATACGAGCGAACAAGGGCTCGAACGCCTGATATGCACCGCGCTGGCGGGCCATCCGTGCGATCCGCCCGAGCCGAATTCGGTCGGCGAAGCGGCAGCCGGCTTCGGAGGCGCGGGCTGGAGCGGCGGAAGCTGGCGCGACTACGACCGCGACCATTGCGTCGATCTCGTTCAGCTGGCCGCCTTCCTGCGCGCCAGCCAGCCGGATGCCGCCGAGGCCCTGGCGCTGGACGGGGACGGGCCGGCGCGGCGGCAGTTCCTGGCGCGGCTGCAAGGCGAAATCTCCAGGCGCGGCGTCATCGGCGTGCTGCGCCACGGCGTCAGGCGCGGCCCCCACAATCTCGACCTGTTCTACGGCACGCCGTCGCCGGGCAACGCGCAGGCGCGGGAACGCTTCGGGCAGAACCGCTTCACCGTCACCCGACAGCTTCGCTACAGCCGGGACGAGGCACAGCGGGCGCTGGATATCGCGCTCTTCATCAACGGCCTGCCGGTTTTCACCTTCGAGTTGAAGAACAACCTGACCAAGCAGACGGTGGACGATGCCGTCGAGCAATACAGGAGGGACCGGAACCCGCGCGAGAAGCTGTTCGAAGCCGGCCGCTGCGTAGCCCATTTCGCCGTGGACGAAAGCGAAATGCGCTTCTGCACCCATCTTGAGGGCAAGGCGTCGCGGTTCCTGCCTTTCAACCGCGGCTGGAACGACGGCGCGGGCAATCCGCCCAACATGAGCGGCATCAAGACCGACTATCTGTGGCGCGAGGTGCTGACGCGCGAGAGCCTGACCGGGATACTGGAGAACTACGCCCATCTCGTGGAAACGAAAGACCCCGGGACGGGAAGGAAACGGCGCGCGCAAATCTGGCCGCGCTACCACCAGCTCGACGCGGTGCGCCGGCTTCTGGCGGACGCCGCGGCGCATGGCGCGGGCCGGCGCTACCTGATCCAGCACTCGGCGGGTAGCGGCAAGAGCAATTCCATCGCCTGGCTGGCCCACCAGCTGATCGGGCTGTCGAAGGACGGTGGGCCGGTGTTCGACTCGATCATCGTGGTCACCGACCGGGTGCTTCTCGACCGGCAGATCCGCGACACGATCAGGCAATATGCCCAGGTCGGCGCGACCGTGGGCCATGCGGACCGCTCGGGCGACCTGCGCCGTTTCATCGAGTCCGGCAAGAAGATCATCGTCTCGACGGTGCAGAAGTTCCCCTTCATCCTCGACGAGATCGACAGCGGGCAGCGCGGAAAATCCTTCGCCATCGTTATCGACGAGGCCCATTCCAGCCAGGGCGGCCGGACTGGCGCGGCCATGTCGCAGGCGCTCTCCGAAGCCGGCGAAGAGGGCGAGGACGAAACCGTCGAGGACCGGATCAACCGGCTGATGGAGTCGCGCAAGCTGCTGCCCAACGCCAGCTATTTCGCTTTCACCGCCACGCCGAAGAACAAGACGCTGGAGATATTCGGCGAGCCGGACCCGCAGCCCGACGGCGCGGTCAGGCACCGCGCCTTCCACAGCTACACCATGAAGCAGGCGATCCAGGAAGGCTTCATCCTGGACGTGCTGGAGCACTACACCCCCGTCGCCAGCTATTACAGGCTTGCCAAGACGGTCGAGGACGACCCGGAGTTCGACGTGAACAAGGCGCAAAAGAAGCTGCGGCGCTTCGTCGAGGGCCACGACCACGCAATCCGCCTCAAGGCCGAGATCATGGCGGACCATTTCCACGAGCAGGTCCTTGCCCGCAACAAGATCGGCGGCCGGGCGCGGGCGATGGTGGTCACCAACGGGATCGAACGCGCCATCCAGTATTTCCACGCCATCGACAACTACCTGAAGGAACGCAAGAGCCGCTACCGGGCCATCGTGGCCTTTTCCGGCGAGCATGAATATGGCGGCGCGAAGGTGAGCGAGGCGTCGCTGAACGGCTTCCCGTCGAGGCAGATCGCGGAGAAAATCCAGGAAGACCCTTACCGATTCCTCGTTTGCGCCGACAAGTTCCAGACCGGCTACGACGAGCCGCTGCTCCACACCATGTATGTCGACAAGACCCTGTCCGGGATCAGGGCGGTGCAGACCCTGTCGCGGCTGAACCGGGCACATCCGGCGAAGCACGATGTCTTCGTGCTGGATTTCTTCAACGATGCGGAGACGATCCGCGACGCCTTCTCCGACTTCTATCGGGCGACGATCCTGTCCGACGAAACCGACCCCGACAAGCTGCACGACCTGCAGGCGGACCTGGACGGCGCCCAGGTCTATTCGTCCGAACAGATCGACGAGTTGGTGGAACTCTACCTGGACGGGGCGGAGCGTGACCGGCTCGACCCGATTCTCGACGCTTGCGTGGCCGCCTACATGCGCGACCTGGACGAGGACGGACAGGTGGACTTCAAGGGCAAGGCCAAGGGGTTCGCGCGGACCTACGCCTTCCTGTCCTGCGTCCTGCCCTACACGAACGCCGCGTGGGAAAAGCGTTCGATCTTCCTGAATTTCCTGGTCGCGAAGCTGCCGGCCCCGAAGGAAGAGGACCTGTCCAGGGGCATTCTCGACGCCATCGACATGGACAGCTACCGCGTCGAGAAACGGGCAATGCAGAAAATCCTGCTGCCCGACGAGGACGCCGAGATCGAACCGGTTCCGACCAGCGCCGGCGGCCACAACAGCGAACCGGAACTGGACAGGCTCTCGAACATCGTCACGGCCTTCAACGACCTCTTCGGGGATATCCGGTGGGAAGACGCCGACCGCGTCCGGCAACTGGTCACGGAGACCATTCCCGCCCGGGTCGCTGCCGACAACGCCTTCAGGAACGCCCAGCAAAACTCGGACAGGGAGAATGCCCGAATCGAACATGACAAGGCTTTGCTGCGCGTGATGACCGCGATGATGAAGGACGATAACCAGCTGTTCAAACAGTTCATGGACAATGACGGCTTCAAGCGCTGGCTCACGGATGCGGTGTTCCAGCTGTCATACGAACGAAAGGACGCTGCCTAAATCCGCCCGTCATAGGCCCGCCGGCCGATCTCGGCGGCGATGATCGTGAAGCGGTCTCGCGACAACGCCGCTTCCATCTCCCGCGCGAGGCCGGCGCGGTCGCGGACGGCGACGCCTTCGCCGCCGAGCGCCCTTGCGACGGCGGGGAAGTCTGTGGCGCCGAAGTCCACGGCGAGGTTCGGGAGTTGGGATGTGCGCTGCTTCAGCTCGATCAGGCCGAGTTGCGTATCGACGAAAACGAGGATGGGGATGGCGAGCTTCAGGTCGCGCAGCGTGGCGAGCTCGCCGAGGAACATCTCCAGGCCGCCGTCGCCTATTGTCGCCACCACCGCGCGGTCCGGCTCCGCCAGCTTGCGCCCGATGGCGAGCGGCACCGCGCAGCCCATGGTGCAGAGCCCGGTGGACTGGAGCAGGCCGCGTGGGCGGTAGCACTCGAAGAGCTGGCTCAGCACGATCCGGTGCGCGCCGCTGTCGGTGGTGACCACGGCGTCGCGCGGCAGCGACCGGCGCAGCACATCGATGACCGCTGCCGGGCCCCAGTCCTCGTCGAGGCGGCTTTCGGCCCGGAGCGCCGCGCTTGCCGCCGCCGGCTCGCCCCCGGCCCAGGTCTCGCGCGGCTCCAGCCCCCGGCCAAGCGCCTCCAGGCCGGCGGCGACATCGCCCGGAAACATGAGCCGGGCCCGGTGCATGCCGTGGCCGCCGGCGACGGCCGGCAGGTCGATGACGCGCGCGCCGTCCGCCCAGGGGTCGCGCCAGCCGATGCGCATCTCTATCGGGTCGTAGCCGGCAAGCACCACGCAGTCCGACGCCGCGACGACCGGCAGCAGGCGGGCGTCCGCGCGCGGGCTGAGGCCGGCGCCGCCGAGCGCCAGCGGGTCGTCTTCCGCCAGCACGCCCTTCGCCTTGTAGCTGGTGACGAGCGGCGCGCCGAACCGCCGGCAGAAGGCCGCAACGGCCGCCTCCGCCTTCTGGTTCAGCACGTCGAGGCCGGCGATGACGAGCGGGCGGCTGGCCTCTCGGAGCCATGACCGGGCTTCCTCCAGCGCCGGGCCCTCGGCCGGGCCGACCGGCGCGGGCGCGGGCTCCGGGGCCGGCGGCGGAGCGGGTTGCTCGCTGGTCTGCACGTCGATGGGCACATCCAGCAGCACCGGGCCGGGCCGGCCTTCCGTGGCGATGGCGACCGCCCGGTCTGCGAGCATGGCGGCCATGCCGTCCTCGACGCGGAACGCCGCCTTGGCGACCGGCTCCACCAGCCTCGCATGGTCGAGCACCTGGTGGGTGTAGCCATGTTGCTCGGAGGTGGAGACGCAGCCCGTCAGCACCACCATCGGCACGCGGTCCTGCCAGGCGTTGGCGATGACGTTCACCGCGTTGGCCAGGCCGGGGCCGATGGTGACGACCAGGATGGCCGGGGCGCCGTCGCGGTGGTGGACGCCCTCGCCCATGAAGCCCGCGCAGGTCTCGTGCCGGGCGAGCACGACCCGGATGCCGGCCCGGTCGAGCGCGTCCATGAGGGCGAGCACCTCGCCGCCCGGAATGCCGAAGGCATGGCGGCAGCCGGCCGCCGCCAGCCGCCGGGCAATCAGATCCGCTGAACTGGGCACGCCCCTCTCCCGGTCTTCGGGAGTTCCGCTTTTACCGGAAGCGGTTGACGCGGGCGAGCGCCCAGGCCGGCACGAGCGCCAGCACGAACAGCATGGCGAGCACGAGGAAGCCGTCCTGGAAGCTGAAGGCGGTGGCCTGCGCATAGACCGCCTGCCCCAGCCAGTCGAGCGCCGCATGCCTCGTCTCCGCCTCCGGCAGCCCGGCCCGGTCCAGCAGCATGCCGAGGCCCTGGAGCAGGTCGCGCGAGGCGGCGTTATCGGGCGTCTGCGTCACCGTCAGCGCCTCGGCATAGACCAGCATGCGCGATTCCAGCACCAGCACGATCACCCCCGTGCCGGTGCCGCCGCCGAGCTGGCGGAAGAAGTTGATGGCGCCGCCCGCCTGGTTGAGCCGGTCCTGCGGCAGGGCGGAGAGCGCGGCCGTCATCAGCGCCGGGTTGATCCAGGCCATGCCGAAGCGGCTGACGCCGGCGAACAGGACCAGCGACCAGTAGGGCGTGTTCGCGTCCGCGACGGACAGCAGCGCCGCGCCGAGCGCGAAGCAGAGCAGCCCGCCCATGACCGGGATCCAGGTCGGCACGATGTCCGACGCGCGGCCCGTCAGCGGCAGCATCGCCACGACCAGCAGGCTCGCCGGCAGCAGCAGCAGGCCGGCTTCGGTCGCCGTCTGGTTCTGCACCAGCTGGCCGAACACGGGGATGGCGTAGCTGGTGGCGAAATTGCCGGCGCCGAACACGATCGCGATGCACACGGCCGAGGCGAACGCCTTGTTGCGCAAGAGCGAGAGGTCCAGCAGCGAGGCGTCGACGCGCATCTGCGAGACCAGGAACAGCACCCCGCAGGCCGCGCCGAGCGCCGTCTGGAAGAGGATCGTGTCGGAGGTCCAGCCGACCCTGAGCCCCGTGGAGAGCACGGACATCAGGCAGAACAGCGCCACGCAGAGCAGCGCGTAGCCCGACCAGTCGAAACGCGGGAAGGGCCCGCGCGGGCGGACCTGCGGCATGAACACCATGCCCAGGAAGAAGGAGACGGCGACGAAGGGCAGCGTGATGACGAAGATATGCCGCCAGGAGAGCAGGTCGATGGTGACGCCGCCGACGACCGGCCCGACGCCGAGCGCCATCGCCAGCGCCATCGTGTAGATGCCCATGGCCATGCCGCGCCGGTTGGCCGGGAACACCTGGAAGACAGTGACCATCACCAGCGGCTGGACCACGCCCGAGGCGAAGCCCTGGACCACCCGCCCGACGATGATGAAGTCGAGCGTCGGCCCGAGCGCGGCCATCAGCCCGCCGGCGAAGAACAGCGCGATGACGATGAGGAAGGTGTGCCGCTGGCCGAAGCGCGCGACGAACCAGGCGTTCAGCAGCTGGCTCGCCGTCATGGCGACGATGAAGCCCGTGGTCAGCAGCTGCGCCCGGTCCTGCCCGACGCCGTAGGCGCCCATCACGTCGGGCACCGCGACCGCCACCACCGTGCCGGTCAGCACCATGGTGAAGGAGGCCGTCATGCCGGTGAAGGTCGCCAGCCACCGGTAAGCGGGCCCGAACCGGGCGTAGAGGGTCTCGACGCTCTCGTCGGTCAAGGCCGGCGGCGGGCCCCGCGCTTCACCCGCGCCCGCCCGTGAACCCGCCGAGGAAGGCGGAGAGATTGGCGCCGAGCGCCTCGATATTGTAGCCGCCCTCCTGCACCAGCACGGTCGGCAGGCCGAGCCGGCCGATCCGCCGGCCGATCTCGCCGAAGCCGGGCGTCGTGATCTTCAGCACGCCGATGGGATCGGCCTCGAAGGCATCGAAACCGACGGAGACGAGCAGGGCCTCCGGCGCGAAATGCCGGACCGCCTCCAGCGCGGTGCCCAGCGCATCGAGGAAGGCGGCGTCGCCCGTGCCGGGCGGCTGCGGCAGGTTGAGGTTGTAGCCGCGCCCGTCGCCCCCGCCGATCTCGTTCGCATAGCCGGCGAAGAAGGGGAAGTAGTCGGCCGGGTCGCCATGCAGCGAAACGAACAGCACATCGCGCCGGCGCCAGAAGATGCCCTGCGTGCCGTTGCCGTGATGCACGTCGAAATCGAGCACCGCGACGCGGCCCCGTTCGCGGCGCATATATTCGGCGGCAATGGCGATGTTGTTCAGGTAGCAGAAGCCGCCGCCAAGGTCGGAGAAGGCGTGGTGGCCGGGCGGACGGCAGAGCGCGTAGGCGGCGTCCTCGCCGTCCAGCACCAGGCGCGCGGCATGGGTCGCGGCATGGGCGGCGGCGATCGCGGCCTCCCAGGTGCCTTCGACAATGGGCGCGCTGCCGGTCGCCATGTAGTAGCCCGCCTGGCCCTCGATGCCGCTCGGCTGCCCGTGCATGTGGCGGCCCGGATGGGCGTAGGGCTGCACCGCCGGCGTCGGATCGGGGAGCTTCTGCCAGCGGATCCACGCATTCTCCAGGAAGGCGAGATAGCCCGGGTCGTGGACAGCGGCCCGCGGCGCACGCCCGTAGTCCGCCGGTTCGACGACCTCATGCCCGGCCGCCGCGGCAGCCGCCAGCAGCCGCTCCGCCCGCTCGGCCACTTCCCAATGCGGAACTTCCACGCCGCGCGTCAGGATGGTCGGCGGCCGATGGCGCTCATGCGCCGGGGTATAGACGGTTTTCAACGCTTCGGTCCTCCCCGCAAACGGTAGCAGCGGGACGGGATGCTGTCGAAGAAAGTCT
>Ga0209021_1003782_pt1 | contig 11775 bp, 8 predicted proteins | sample PinacodermFT_FD_187299 | JGI IMG/M metagenome (GOLD analysis project Ga0209021, IMG submission 187299) | Host-associated microbial community of the marine sponge Aplysina aerophoba from Gulf of Piran - sponge pinacoderm, lysed by freeze-thaw... | ecosystem: Host-associated > Porifera > Sponge >... | reverse complement strand
CCAATCGGTATCGAGCCGGTCAAGAAACGAAGACATGGTGGACGGATTGGTGCTGTACAGCACGCCGGGATTCGAGAGCGCCAAGATCCACAGCCGGACTGCGGCAGCGCCGTATGTCTCGGCCAATCGACGCAGCGCTGGGGATGCATGAATTCTGTAGGGCGCCTGCAGCGTGGTCAGATAGCCGGGAACCCGCTCTTCGCTCAAGAGCAGGCCCGTTAGCGATTCTTCCCGGTCCAACGGGCCGAACACATACAGGCTGGTGCGGCGCGCGCCCAGCAACCAAAACACCCGCAAGAACGACTCGATGAACACCCAGCGGACCCAAGCGAGGCGCTGGCGGGAATACTCGAGACGTTTGGGGTCTGCACCGGTGCCAGATGTGTAGGCCACCCTGGCCGAACCTCGCGGCGAGCGAGCCTGTGGCGGTGCAGCCTCGGGCAACTCGGTCGCGAGCCGGGTCTCGGGGCCGATGCCCAGCCTCCTTCCAAGCTTGGCACGGGAACGGGAATAGTTGCTTGCCCGCAACCGATGGGCGACCTCCGCGACAACTCCAGCCGTTCGCAAGCAGACTCCGATCAAGCACCGCAAGCCGTCGTTGAGGGCGGTTCCCATCACAGCTCGCGCACCGCAGTTGCAACCGTTCCCAGGTATTGGTCCCGGATCCAATCGATGTCCTCCGGGTATAGCAAGGCCGGATCATAAGTGATCGTGAGCCACGTGCGTTCGGAGCACGTCACCGCCACGAGCATGAGGGCGTGGCGCTTGTGCATGGCTCCCAAGACACCGAAACCGTTCAATCCGTCAAACACGGGGTCGCTTTGGCCCGGCCAGCGCTGCACGTGGCTGAAGGCCGCGGTACCCATGTCGGCCCACGGCCGGTTCAAGTAGCTGCGCGCGAGCGGAGCGCCGAACCGCGCGGGAAGCCGGGACAGGACCGTTCGCTGAGGCACGACCCATTCGCCGCGCTCCCGTGCCAGGTCAAGCTGGGATCGGACGGCCCGGCACTTGTCCACCAAGCCCGCGCTGTCGGGATAGTCCCTGCGCACGCGAATGCGGCTCGAGGCGTTCCCGAATCCGACCAGGGGATCGCGACGGATGTTCACGGGAAGCCAGATGCCGACCTTGCTCTGGCCTTCCCCGTGGATGCGATTCGACTCGTGCAGGGTTTCCAATGCAGCCACAATCAAGACGTCGTTGAATGTGAATCCCGCATCTTTCCTTGAGAGACCGAGCAGCGGGCCGGGTTCCAACGAAAACGTAGTCCAGGACCTCTCCCCGGACAACTCGCCCGAGCGCGTCCACAACGGATCGCAGCGCGCCCAGCTCGGATTGCGCTTGGCCCCAGGCGGAGGGTCCGCAAGTAACGGCACCGAAATTCGCGTTGGCTCTGCGCATACCTCGTCCAGTCCGGAAGCTACCCGCAACTGATGCCGGATCCACGCCAGCCCGCTGATCAGGTCGGCGGCGCAGTGGTGGATTCTCGTGACAAGGACTCCTCCGCCCGTGTCCCGGTCGCTGACCCATAGCTGGCGCAGCGGTGGTTCGGTCTCGGGACGAAAAGGAGTCTTGAGGAAACGCTCGATGTCCGCCGCGCAGGCGGCGCTCCTGATGGCGCGGAATGCTGTCTCGTATTCGGCCGGCTCCAGAGCAGACCAACAGCCGTCCACGACACAGCAGCGCGTTTGAGGATAGAGGTTACGTGCGCTGCGCGCGCCGAGGCGCAGCGCGTCCACGCCCAGACTGCCGTCGAAATCAAGAAATAGCGCGAAGTCGAGCGGACGCTCCGGGCAGTCCATCCACAGGCAGACTAGATCAAGCGTGCTGAGAGGCGGACTGGGCATTCGGGACTGGCCGCTCATCGTCGATGCGGATGTCGCGCCGGGGAACCAGCGCGACAGCACGCTCCGGGTCTCGCTCGACGAACGGCAGCAGTTCGATCCAAGTCAGGTGGGGACGCGTGTGGTGCGTCCGGTGCATGGACAGGCCGAACGAGAACCAGTACATGAACAGACCATAGTAGTTGTGAGAGCGCGATTCGGCGCTTCCCGTGGAAAAACCCTCGTGCGTCTTGAACGCGAACGGGTACCACAGCAGCAGGGACACCAGCACCAGCAGCGGAACCATGCCGGTAACCAGCCTGAAGGTGCCGACGGATAACAGGATCGGCAAGTACACCAGTGCGATGCCGACGTAGTTCAAGGTCAGCTCGCGGACATGGCTGGTGTCGATGGCCTTCCGGTCTCGCAACCAGAAGAACCAGTGGTGCGGCATCGCGACCGCCCGCAGCGGGAGTTCCCATTCGCGGTGCGCCGACGGCTTGATGAAATGATCGGGATCGTGTCCTCTCACGTTCGTGTGCCGGTGGTGCAGCAGGTGTGTCGTGCGGAAATTCGTGAACGGCACCATCGCGGGAACCAAGGCGAGGCGCCCCCACCAGCAGTTCGCCGCACGGGACCGCCCCAGCAGCCCGTGAGATCCCTCGTGGGCCATCACGGTGCCGACAAACGCTAGGTAGGAGCGCACCAGCACATCGACCGCGTAAGCCCAGCCGCTGGTCGGCGTGAAGAAGAGGCCCCCCAAGCTACCCGCGACCACCACGCAGATCACGCACCTGCTGAGCAGTTGCGCGCGCCTTTTCTGCGAGAATGTTCGGCGCGCGATCGAAGGGGGCTCGCCAGAATTCCGGATCCGGTCCAGTCGGGCTTCGGCAACGGCGTTCCCAGCATTGCCTTTCGAAACCTGCCGTGCTAATCGATTCGGAGCTTCGACTGACAACGACCATCCTCCAATCTGGGCTGCTTGGTTGCGATCCGCCACTGCTTCGCCATGGCCTTGAGCTCAGTATAAGAGGGGCATTGAAGTTGCGCTGCGATTCGGGAGAGGGGCGCGGCGAACCAGAAGCCGGGAAGCGCCAGATGATGGCGGGGCCGCATCAACGGCTCGCTTTGGCAATCGAGAAATCCAAGAGCTGCTGGACCCAATCCATGGCGGCTGGAATGCTCCCTTCCAGATACGGGTTCCGACTCGGGCCCCAACGCGTGATACCTTGCGGAGCATGAAGCTGGTCGCAGTTCTCCTCGGATTCCTCGTAGCGGCGCCCGCTGCCGCCAAACCGCCGAACATCGTCTACGTCATGGCTGATGACCTAGGCTACGGGCACTTGGGTTCCTACGGCCAAACCAAGATCAAGACGCCGAACATCGATCGGCTGGCCGCGGAAGGAATGCGGTTCACCCAAGCCTACGCGGGTTCGACCGTGTGCGCTCCATCGCGGAGCGTGCTGATGACAGGGCTGCACGGAGGCCACACCCCAGTAAGGGGCAATCTCGGCGATGCCCACCTGCAGGACTCCGACATCACCCTAGCCGAGGTCTTGAAGTCAGCGGGGTACGCGACAGGGGGCTATGGCAAGTGGGGTCTCGGCCTCTCGGACAGCCCGGGGCATCCCTTGCGACAGGGCTTTGACGACTTTCTGGGCTACCTGCACCAGGTGCATGCGCACTTCTTCTACCCGTTCTGGCTGACATTCAACCACGGTCGAATGAACCTGCGCCAGAACGAGAACGGCGGTCGCGGGCAATACTCGCACGATGTCCTGTTCGAGCGCGCTCTCGAGTTCGTCCGCAAGAACCGCGATGGGCCGTTCTTTTGCTACCTGCCGGTAACGATCCCTCATGTGGAGTTGGCAGTCCCCGCCGATTCGCTCTCGGAGTACCTTGGAAAGTTCCCGGAAGTAGGCGGAGGGCAGGAACGCCGAATCGGCTATATCGTGTCGCCAAATCCCAGGGCGACATACGCGGCGATGGTATCCCGCCTCGACCGTGATGTTGGCCGAATGCTGGAGTTGCTCAAGAGCCTGGGTATCGACGAAGAGACCGTCGTGATCTTCAATTCCGACAACGGCGCACAGTCCCGTTTCGACGTGAGCGAGGACTTCTTCGAAGCCTCAGGGAGCTTGCGCGGGTACAAGGGATCGATGTACGAAGGGGGGCTGAGGGTTCCTCAAATCGTGAGATGGCCGGGTCGCGTGCAGGCCGGAGCTGTCAGCGACCACGTGACCTACTTCCCGGACATGATGCCGACGTTCGCGGAACTCGCCGGGGTCGAATCACCCCCGACCGATGGAATCTCAATCGTCCCCACGTTGGTCGGGACCACAACGCAACGCGAGCACGAATGGCTCTACTGGGAAGTCGTCTCCGGAGGTAACGTGCTGCAGACGCAGGCTGCCCGCAATGGGCGGTGGAAGTTCATCCGCAGTCCCATAGATAGCCCCGTGGAGCTTTACGACCTTGAGAGTGACGAAGCTGAGACTACCGATTTGGCATCTGCACGACCGGACCTGATCGAGAGATTCGAAAGCTGGGTCCGAGAGAATCGAACCGAACCCCCGGATCAGCCATCGCGCTCGGCAGTGAGCTACAGGGACTACGTGCAGCTCGCGCCGGGAGGCCCGACCGACCGCGCTGAACTGGGCATGCGAAACCGCCCGCGCGAGTGAGCTTGGGCTGGGGATGCACACGTGCCCAGCGCAGCTCCCGGTGTCGTCGCATGCCCCGGGTCCCTTGCTGTCCGGCACGTGCCGCAAGCAACCGTTCTGTGCCAGAGCGATCGGTCTGCCCGTCGGTCCTCGATCCTCCTACATCCTCGATCATGCGGATCATCAGGTGGGAGCGACAACTTGGACTGATCTGTTGATCTTGGACGCTGCCCATCCCGAATTATGAACTCGGCGTGCGGCTCGCCGACGAGACCCCTCGTACAGGGGGTGTGCGGCGCTTAGCGCAACACCGGAGTTGCCACCGGGCAAACTTAGCGGGGATGAGAATAGCCGATCTTGACCGGGGCTTGTTGCGGGCGGTCAACGAGCCCTAGCAATCTGGAACTGATGATGGAGGACTGGCGTGAAGGGCTGGCGTGGACTCAGTAGGAGAGTCGTGTGTTAGGGTGCCCACATGAGACGCCAATCTAGGCATCCGAAAGGGCCGTCGCAGAATGCCAAATCCTGAGTCGATGTTCGAATGGCACGACAAGAAGAACTTGGCGAACATCGACAAGCATGGGATACGCTTCGAGGATGCCGTGCAAGTCTTTGGGACGGGTGTCTTGGTTTTTCGGGCTGGGAGTGCGGAAGAAGATCGCTGGAAGGCGATCGAATTGTTGGACGGCAGGGTGATCGCAGTCATCTTCACAGAGCGTGCAGGCCGAAGACGGCTTATTTCGGCCCGACCTGCATCCCGCAGCGAAAGACGGGTTTACAATACCAGCAGGAGAGAGATCCAGATGGGCACACTCGTACCCGAGCCGCCGTGGGACGAATCCAAGCAGATCCCCGATGAGGAGATCGATTTCAGCGAGATCCCCGAAACAGAAGAGTGGGAATGGAAATACGCACGCCCGATCAATCACCCTGAGGCGTTCTCGAAGGAACTTAGCGACGCCTACTATGCAGAAAGGCGCGAGCGCCAAAAGCTAGGACTAGCAGACAAGGCGAAGAAGCCCTGACCGCTGAGTTGGCACCGGCCTACTGCGTGGGCATGTTGGTGCGAGGGCTATAGCGAATGGCTTGGATCAGCACGCTGATCGGCCGGACGGGACAAGTCGGGCTCGACGCGGTGGTGACGAATGGAACGGGTCAAGCAAGGCGCCCACACAAGTATCGGAACCGGCCATGCTGGCGTGCCAAATCCTGAGTCGATGTTCGAGTGGGACGACACAAGGTCGTTGACCAACATCGAGAAGCACGGAATACAGTTCGAGGATGCCGGGCGCATCCTTGCTTCCGTACCTGCGGGTGGTACGGGAGCGGACTGGGGAAGAATCGGCTCGTTGGAGGGCCGAGCGATTGCAGTCATCTTGACCCAGCGTGTAGACCGAAGACGGCTCATTGCAGCCCGACGCGCATCCCGAGGTGAAAGCCGGGCTTAGAATACGAACAGGAGAGAGGTTCAGATGGACACACTAGAACCCGAGCCGACGTGGGATGAGTCCAAGCAGATCCCCGATGAGGAGATCGATTTCAGCGATATCCCCGAGACAGAAGAATGGGAATGGAAATACGCCCGTAGAATGAGTCACCCTGAGGCGATGTCCAAGGAACTGAGCGATGCCTATGACGCAGAATGGCGCGAGCGCAGCCGGCAAAAGCTAGGGTTAGCGGACGAGTCGAAGAAGCCCTGACCGTCTCGAGTCAGCGTCTTGCGACCCGCTCGCCGATCCTTCGAGAAAGCCGATGGCGCCGAGATAGATCTCTTGGAGAGGTCGTAACGGGCAATCTCTGGGCTTTCGAGGCAATGCGAATGGCAGTGCCAACGGGAACTTGAGGTGCGTCCACACCGCTTGATCCTCAACCCGACACATCCCGCCCTTTCCGTCCGGAACGGGCACTGTCGCCGCCTCCGACGAAGCGAAACCGCGTGGGCGCGCAGAGCTGCGCGAACCGGGCGGCCTATCAGTCAAATATGATTTCGGCGATGTACAGGCTGGGAAGGACCTGATTCCATCCATCGGGAATGTCGTCGAACGGCAGCCTGAACGGCAATTCCGCGCCAGGTTCGAGGCCCTGAGAAGACCGCACGATCGTCGATAGCACACGGTGGAGTTCGACACCGTAGACATCAAAAAAGACACAGTTCAGGCGGATGCTCCGCACCGGCCTGTCCCCGATGTTGCGAATCGTCCCGGTGATCTCGACCAGCGTCTGTCCAAGGGAATTGTCCATCGCGGCCATCTCTACATCGGCGAGGTCAAGGCCAGTGAGATACTCGCGCGCCTCATCTGTGAGTACGACCTGCTCCACCGAAAGGCCTGAGCGCCCCTTCCACTCCAAGTAGCCGAATCCCGCTATCCCCAGCACGAGCCCGATACCGATCAAGAGCATCAGGGCCTTCGAGCGCGGCTGCTTGTCCTGCTTGCCTGTGTCCAGCATCTCTTCAATTGTCGCCGTCAGTCAGTACGCCGCTCAAGCTCGTTAGACCGAGCTCATCGTTGCAAGAGTCAGCGGCCTCGAAATTTATTGGGCAATCCATTGAAGGATGTCCGAGTCGGGTGGCGCATCTGCCGAGACCGATAGGCTGTCACCTCTTCCACTTGCCGCGAACGCCGCATTGAACCAAGCCACGGGGAATGCCCCATGCGCGTTGTGCAGCATGACGCGGGCATGCGCCGATGCCAGCGCAGCCACCGCTCGGAAATCGCCGGCCCGGCGCAATCCCGGAATGTACAACCCCTCTACATAGGCCGCGTCATTCGTCGCATCGAATTCGTCCAAGTCCGCCACAACCGCGCCCATCCCACTATCCAGCGACGCCGCCAAGAGTGCCCACAGACCCGCGCGCCCAGATGCGACCAGATCGATCGAATCGGAGCCTGAGTGGCCACGGAGGTAGGCAGCCGCGGTCAGGATGTCCTGCACTCGATTGGCATCGTCGCTGCGGTTAAAGACGTGGTAGTAGCGCTCGGCATTCCTGCCAGCCGCAGCAATGTCCCTCTCAATCACTGCCGAGCCCGTCTGGAACGCATCGATCAACAGCACGGGGGTGCCCCTACTGGCCAATTCCTTGCCGACCGCCGACTGTGCGGCGGCTTCGATGCCATCAGCGTGGACGAACAGCACTGGACGACCCGTGCGTGAGTCAGCATTCAGCAACCGGGCCGGGATGCGGTCGCCAATGGCCTCCCGGCCAAGCACGAGATCGCCTCCCGAAACCGTCTGAGCCTCTATCGCACCGGCCGCAGGTACTTCAGCGAGCAGCGCTAAGGCGAGCCGCTCGCTGAATGCCGAACGCGCATTCTGCAGTGACTCCGCATCGTCGATCGCGAGAGCCAAGGTGTCAGCCTCGGCAGCTGCGATCCGCTGGCGCACCAGTTCCGCGTGGCTGACCGCGCCTTCCGGCAATAGTCGGCCCCAGAGATACAGCAATTCGCTGAGCTGATCCGGGCGCGATGACCGCTCGGAAAAATGCGAGCTGTCCGCATCCCCCAAGATGTGCTTGCCGAAAAACTCGTAGACCGCTTCACGGCTATCTTGGTGATAGTTGTGCGGCGAATCGAATTGTCGCCATTCGACATTGGACTCCGCATCCAACAGCCGGTAGATGCGCTGCACCGCCGGAAATTCGCGCTTGGGCACGTTGACGGTCCAATCCCCTGTGGCGGATACCAGCAATTGCGGCTTGGGCGCGAATGCCGCGGAGATCTCGACATTGTTGGTGTCGATCCGCAACAGCGGCGCGTTCTCGCAGCGCGAGCCGCCCTGCATCTGGAACGACACCATGTTCACCGGCGCGGAATACCTGATGCGGTCATCGACCGCCGCCAGCAGGAACGCCTGCGTGGCGCCTCCGGACGCCCCGGTAACCCCGACGCGGTTGCCATCCACGTCAGGCAGCGATACCAAGTAGTCCACCACGCGGATGCTGTTCCACAACTGCAGGCCGAGCGAACCGAACAGCCACAGATCCTCCCGCGGGCCGGCAAACCCGTGCGGCGTCTGCATCGTGTCATTCCATCCCACCATGTCGTAAGCGAACACGACATAGCCTTGCCGGGCCAAGCTGATCGCACGCCCCGGCACCGAGTTGAGTTCCGAGTTCTCAAAGCGCCCGTAGCGCCAGTGCCCGTGGGGTGAAACCACGGCCGGGAACGGCCCGCTCTTGCCGACCGGGCGATAGAGGTTGCCGCCGAGGTAGTAGCCGGGGTACGTCTCCAGCAGGACGCTCACCACGGAATAGTCCTCGTGTTCGATCGCCGCCCCGACCCTTGGGCCAAGCGGCGTCTTCGCCGGCATGGGCAGCAGCCCGGCGGAAAACAGCACCTGCTTGCGCAGGAAGGCCGACCGTAGCTTCCACGCGTCCGCCGTGTAGTCGGGCAGAGAGTACACCATGTCCGTGTGGCGTATATCGACGTTGCGGAGATCGCTGGCAGGGATCTCGGCTAGCCCCGCGCCGCCAATCAGCAGAACGCCGGCAAGGAATGTAAGTCTTGAGGTGATCACAGAGGCAAGGCTAGCAGCCATTGGTGGGCGTGCGCGACATAAGGTGAACTAGGAACAACAAGTCCAGCCCCGAAGGGTCGGTTTCTGCTTCTGTGATGGACAGCGGCTGGACGTCAGATCCCCGTCCCGCCCTCGCGACACGATTAGCGAATCCAGTGTTTCTCGTGACAGCGCTCGCACGCGTCGATGAGTAAGTTGCCGGAATCTCCGATCGCTTCAACGTCACGCGCCCGCGCCGCCTTCAGGGCGACCTCGCCTGCCTCGGCCAACGCGCGCGATGTCACGGCCCAGACCTCCGAATCCTCGGCGCGCCCGTCGCGCATGAGTAAGGTGCCGGACTCGGCCAAGAGCACGGCGCTGTTGCGCACCACGTCCCAGCCGGCGTCATCTTGGGGTACGTTCCGCGGCACGTTGAACAATGTGTTGGACGCCGGTATCACCATTGCCTGCATCAGTTCAGTAATCGTGGCCACTGGCGGGCGCTCCTTCTGTTGAGGCGTCACGGTACCCGCCACCCACAGCGCGACGACGATTCCAAGACACCCTCGGGCTACAGCACGCTGCTTCAAGCCAAACCTCAGCTTCGCGCAAGAATTGTCCCGCCCGCGGGTCGAACTTGCGACAATCGCTATAAGAGTAGTCTAAGGTCCGGGGCTGGATGGCAATGGCGAGGCGGCTGCCCGCCTGCGGCACTGTCCTCGGACCGAGACCGGACCGTCCCGCATGAAGATCCGCCAGAGGTCAGCACTCCACTACCACAGCCATCCGCGGCCGGGAAAAATCTCGATCGCTCCGACGAAGCCCTCCGACACGCAGATCGACCTGAGCCTGGCTTACTCTCCCGGCGTCGCCGAAGCCTGCTTGGAGATCGTGCGCGACCCGCAACTGGTGGGGCGCTACACCTCACGTTCTAACTTGGTCGCGGTCGTCTCCAACGGTTCGGCCGTGCTGGGCCTTGGCAATATCGGGCCGCTGGCGGGCAAGCCCGTCATGGAAGGCAAGGCGGTGCTCTTTAAGCGATTCGCCGACATCGACGTGTTCGACCTCGAGTTGCAGACCGAGGATCCCGCCGAAATCGTCCGGGTGGTCGAATTGCTGGAGCCAACCTTCGGCGGCATCAATCTCGAGGACATCAAAGCCCCCGAATGCTTCTACGTGGAGGAGGAACTGCGCAAGCGCGTCAACATTCCCGTCTTTCACGACGACCAACACGGCACAGCCATCATCAGCGGCGCCGCGCTGCTCAACGCCGCCGAGATCGCAGGCAAGGCCCTCGGCTCACTGCAGGTTGTCGTCAACGGTGCCGGAGCGAGCGGCGTAGCGTGCGCCGATCTCTACCTGCGGCTGGGAATCGATCCGTCCAATCTGCTGCTACTGGACTCGCGCGGCGTGATTCATACCGATCGCGTGGACGGCATGAATCGCTTCAAGGAGCGCTTTGCCGCCAACACCGAACTGCGGACGCTTGCAGATGCGATCAAGGGAGCCGACGTGTTTGTCGGGCTGTCCAAGGCAAACGTGCTCACTCCCGAGATGCTGCTCTCGATGGCGGATAGCCCCATCGTATTCGCGCTCGCAAACCCCGATCCCGAAATCGAGTACGGCCTGGCCAAAGCGACGCGCGCGGATGCCATTATCGCCACGGGCCGCTCGGATCATCCCAACCAGGTCAACAACGTCCTCTGCTTTCCGTCCGTGTTCCGCGGAGCCTTGGACGTGGAGGCCACTAGCATCAATGCCGAAATGGAACTGGCCGCCGTGCGGGCTCTGGCAGACTTGGCCAAGTACCAGGTGCCCGACTCGGTGCGCCGCATATACACCAGCGAGCAGCTTGGGTTTGGTCCGGAATACATCATCCCGAAGCCGTTTGACCCGCGCGTGACACCTGAAGTTGCCGGCAAAGTCGCCGAAGTGGCCATCAGCAGCGGAGCCGCCACCAAGAGGATCGAACTGGAAGACTACCGCCAGGCCCTGATGGTCCGGCTGGACAGCAGCCAAGAGGTATTCCAGATGATCTTGGACCGCGCCAAGGAGGATCCACGCCGGATCGTAATGCCCGAGGGCGATCACGAGAAGATCCTGCGCGCGGCCTTCGTCCTACGCCAAGAGCGCATCGCCAGACCTGTGCTATTGGGCGACCGGGAGCAGATCCTGCGCAAGGCGGCGGAATTGATGCTGCCGACGGACGGCTGGGAGATCATCGAGCCGCAGCACTCGCCCCATTTGGAGCAATACGCCCAAGATCTGTTCAGGCTCAGGCAACGCAAGGGCTGCACCTACGAGAGTGCCCACGAAATGCTGCGCGACCGGATCGCTTTCGCCTGCATGATGGTGCGCTGCGGCGACGCCGACGGCGTCGTAGCGGGCATCGCACGGCATTACCCGGAAACGCTGCGCACCGTGCTGCAGATTATCGACAAGCGGAGTGGTGTCCGCAAAGTGTCCGGACTGTACATGATGATCCGGCAGCGGAAGATCTACCTGCTGGCCGACACCACGGTTAATATCGATCCCAGCCCTGAAGATCTTGCTGAGATCGCAATGCTGGCGGCACGGCGGGCGCAGCGCTTGGGCATCGTCCCGAGAGTGGCGCTGCTGTCGTTTTCGAACTTCGGTTCGGCGAGGAACCCCGACTCCGAGCGGGTCACGCGAGCAGCCGAGATCTGCTCGAAACTGGATCCCGGCTTGATCGTGGATGGCGAAATGCAGGCCGACACCGCACTGGATCCAGACATCTCGGAGGAGTTCTTCCCGTTCTCGAGGCTCCAAAGCGAGGC
>Ga0209021_1003774_pt1 | contig 11791 bp, 10 predicted proteins | sample PinacodermFT_FD_187299 | JGI IMG/M metagenome (GOLD analysis project Ga0209021, IMG submission 187299) | Host-associated microbial community of the marine sponge Aplysina aerophoba from Gulf of Piran - sponge pinacoderm, lysed by freeze-thaw... | ecosystem: Host-associated > Porifera > Sponge >... | reverse complement strand
ACCTTGTTGATCAAGCCCGACATTATGGAATGACTTGCGTGGTTACCCTGGCCCGCTACACGATCGCCCGGAAAAATACCCTGCACGTCCCTGCCGACCGTCAGCACTACGCCCGCGTTGCAATAGCCCGTGTTCCTGGGGAATCGAGGCTTACCGCCCGGTTCACACCCATGAATATAATTGTAGACTTCCGTGCCCACGCTAACGGCCGTATATTCGTTTTGAACAAGCACACTGTTATCCGGCACGGAAGGAATGTCATACGCTTCCAATTCTATTTGCAGGAAATCGGTGTTGACCAATCTTTGTGACCGCAAGGAATTAACTCTGGAAGAATGGTGTATGGTATACTAGTTTGAACGGGAAGTTACTTTTTGAAGAAACGAGGATTGTTACGTTACATCTTTCGATTTTACTAAGGCCATGCCACGAAAACTACAAATTTAGGTTTTTATTAGGATGACCCTGCGTACAATACATCTATTCTTAGTACGGTATCTCGAACATCTTGTACAACCAACTACTTATTTGTACAACTTGATTTTGTACTACTCTATCTTCCTTTGTACGTTTCGCGTGCTCATACGTACAAATACTACCCTTTTTGTATTCTTGCTCAGTGTTGTCGTACAATTACTAGCCCTTTTGTACAATGTCCCCCGAAAGCCCATTCCGAGCTTATATATAGTATCCGGACCTAAAATCGCTCGTATACCCCTCCAATACCCTACTTCGCATAATAGTTATTATGTAAATCTATATCTGCCCTGATCCGGTTCCCGGAGGGTCAGGGGGTGGGTAGAAACTACCCTTGAAATCCCGATTTTCGGCGCCAAAACGTACTGAGTGATGCCGCGAGCTCATCGTGGCCAGCCGGTTTCTGGTCTCGATATCTGCCCGATGGCTCATTTTGCATATTTTCATAGCGTTTTTGTGTAGGTGTACAATAGCTATATGGTTTGTACATCGGCTGGCTACGTTTGTACAATAATTACCCTATCTGTACATATCGGCGGGGTTTTGTACAATATATTTCCTCTTTGTACATCTGGCTCGGTACAAATTTTCCGCGCGAAGATCACACCAGCATGTCGAACATCATTCACACGCTTGTTATTCAACATCCAGCATTGCGTATTCCCAGTCATCCAGCGGGGTGAGCTTTGAACTGTCGAATTCGAATTCTACCCCGAAGGGACTTTTCGTTATGCTCTCCAGGCTGATCCGACCCTGTTCGATGTGCATGCATGTAAAACCTTCTTCGTGCACACTGAACAGATCCGGATGGAATAATCGCATCTGTTCCTGGATCTCGTCGGGCCAGACTGTCAATCCTCTGAAGTAATGATGGCTGTTCCGCTCTGTGTGGTCAACCCCTAATGTAGCCAAAACCGCGAGGTCCTGCGCAAGAGCGATCGGCCCGATGTTGGACAGGTCCTCGCTCGTCAGTACGTACCGGCGGTCCGGATGCTCTCTTGCAATGAACTCTAGATAAGCAGCGTTGGACAGCCCCTTGAACACCCCTTTGCAGTTCTTGTAGCTCGTACCCGCGTATCCGATCTCGACGGCCCGCTCCAGGTCGCCGATGTCACCATCGGACTCGTCGATGATGAAAGGCGGCCGGTCGGGCCATGCCTCGAAATGTCCGCTGAGTGCTTCATCCAGCGCTATATCGCGATGCAATGGCTGCTCGATGCAGATCAGCCGCCGCAGGAATCCTGCCAGATTACGGTCGGCCCGCAGTGCTTCCCAGAAGGACCGGAACGTTTCCATGTCTCCGTAGTTTTCATTGCCGTCCAGCGTAAAAGCATACTGGTTCAATCGCCCGTCGATGATACCGGCCGTCTGCTTCAGGCGATCCAAATCCCGTGCTACATCCCCGAACAGCTTGATCTTGAAGTACGAAATGCCATAGGTGTCGATGACTTCGTCCAGCGACTGGGGCAGCCCATCGTTGCAAAGCTCCTCCGGCGGTATATCCTGCGTGGTCAGGGGGTCTCCCAGCCCTACGGTATGGCGCACGTTGGTGACTGAAATCGGGGAGCCGGGCAACACATCGGCGGGCGCCAGGCCCTTCAAATGGCTATTGAACGCGTCGAAACGAATGCCGAGCGCGTTTGATCGTACGGCCTGGCCGAAATTCATGTCCTGTATGCGGCAGAAAGCCTCTATCATGGCCCTTTCCACCAGACTGTTTCCCAGGCCCCACAGGAGTGGCGCAAAGCCTTTCCCGTTGCCCCAGATCTTCTGGGCCTGGTAGAGTTCGAGCCAGAGGGTAAATAGATCGGGCGCGGGTCCCAGGGCCAATGCGGCGTCGCTGGCGTGGCGGATAACGGAGATCATGTCCCCTACTTCATCCTCGAGGGACGTCGCCGGGTTCTTCGTGAACCACTTTGGTGGGAGATGATCCGCCGAGTAACCGCGGCCTGTCCAGCCGTTCACTTCCAGTTCCATGCGAAGCACCAGGTGCGGCACAGCCGTCATGGTCGATATGCCGAATTTGAAGGGCATGCGGGTGCGCATGTTCTGGATGCGGAGGTCGATCTCTTTGATCTGGATCATGTATCCTGCCTGGTATGCAACTAAGTTAGTAAAACCGTTTAAATCGAAACATTTGAAGCGCCCGTGCGAACAGGCGCCGCAAGCCGGCTACTGGAACGCGCCGCCGGGATTTCAGCTCCTGCTTCTGACCAATCCGTTCAACAGGGCCACGACGACCGAAATGATGAACGACGCGATCAGGGCGTCCCAGAAACCGCCTACCTCGAATCCGTTGACCAGCCACGCGGCCAGGGAAAGCATCCCTGCGTTGATGACCAGCAGAAACAAGCCCAGGGTGAGCATGCTGATGGGCAGGGTCAGGAGGACGATGACGGGCCGAACGATCATGTTGATGAGGCCCAGTACGACGGCCGCGATGACCGCGGTGGTGACGGAATCGACCTGGATGCCGCCGTACACGTTGGTCACCAGGAGGATGGCCAGGGTCGTAAGGATCAGTCGAAGCAGCATGGTTATCGTCCCGTGTGGCCGTATCCGCCCGCGCCCGGTGTCATTGTGCGCCGCGGATTGAGCCGCTCAAGGCGCGCCCCGTAAGCACAGGGTGCAGTTATCGTCCCGTGTGGCCGTATCCGCCCGCGCCGCGCTCGGTACCATCGAGATCGTCGACCTCTTTGAAGACCACGGAAGGCACGGCGCCGATAACGAGCTGGGCGATCCGCTCCCGGTCAAGAACCCGGTATGGCTGATCGCCGAAATTGAACAGAATCACCTTTATTTCCCCACGGTAATCCGAATCGATCGTGCCCGGACTGTTCAGCACGCCGATCTTGTGTTTCAGCGCCAGCCCGCTTCGGGGACGCACCTGTCCTTCGTATCCAGAAGGCAGCGCGATGGCGTATCCCGTCCCGATGAGCTCGAGTTGCTTCGGCGCGATTTCCAACGGCTCGTCGACACAGGCGTATAGATCCAGCCCGGTCGACCCGGGGGTCATCCGGCGCGGCATGGGATGGGACCGGCCGGGACGTGTCGACGTAATTGGTATGACGACGGGCGTGTTCACAGGCTGCTCACAGGTTGCTCGAAAGTCGTTCTACAGCCGTCCTGACAACTGCGCTCGGACTGCTTCGCAGGGCCACCGCTCGAATGGCCGTTCTCCGGCCGCTCAAAGCGTGATATCGCCGTCGGATACGGGCCCGACGGCCGTCAGGTACGTGTTTTCCGGCGTGAACAGGATATTGGCCATTTCGGAAATCTCCGAAGCGGTCACTTCTTCCAGCTTCCGTACGGTCTCGTCCAACGAGGAATATGCGTTTTCGTAAATCTCCGCCCTGGCAAGGCGGTTCATCACGCTGCCGGTTTCTTCCAGCGAGAGGTACAGGCCGCCGACCAATTGAGACCGCGTGTCGCGGAGTTCATCCTCCGGAACGGGTTGCTCGCACAGCACCCGGCACTCATGGCGGATCAAGTCGATCGTGCGCTGCGCATCCTTCGGGTCCACGCCCGCGCTGATGCAGATCTGGCCGGTATCCCGGCAGAACTCCAGGTCCGAGTATATGGAATAAGCCAGTCCTGCCTCTTCGCGGATTTTCTGGAACAGCCGCGATGTCATTCCTCCGCCCAGGACGGCGTTCAGTAGGAACAGGGCGTATTTCGACGGATGGGAATAGGGCAGTCCGATGCCACCCAGACAGAGATGCACCTGGGACACTTCCTTGCTCAGTACGCGCTTGCGCGCCCCGTTGGAATCCGGTTGGTCATCCGGGCCGGGTTCCCGGCTATCACCGGGGAAATCGTACTGGTCCCTTATGAGATCGGCCAGGCCGTCGTGATCCACGCAACCCGCCGCTATGATGTGAATCCGGCCGTTGCGGTAACGGTCCGCCAGATAGGCTACCAGGTCGCTCCGCGTGAAGGACGAGACGGAGGCCGCGTTGCCGAGGATCGGCCGGCTCAGGGGGTGGGGCTGCCAGATCAGGTTGGCGTAGAGTTCGCTCACCAGGTCTTCGGGATTGTCTTCGAGGCCGTGTATCTCCTCGATGACCACCGTCTTTTCCTTCTCGATCTCCTGGGGATCGAAACGCGAGGACTGGAGCAGATCGCCGATTACGTCCACGGCCACGGGCAGGTGGCTGTCCATCACGCGGGCAACGTAGCAGTTGAGTTCCCGGCCGGTGAACGCGTTGAGATATCCACCCAGGCTCTCGATGCTCAGCGCGATCTGGTACGCGTTGCGCCTTTCGGTTCCCTTGAATACCGCGTGTTCGAGAAAGTGTGCGATCCCGGGGGATCCGGAAGGTTCGAACCGCGTACCGGACCACACCCATACGCCCATCGTTACCGACCGGACGTGCGGCATGCGCATCGTAACCACGCGGATGCCGTTAGGGAGTACGGTCTTTCTGTAACGTTCGGTAGATTCTGGCAAGAGGGGGCCGTACAGGATAGATCGCCGCCATGGCGCCCGGATGGGCGATTACCCATGGCGGCGACGTTCGGATCGTTCGCCCAGGTCAGTTTGCGGCGAGCACTTGTTTTCGACTCAGCTTGACTTTGCCTTGATCATCGATATTGATGATCTTGACAGTCACCTCGTCGCCTTCGTTGGTCACATCCCGCATGGAATTGGTCCGGTGATTCTCCCATTCCGAAATATGCACCAGGCCGTCTTTGCCCGGAAGAATTTCGACAAAGGCACCGAAATCGACGATGCGTTTCACCGTGCCCTGGTAGACCTTCCCGATCTCGGGCTCCTCCGTCATGCTTTCGATGATCTGCTTCGCCTTTTCACCGGCAGCCGCGTCGACGGCGGCGATCGTTACTACACCGTCGTTGTCGATATTGATCTGCGCGCCCGTTTCCTCCTGGATGCCGCGTATCACCTTGCCTCCGGGACCGATCACGGAACCGATCTGATCCTGCTTGACCTGGACGGTCAGGATGCGCGGCGCGTACTCGGACATTTCCGTACGTGATTCGGCAATGGTCTCGGCCATCTTGTCCAGGATGAACAGCCGCGCCTTCTTCGCACGGGCGAAGGACTCGCGGAGGATCTCCTCGTTGACTTCCATGACCTTGACGTCGAGCTGCACGGAAGTAATCCCTTCCCGCGTGCCGGCGACCTTGAAATCCATTCCGCCCAGGTGATCCTCCACGCCCTGGATATCCACCAGGTACTGTGGCTTGGGATCATCCGGGATCAGGCCGATATTCACCCCGGCAACGGGGCTCTTGATGGGTACGCCCGCGTCCATCAGGGACAGGGTCGCGCCGCAGACGGTGGCCATGGAAGAAGAACTGTTGGATTCAAGAATCTCCGAAACGATGCGGATGGTATAGGGGAATGCATCCTCCGACGGGATTACCGGCGCGATGGCGTGCTCCGCCAGCGAACCGTGACCGATATCCCTCGGCCGGGGTCCCCGGGCCATGCGAACTTCACCGACGCTGAACGCCGGGAAATTGTAATGCAGCATGAAGGACTTGAGGGAATCGCCTTCGAGATCGTCCTGCTTCATCTCGTCCATCTTGGATCCCAGTGTCGTCACGGTCAGGCTTTGTGTTTCACCCCGGGTGAAGAGCGCCGAACCGTGGGTCCGGGGCAACACCCCGACTTCCGACCAGATGGGACGTATATCGTCCATGCCCCGTCCGTCGACACGCACGCCTTCGTTCTTGATCATGTCGTGCATATCGGCGCTTTGTACGTCCCGCACCAGGTCCCGGATGATATTCGCGTTGTCCGGGTACTCCTCCGCCAGTTGCTCGACCGCAAGGTCGGCGGCCCGGCTGAAACAGTCGCCCCGGGCCTGCTTCTCCCGGGTCCGGTTGCCCTCTTGTACCAGAGGCAGGGCGATCTCGCGCACTTTGTCGGCGAGCACGGAATCCGTCTTGGGCGAATCGTACGACCGCCGTTCGGGCGCGCCGGTCATCTGGCGCAGTTCCTCGATTTTTCCGATGATCGCCTTGATGTTCTCATGACAGAGCAAAATCGCGTCTGTCAGGTCTTCTTCCGAGATCTCGTGCGCGCTGCCTTCGAGCGACATGATGTGATCCGGCGTGCCGGTCACCACGAAATCCAGGTCGCTCTCTTCCAGGTCGCTATACGTCGGATTGACGACGAACTCGCCATCCACGCGCCCCATGCGGACAGCGGCCAGCGGCGCCTTGAAGGGAATGTCCGAGATTTGCAGGGCAGCGGCTGCGCCGATTACGCCCAGTACGTCATGGTCGTTTTCCATGTCCGTGGAAAGCACGAGGATGGATACCTGCGTCTCGTAGAAATAGTCCTTGGGGAACAAAGGCCGTATGGCGTGATCGACCTGGCGCCCGCTCAGGATTTCCTTTTCTGACGGAGGCCCTTCTCTCCGAAGCCTTGCGCCGGGAATGCGTCCCGCCGCGTACATCCGTTCACGATAATCAACCATCAACGGAAGGTAATCTCTGCCTTCCACATACTTGTACTCTGATACGACATTGGCGAGAATGACGCTCTCCCCATACTGAACCCAGACCGACGAATCCGCCTGCTTGGCGACCTTGCCGGTTTCGAGAGACAGCGTTCTTCCAGCCAGTTCTAACTCTACACGATGTGCCATAATACGGGTTTTTCTCCTTGAAGCTTATACGGACGGCGCCTTTGCCGTCCTTAACCGGGCCGCCTATCCGCGTATTCCCAGTGACTTGATCAATGTACGATACCGTTCGATGTCGTGCCTGCGCAGGTACGAAAGCAAACGGCGGCGGCGGCCTACGATTTTGAGTAGTCCTCGCAACGAATGATGGTCCTTCTTATGGACCTTGAAATGTTCCGTCAGTTCGGTAATCCTTGCGGACATAAGGGCGATTTGCGCTTCGGAAGACCCGGTATCCTTCTCGTGCCGGCCGAATTCGCCCAGGATCTGCTCTTTCTGTTCTTTCTCTATGCTCACTAAACGATCTCCTTAAATGAATTGACTGTGACCGGGATTCCGGCGGGTACCGAAGGGGTACCGCCTGCTTCGATCACGCTTTCAACATGTTGTACGTCGTATATACGTCCTTTGAAATCTGGTCTTTGAGCGCTTCGACGGTCGCGAACCTTTTCTCGTCCCGGATACGCTCGACGAATTCCACCCGGATGGACTGGTTATAGAGGTCCCCTTCAAAATCCAGTATATGTACCTCGCAGTGTTCGACGTCCTGGCCGAACGTGGGCCGTACGCCGATGTTCATCACGCCGTTGAGCATCCTTTCGCCCAGGCCGACCCGTACCGCGTAAACCCCCCGTTTAGGAATCAGTGCGTCCGGATCGTGTGATTCCAGGTTAGCGGTGGGAAACCGCAACGTGCTTCCCCGTCCGTCGCCTCGTACCACGTTGCCCGTGATCGCGTAAGGGTGGCCGAGCAGAAGTTCGGCGTCTTTGATTTCTCCCGCGGAAAGGACGGCTCGGATGTGGCTGCTGTTTACCGGGCTCCCTTCCATTTGTATGGGCATTACGACCTGGATTCCGAAACCGTATTGCGCGCTAAGCCGCTGCAGCAACAACCGGTCTCCCCGTCCGTGTCTACCGAAATTATGGCTGTAGCCTACGATGATCTCCCTGATATCCAGCGCGTCGACGTACGTCGTTTTGACGAACGATTCCGGTTCGATCCGGGCAAACCCACCCGTGAAGGGAATAACAAGCACCGCATCGATCTCATATTTCGACAGTAACTCCAGTTTCTGGTCCGTCGGCGTCAGTATCGGCATAGACGGCTTTCTGCCGACGACCAGTTGCGGATGCGGATCGAAAGTGACGACCAGGCAAGGTGCGCGCAAGGCCAGCGACCGATCGATAGCACGCTTGATAATCGCGCCGTGTCCCCTGTGGACCCCGTCGAAGTTTCCGACGGCTATCACGGCCCTGGGAAAACGGCTTGCGGCTTCCTCAACGGAGCGAAGGACCGGCATCAACCTTCGTCGTCTCCTCTGTCCGCCGGAACCTGGCCCGCCTGGCGATCGGTTTCGTCTTCCGTCGTTTCAATGCTCCGCATGACATTCGAAATGCGTTGTGCGTAGTCGAAGGACTCGTCGTAACGAAAGAGCAGTTCCGGAATATGCCTCAGTTTGATCCTCCGGCCGAGCTGAGACCTGATGAATCCCGTTGCCCTTTCGAGTCCCTCCAGACTCGCTTTCTGATCCGCCTGCGATCCGAGTACGCTGAAATAGACCCGCGCGTGCCTCAGGTCGACGGATACCTCCACGGACGTGACCGTCACGAATCCGATACGGGGGTCCTTCATCTCTTGCTGGATGATCTGGCTGACCTCCTGTTTGACCAGATCAGCCACCCGTTCCGTTCGCCGGTGGGCCATTTATCGCTCCTAGTACCACTCGAAAGTATGATCCAGTACCAGCAGCCTGGGTTCCGCCTGAACATGATCCAGAACCTGCCGCAGGGTCCGGTCGATGTATCCTCTCTCTTCGGAAACCATCGCGAGTCCGAGGGTAGCCCGCTGCCAGAGTGACTGGTGTTCCACTTCGGCGACGGACACGTTGTATCGATTTCGGATCCGGTCCTTAAGCCCCTTGATCACCTGTCTCTTGGCCTTCAGCGAGCGGCTTTCGGGAAGAAACAGGTCGATTCGGCACAGCCCTACGATCATGATTTGTTTAACGCGTCTCGAGTTGCCTTGCGACTTCCCGCGTCTCGTAAACCTCGATGGTATCGTCCTGCTTGACATCCTGAAACCCGTCGACGGTCAGTCCGCATTCGAACCCGGACTGCACCTCGCGAACATCCTCTTTGAACCTGCGCAAAGAACCGACCTTGCTCTCATAGACTACGATCCCGTCGCGAATGAGACGGATGTTGGCGTTTCGGGTCACGTTGCCGGACTGGACGTAGCAGCCCGCGATCGTTCCAACGCGCGGCGCCTTGAATATCTCTCTCACTTCCACTACGCCTACCACGTCTTCTTCGATATCCGGTTTCAACATGCCTTCCAGGGCGTCCGTAACGTCCTGAATGACCCGGTAGATGATGTCGTATAGACGAATGTCGACTTTCTCGCGCTCGGCCAGGGCCCTCGCCTGCGCGTTGGGCCGTACGTGAAATCCGATAATGATGGCGTTCGAAGCCGTAGCGAGCAGGACGTCGGATTCATTGATGGCCCCGATGCCCGTATGGATGATCCTTATTTTAACTTCGTCGTTCTCAAGGCGCAGCAACGAATCGCTCAGAGCCTCCACGGAACCTCCCACGTCGCCCTTGACGATGACGGGGAGTTCCTGGATCTCGCCTTCCTTGATCTGGTCGTAAATGTCTTCGAGGGTAACGGGCTTGGACTGGCGGAACTCGTGCTCCCTGCGCATCTGGCGGCGCCGGGAACCGATCTCCCGCGCCAGGGACTCCGATTCAACGACCGCGAAGGAGTCGCCGACCTGGGGCATGCCCGAGAATCCCATGATCTGGACGGGCGCCGATGGACCCGCCGATTCAACCCGTGAGCCTCTCTCGTTGAGCAGTGCCCTGACGCGGCCGCTGAACTGGCCCGCCACGAACGGGTCGCCGACCCGCAGCGAGCCCTGCTGGATGAGGACGGTGGCGAGCGTGCCGCGGCCCCTGTCCAGTTCGGCTTCCACGACTACGCCCTGCGCCCGCCTGTTGGGGTTCGCTTTCAAATCGAGCATCTCGGACTGAAGCAGCACCATTTCCAGGATGTGGTCCATGCCCTGTCCGGATATGGCCGATACTTCGCAGGCAATGACGTCGCCGCCCCAGTCCTCCACGAGGAGTCCACGCTGGCTCAACTGTTCCTTGATGCGGTCGGGGCGAGCCGTTTCGAGGTCCATCTTGTTCAGCGCGATGATGATGGGGACTTCGGCGGCCTTGGCGTGATCGATGGCCTCGATGGTCTGGGGCATGACTTCCTCGTCGGCCGCCACCACGAGTATGACAATGTCGGTCACCTGCGTTCCCCGGGCGCGCATGGCGGAGAACGCCTCGTGTCCCGGCGTGTCCAGAAACGTGATCTGCCCGCTTTCGAGTTCGACTTCGTAGGCGCCGATATGCTGGGTGATGCCCCCGGCCTCTCCGGCGATCACGTTACTTTCCCGGATGTAATCGAGGAGCGAAGTCTTGCCGTGGTCCACGTGCCCCATGATAGTAACTACGGGGGGGCGGGGCTCCAGGGCGCCTTCATCTTCCTCTTCTTCCTCGACTTCTTCGATATACTCAAGACCGTATTCGGACTGCTTCTCGACGTCGAAACCAAACTCGGAAGCGACGGTCATCAGGGTATCCATGTCCAGCCGCTGGTTGATCGTAATCATCAGTCCGAGTTGCAGGCATTTCGAGACGATTTCAGTTGGTGAAACGGAAAGGTGCTCGGCCAGTTCACCAGCGGAGATAAACTCCGGAACCCGTATGACGGGCTGCGCCTCGTCGCCGGGTTCGTCTTCTTCCCTTTCGCCCCGACGGCGGCGGCGGCGCGTCCGGGTGCTGTCCATCTGCGCGATGGTCCGGCGCACGCTGGCTTCCACTTCCTTCTGGTCGACCTTCGCCTTCTTCTTCTTGGATCGGCGTCGCCGCCCGCGGGCGTCTCCATCCCCCTTTGCCACCCTGGCCGTGGAGGACTGGTCCTTCTTCTTGGCCGCCGGTTCCGCTTCGGTCTTCGGCTTGCTCCCGCGCGGGGCGTCCTTCACCGCCTTCGGCTTGGCGGACGTCTCCGACGCGGCCATTTTCTTCTTGCGGTCCTGTTCCTTACGCGCCGCCAGTTTCTCCTGCTCGAACCGCATATTGACATCGAGGACCATCTTCTCGTCCATGATGCTCATATGGCTCTTCACCGTGTGGTCCAGGTCACGAAGCATCTGGACGAGCGCGTTGCTGGATATATTGTACTGCTTGGCTACTTCGTATATTCTTTTAGACGCCATATGCGAAAAAGTTTCCTCTGTACGTGCCGGTCGTCCCGGCCGGGGCTCATGCTGGAGATGCCTTCTTCAGCATTCCGCTCGCGAAATGCCGGTCTGATATGGAAATCACCGCTTTGGGCGCCCGGTTCAGACACGCGCCCAGTTCCAGGCTGGTATGACATTCGAGCACGGGTACGCCCCGTGTACCCGCCAGTCTCCTGAACGAGCGTTTCGTTCCCTCGGAGGCATCCGAGGCCAGGATGACAAGCCGGGACTTGCCGCCGTGAATGGACTTCTTAACTGCTTCGGCGCCGCCCTTTACCTGTCCGGCGCGCACGGCAAGGCCCAGCAGGCCGGTTACGGATGGATTATCGCTTTTCTGCAAGACTGCAGATCCTTTACGTTTACT
>Ga0209021_1003770_pt1 | contig 11798 bp, 7 predicted proteins | sample PinacodermFT_FD_187299 | JGI IMG/M metagenome (GOLD analysis project Ga0209021, IMG submission 187299) | Host-associated microbial community of the marine sponge Aplysina aerophoba from Gulf of Piran - sponge pinacoderm, lysed by freeze-thaw... | ecosystem: Host-associated > Porifera > Sponge >... | reverse complement strand
CAAGGACCGCCGCTGGAAAACAACATTCGCCGAGCCCTCTGGAGCAAGCCCGGCACGCCGTTCCGCCCGCAGACACAGTTCCTGAGCCTTATCAGCACGGGTGACCAGTACGCGGTGGCATCGCGGTCGGGCTGGTCAGTTGAAGGCGAGTGGGTCTGGAAATGGAAGGACTGGATCGACCGCCGTTTCATGGACAAGTACCAGGACCTGCCGGACATGACCGCGAAGGCGTCCGCAGCTCAAGAGGTTCCGGCCGTGCCGAAGGGGGATCCCGATCCCCCGTCAAAGGACATGCGCTGCAAGGGCTGCGCCTCCAAGATCGGCGCAACCGCACTGCTCGGAGCCCTGGAATCGATCGAACCGTTCTGGCGAGAGGACGTATCCGCGGGGCTGGATTCGCGTGACGATGCCGCAATCCTGGACGTGCCGCCAGGGAAGGCGCTGGTGCAATCCGTGGATTTCTTCCCCGCGATCGTAGACGACCCCTACCTTTTCGGGCGGATCGCCGCCAACCACGCGCTTGGCGACATCTTCGCCATGGGGGCCGCGCCGCAGTCGGCCCTGGCCATTGCGGGCATTCCATTCGCGGCTTCACGCAAATCGGAGGACCTGCTCCGCCAGATGCTCCTCGGGGCGAACGCCATGTTTCTCACGGCGGAGACAAACCTGGCGGGAGGTCATACAAGCGAGTGCCCTGAACTCGCGCTGGGATTCGTGATCAACGGCCTGGCGGACAAGGACGACGTGATGCGCAAGGGGGGCCTGCGCGAGGGTGATGCACTGGTGCTCACGAAAGCGCTGGGAACCGGCGTGCTCTTCGCCGCGGAAATGCGTCTCGCTGCCCGTGGCCGCTGGATCGAAGCGGCCATCGAACCGATGCTCCAACCCGCGCAGGCGGCCTCCAGGATCCTGCGCGACCACGGAGCCAGGGCATGCACGGATGTCACCGGCTTCGGCCTGGTCGGCCACCTGGTCGAAATGCTGGAAGCTTCGGGCGCGTCCGCGGAGATCGACTTGAATGCCCTGCCTCCCCTGGAAGGCGCCCTGGAGTGCTTCGAGCGGGGAATCTTCAGTTCGCTGGACCCGGAGAACCGCAGGATTTGGGACAGGGCCGCCAACGGCCACGAAGGTTCCGCGCGCAGCGCTTTTGCGCTCCTGTTCGATCCGCAGACCGCCGGGGGTCTGCTTGCGGGAATCCCGCAACGGAACCTGGAGGACTGCCTTGCTGCCTTGCGGCAAGCGGGGTATGCGAGGGCCGCGAAGATCGGCACGGTGGGACGTGGCGACCATGGCGGGAACCTGCTTACGCTCGCCTGACTGGAACCGGTGACCCGTTGAGCCCCTTCTAGCGAAAGAAGAGCTCTTGGCCGGCAACCGCGAGCGCGTGGGTGATCATCGCCGCCGTCACGCTCCCCGACTGCCTGTAGGCACGTCCGCAGAACCAGCCGAGCACAGCGGCCGAGGTGGCGTGGGGCAGATTCGGAAAGGCACCGCGCCCCAGGTGCACGGCACCGAACAGCAGGGCGGAACACGCCTGCGCAAGCACGGGCCTGCCGGTGGACGCCGCCATCAGGTTTTGAACAACCCCGCGCAGCAGGAACTCCTCCGCAAGCGCGGTCGTGAAGTAGATTCCCAGCAGCTTGCCGCAGGCCGACCCCAAGGCAGCGAGCGGATTGTCGATCGGCGGATCCCATTGCAGGAAGCCCGTCAGCAATCCGACCAGCAGGAGCCACGGCAGGCCGTAGCCGCCACTGGACAGTGCCGGCTGCCAGTCGCTACGCGCGGGAAACAGCCGAAACCCGGTTCCCTGCAGCCGCCGCAACACGAGGAAAACGAACAGTCCCAGGGGAATCAGCATCAGCTTGCCGAGCGAGTCGAGCCGATTCGCAGGCGGGTCGAAGCCCTGGAAAATATCCCGGAACAGCGAGCTCAATCCGCTGATCATTGGAAAGGCGAGAACACAAATCACCACACCGTCTTGCCAAGTGAAGCGCCATTTGCGGACGGGAAACAGGACGTAGAGGAACGCGACGCAAGTGCACAGCAGGACCAGCTGGAAGAGCGAAGTCCACGAGAACAACCCTGTCGGCACCGAATAGATCGCGTACGGGGCGATCGAAGCGGCGACCAGAGCCGTCGCGAGGCGTGGCGGGGTCAAGGCTCGGGCAACCGCCGCCCGGGCGGCGTCAGACACGGCCACGCAATACAGTAGGGCCTGCCAGCAAAACGCCGCGACGACAGGCACGGCGATGATTGCGGGAAAGCCGTATTCCTGTGCCAAAATGACTCCGGCGATGGCAAGCACAAGGCACAAGCCAAGCGCACCCGCCAGGAAGCCGCTCAGCTTCACTCCATCGGTACCGGTCTCGGTTCGGTCCAAGCTATTCATCCTATCCCTGCTGGTGGCCGCTCATCCGTGCGTCTTCGGGCAAATGCCGGAGAACCTCATAAAGAGCGTCGCCGAAGCGGGTACAAGACTGGTCGCCGAGCGCGATCAATACACCTACACCCAACGATTCAGGGTCGTGGAAATGCGTCGTGGCCGGCCGGTCGGCCGTTACGAAGAATTCCGCGACATCACCTTCACCGGAACGGGCAAGCGGGACGAGCAATACAAGAAGCACCCCATTGATCAGCTTGACCGATTGCGGCTGACACATGAAGACTTCCGCGATCTCCGTGATGTCAATCCCTTCGTGCTCACAGAGGATTCGCTTTGGTTCTACAGGGTGACCTACAAGGGAATCGAGCCCATCGACGGGATCGACTGCTACACCCTATACGTGCGCCCCCGGCAGATCCTGGAAGATCAGCGGTTTTTCGACGGCCTGATATGGGTCGGCAAAGAGAACGGCCAGGTCGTGCGGGTTTCGGGCCGCCCCGTTCCGCAGATTTACGGCATGGAAAGCAGCAATCTGTTTCCGGCCTTTACAACCCACTACGCGCCGGTGGACAACGAGCACTGGTTTCCGGTCCGCACCGAGGGCGACGACATCCTGCCCTTCCCTTCCGGGCCCCAGCGCGTCAGGTTGCTGATCGAGTATTCCAACTACAAGCGGTTCACGGCCGAATCCACGGTTACGTACGAGGAACCAATCGAGGGCCGACCAACGCTCGGGCAATAGCCAGCACCGATCCAGACCCGTCCGGACCCGGCAAACCGGCAGGCACGCCAGATCCGCAAACAGGATTTCCGGCGCGAGGTGGCGAATGGGCCACCGTGGCCACCGTGGCTGCGCACTGCGAATGTACAATCGGAACCTGAATGCCCGCACTAGTCCTCGCGCTGACCGTGACCCTGGTCCTGGCCGTCCCCTCCGCCGGCCAAGACGCCAAGCATGTCGGCAAGACGCTCGCCGCTTGGCAATCTGAACTGCAATCGGCTCGTCAGGTCGACCGGATGCTCGCGGCCCGCGCGATTGGCGAGATGGCCATTGCGAACCAAGCCGGCACTTCCAAGGCGCTCGTTCAAGCGCTTTCGCACGACGACAGCGCAGTACGCTACTGGGGGGCAGTGGCAGCAGCGGAACTTGACCGCCCGCTCGAAGTCGGACGAGCGGTCCTGGAGGGCTTGCTGGAGGACGAGGCTCCCGAGGTCCGCATCCAGGCGGCGGTTGCCCTGATTCGGGCCGGCGACGCGCAGAAGGCCCTGAAAACTCTCGAAGAGTCGCTCCGCCATCGAAACCGCGGCGTGCGCCTGCACGCCGCGCACGCCGCCGATGCGATCGGCGACAGCGCGAAACCCTTGGCCAGTGCGCTGCAGGCAGCAGTCGAGGACGATTTTGACTATGTGCAGCGCGTCGCCCGCCATGCGCTGTGGGCACTTGGCGAAAGAACGTGCCCGTACCGGACCTGTGAAGAAACCGAGCAGGGACGATGACAGGGATTCAATTCAGACCAACGGCACTGGCCGTCGCTGCATTGCTTGCGGCGACATCGACAGATCTCCTTGCCAAACCGCCGAACATCCTGTGGATTTCAATTGAAGATACCGGCCAACAGGTCGAGCCATACGACGCCTACGCCCGCACTCCGAACATTGCCCGGCTCGCGCGGGAGGGCGTCACGTTCCTCGAGGCGTACTCGCATTCGCCGGTCTGCGCCCCGACGCGCTCGGGCATCATCACCGGGATGTATCCCACGGCGATCGGCACGCAGCATATGCGGTCCAGGATGGTGCCCCCGCCCTACGTGCGGGCGTTTCCGGAATACCTGCGGGAACTCGGCTACTACACAACCAACAACTCGAAGACCGACTACAACTTCGATGTTCCCGTGACAGCCTGGGACGACTCGAGTCGATCGGCACACTGGAAGAACCGCCCGGACCCGGACCAACCGTTCTTCGCGGTGTTCAACCTGGGCTCATCCCACGAAGGCTCGGTCCGACGGCAGCTAAACGACCGTTACATCAGCAGCGAACTCGCGATCCACGACGCGGCGCAGCTGCCGCTACCGCCCTATTACCCTGAGACGCCGAAGGCGCGGGAGGCGTGGGCAGCCTACTACGACGTCATAACGATTACGGATCGCACGATTGGCGAAATACTGCAGGAACTCGAAGACTCCGGGCTGGCCGAGGAGACGTTGGTCGTGTTCTGGGGTGATCACGGAGCGGGGCTGGCCCGCGCCAAGCGCTGGATCTACGACTCGGGGCTGAAGGTGCCACTCATCATGCGCTGGCCGGGAAAGATCGAACCGGACACGTTACGCGCGGACTTCGTCCAGTTCCTCGACCTGGCGCCCACGATGATCTCCGTGGCTGGAGGGGACCCACCCGACTACCTGCACGGGCGCGTGATTATCGGCGAGAACCAGGGCCCGGAGCCAGAGTACCTGTACCACGGACGCGACCGGATGGACGAGCGTTATGACATGATTCGCGGTGTTCGCGACAAGAGGTACCTGTACATCAGGAACTTCGAATCGCACCGACCCTGGGTCCAGTTCATGCGGACGCCCAGCCAGGGTCCGATTTACATGGAACTCGAGCGGCTCAAGCGCATCGGCGCTCTCGGCCCGCTGGTGGCGCCGTTCATGCAGGACACGAAACCGTTCGAGGAACTCTACGATGTGGTCGCCGATCCCCATCAGGTCCACAACCTTGCCGCCGACAGTCGCTACGAGGCAGAACTCGTGCTGCTTCGAGGCGAGCTGGAGAACTGGATGCGAGGGATGGACGACAAGGGATTGGTGCCGGAGCCTGAGCTCTACCGCCGCATGTATCCGAACGAGGACAGCGCCACAGCCGAAGCGCCCCTCGTGAGCAAGCGGAATGGCGAGGGTGGGACCGTCTTCGTCACGCTGCAAGCACAGACCGAAGGGTCCTCGCTAGCCTATCGCTTCGTCGGAGAAGACACGACAGGAAAGATTGGCTGGCAACTCTACGAAGACGAGATCCAGATAGAGCAAGGCCAGCAGATTGAAGTGATCGCCTCACGGCTGGGGTACGAGACCAGCCCTGCCGTCGCTGTCAGGAACTGACAGGACGGCTGCCCGGGGCGGAAGCGGGTTCCCAACCCGAGAGATGGATCGCCCGCGACGTGGCTGTCTCGGCGCGCTACGGCAGCATCGGCTCTTCGATCGTGTAGTCGACGTCAAGGGCCATCAGGAACGCCATCAAGTCGGCCTTTTCCTCATCCGAAAGATCCGCGTTCTTGGCATCGGAAAGGTTCGTTTCGTCGAGCCACTCGTTTTCTTTCCCGCCAGCCAGCATCAGGTCAACGGCCTCCTCCAGCGTCTCGACACTGCCGTCGTGGAAGTACGGACCGGACTTGGAAATGTCGAACAGGCTGGGCGTCTTGAAGGCTCCCGTGTCCTCCTCGTTTTCCGAGACCTTGGCACGGCCGATGTCAGGGCTCTCGGCATCCATGCCGATCCCGACATTGTGGAACTGCTTGTCAGCAAGCAGCCTTCCGTCATGGCAGTTCGTGCACTTGGCCTTTTCGGAAAAGATCATCCACCCGTTCTTCTCCTGGTCATTGAGAGCGGCCTCGTCGCCGTTCTGGAATGCGATGAAACGGGAATTCTCCGTGGTCGTGACGATCGTCCTCATGAACGCGGCAATGGCATAGGCGACGTGATCCGGTGTTGCCGGGCCGCCGAAGACGGCCTGGAACTGTTCCGCATACCCGGGGATCTCATTGAGCGTGGCGCAAATGTCATCCGGTGACGGGACCCCGTCGGCACCCGAAGCGCCCATGTTGCCTCCACCCCAAGCACCCAGCACTTGCTTCTCGAGCGCCGTTGAACGTCCGTCCCAGTACAGCGTGTCGTAGTACCCCACGTTCCACATCGTGGGAGCCGCCCGGGTGAGTTGCTTGTCGAACGCGCCCAGTGCCATGGCCCGTCCGTCGGTCAGGCCGTGCTCCTTGAGATGGCAGCCATAGCAGGAACGATTCCCGTCACCGCTCAAGCGCTGGTCGTAGTAGAGTTGCTTGCCAAGGGCGACCTTGGCTTCGGTCATCGGGTTGTCTTCCGGGATGGCCATCATTTCATACCCTGCGATCTCGGGCCACGCCATCGGGGCTTCCATCTCTGGAGCCTCCTCCATGCTGCCGCCGCCGCAGTGCAATAGCAGCAGGGACATGACCAAAATCATCGGAACACTCAATCGGGACATGCTGGATCCTCCTCGATCACGGATGGGCAGGCTTCAGCGCAGCAGATGGTGTATCGACGCGCGTCACTCACCACGACTAGATGTGCGGTCATTATACAGCCACGCCAAGATCCCAGCGGGTGACGCGTGAATTCGTTTGAAGCCGGTCGGCGCTTGACCTCGTGTCCCCGTAGCCGCAGCTTGAAAGTACACTAGTCGAGCTTGCTCCAGAGCGGCCTCACACCTCAGAGCGGTAGCTGCGGACGCTCCTCCGAACCGAACAGGAATTCGGGCATTACGGCCAACTCGCCAGGCGGAAGACGGACAATACGGGGCCGCACGAGCACGAGAAGTTCGCTGCGATTCCACTGCCAGTCGTTGGTGCGGAACAGGTTCCCGAGCCAGGGGATGTTCCCGAGACCCGCGACTCCTCCTGAGGTTCTGCGGCGCTCGTAGATCTGCATGCCGGACACGATCGCGAACTCCCCACGACGCAACCTAACGTACGATGTGAACTCGCGGTTCGAGAGGATGGGCACGTCGTTCACTGAGCTTCCCGACAGCAGGCGAAAATTCACCTCGAGCTGCAACGTGGCTTCCATCGCGGTGTGAATGAACGGGGTAACGGCCAGGTTCAGGCCCAGATCCTCGAACGTAATGGATGGGGCCGGCTGGATGTAGCCGGCTCCGCTCTGGGGCGATCCCCCCGAATACTGCGCGGTCGTAATCGGGAAGCGCTCCCCGACCTTGAACTCAGCCGGAACGCCGTGGGTGACCCGGATACTCATCGACTGGAGGGTTTCGGAAGAACTCGCTTCGAGGCGGGCGAGCACTGAGGCATCGCCCAAAGACACGCCCACCGCCGTCTCGCCCCCGCCAAGCGCAACCAGGCGCTGAGCAGCGGCGGCAGGTGCGGCACCCAGCATCGAGCCGAGAGTGGTGACCGGAAAGCTCTTGGGCAAGTCGACGCCGAAATTGCGACGGCTCCCACTGGAGACCATGATCATCCTTATCTCGAGCTGCAATTCGCCTTTGGGATGGAGCAGATTCGCTGCCAGGGTCCGGGCCATGCCGACCTTTGCCACCGAATCTCGAAGGAAGAGCACCGAGCCCGAGACTGTCGACTGGAACCTCTTCAAGTCGAGTACTTGCTGTACGGCCTGACCAACCTCGGAAATCTCTTCCGGAGTCAATGCACCCTCCAGGGGAATCGACGCAAACGCAACCGTGTCCAGCTCGGCCCGCTTACCCGGTTCGTCTGATGCGAGCAGCATCAGGTCAGTCTCCAGAGGCACCGCAAACGAACCAGTGATGGCTCCCAGCGCACGCATCGCGCAGCTGAACCCGCACTCGCTGAGGTCGGCGCGGACTGAACGATCGGGGTTGAAGTCCTGATCGAAAATGACCCGTACACCAAACTCCTCGCCCACGGTCTCGTATGCCTCTCCGGCAGTACCACGGAACTGAAATGACGCCTTGTGATCGGAGTAGTCCAGCGTCGCGGGTTGCCGCGGCAGCGGCTTGGCCGCTTCAACGGAGATCACAGGCGGCCGGGCGTCGTCGTCTGGCTCCGCGATCAGAGATTGAAACTCCCATGAATCGGGCGCCAGTTCGATGGCTGTGCGGTACTCGCCGGCAGCGGCCAGCAACTGGGCTGCGTTGCGCCGTACCCCGCGGGATGCCCGCACGTACTTGACGTTTCCCGGATCCAAAGCCCTGGCCCTGCTGTAGAGCACATAGGCTTCGATGTGCCGTCCCTGCCGCTGAGCACGCGACCCCTTGCGATACAACGCCTCCGCGGATTCGTCCGCTCCGGCTGAGCCGACAAAGACCGCCAAGAGAAGCAACGGAAGAAACCGGCGAAGTGGCAACAGCACGGCTATATCCAAGACGCCCCGCTAGACGCAGACGTGCAGTCAATGGAAGGCCGACTCGGAAAGGCGGCAGTATGCCGTGCGAACGCGGGCGATCCCATCCGGCCTCCGAGCGACTTCGCAAACTTGGCGGGGATTGCTTCGGCAAGGTGTTGCTCAACGGCGGCGTCTTCCGGGGCCGCCAGGTTTGCCACTCTACTTCTCGGTGGACGAAGTGAATTGGAAGTAGCACCCGCGCGGTCTCGAAGTGTCCGGATTTCAGACCAACAACCCTTGCGGTTTCTCGAACTCCAAGCTGGGGGTCTATGCAAGAGGGGTCCGCCGCCGTACGAGTTGAAGAGTTCCGCTATCGGGCCGCCGAGTGAGTGCTGCTGCCGAGGCACAGAGTACAATCGCGGGATTGATGCGCCTGACCTGGTTGTTCCTTGCAGCGTGCCTGATCGCAGGTGCCCAAGTCCCGACCGAAAGGGGCGGGCTGCTTGACGTCCAGGCCGAGAGCTTCGATCGGCAGGAGCTGACCGAAGTGCGGAAATGGGTGGTCATCTCGACCGGTGCGCACGCCGAGAGCGCAAGCGGCAACGCTTACGTTGAGGCACTACCGGACACGCGCGTAAACCACGACGACCAGCTCATTCGCGGGGAGAACTTCACGAACGAACCCGGCGTCATGGCAGTCCTTGAGTACGACGTTGCGATAACGAACCCCGGGCGATACTTCGTTTGGGTGCGCGCCTACTCAACCGGCACGGAAGACAACGGCATTCACGTCGGCATTGACGGTTCATGGCCCGATTCGGGCCAGCGCATGCAATGGTGCGAGGGCAAGAACGTCTGGACCTGGGCGAGCAAGCAGCGCACGGCCGAGGAGCACTGCGGCGTTCCGGGCCTGATTTGGCTTGACATCGACAAGCCCGGCCGCCACACGGTGATGTTCTCGATGCGCGAGGACGGCTTCGAGATGGACGCTTGGGCCTTGACAAGCGACCCTGACTTCATCCCCGGGACTCGCTGAACCAGGTCTGGACGTGAGCGTGGAAACCACGGCTTTCGCGATCTGTCTCGGGCGAATTGCGCCGCGGCAAGCTGCTGCGTGACATCAACCAACCGCCCGTGTTCGGTCTGATAGAGAAGCACCCCGGACACTCCGGCCTCGCATGGCAAGCGAGGCGGGCCATCCTGACGCGGAACTTCGCGCCCCTTCGCCGTCACAGCTGCCATGAGACGGCCACTTGAACCAAACCCAGCAGATACCCACATCCCTCCCGGCCACCGGGAAGCGCGATGAAGTGCCGTCATCGCGGGTACTTAGCAACCACTGCCGCACCCGCCCGAATTGCGGTCTTGCCAAGCTACTGATTCTATTGGGCCCTTGGCCGAATGCCCGTGATGTGGGCTATAATTTGCATGGTTTCGCAACGATGAGGCGGAACCGCTGTCCCTATCCGGGTGAGTCGGGTTGAGGGGGCCTGTACGCTGGCCAAGAGACGGGCTGGGGCCGTTCAATCGGATTCGAAATCGGACAGCAGCCCGCGAGGGTCATGGGATGCCCAGACAGACAACCGTGCTATCGCAATTGGTGGCTGGAGGCCCCGGCGGGCTAGCGTGCTTCCTGTTGCTTGCTGCGTCCGCTACGCCGGCGATTGCGGACGAAAAGGCGGCATCCGCTTCCGGTCAGGAAGTCGATTTCGAATCCCAAGTCTATCCGATATTCGAACAGCGCTGCCAGGTTTGCCATGGCTCCGTACAGCAGCTGGGCGAGTTGCGCCTGGATTCGAAGGCTGTCGCCCTTCGCGGGGGAGTCTCCGGCCCGAACATCGTGCCCGGAGATGCCGATCAGAGTCCGATGTTCCAGAGGATCGCGGGAATCGGCACCTTGAACGCGATGCCCCTGACGGGCGAGAGGCTCTCAGAGGACGACATCGCTCTCATCAAGCACTGGATAGACCAAGGAGCGTCCTGGCCTGATGCTGTCGGAGTGGCGACCGAACAGGTTGCACTGCACTGGGCGTACCAGCCGGCGGTGCGCCACGCGCCTCCTGCGGTCCGGCAAAGCGACGCGGTCCGTAACCCTGTCGACAGCTTCGTCCTTGCCCGGCTGGAGAAGGAGGGCCTGTCTTTCGAGCCGGAGGCTTCCAGGGAAACGCTGGTTCGCCGGGTCAGCCTGGACTTGCGGGGCCTGCCGCCGACCATCGAAGAAGTGGACCGCTTCGTCGGAGACACGAGTCCCGATGCCTACGAGAGGTTGATCGACCGGATGCTGAAGTCGCCCCACTACGGCGAGCACTGGGCGGGATACTGGCTCGACCTAGCGCGCTATGCAGACACGAACGGGTACGAGAGCGACGAGCCTCGCACGATTTGGGCTTACCGCGATTGGGTGATTGACGCTTTCAACCGCAACCTGCCCTTCGACCGCTTCACGATCGAGCAGCTCGCAGGGGACCTGCTGCCGAATCCGACAGTAGACCAGATCGTCGCCACTGGATTCCACCGGAACACGATGCTCAACAACGAGGCGGGCGCGAAGAACGACGAGTTCTACGATGCAGCTGTGAAAGACCGAGTCGACACGACCGCGACGGTCTGGCTCGGTTCGACCGTGGGATGCGCCCAATGCCACGACCACAAGTACGATCCGTTCAAGCAGACCGAGTACTACAAGCTCTACGCGATCTTCAACAACACGGCCGACAGCGCGATCAAGATCTCCTCCGAAATGGACGTCTTCACCGGGGAAAACGAGGAACTGGGCCGCCGGACCGCCGAGGTCGAAACAGTGAAGGCGGTTCTTGACACGCAAACCGCGGTACTGGACGATTCGCAGCGGGTGTGGGAAGCGCGCATAGTGCCCGACCTGGCCCCCTGGCAGGATGCTTGGCAGGTCCTCCAGCCGACCGGGGCCGCGGTGGTCGATGGTGCGGACCTGCAAGTGCTTTCCGACGGCTCGGTTCTGGGCGGAGAACCGGCCGGCAGCCGCGGCGTCTACGAACTCACGTTTGAACCGGAATCGACGACGTTGACCGGACTTCGGATCGAGACGCTCCCCCACGAGAGCTTGACCACGAGCAGGCCGGGACAGGAGGGGGGCAGAGCTTTCTCCTTGACCGGCATCGAGGCTGAGGCATGGACCCCTTCCAGACAGACGATGCACGCCGCGGCGCTCGACAACAAGCCGGTATGGACGAACTGGCACGCCATCGGCCCGTTTCGAGTGCGTTCGAGAGACGAAGCGTTCCGTACAGTGTTCCCGCCGGAAACCGGCGTCGATCTCGCGGCGACGTACGAAGAGGGCCACCTCGCCTGGAACGAGAAGAAGGCATGGT
>Ga0209021_1003763_pt1 | contig 11821 bp, 16 predicted proteins | sample PinacodermFT_FD_187299 | JGI IMG/M metagenome (GOLD analysis project Ga0209021, IMG submission 187299) | Host-associated microbial community of the marine sponge Aplysina aerophoba from Gulf of Piran - sponge pinacoderm, lysed by freeze-thaw... | ecosystem: Host-associated > Porifera > Sponge >... | reverse complement strand
CGGCAGCGGCAGGGTGACGATTCGCCGCTCGAAGACGGACTGCGAAGGGGCGGGCGCCGTGGTAGCCATTACCGCCCGCGCCATGGCAGACCTTGACGCCATACGAAACGGCGCCGGTGATGATGCCTTGGTCTTTGGCCTGTCGGCCGCACAGATCAACAGGCGCCTGAGGGAGGCGGCGAAGACGGCAGGCCTGGGGGCTGGCTTCTCGGGGCACAGCGGACGCGTCGGCATGGCGCGGCGCATGACCGCCAACGGGGCGCCAATGGCTGTGACAATGAATCAGGGGCGCTGGAAAAGCCCCCGCATGGTGGCAAGGTACACGCAGGGCGAAGCAGCTGGCGCTGCCCTGGCTTATCTGTGCTGAGCCGCACACCTGGTCAGACTGCGCCAAGCGTGTTCCGGAGGCCCTGAGGCTGTCGCGCGGCCGCGACCTTAAGGAGGGGGAGGTGGAGAGCTTTGGACTGTAGGGCGCCTGGCAATTACGCGCTACTGGCAGGTCTACTCGTAACCGTGATGACGATGTTCAACCTGCATGAACGGGCAACCAGGGCACCACGAGCAGGCGTAGCAAAGCGATACAGGCGGAGATGGACCGCCGTTCGAGTCACTTGTCCGAGGCGTTGCGCGTTTTCGAACGCATCGGCAACTTACGGGGTTGTCGAAACCGAATTCGCCGCCTTGCCTTCCTCCCGCATCTGGATGCTCTCTGCGAGGAGCTCGCGGCACAGATGTGAGAGAGGCATACGGTGCTCCCACGCAAGTTCCCGCAGCTTTTCGTGCATTTCTATTGGCAGCGAAATGTTCATTTGCGAGTTCATGAGCCGCCCGGTCCGGTTCGGTCCTTTGTAGGTCGTCATAACAGGCCTCCTGGGAAAATAATTACTGGGATGCTGTTGACGACTGTAATTATGGGACTAATGGGGCTGCCGCCCTTTACCGGCCGAACCTTGTGCATGCGACGTGCAATGGATCGTATATACCCTGTTCGGGGGACAAGACAAGGAAAATAACACGACAGGGAGGGATGGATGGAGGCGCTCTGCTGTTGTCCGGACTATGGGAGGCGCCGTAACCGAGACGTCAACGCCGCCAGGCACAAGACATGGTCCAGGCGCATCCAGCCAAAGCCAGGTGGTGGCCGCGCAGATGGAAAAACGTACCGACCTGTTACTTTCGACGCTGCGCCGTCATGTCCAGGCTATAGGTGGCAGGCTTGACCTGGTGGTGCAGTTCCCGGGTCAGGACCCGGTGATTCTGAAACAACTGGGCAGCGCCGCGGAACCAGGTCGACACCGTGATTCTTGATCGGAAGTTCCGCCGCGGGAATCCGCGAGCCGTTGACACAGGGTGCTTTATACGTTTGGGAGGCGTCTCTTGGCACCCTGCAAAAGTGGTGCATCTGGCACGGCGCTTCTTTGGCGGGAAACCGGGAAGGTGGGGGCCCGCGCCATCTCCTCGATTTCAGGACACACCGAGGTATACCGATCGGCTTGCGGAGGGTGCTCACGTTTACCGGTACGAGCAGCGCAGGGATCAGTCCGTGTTTTGACGTGCCGGTTGCCAACGGTTGAGAAAATGTCCAGCGCCTGTCTGGTGGGAAGCAACTGGGTGGATCGGAGGAAGACAGCAGATCAGGGGCGGGATATGGGCTTTTCGATGTTTGTTGATACAACAAGTGTCAATTTTCCCCGGTTATCACCACGTTAACAGGCGCGATCTGCCAGCCCGTAGTGCCACTGCGTGGGTCTTTTGCATTACGCTCCATAACCAAAAGACCGGGCAGGTCCACAAATGCTGCATCGACCTCCGCGGTAGTACGGTGTTTCTTGTCGTGTTCGCCGAACGCCAGTTGGCGGCACTTGTCCAAGAGCGCTGTACCTTGCCGGAGTAGCACGTATTGCTCAGGTGAATACTTTCACACCCAACAATCATGTATCCCGCTTTTTCATTCAAATTTGGCCCGTAGGGAGGCACCTCGGTGCCAACCCCGAAGGGCTAAACCCCTCGGAGCCCTCTAGGGCTCCTAGGGGAAATCCTAGGGGGAAATCTCAAACCATTGTATTTATTAGTAAAACAAGGTGTCACCGTCACCTGATTTCCCGAAAACGTCACCTGATTTCCCGTAAACCGTCACCTGATTTCCCGTACCGTCACCTGATTTCCCGTAGACCGTCACCTGATTTCCCGTCCCCTTGTGCATCTCTGCTGTGGTGTGAGTTATTTCTTCCAGGTACTGGTCCGGAGGCAAGATACGCCAAGGCGGGCCATCAAGATTATTGTGTCGTGGTGCAACTACTTCGATTATGCATCCGCCTTTTGCTTTGATTTGCTGAATGGCATGACGAGCCTTGTGACGCATTTTGCGCCGTGTTTCGGCGTTATTGTATACGGTCGCTGGGTAGCATAATCTCACCAGATCATCAGCTTCATAGACGGGGTAGCGATCGATCTGCGGATTGCGTTCACGTCTACCAGTACGAACAGCGCGGGGATCGCTCCATGCTTTGACGTGTTGGTTGCCAACGGTGAGAAAATTCCCATCCTTGTCCTTGCGGAGCGTTCCGTCCTTGTTTTTCACCAAGGCACCGACAATAGGCTTTCCCTTTTCATCCAGAACGGTTTTGGTATCGGGATCACGGAGCACTTCAGGACGTGTAGGCAGTGCCAGTCGGCCTTGGTGACCTCCGTAGTAATCCCAATCAAAGCACAGCGATAGATAGCCACGATATGCTGGCGTGCTGTGTTTGCGTAGGGATCGCAAGACGTGACGGTCTACCGCCGGGCCAACTTGGGCGCCACCAATGATTTCAGCCAAGAAGGCAATTCGATCTTCCCAACGCATGCCCTCAACACCGCGTACCATCAAGGGATAGTACCAGCCTCCCCGGTTGCCGATCGGTACAGCCAGATTGTGGACTTTGAACAACGCATTACGCAGAGCGATACCGGTTCCCGCCTTGTTTGGACGGTAATGTGTTTTTTGCCATTGGAGCCAGTCACCGGCAATTTCGCCAATAGCGAAAGGCCCCACTTTGCCGAGGCCAAGAGGCGCATCCCTAGGTATGGAGAGTAACGCCTCGACAAAGATCGCCAGAGACAGGTGTACCCCGCCGCGCATGATTTGGGAACCTGTTGCCGCGTCGAACAGGGCGAGTAGAGCAGGCAGGTTACGCTTATCATCGTCGTCCGGGCGCAGTCTGGGCAGATGGTCCTGCAAGGGCAGGGTCACGATACCGGGTTCTTCTGGCGGTACCAAGGCGGGGAGGTGCTCGAGGTTGTGCTCGCGTCGTACCAACACCGCCGGTACAACACCGCGCTGCCGCCTGTCGGGGTCTATCGGCTGTTGCCGGCGTTGCCATGTCCTCACCAATGATGCCAAGGGATGTGGATCTGGTTTTCCTATACGAATCCAATGACGGTGGAGGTCTTCGAGACCGCCGTCTGTCCTGGGTATGACATCATTTTCAGGTCCTTTGTACATCACCGCTGACTGGTAGAAGTCGCCGATCCTGATTTCCAAAGCGGCCAAATCGGACTTTGCCGAAGGCTTGGGGTTTTCCCAAGTGTCTTCTATGAACCGAGATAGGTCCTCTTCCGTGGGAAGCTGGTGTGACGGGCAGGCATCACCGTTGTGATCATCCTCCCAAACGGTTCGGGCAACCCATGCCAGTATTTCTTGTGCCGTTGCCACCCGTGTCTCCTAGATTGGCGGATTATCACGGTCGGCCAGAACGCCGTCCCCGTTGGAGGACGGTTTCGTCCGGTCCTGCTTTGGGGCGCCATTGGAATTGATCAGGCCAGGGGCATCATCTTCACGGGGCTGTCCATCCTTGCTGCGCTTCCGGCGTTGATCATTTTCCAGTGTCCACTCGCCTTCTGCCTGGAAGCCAACCGGGACCTGCTCACGACCGTCTCTGTGGTCCAGCGCCGTCAGCGTGACGCAACGAAAAGCAGGACCATAATTCGCCTTGGCAATACGCAGCGCACGTTCGCTATCTTCTCTCTGCATGGTGAGTACTCCGCGGACACCGTCGAGCCATGCAGCGCTACCCGCTACCAAACCGGGGTCGTAAGGGTCGGAGATTTGTGTATGTCTGGCCGCCTTGGTGCTGTGTGCTACCACCAGCACGCCTAGCGAACGCTCCCGCGCTTTGCCTACCAGCGCGTCCAGAAATTCACGCACCGGTGCGATGCCGATGGAGTCTCCGACGAAAGCAGACAGTGCCGGATCGATAACCACCAGACGCGGTTTCAGCTTGTCTGCCGCCGTCCACAGATCAGCCCATCCCGGAAGCGGGCCCGGTCTCGTGTTGTAGTGTGCACCATGACTTTCAACGGGACCGAATAAGGGATAGCCCACGAAATCGAGGACGTGTACGTGTGACATGGCCTCCGTAGCGGCGCCGCGTCTGCCCTCGTCTATCAACCCTGCGAGCTTGCGCCCATACCAGCCGAGTACGCCCGGTACGTTTTCGAAGGACACCATAAGCACAGGTCCGCCGCGCCCGTTGAATATGTTTCCGTGTAGCCTGTGTAGTTCACCATCGTTTGGTGCCATGGCAATGCCCAGGGCGATATGCAGTGCCAATGTGCTTTTTGCCACGCCACCGGCACCGGCCAGCAGACAAACCGTACCTTCGGACAACACTGCGCCGCCCAATCCACTGGCCTGCAAGATAGGTTGTGGCAGGTTTTCCTGGATGCTGTTTAAGGCAACAGGCGCGCGTTGTTCTTGCAGCGGTCTTATTCCCAACGCTGTCGACAACTTTACTGGCAGTTCTGAGTCTGGCGTGTCTTCGAGCATCGTCAAGTCCGGTAGGTCTGGTGTGTTCAGTTCTGCTCGGAGATCCTGGTGCCGCCTCGCTTTTGTACCCGGGTCGGGCGCCGCGTTGTAGAGCTTGAGCAATTCCCGTAACGGACTGCCGTGTTCGTTGCTCATGGTGTTTCCCTCATGCGTAGTGCTTCGCGCCAAGTATCCTTGTCTGCCATAGAGGGTGTTTGTCCGTTTTGTTCTCGAATCGCAGCACGCTCAAGAAAAGCCGCTTTCCAGACATCGGCCGAATCCATTGTGGCCGGATTCACAACCGCCCGTACGCCACCCCGCTTCACCAATGCAGCAGCAGCGTCGTTGCCTGCTGAATCTCCATCTGTTTCAACGACAATCGAGTGCCAGGAGAGAGACGGTACAAATGCTGACAGGCCTGCTGTGCCGCCAAGCGCCCATACGGTTGCCCCCGGATACAGCCAGTGGCAAGCCAAGGCCGATACTTCCCCTTCACAAACTACCAGTTGTGTTCGCTGACCGGCGACTATGAAACGTGCTTCCCTTTTCGTGCCATGCGTCCGTCGCCAGCGGTCCGAAAGTCGCTCACCACTAGCCGTCAATGCCTCAAGGCTTACCGCTACGGCTTGTTGGTCGTCGGTGTCGTACCGGAAAACCACGGCGCCCGCGGCACTGGGGGGGACACCTAAGGCACGCGGGGCAGCTGATTTTTGGAGCCACCGCACAGTATCTGGAGGCGGTAAAAAGTCAGGGCCCGTCGGGGGCCATACGAAGCGTTTTGCCAGGTAGGCGTGTGCAGGGGTGTTCATGGCGGCTATGCAGTTGCCCCACAATGACGCCGGGTCAATGCTCTCAGAGGGACGAGAGTCAGAAGTATGCCTGCGGGTATTTTCCAGCTTCCGAGAGTGCTTCTCATCGAACCAGTGGCTGGTTGTGGTGCTGATCTGGTTAATGCCGAAAACAGCCTGCACCATTTCTCCGTAGCGTTGGCGTCTGACGCTGGGGTCACGGCCGTCGATGCAACCTCGGCAGCCTACTAATACCGTGGCGCTGCCGTCACGCACATGGAAGCGGTCCTTGCCGCCACAAAGTGGGCAGGGACCGACCCATTCACGGCCCTGCTTTTTCAGACTGCATGCCTGTGCCCAGTCTTCAGCTGTATATTCCGTCATGGTTTAGGCTCTGCGGGCCTCGGTCGCAAATCGAATTAGGTGTTTTTATGGTTCATATACACACCATATTGGTGTTTATAATCATCATTTTGGTGCATCACGTTCAATCTTCTCGACAACCGCCTCGAGTATCCAGCGACTGCGGGAGGTCTTTATCAGGCGGTTCAAACGCAAGGTGTCGAGGTCTTGGCAAATAGGGCTGGGGATTGAGACCGATTGGCGGATTTCATGCTGGGTCAGGGATTGCTCCGTCCTTGCCGTACTGCCGCCTCCCTGGATGTAGTCCCGTAACGCCTTATTATCCGCAGATCGACTGGGATCGTTTACCGGCTTTCGCGAAACGGCCATGTTGTTATTCCTTTCCTGGTCGGGAATAGTCCTTCTGCTGAAATGACCGGACAAAAAGCGCTCGCATTTCAGTCAGTGCCTTGGGGTCGCGGGGTATCAATTCCGAGACGGCGAGCCCTCTTCCGAAGGCTGTACTGAACGCTTTGCGGTTACCAATTGGTGTTTCGAGATAATTCCAGTAGTCAGGATGCTCCTGGAGCATCTTGGCAGCATCAAGATTGTCTGAGCCGCTCGGAAAGGCCTTGTTGATGACCGCGTAAGCGCATAGGTTCGGATTGAAGGGTTGGGCTTCTTTCATCAATGTGATCACGTTGTCATCGGTCCAAAGATCGACTGAGGTGGGTGCGAACGGCATAACGAAGATTTCCGCGACCACGAGCGCGGCACGTTGGCTCGCTGTGTCGCGTCCACCGACATCGATTACGATGTCGTCATACTTGGGTTTGAGGTTGCGTACCTGTTCAACGACGTCCGCTTCAAAGGATTGGATCAAGGTATACCCTGCAGTTCCTTTGGTCTGAGTGCGTTGACGCGTGAACAAAGTGGCACTGGCCTGTTCATCGGAGTCGATGAGGAGAACGTCACGGCGCTGCTCTGCTCGCATCACGGTGAGATTGGTGGCAAGCAGTGTTTTCCCCGAACCGCCTTTTGTACCGCCGATCACTATTATCATGCTGCCCGCCCACATGTGCATATTTGATGTATTTATGAACCATAATATCATCATAATGATGCACTATGTTGCTTTACGTGTCAACCGGTACTAGCCGAATTCGTGTAGAGATGCACTCCAAGGGCGGCCAGTTACAACATAGCTGCTCTGAAGTGCCAAATTGACGTCGCGTCTCTGACCCCGAACTCGTCTTACGTCCCCCACATACCCTCGAATCGGACGCCGGCGACCCGCGTATAGTAAGTCGTGTGCTTCAGGCCGCTACACCTACCGCTACCGTGCTGGTTGCCGGTTCTTCACGAATCGGGCTGCTCCCTGTCCTTGATCCCTACCGTCAGCTGCTAATTCGCTCCAGGTCGACTGTCAGCCGCGTCCCGGTCGCTTCGGCATAGCGACGCAACGTAGCGAATGACGGCGACACTTTCCCTCCCTCCAGTCGCGCGATCGCCGACTGCGTCGTACCGAGCCGTCGTGCAATCTCCGCCTGCGTAAGTTTCGCTGCCGTCCGAGCGCGAACCAACGCTTCAACCAACGCGTACTCCTCGTCTGCCCGGGTGTATTCTTCCCGGAACTCCGGATCTTCCATGAAGCGCTTCTTCAGTTCATTCAGCTTGGTCATTCCGTCACCTGCCTCATGCGTTCCCTGGCTGTTTCAAGCGCCCGACGCGGCGTCCTGCGAGATTTCTTGGCGAACACGTGGAGTACCACTACTCGCCGGCCAGTCGCCGTCACGTAGATACCCCGGGCGATGCCTCCTTCGGCTCTGACCCGCAATTCCCACAGCTTGCCCGCGAGATGTCTGACGTGCGGTGTCCGTAGCGCTGTCAGGCCAACATTCTCCACCGTCTCAAGAAGACGGACCAGCCGGGCGCGCAGGGCCACTGGCAGAGCCTCAATTTCGGCGTCGACAGCCGCAATGGTTTCTACGGTCCATTTCATGCGAGGTGTATAGCGTATCCGCTATACACTTTCAATCTCCCCACAGGGCGGGTTTGTTTCCCGGCAACCGGAAGTATTCCAATACCCGTCACCGCCGAGATCGTGACAGCTACGCTGGCGCCCGACTTCGACGATCTGGTGCTGCGGCTTACTCACCAAGACTGTCCTTGATCCCCACCGTTCCCTCGAAAAGCGGCGCGTCGAGCACGGAGAACAACACGCCGGCCGCAATACACAGGCCGCGAAGCTCCAGGGGTTTCCGCCACCGCCTCGACTTCAGGACACACCTCGGCGTGTCCTCCTCTTGCGAGACGCCGACTAGGTACCCGCCTTCCCTCAGGGCGTTGAACACCTCGTGCCTGGTAAAGTCGTGGCGGCGAGCTCCCCGCCTGGTGCGAAGAATGTCATTCACGCAGTTCAGACCAATCGGCGTCGTCAACAACCAGAACTCAGTCGTGATGAACACGTGCCCGCCCATCTTGGTGTTCACCTTCAGAGCCTTCTCCTGGACCGCCGCGGCCAGGGCGCGGAGAAAGACCCCGGCGACGTCAACCGATCCCTTCTCCCCTTGCCCGTCGGCTCCCAGCATCAACGCAAAGAGCCCGCGCGGGCCGGAAGGCGCGGCGTTGTCATAGACCTCCTCGGCCAGCTCGCTGGTCAGCAGGAGGATTTCCTCCGGCTGGATGAACGCATGCGTTATCAGGCACGCCTTGCCGTAGTCGGGAGCGGGATTCGTCCACGTGATCTCGACCTTTCCCTCCTGCGCCGCCGCAAATTCACTGAACGGCTGGCCTTCATCCATCACCCCGTGCCACTCCGCATCGCCGCACCTCGCGCGCAACCTGGAGACGCCCTCAACCAGGCAGCGAAGACTGGCCGCATAGAACAGGCCCAGGCGGATCCGCAGCTCGTAGACGTGCCGCTCAGTTTTCCTGGATCTGTCAGGGGCGTTTTTCTTCCACCGCGTGTTTCTGCGCACGACTGGAACCGCATTGGCGCCGGCCCGCAGGCACTCGTCCACGAAGGAGCCCGTCCCGCTTCTCCCCGGCACGCCGTCAAACCGGTGGTACAGCCGCTCGGCGAAGCGCTGCCAGAAGTAAGCGCCGTCCCTGTCGCGCTCCGGCAGGACCTCGGCGACCTGCTCGAATTCCGCCGGCATCGTCGGCGCCTGACTTGCCTGTTCCTTTGGTGCAGCCGCTCGGCGAACCGCTCTTCTTCTAAGAATCCCCATTCGTCCCCCTTTCCGCGCCCCAGAGTCCCCCGGAAGGCGCTCTCTCGCCTTCCCGTGTCCGGACAGCCTCCGAACCGTCCTGAGGCGCCGGGGCGCGTTTCGGCAGCAAGGGCGAGCGGCGACCCGCCAGGGCGTCCCGCAGCAGCATCGTGCACAGCGCCGGCCTCTGCAGCGCGTGCAGTTCGCCCAGCTCGTCGAGAGCCTTTTCCATGTCCGCCGTGACCGGCACCGAGATCTTCTTTGCTCGCATCTGTATAGTTTCCTCCTTCACGCTCCTAGATAGGCATTCACCACGTCGATCCTGCCGTGCCCGAGCTCGCGGGCGATCTCGAGCCGGGCCTCATGGTTTGCCCGCCGCATCTCCGGCGTCAGATCCTTGCGCCTCGGGCCGCCGGCCAACGGGCAGGCAAAGCCGGCGAGTTCCCGGAAGCGCCGCTGCGCGTATTCGTGCCTCAGGCCGTGGGATCCGTTCAAGCCCGCCTTGCGGCACTGGTACTCGAATCGCCACTTCTGCTGCACGTACTTCTCGGTCGGAACCAGGGAGCCGCGCTGCGTGGTCGCGGCCAGCGCCTTGGCCTCATTAAGGGCGGCCCGCTGAGCCTTCGTGCGGACCGGAATGCTTCTCTCCCGTCCCCCCTTGCACCAGGACGACTCCAGCACCAATGTATCGCCCTGGTCAGCCGCGTGAGGCTGAATCTTGATCGCCTCCTCGCGCCGCAGACCGAACTCGCGCTGGAGCTTCAGACTGGCCATGACGTACGGGCAGGTCACGCGCTCCAGGTGCACCGCGCCGAGCACCACGGACTTGCTCTCCGTGCGCACGTAAACCCTCTTTCCGAATCCCAGTTCGGCGTTCGTCCGCGGCACCAGGTAGGGCCGGTCGATCAGCCGCACGAAGGCCCGCAGGTGCGAACACCAGTTCTTCGCCGAGCCCAAAGAGCGGCTGCCCGCGGCGACCTCGGCGCGCAGCTGTCCGACCACCGCTTCGATGTGCTTCGGCTTCAGGTTCCTGGGCTTTAGCCGGTGCACGCCGGCGGCCTGCAGGCGGCGGTCGAAGTCCCGCTTGAAGCTGGCGAAGGCGGCGTGCGTGCCGTAGGACACCGCGCCTCCGTCCTGTCCCGTCCGGCGTCTGCCGCCGACCGCGACGATGGCGGGATTGCCCTGTCTGCGAGCCATTCAGAAACTTCCTTTCATCGCGTTTGGGTAAGTGATAAGGACACCCCGCTCATCCCTTGGTCAGAGCGGTGGGCGACAAGTCGCCGAATGCGTGTCCTACTGCCCGTGGCCAGCCAGTTTTCCCGTAAGGAATTGTGCCTGGGTTGGACAGTCTGTTGATGCCGTCACGAGCCGTCATGGCGGAATCGCCGTGAAAGCCCGCGTCAGAGTTGCCCCATGCGGTTCTGTCACTGCGTAAACTGCGCCGCAGTGACAGAACCTCCGCCGCACGGCGGCAGGGTTCTGTGGCGGGGCCTGCGCCGTCGGCTGGACGCCGGTCGCGCATGCCCTGCGTTGCTGGACGCAACGCCCAGGGCCGGGGGCCGGCTGGACGCCGACCACAGGGCGCCTGGGGGCGCCGCTGGGGGTTGGCACCGTGCACGGGGATCGTCGCCCGCCTCACGGTTGGGGAGACGCGCCTGGGGGCCGTCTTCGCAGCCGGCAAAGAGCTGCGGTCATGCGGCCGGAAGTTTTCGGGCTCCACCATGAGCGAGGCCATGGCGTCCTCCAGGGTTGGAGAAAACAGGAATGCGTGCGCAGCGTCTGCAAGTCGCGTGCGCGGATTGGCATGGCCGGAGGCGATGCACGGTGCCGGCCGGATGCCGACCTTGCTGTTTCGCAGGGATTCAAACCACGGCTGTGGTTCGAGGGATGTACCCGCCGGTGCGGCAGGTATCTCACGCAGGCCGCGAATGCGGCTGCCTGTCACGCGGCCGCAGGGTGCGACCGGGCGTATTCGGCACAGGCCCGTCCACTGGCGCGGATCGCCTGGTCACCGATATGCACGCAGTCCGGGAGACGGACCGCCTGTATCTCCACCGTTCCCGGAGGCCTGGTGAAGCGAGACGCCGAGGCATGGCTGCCTGGGCACGCACGCTGCACCTCCGCGGGTTGCGGAAGCGTCAACCGTTCTTGACCGCCAACGGCAGTCAATTTTCTGGCCGCAGGGATCTGCGGCCGAGTCCCTAGGGAGTGGGTTCAGCAAAGCCGGTAAACGCTGAACCGATCGAGGATCGAGGCCGGCTTTCGGGAAAGAAACCTCGTGAAAACTTTCCCTATCGAGGATCGAGTCGAGGTTCTTTGGCAATGGGTCTTTCTTAGATCATTTGCGCAGGAAAGACAAGCCGGCACATGACCTTGTTCCGGAAACGCCCGCGGAACGCGGGAACACGTTTCCAGGCCGTCTACGCCAAGCTCTGCGAAGAGCGACACTGCCGCCTGACGTGGGTGCAACGAAGCCGGGAAGGCTGCCCGACGCCAAGGTCACGTGCTGGTGTCAACGGCGCGGACGAGGCGCAGGAAAGGGATTGACGGGCCGGCCTTGGGGCCGGTGCCCGCAGGGGAGCTCAGTGGCGAGACCGAACGCGCAATTGACGGAACTTCGGCAATATATCGAGGACATGAGCGCCGGCTTGGCCATGCGGTTCGACGACCTTGACCGCCGCCTCGACGCCATC
>Ga0209021_1003753_pt1 | contig 11845 bp, 8 predicted proteins | sample PinacodermFT_FD_187299 | JGI IMG/M metagenome (GOLD analysis project Ga0209021, IMG submission 187299) | Host-associated microbial community of the marine sponge Aplysina aerophoba from Gulf of Piran - sponge pinacoderm, lysed by freeze-thaw... | ecosystem: Host-associated > Porifera > Sponge >... | reverse complement strand
CAAGCCGTTTTGGCGGTGAAGGCGATGTGCCTGGTGCGGTTCCGCGACGCTGCGCGCCGTTCGGTGCGTCCAGGCTGGCACCTGGTGGAGAAACCGCCGCGACAGAGTGGGTTACGACCCATTGCGGTCCGCCCCGGGCCGTGAGTATGAGAAATCCGGGTTAGCCGGCTGCGGGAGAAGTGACCGACGCGCCTTCTTCCACCGGCTGATGGACTGGAGCCGCGTCGCGCGCGCTATCTGCGTAGGGCGTGGCCGCGAACGAGACTCTCCAGATCGTCGAGTTCGTGGGTGGCGTCCGCCGCGCCGCTGGCCGACGCCGCGCGGATCGGAAACAGCAGGCTGAGGCTCCCGTCTTCCGCGCGCGATAGCGGCATCTTTCCCTCCGGTCCCCCCAGCACCGACGGGAGACGGCCGCGGGTCCCCCGCAGGAAGACGACGGTTGTTTCCCCTTCCCGGAAGTGCGGCATCTCCGAGACCATGACGGTCGTGTCTCCGACGGTCCCGCCCGGAATGCGGAAGACGATCCGGTTGCCGGCCTGGCCCGACAGCACCCGCTCGACGCGCATGGTCACCCGGGTGTAGATCCGGGAATGGTCGTGGTTCCAGGTCGACTCCATCTTTTCGATGGTGCCGGCCACCACCTGGGTGGCGAGTTCGGACATGCGTTCGAGGCCCAGCGGGGCGAAGGGCGACGGAATGGGCGCCGGTCGCTGGGCGGCGAGAACACTTGGAATAGCGAGCAGCGCAGCGAGCGCGATGACCGGGCCGGTTTGCCGGACGGCGGCTTTCACGGTCATCGGCGTCTCCACAGGTGCGTTCGGCCTGAGCCGGTGACTTCGCCTACTCCTGGCCCTCGCCAGCCCGGACGCGGCCCAGCCGGGCGAGAAAGTCGCCCTCGCTCCCGGCGTGTTGTGCGGCCTTGACCGCCACCCCCGGGGAAACGCGGCGCACGGCGTCGAGGACCGGGTCCAAGGCTACCTCGACGCCGCGCTCGCGCAAGATCGAAACGGCGGCTTCGGCAAGGCCCCGGGCGCGACCCTCGACTACACCTTCGGCGCGACCCTCGACCACACCTTCGGCGTGACCGAGGCCCGCCACCCGCCGCAACTGGGCATCGTCCCTCCAACTCGTTCCCTCGCGTTTCCCGAGAGCCCGTCCCACCCGCCAGAGCACCGCTTCGGTTTCCTCCGACATCGCCGGTTCGTTCAGCGCCCGGTGGATCTCCTCGGGCCGCCAGGTGGGAAACGCCCGGCTCACCTCCGACTCCCGGTAGTCGTCACCATCGAGGAGGTAGATAACGAGTCGCACCCGGCGGCCCCGCGGCCGGCCCGGGGACGCCTGCTCGGGCACCTCGACCCACACCTCCGGAAACCCCCACTCCCGGTACGCGATCAGCTTTCCGCGCCGCACGTCCGTGGTGTTGTCCACCTCCAGCACGACGTCCGGCAGGTCGTGTTCTCCCACGATCAGGTGCGCGGGGCCCGGCAGCCGCACCCGGCTCGGGTGCAGAATGACTGACTGGTCCGCCTGCATGATGTCGGTCAGGGTTCCGTCGGCTTCCCGGATGCGGAGGTCCATGCTGCCGAAGCACTGCGCGCCCGACCCCCGCGCTTCGCAGATGCGTTCCACGAGCTGCGCGAGCCGCTGCGCCGGCCGCTCGTGGTAAGGACTGGCTGCTTCCCGCACGAGCCACGCCGTCTCGGTCGCCGCCTCCCAGTACTCGATCCTCCGTCCTTCCCACTCCGGGCCGTCAATCTCCGTTCTGCTCACCCGCACCGGAACGCAGCCCGCGAACTCCAGCGCGGAGGCTGGCGTGCACCGTTTCCGATCCGCAAGCGCTACCGAAGCCACACCGGCATTCTACGCTCGTCGGCGTTGCGGTTCCGGACCGCCGCTGGCGGTTGCGATGCGGCCGGATGGACGGCGGCGAACCGCCGCCCACCACGGGGTTGAAACGCCTAGAAGGTCAGGCGGAGGCCGACCTTGGCGGCACGCGGATCGATCGCGGCGATCACGTTGTTGTAGTTCGATCCGGTGCGCAGGTTGAAGTTCGACACCGCGTTCGAGTTGAACGCGTTGTACACGTCCACCATCGCGGTGAGGAGCGCTCCATTCGCGAGATCGAAGCCTTTTTCGATGCGGAAGTCGGCAATCGTCACGTCGTCCGAGCGGTTCTCGTCGAGGTTCGAGAGGAACACCGGCTGGGTCCCGGATCCGGGAATGGAAACGCGCTGGATCGGCGCCCACGGCCAGCCGCTCTGGTAACGAATGTTGCCCGAGACCGCGACTCCATACGGCAGTGAGTAGCGGGCGAGCAGCCTGCCGTTCCAGTTCGTGGTCTCTTGCCGGAAGGGCACGTCGAGGCTGTGGTTTTGCCAGATCGTGCCGTGGCCGTCGGATCCCACGTCGATCGGGTCGGCGGTCAGGGGGCTGCGCGATTCGCCCGAGGCGGCGCGGTATTCATCGCGCCACTGGTAGTCGAAGCTCGCCTGCACGAAGAAGCCGCCGGCGAAGCGACGGTTCGCGGCGATCTGGAAGGTGTCGTAGCTGGCCTCCAGGCCCGGGAAGGTGTCGGTCTGGATGTCCACCGCGTTCGCCACGTCGTCCGGCACCCGCTGCACGTTGATCGGCGTCCCGGTGAGGGCGTTCACGGGGCAGTCGAAGTCCGTGCCGCAAGGGATTCCGCGTCCGTCGAGGAGCGCGGTCTGCTGCGGGAAGTTCCACTGGCCGCTGTCGGCGTTGAGCTGCTTCCGGACGAAGGAAGCCCGCAGCGCGGTATCCGCCACGAGTTCGTGCTCGAAAGAGACGCTGAACTCGTCCACGAATTCCTTCTCCAGATCCGGGTTCACCTCGGTTCCCAGGGTGCGGATCGCGGTGCCGGTGGCGCCGCTCTCGGCCCGGAGGGCCCCCAGCTCGTTGGCGCCGTCGTAGAGGCCGTTCTGGTTCTGGTCGAGGAAGTCGAACCGGACCCACGCGACGTTCGCCGGATCGGCGCGGCGGTGCGCGTCGGCGAGGTTCACGTAGTAGCGGCCGTAGTGGGCCTTGAGCACGGTTCCCGGGGCGATCTCGTAGGTCGCGCCGATCCGCGGGGCCCACGTGTTCCAGGTGACGAGCGTCTGTCCCTCGGTCACGCCCGTGGGGAAAAAGTCGGCGAACAGCGGAGTGGATTCGGAATCCAGGAAGTGGGTTCGCTGCTGCCCGAAGCGCACGCCGATGTTCAGCGTCAGTTGGGCATGCGGCCGCCAGGTGTCCTGCGCGAAGACATCGTGATGGGTGTTCCGGGAATCGGCGTTGATCTGGCCGTCCGCCGGCATGCTGAACAGCGCGATCTGGTCCACGCCCATCGGCCGTTCCTGGCTGCTGTCGTCTATGTAACGCACATGGCCCGAGTTCGAGTTGGCTCCGAACTTCCGGCTGTCGATCTGGAAGTCGTAGCCGACCTTGAAGTCATGGCTGCCGAGGAAATCGGGCACGTAGTGGCTCACCGTCGCCGTCACCTGCGGCTTCCAGCGCTCGAAGGTGAAGGGCGGCGTGCCGTTGATGTTCGTGTTCCAGCCGGCGCCGGTATGGATTCCCGTGGCCTGGTCGAACCGCGGCGGATTCGACTCGGGGTCCACCTGCGGGACCATGGGCCAGCCGAACCCGAAGTGCTTCACGGCCAGGGTCGAGAAGGTGCGGTCGTCCCAGACGCGCTGCCACTCGCCCTTGTGCGCCCAGCTCCAACTGGCCTGGGCCAGCACCGAATCGGGGCCCACCGTGTTCGAGAGTCCGCGTTGCGGCTTCTCTTTCAACTGGTAGTTCGTGTACGCAATGAGCTGGTCCCGGCTCGTGAGCTGTGCGGTGACCTTGCCGCCGAACTGGTCGAAGTCGCCGAGGTCGGTCGCGAGGTTCGGGTCCACCCCGGAGATCTGCTTGTCGATGCGGAAGTGGTTGTAGAAACCGTAGAACCACGCGCGGTCCTCCACGATCGGGCCGCCGAGGTCGGCGTGCGCTTCCCAGAAGAGGAGGTTCGGATTGCCGGTGAAGTTCCGCGCTTCGAGTTCGCCGTCCACGTTGTTGCCGACGAACGATTCGTGCTCGTAGTCGCCGTGCAGGAGACCGCTGAACTCGTTGCCGCCGCTCTTCATCGTCATCACCACCATCGAACCCGGTCCCTTCATCTCAACGTCCGCTCCGGCGGCCGAAGTGGTGAACTCCTCGATGGAGTAGTAGTCGAAGTAGAACCCGGTGCCGCTCTCGCCTTCCGTGGTATCCACGCCGTCGGCGAGGATCCGGTTCTGGCGGCGGATGCCGAAGCTCTCGTATCCCGTCTGCTGGCTCTTGTGGCTGCCGCCCACGTCGTAGCCGCGCATCCGGACGCCCGGGGTCTGGGCGAGCACGGCCCAGACATCGGTTGCCGAGGGGACCTCGTGGAGGGCCTCGGTGCCGAAGTCCGTCGACAGCGCCGTCGTGCGCACATCCACGACCGGCGCTTCGCCGGTGACCGTGACCGTTTCGGCGACGGTGGCGACTTCGAGAGTCACCGGGACGGTGATGGTCCGGTTTCCTTCGACGATGATGCCCTCACGCAGGAGGGTCTGGAATCCGGAAATCTCGAACCGGAGGTTGTAGGCGCCGCGGCGGAGTGATCGGAATCGGTAGGAACCGTCGCTCAGGGTTACCGCCTGTTGTTCGATGATGAGGGCCGCGCCCGAGAGGGTGACGGTGGCTCCGGGGACCGCAAGGCCCTGTGAGTCGGTGACCCGGCCCTCGATTTCTCCCGCGGTCTGGGCGAACGCGGAGGAGCCGGCCAGCACTGCGAGAGCGAGCGCCAGGAAAGTGAGGTGTTTCATGGGGTAGTTCTTTCTCCTTGGAGACTTTGGAAAGCGGTTTCGCGCCCGGTCCCGGGGAAGAACGGGTGTTTCTTGAATTCGGGTGGTTTCCCGGACCCGGGATGGCCGCAGCGCGTTGCCGTGGATGTCCTGAATAAGGCGCAAGGGGTGCGCCGGGGTCTTCGGTTCCCGGGAACCGCCGCTGTCTCCCGGAATCTCCAGCGCCGGCGGCCAAATCGCTGCGACCGGCCGAGCGCCGGGTGCTGCCCTATCCCGAATCCCGTATCCGGCGTCCCGATTCGATTCAGGAAACCCCGCCGCGATTCATTCGTCGGAAGCCAGGCCGTGGTGTTTCATGAATGCCCGGACATCTCTCGATGCGGCCGTGATGGGTGTGGTCCTCCCCTTGCTAACAGGCTGTGAGCAGCCTGTGAATGAGGTGGCGCGGCGTTCGAGCGCCGACACATCCCGGCTGAGGCACTTCGCTTCGTTTCGTTCTGCGTTGCGCTTCCCTCGAAGTACGCCCGGTATTCCTGCTTCGCGCGCCTTGTCAGCCGGGCGTCTCGCCGCTCTCGGCGCTCGCGCCACCGCATCCACAGGCTGCTACGCTTCCGTGCATGTCCCTGCCGCCGCCGGCTCCGGCAATCCGTATTCGGGCCGAGCCGCGCGATGCGTCGACTTGCCGTTTCGTCGTGGATCACCCGGTGTTTCCGGGGGGCTCGGTCTATTTCGATTCCACCGGATCCACACAAAACTCGGCGCTCGCGCGGGAACTCCTGAGCATCCCCGGTGTGTCCGGGGTACTGATCCAGGACAACCTGATCACCGTGACCACCGCAGAGAACCAGGCGAACTGGATGGCGGTCGGCCGCGAAGCCGGAAAACGGATCCGGTCCGTCCTCGAGGGTCCCGAGCCAGCGGTGGATCCCGAGTCACTCGCCGACCTTCCGGCGCCCGAGGACATTCGGGATCGCGTCCAGGCCGTCCTGCGCGACGAAATCAACCCGGCCGTCGCCTCGCATGGCGGATACATCGATCTCGTCGGGGTCGAGCGGAACCAGGTCTTCCTGCGGATGGGAGGGGGCTGCCAGGGATGCGGAATGGCCACCGCCACGCTGCGCCAGGGAGTCGAGAAGATCCTGCGCCGGGCGGTTCCGGAGATCGGAGCAATCCTGGACACGACGGATCACGCTGCCGGGACGAACCCCTACTACGAGCCGGCGCGTTAGATCCGGCGGGATGAGAATCCCACCGTGACTGCCACAACGCGGCTCGCGGCTCCCCCTTGGCGCCGGGAGTTGCATGCCTCGGGGAGCGCGGCTGTCTTGCTGGCCGCGATGTTCCTCTCCGTCGCCGGGGATGGAGCCGCGCAGTTTGGCCAGCGGCGCAATCAGCGGGAGCGGGAAGCGCCGCCGGTGGCCTGGAGTCACAATCCGCCCCCGGCGGGGACCATGGTCACCCGCGCGGAGCAGGTCACGCGCGAGGGCTCGCGGGTCGTCCTCGAAGGCTACGCGCAGATCGCCTACGAGGGACTTCGGATCCAGGCCGACCGCATCGAGATCGACGAGGAGGAGCTGGCCGTTCGCGCGGAGGGCAACGTCGTCTTCGAACGCCGCAACGAGAAGATCGTCGCCGAGTCCATGGAAGGCAGCCTCGGGGAGGGAACGGCAGTCTTCAGGAACGCACGCGGGATTCTCGGCCAGGACTTTCACTTCGTCGCCGAGACCCTCGAGGAACTGGAAGACGGTGCGTTCGCGATCGAAAAGGGAGCGTTCACCACCTGCGCCCAACCCAATCCGCGCTGGAACTTCACCGCCGGCCGCGCCGTTGTCCGGCCGGAAAAACACGTCTGGCTGCGCAACGTGTCCTTCCGCGTCAAGAACATCCCGGTCACCTACTTCCCGGCGCTCTACTACCCCCTCGAGGAAGACGGCCGGCAGACCGGCTTCCTCATTCCGCGCTACAGCAACTCCGACCTCCGCGGCCACCTCGTCAGCCAGGGCTTCTACTGGGCCATCAACCGCTCGATGGATGCGACGTTGAGCGTGGACCACTTCACGGTGGCGGGCACCGGCCTCGGGATGGAGTACCGCTATCGCGGGAACAGCGGTTCCCGCGGCGAGGCCGAGGGTTTCATCATCAACGACAAGACCACCGAGAACCGCGAGTACTCGCTCAGCTTCAACGTGGCGCAACGGCTGCCCGCGCGGTTCCGCTTCAGCGCGGCGGGCGACATGTTCTCGAGCTTCGATTTCAGCCGGCGCTTCCAGGACTCCTTTTCGCGGTCCACCCGGCGCTACAAGCGGACCAAAGTGGACTTGAGCGGCCAACTCTTCCGCCACCGCATCAAGTTCAAGATCGACCGCAAGGACACGCAGTACACCAGCCGGAGCAGCCGCCGGCAGACGATGCCGCAGTTCTCGATTACCCGGCGAAACCTGAATCTGCTGAGCCAGTTCGTCCAGCTCAGTTACGACGCGAATTACGTACGCGTGGGCCGCTCGCGCCGGGACGACTTCCAGGAATGGAACCGGTTGTTCGTCGGACCCACCCTGGGCCTCTCCATGCCGGAGATTCCCTTCCTTCAACTCCGAGCCGAGCTTGACGCGGGATACCTCCGTTACGGTGGCTCGATCGACCCCGAGACGGACGAGTTCAACCCGGAACTGGGGCTGAGCCGGCGGTTTTACGGCACCTCCGTCCAGATGGCGGGTCCCAAGTTCGAACGCATCTTCGATACTCCCAGCAACTTCTACGCCGCCCGCTTCAAGCACCTGGTCGAGCCGGAAGCCAACTGGGACTATCGGAAGAGCGATGACAAATCGGACTACGTCAATCGTTTCGACCGCTACGACAGTTCGGCGCAGACGAACCAGATCAGCTTTGGGCTGGTGAACCGTCTGCTGGCCAAGCGGTACCGGGACGGAGTCGAGGAATCCTCGGCGACCGACGTCATTACCTGGCGCATCCAGCAGAGCTGGTACTTCGATCCGACGGCGGGGGCGTACGACTCGCAGTACGTCTCCTCCTCGTTCGAGGACAGCGAAGTGGAGATTCGCAAGTCGCCCATCCGCTCCGACTTCCGCTTCACCCCGGACCAGAGCGTGAACGGCGACTGGACCATGGAATGGGATCCGGACGAACGGTTGTTCACCTCCATCCGCACCGGGCTGCGCGTTGGGGATCGACTTGCCAACCGCCGGTTCAACTTCAACTGGTCGCGCCGCGCCCGCCGAATCGGCGGTGAGGACAGCGAAGAAGTGGACGTGAAGAGTTACCTTCGCGCGGGTACGGATTTCTTTCCCACCGAGGTGATTCGTACCGGCTTCGACGTGAACTACGACATCACCGAGCGCCGGCTGTCGAATATTCGACTGCGCGCCGATTTCCTGTTCCAGTGCTGCGGGCTGAACGTGGAGTGGATTCGCTACAACCTCACGAGCAGGAACGAGAACATCTTTCACTTCGGCATCACGCTCGGCGGGATCACCAGCTTCGGCTTCGGCGCCGGAGGCCGCGACAGCTACTACTGATGCCTGCTCTCAAGGCGTGACGTTCCTTCTCGTTCTCAACGGCGTCCTCGCCCTACTCGGATGGCGGCTCGGAACCGTCAATGGCCCGGGCGCGCTGGCGGGTTTCGTGGTTGGGGCCGCCGTCGTCCTGAGTCTGGGATGGCCGGGGTACCTGGTGCTTCTCCTCTACTTCGCCCTGGGCGCCCTGGCGACGCGGATCGGGTGGCGCCGGAAACAGGCTCTCGGGATCGCCGAAGCCCGGGGCGGCGCCCGGGGCTCGCGGCAGGTGTTCGCGAACGGTGGTCCGCCCGTGCTTTTCTGCGTGCTGGCCGGCGCGCTGCCCGGCGGCTGGGGGGGACCGGCCGCCGCCGCATTCGTGGGATCACTCGCCACCGCGGCCGCCGACACGGCATCTTCCGAGGTCGGGAAGGCCCTGGGCGGGCCGGTCCGGCAGCTTCCCGGACTGTCAAGAGCGCCGGCCGGGACGCCCGGTGGAATCAGCCTCGCGGGATCGGTCGCGGGGCTCGTCGCTTCCCTGGCGATTTGCGGGGCCGCCATCGCGGGCGATCTCATGCCCCCGGCGTGGTTGTGGCCGGTGACGGCGGCCGGGTTCGGAGCCGCCCTCCTGGAGGGCCTGCTTTCCCCATTCGAGATGCGCGGGACCCTCGACAATGACGGGGTCAACGCCGTCTCCGTTCTCGCCGGCGGACTCCTGGCGTTCGGGTGGGGCTGGGTCGCGAGCGGAGGCGGGGCCGGGTGATTGGGGCGGCCGGCGCGCGCCTCGCGCTCTACTGCGAGTTTTCGCGGCCCTTCACCCTGATGCCGCCCCTGATCGGGTTCCTGAGCGGAAGCGTCACCGCCTTCGGAGCGCCTCCCGCCCTCGAAACGGTCCCCTGGATCTATCCGATCCTCGGGGCGGTCATGGCGGCCACCCTCAACGCGGCGAGCAACGCCCTCAACCAGATCTGCGATCTCGAAATCGACCGCGTCGCCAAACCGGACCGGCCCCTGCCTTCCGGCCGGCTGGGGATCGCGGAGGCCTGGTGGTTCACGGCGGTCTGCTGGTCGCTGGCGCTGGTCGCCGCCTGGTTCGTAAGTCCGGATGGCCGGCGCGAGTGCTTCTGGATCGTCGTCGTGGCGAGCCTCTTCGTGTGGATGTATTCGGCGCCGCCGCTGCGGACCAAGCGAGCCGGGATGCTCGCCAACCTGACGGTCGCCATCCCCCGCGGGCTGCTGCTGAAGGTCGCCGGGTGGTCGGCGCTCAAGACGGTGTTCGACCCCGAACCCTGGTTCATCGGCGTCATCTTCGGGTTGTTTCTGCTGGGCGCTACGACGACCAAGGACTTCTCCGATGTTGCCGGCGATCGCGCGGGCGGCTGCCGGACTCTTCCGGTGGTGTACGGCCCCCGGGGCGCGGCCTGGCGCATCGCACCCTTTTTCGTGTTGCCCTTCGTGCTCATTCCGGTAGGCGTGCGCGCGAACCTGCTGACCGGCAACCCGTTGCTCCTGGACGCGCTCGGCGTCACGCTGGTGCTCTACGGAGTCTTCACGGCCTGGCTCATGCTCCGCCGCCCGGACGACCTGGCGACGGACAGCAACCACGTGTCCTGGCGCCACATGTATCTCATGATGATGGTGGCCCAGTTCGGCTTTGCGGCGGCCTACCTCGTATGACCCATCTCCACCTGCCGAGAGGCGCCCCGGCGGTCCTATACTGGCGATCTCGTGAGCAATTCCTTCTCCCGCCGTAACCTCGGTCCCCGCCTCGCCGAGAGGGACCCAGAAATCGCCGCCGCCATCGAGGCGGAGGAGATCCGCCAGTCGCAGGGTCTGGAACTGATCGCCTCCGAGAACTTTGCGAGCGATGCGGTCATGGAGGCGACCGGCTCGGTGATGACCAACAAGTACGCCGAGGGGTATCCCGGCCGGCGGTACTACGGCGGCTGCATCCACGTCGATGAGGCCGAAAGACTGGCCCGGAACCGGGCGAAGGAACTCTTCGGCTCCCGCTACGCGAACGTCCAGCCCCACAGCGGGTCCCAGGCCAACATGGTCGCCTACCAGGCCATTCTGGAGCCCGGAGACACGTTCCTCGGCATGGCGCTTGATCAGGGAGGACACCTCACCCACGGCCATCCGCTGAACTTCTCCGGCCAGTTCTACAACCCCGTGGCGTACGGCGTGCGCCGGGAGGACGAACGCCTCGATCTCGATCAGTTGGCGAAGCTGGCCCGGGAGCACCGGCCCAAGATGATCATGGTCGGCGCCAGCGCGTATCCGCGCCTCTATCCCAGCGAGGAGATTCGGCAGATTGCGGACGAAGTGGGCGCCAGGGTGGTGACCGACATCGCCCATGTTGCCGGCCTGGTCGCGGGAGGCGCCATTCCGAGTCCGGTGCCCTTCTCGGACGTCGTCACCACGACCACGCACAAGACGCTGCGGGGGCCCCGCGGAGGGCTCATTCTCTGGAACGAGAAGGGCTACGGAAAGACCCTCAACCGGATCACCTTCCCCGGAATCCAGGGGGGGCCGATGATGCACGCGATCGCCGCCAAGGCGGTGTGTTTCCGGGAGGCGCTCGATCCCTCCTTCGCCGAGTACGCCCGGCAGATCGTGACCAACGCGGCGGCGCTGGCCGAGGCGCTGATGGGACGGGGCTTCCGGCTGGTGTCCGGGGGGACGGACAACCATCTGGTCCTGGTGGACGTGGGCGCCCGGGGGATCACCGGCCGCGATGCCGAGGTGGCCATGGAAGCCGCGGGAATCACCGCCAACAAGAACACGATTCCCTTCGATCCCGAGAAGCCGATGATCGCGAGCGGAATCCGCCTGGGTACCGCCGCGCTCACGACCCGGGGAATGCGGGAGAGCGAGATGCACGAGGTCGCGCGCCTGATGGAGGCGGCGCTCCAATCGGCGGGCGATGACGCGGGGCTCGCCCGAATCGCCGCCGAAGTTGCCGAACTCGCCTCGGGATTCCCGCTCTACGTCTCGCCGGCGGCGTGAACGCGGGAGCGCCGCCAAGCCTCTTCGTGCGGGCCTTCCGACCGGTTGCCAGAATCCGGAGGACGATCTTCTGCCTGTCGTTGATGCCCTGCGCAGAAATCAGATCCGGGACGTCCAGGCGGCGACGGGGGAGCCGGGGATGAGTCAGGCAGCCGATTTCCTCGGCCCCCGCGGGGTGTTGTCCGAGTCGCTGCCCGGCTTCGAGCACCGGGCCGGACAGGTGGAGATGGCGGCGCGCGTCGAAGAGACGCTGCAGGGAGACGGTGCGCTGATGATCGAGGCGGGAACCGGCATCGGCAAGTCGTTCGCCTATCTCATCCCGGCGCTGCTCTGCGGGGAGCGGGTCGTGATCTCGACGGCGACCAAGAACCTTCAGGACCAGCTCTTCGACAAGGATCTGCCCCAGCTCCAGCGCATTCTGGGAAGCCGGGTCCCGGTCGCCCGCATGAAGGGGCGGGAGAACTATCTCTGCCGTCTGGAGTGGCAGAAATTCCAGACGGAAGGGGACCTGAAACT
>Ga0209021_1003752_pt1 | contig 11845 bp, 8 predicted proteins | sample PinacodermFT_FD_187299 | JGI IMG/M metagenome (GOLD analysis project Ga0209021, IMG submission 187299) | Host-associated microbial community of the marine sponge Aplysina aerophoba from Gulf of Piran - sponge pinacoderm, lysed by freeze-thaw... | ecosystem: Host-associated > Porifera > Sponge >... | reverse complement strand
CGGGTTCACGTGACCGCCGGGATGATGTCGGACCCGAAGACGTCGATCAGATCGAGGGGCAGCTCGTAGGACGGGAAGCCGCGGATGTAGAAGTTCTTGACGCCGGCATCGCGGGCCTGCTGCAGTCGCTCGGTGCATTCCGCGACCGTTCCCACCAGGCAGAACGTCTCGGCGTAGCGGCGGCCGTCCTCGTCGCTGACCCAGCGCCCGGCCACCTCGGCGGCGTGCATCCAATCCTCGGCGTGAGTCATGTCCGGATACACGTCGGGCACCACTGCCGGTACGTCGATCTCGATGCCGGCAAGCTGCAGGGCGCCCGTTGCGCCGACCTGGGCCAGACCCACGCAGACCGGTTTGGCAACCCGCGCTGCCTCGGCGGGATCATCGGTGATGTGGCAGAAGGTGCCCACGCAGACGTCGAGATCGTCGAGCGACCGGCCGGCGCGCGCCGCGCCGCCTTCGATGTGGCCGAGTGCCCGCTCGAGCAGGGGAGGGGCGAGCCCGGCCAGCACGATGACTCCGTCGGCGATCTCGCCGGCCAGTTGAAGGGCCTTCGGGCCGGTGGCGGCCATGTAGACCGGGACCGGCGTGGGCTCGGCCCCGTGGAGGTGTATCTCTCGCCCGCCGTAGTCCGCCGGAAGGCCGTCAAGCAGCCGGCGCACCGCATCGATGTTCCGACGCATCCCGGCCAGCCGGGTGGGCTTCATGCCGAGCAGCTTGATGGCGCTGTCCCCGCTGCCCACACCCAGGATCGTGCGACCGGGGGCGATCTCGGCGACGGTGCGGGCGGCGGCGGCGGTCACACTCGGATGGCGGGTCTCGAAGGTCGTGACGCACGAGCCGACCCGGATGCTGCGGGTCTCGAGGGCGGCCACGGTCAGCGTCGCCCACACATCCCGCCACAGGAATTGCGAGTCCGGGTACCAGGCGATGTCGAAGCCGGCCTCCTCGGCCGCCCGGGCCGCGGCGCCGGCCGTCCGGGCGTCGGCGCAAGGGGGTATGCGTATGCCGAAGACGGGGGGCGCGGGGCTCACTTGGAGGGTTCGCTCACTTGAACAGGTAGAGGGGCCGGCCCTCCTCGCGCGGCGGCAGGACCTTCCGCCCGGAGACGGCGATGGCCAGGATCGTCACGATGTAGGGGAGAGCCAGCAGCAACTCGCCGGCAACCGGGATGTCGCGGGCCTGGAGTTGGAAGCCGAGGGCGTAGGAGGCCCCGAAGACGACCGCCGCCACGGCGCCGCCCGTGGGGTTCCAGCGTCCCAGGATGACGATGGCGATGGCGATGTAGCCCCGCGCGCGCACGACGTCGTGCAGGAAGAGCCGGATGTCGGCCAGAACCATGTAGGCGCCTGCGAGAGCACCGAGGATGCCGCTGACCGTCATCGCTGCAAGACGGACCCGTAGCACGTTGACCCCGGTGGCCTGGGCGCCCTCGGCGTACTCCCCGCAGGCGCGCAACCGCACTCCGATTCCCGTTCTGAACATGACGTACCAGACCGCGGGCACGCACAGGTACGTCAGGTAGGCCATCCAGTGCTGATCGGCGAGCACGCCGATTCCCGGAATTGCCGCCAGACCGGGTATCCGCTGCGTGAACGATCCCCGCGGGACGGACATGGCCTCCAAGCCGCCGCGCCGTATCAGCACGTCGAACAGGTAGCTGGTGGCGCCGAGGGCCAGGATGTTGAAGGCGATACCCACGACGACCTGGTCACCGCGCAGTCCCACGGTGATCCAGCCCAGGAGCAGTCCGAAGGCGGCCCCGAACAGCAATGCGAACCAGAACCCGGCCTGTTCGGATCCGAGGGTGGCCGCAGCCCATGCCGCGACGAATGCGCCGATCAGCATCAATCCCTCGAGGGCGATGTTGAGAACGCCCGAGCGCTGGGCGATCACGCCGCCGAGGGCCGCCAGCAGCAAGGGCACGCCCGCCAGCACCGTGGCGTTCAGGACGTCACTCACGCGGTTGCACCTCGCCCGACCTCAATCCGGTCCACCAGGACCGGGATTCCCCCCATGCAGACGAATAATACAGACAGCTTCGGTGCCTGTTGCCGAAGGCTCCGATGCGCCTGACCGTAGGTGGCCTGACGTGGCCGACCGAGGGACCGGCCCGGGTGGCGCTCGCTGATCCGGTGGTACGGGGAACCGTTTCGGAGCGGCTGGGCATTGTTCCCGGCATTGCCGCCGCGTGTATAGTCCCGAATTGGGGGAACCGGGGGATGAACGGTCAGGCCGGCCAGTACGTAGCGCAGCATCTCGATCTGGGGGGCGGGCGGATACACCTGATGCGCGGCGGCGCGGGCGAGGAGTTGCTCTTCCTGCATCCTGCTGCGGGTGCTGGGTTCTGGCTGCCGTTCCACGATCTGCTGGCCAAGAACTTCGATGTGATCTCGCCGGATCATCCAGGCTTCGGGGAGTCCGGCCGGCTCGAGTGGATCGACGGGATGGAGGACCTCGTCTACTTCTACCTGGATCTCCTGGACGAGCTCGACCTGGAGTCGGTGCATGTGGTGGGGGCATCCCTCGGGGGATGGCTGGGTGCTGAGTTGGCGGTGCACCAGCCGTCGAAGGTGCGCAGCCTGGTGATGGTCGATCCCATCGGCCTCGACCTCCCCGAGCACCCCGTCGAGGACATCTTCGGCATGAACCCCGACGAACTCCGGGCGTCGCTGTTCTCGGATCAGGAGTTGGCCCTGCGGATCATCCCTCCCGAGCCCGACCTCGACATGCTGATGCGCGCCTTCAAGGAGAAGACGAGCTTCGCCCGCTTGGCCTGGCAGCCTTTCTGCTGCAATCCGAAGCTCCACCTGCGGCTGCACCGCGTCACCGCTCCGACTCTGGTGCTGTGGGGCAGTGACGATCGTCTCGTGCCGCTGGCGCACGGGGAGCGCTACCGCGACCTCATCGACGATGCACGCCTCGAGATCATCGACGACTGCGGCCACGCGCCGCTGCTGGAGCAGCCCGAGCGAACCACCGAGGCCATCGCCGGCTTCCACGAGGCGCTCGTCGGGGCCGGGGTCTGCTGATGCGGTTCTTCATGTTCCACCTGATGCCGTACCCGTACCTGCCTGCGGACTTCGACGAGCGCGAGTCGGCGTGGGTGACCCTGTCCAACAGCAACTACGACCCCAAGGTGGGGACCGGCCTCTACAACCGCTATCTGGATGAACTCGAGTACGCCGAGCAATTGGGCTTCGACGGCATCTGCGTCAACGAGCACCATCAGAACGCCTACGGCACGATGCCCTCGCCGAACCTCATGGCTGCCGCCCTCGTCCGCCGCACCGAGAAGCTCCAGATCGCGATCGTCGGCAACGGGCTCCCGCTGCGCGACCACCCGCTGCGCGTCGCCGAGGAGGTGGCGATGCTGGATGTCATCTCGGGCGGGCGCATCATCTCCGGGTTCGTGCGCGGCATCGGTGACGAGTACTTCTCCATGAGTATCGATCCGTCGACCTCGCGGGAGCGCTACAGCGAGGCGCACGACCTCATCATCAAGGCTTGGACGACCGACGGCCCGTTCCGCTGGGTGGGCAAGCACTACCGCCTCAACTACGTCAACGTCTGGCCGCGCCCGCTGCAGCAGCCGCACCCGCCCATCTGGATCCCCGCCTTCGGCAGCACCGAGACCATGACCTGGGCCGCCAAGAACCACTACACGTACCTGTCGGTGTTCGCCCCGTCGAAGCTGCTGAAGCGCTGGTTCGACGGGTACCGCGAGGGCGCCAACGCCGCCGGCTACGAAGCCCCCCGGGACAAGATCGGCATCCTCCTGCCCATCTACGTGGCCGAGACCGACCGCCAGGCGCACGCCGAGGGGCGCCAGTACGTCACGTGGCTCTACCACAAGGGCCTCAAGCACAAGTTCGAGCACCTCTTCCCGCCCGGCTACATGACCGACCACTCCTGGGGGAGATTCCTGCAATCGGGCCTCGGCGCCTACTCCGACGTGAGCTACGAGGACCTGGTGTCCCAGGGTTACGCCGTGGTGGGCAGCCCGGCCACGGTGCGGGAGCGGCTGGCGGAGCTTGCCACCGAACTCGGCTTCGGGCTCGTGAACGCCCTGCTGCACATCGGGGACATGCCGCACGACCACACGATCCGCAACATGGAGCTGTTCGCCCGCGAAGTCATGCCGCACTTCAGGGCGCAGCGGCCCGCCGCCTGAGACGGCTCACAGCCGGCAACGCCGGCGCCGTTCGACCAGCCACAACCCGCCACCCGCAAACCACAAACCAACCACCGATAGCCAACCACCGACAAGACCGACAACAAACAGGGGGGACCCAATGATCACTCGACGCACACCTGCCGGGAGGCTGATGACACTGCTCCTGGCCTTACTCGCGACCCTGGCCCTCGTGGCCGTGTCCTGCGGGGAGGAAGAGGAGGAGGCGGCCCCGCCGCCACCGCCTCCCGCCGAGCCCGCATCCGAGCCACCGCCTCCGGCCGAGCCCGCATCCGAGCCACCGCCTCCTCCCGAGCCGGCACCCGAGCCGCCGCCTCCGCCGGAGCCGGAGGCCAGCGAGGCCCCGCCGCGGATCGCGCAGTTGCACCCCGACGCCGTGAACGCGGCCGGCTGGTACCGCAACGGCTTCGCAGCCTTCGAGAAGATGGCGGCGATTCTCGGCACCGAGCCGGATGTCCTCGAGCACATCTCCTACGACCAGGCGCCCCAGACCCTGCGGCAGTTGGCCGAGGAGGGCTACGACATCATCGTCCCGCACTCCAGCGGGTACGAGGCCGCCGTCCTGGAGGTGGCTCCGGACTTCCCGGACACCTGGTTCATCATCTACTCGGATCTGTCGACCACCAACGACCTGCCGAACGTGGCGGGTTGGGCGGTCCACTGGAACCAGGTGGGCTACATGGCCGCTGCCATCGGCTGCGCCGCCTCCGACGCCAAGAGCATCGGCATGGTGGTGAGTGCCCCGATCCCGGCGTACACCCGCTGGACGGGCGGCTCGGGTCAGCTGAGCGACGATGCCGCGGACGTGCTGGGCTACGACTGCGAGTTCAACGACGTGTGGACCGGTGACTTCCTCGATGCCGCCAAGGCGAAGCAGGCCGCGCAGGCGCTGATCGACGGAGGCGCCGATGTGCTCTTCGACGGTGCGGACGCCGCGGGCGCAGGAGCCGTGGAGGCTGCCGTCCAGAACGGCGTCTGGTACGTGGGCGCCGTGGTGGACCAGTGCGAGCAGGCGCCGGACACCATGCTCACGAGCGTCACCCTGAACTTCGACATCGCGTATGAGCAGATGGGCGAGTTCTACAAGGACGGCTCACTGGAGCCTGCGATCTACTCGATGAACCTCGCCAACACCGGCATCGACCTGTCGCCGCCGTGCAACGCCAACGCCGACGTCGCCGCCGCCATCGAGACCGTGATCGACGGGGTGTCCTCTGGGGACATCGTGGTCGATCCGACGCGCGAGAAGACCCCGTAACCCGGGGAACGGTCGCCACTAGCGTCTCCGGTACGTGGGAGCGGCCATCGACAACGCTGGGCCGGTGACGGCCAGGGAGGCTTCGACCCTGGCCGTCACCGGCCTGCACAAGCACTTCGGTCGGGTGCGGGCCAACGACGGCATCGACGTCACATTCCGGGGTGGCGAGGTGCACGCCCTGCTCGGCGAGAACGGGGCGGGCAAGTCCACGCTCATCAAGTGCCTGTCGGGCGTCTACCGCCCGGACTCCGGGCGCGTCGAGATCGACGGGCGGGAGGTGACCATCCGGGATCCCGCCGACTCCCGGCAGTGCGGGATCGCGGTGGTCCACCAGAGTTCCACCCTTATCTCCCGCCTGACGCTGCTGGAGAACGTGGTCCTGCAGGAGGGGCGCCTGGGGCGGATTCGCAGTGAACTCGCAGACCGCCTCGTCGAGAGCGGCAACCGGCTCGGCTTCTCCATCGACCCGAGAGCCCGGGTCGAGAACCTCTCGGTCGGTGATCTCCAGCGGGCCGAGATCGCCCGGGCCTTCATGCAGGAGGCCTGGCTGGTGATTCTCGACGAGCCCACAGCCGTGCTGGCGCCGGCCGAGCGTGCCAGCCTGTTCGACCTGTTCGGCTCGCTGACCTCGCAGGGCGTCGGAGTTGTCTTCGTCACCCACCATCTTGCCGAGGCGCTGTCGGAGAGCAGCCGCACGACGGTCCTCAGGGAGGGACAGGTGGTCGGCCGTCTGGAGCCCGGCCACCATGTCGACGAGGCCGATCTCGTGCGGCTGATCGTCGGCGACGACGCACCTCACCCGTCGGTGGCGGGCATCACCGACGGCGGTCACGGGTCCGCGCCGCACCCGCCGGCGCCGGGGGACGAAGGCGACGTGCTCGTGGATGTGCGGGAGGTCTCTGGCGCGCCGCTGTGGGGTCGGGCGTTGCACGACTTGGACCTGAGGATCCATCGCGGCGAGGTTCTCGGCATCGCCGGCGTCGAGGGGAACGGCCAGCGGGAACTCTCGGCGTTGCTGACGGGCTCGTGGTCGCCGGCGAGCGGCACTGTGCTGCTCGACGGCACCCCGCTTGCGGACTACCCGCCGCCCCGGCGCTCCGAGCTTGTGGGCGACGTGCCCGACGACCACTTCCTGGCGACGTGCGGGGAACTCTCGGTGTGGGAGAACCTGGCTCTGGGGACCTTCGCCTGGCAGGAGGCGCCGACACCGGGCCGCAAGGCTCGCCAGCGCCGCGCCGCCGGCGAACTCGTGGAGGAGTTCGACATCCGCACCGACGGGGTCGGCGCCCCGGTGCGCCAACTCTCCGGAGGCAACCGGCGACGCGTGATCCTTGCCCGGGAGTTGCGCAAGCACCCGGTGCTGCTGGTCGCCACCTATCCCACCCGGGGATTGGATGTCCGCTCTGCCGAGCAGGTCCGATCCTGGGTGCGCCGACTCACTGATCAGGGAAGCTCGGTGGTGTACATGAGCACCGAGCTGGAGGAGATCATCGAGGTCAGCGATCGAGTGGCGGTGATGGTCCGGGGGCGCGTCACCGGCGTGCTGACCGAGGGGATCACCATCGGCGCCATCGGCAACCTGATGCTCCAGGGAACCTGATGCTTACATCCCGCGGTCGGTTGTGCCGCGCAGCGTCGTCGTTCCGGCGGAGAGCCTGCGCCGGAATCGATCGTGCGCCGGAATCCAGGGTGACATGAGGCTGGGATCCCGCGGTCGGTTGCGCCTGCCGGAGACCGTGGTCCCGGTCCTGGCCATCGTGGCGTCGCTGGTCGTGCTGGCTCCACTCGTGCAGATCGGCGGCGCCGGGATCGCCGAGGGCTACCGGGAGATGTTCAAGGCGTCGTTCGGGTCGATGGTGGGTGTGGGCTCGTGGCTGACGTCCTCGCTGCCGCTCGTGCTCGTGGGACTCGGCGTCGCCCTGCCCTATCGCGCCGGGCTGTTCAACGTGGGCGGCGAGGGCCAGTTGCTGACCGGCGCCCTCGTCGGGGTCTATATCGGGACGGCCTTCGGCGGCGGCCCGGGCGCGTTCATGCTGCCGCTCCTGGCGGCTTTCGGAGCCGCCGCCGCCCTCGGCGCGGTCGCCGGATGGTTGAAGGCCCGGGGGATGCACGAGATCGTCACCACGATCATGCTCAACTTCATCGCGGTCTTTTCGCTCCAGTTCCTCCTGCGGGGCTCGTTCAAGGATCCCGACCTCCCCTATGCGGCGAGCCGAGCCGTGAACGACGGGTTCCGGCTGGGCCGCTTCGCCGGCGATGACATTCCCTATGGCATCTTCATCGCCGCCGTTGTCGTGGCGGCTGCCGTCTACCTGGCGGACTACACGCGCTTGGGATGGCGGTTGGGTCTGTTGGGCCAGAGCGAGGCCGTGGCGGTTCGCCAGGGCCTCAACCTGGCGCGTACCAGGACGGTGGCGATGGCGCTCGGCGGCGGTCTGGCCGGGGTGGGTGGGGCTGTGGAGTTGCTCGGCAACCAGTACCGCATCGGCGCCCACTTCTCTCCGGGATGGGGGTTCACGGCAATCGCCGTGGCCCTTCTGGCGCGCGGCAAGATGCTGCCGGTGTTGCCGTTCGCCCTCTACTTCGGGTTCCTGCAGAACGGTGAGGTGCGGCTCCAGGCGATCCTGGGCATTCCCGGGAATCTCGTGTTGATACTCGTCGCCGCTCCCGTGATCATCGTGGCCGCGGTCTACGGATTCCGGGCGTATCGCAAGACGGTCATGGTGGGGACGTGATCCCTGGGAGGTTGATGTGAGCGAGAACGGCAATACCCGCACCGCGGCGGCTTACGCGGTTGCGGTCGATATCGGTGGGACCTTCACCGACCTCGTGGCGGTCGGCGCCGACGGTGAGATCGTCCTGGCCAAGCAGCCGTCGGTGCCGGCGGACTTCCTGCGCGGCGTGGACGTGGCACTGCGGGACCTCGGCTCGGCGGGGATCGTCGACTTCCGTCACGGCACCACGGTGGGCACCAACGCCATCATCCAGCGCAAGGGGGCCAGGATCGGGCTCATCACGACGGCCGGGTTCCGGGACATCCTGCTGGCGGCGCGCGCCAGCCGCATGGATCTCTACGACTCCATCTGGGATCCGCCGCCACCGCTGGTGGCGCGGCGCGACATCCTGACGGTCACCGAGCGGCTGGACTACCTGGGGCGCACGGTGACGCCGCTGAACGCCGACGAGGTCCGCGAGGCGATCGGCGTGCTTCGCGACCGCGGGGTCGAGGCCGTGGCGGTCTGCTTCCTGAACTCTTTCGTGAACCCGGCGCACGAGTTGGAGGCGCTGGAGGTCATCGCCGCCGAAGCTCCCGAGGTGTTCGCCTGCGCCAGCAGCAAGGTGGTGCCGGAGATCCGCGAATTCGAGCGCATGAGCACGACGGTCGTGAACGCGTACTTGGGACCCCCGATGGCCACGTACCTGCGGGGCCTGGACGACCTGCTCGGTTCCCACGACTACGAGGGCGACGTTCTCATCACCCATTCCGGCGGCGGGCTCATGACCTCCCGGGCGGCGACGCGCATCCCTGCCCGCGTCTGCCAGTCGGGTCCGGCTGCGGGCGTAATGGGCGGCCTGGCGGTCGCCGAGCGCGTGGGGTTCGAGAACGTGATCACCCTGGACATGGGTGGGACGAGCGCCGACATCTCCGTGATTGTGAACGGCACGCCGATGTTCCGCTCCGAGTGGCACGCGCAGTTCAACATCCCGATCATCTTCCCGGCCATCGATCTGGTGACCATCGGTGCGGGGGGCGGCACGATCGCCTGGGTGGACGCCAGCGGCACGCCGCACAGCGGTCCCCAGAGCGCCGGCGCCGATCCCGGTCCCGCCTGCTACGAGCGAGGCGGCACCGAGCCGACCAACACCGACGCCAACGTGGTTCTCGGGCGGCTGCGGCCCCAGGCGTTCACCGGGCGGCGCAGCGACATCACGCTCAGCGCCGCTGCGGCGCACGAGGCCATCGAGCGAGAGATCGCCCCGGTGCTGGACTGCTCGGTCACCGACGCGGCCGCCGGCATCATCAGGCTCTCCAACGCGTCCATGCTGAACGCCGTGCGACTCATGACCGTCGAGCGGGGGTACGACCCGCGCGACTTCTCCCTCGTGGCCTTCGGGGGGGCGGGGCCGCTGCACGCCGCCGATCTGGCCCGCGAGCTGCGGATTCCCACGGTGGTGATCCCGACCTATCCCGGTCTCGTTTCGGCCATGGGTGCGCTGCAGGTCATGCTGCGCCACGACCTCGTGCGGCCGGTCTTCCAACTGCACTCCAGCGTCGACCGGTCGGTTCTGGCAGCCGCAGAGACTGAGTTGCTGGCGGAGATCGACGAGTTGCGGGCCAGCGAGACGCTGACTGCTGACTGGAAGGTCAACTGGCGGGCCGACATGCGCTACTACGGCCAGATATCCGGATACCTCACGCTGGATCTGCCCCACGGCATCGACTACCTGCTGGGCCGAGACAGCCTGGAGCGATTCCAGCAGGAGCACCAGCGGGAGTTCGGCTACGTGCTCACCGAGGACGTGACCGACGTCGAGATCGTCAACCTGCGTGCGGTGCTCGTCGGCGACGTGGATCCCGTGAGTCTTCCGGCGCGCCCCGCCGGGACGCAGACGCCGCCCGAGTCCGGCGAGGCGTACTTCTTCGAGTCGGGTGGGGTCGTCCAGGCGTCGTTCGTGCAGCGCGAGGGGCTGTCGCCGGGTGACGTCGTGGCCGGCCCGGCGATCGTCGAGGAGTGGGACTCCACGACCGTGGTCCCCCCCGGCGTCGTGGCCCGGGTGGCCCCGCTCGGCGAACTCGTGATGGAAATAGGAGAGATCCGATGAACAGCACAGCGACCGACCGGCAGGTCGACCCGATCACCGTGGAGGTGTTGAGCAGCGCCTTCCGGGCGATCTGTGACGAGGCCAGCGCCCTGCTCGCCAAGGGCGCCTACGGGGCGACGATCAGCGAGGGCCATGACCACTCGGGCTCGTTGCTGACCCGGGAAGGCCGTCTCGTGGCGCACGGACGGCGCGACCAGGCGGCGCACCTGGGGACGTTCGAGGAGTCGGTCAAGACGACTATCGAGCACGCCGGCGGGTTCAGGGAGGGTGACGTCTTCGTCTTCAACGATCCGTACCACGGCGGGACCCACCAGCCCGATGTGAAGGTCATCCGGCCTGTGTTCGTGGACGGGTCGCTCTTCGCGTTCACCATCTCCTGCGGCCACTGGGCCGACGTCGGCGGCCCCATCCCGGGGTCGTTCAATCCCCTGGCAAGGGAGTGCTTCGCCGAGGGTCTGCGCATCCCGCCCATGCTGCTGGTGGACCAGGGCCGTCCGGTCCGCTCGACCTTCGAGATCATCAAGGCGAACGTGCGGGTGCCCGACGAGAGGATGGCCGACCTCCACGCCCAGCAGCGGTCCGCCGAGCTGATGGAGCGGCGCCTGCTGGAGTACGTGGCGCAGTTCGGGCGCGACGCCGTCGAGCACACGATGTACGCGCTCATGGACCGCAGCGAGGTGCTCCTCCGGGAGGGCATCCGGGAGCTGCCCGACGGCGTCTTCGAGTTCGAGGACTTCGGCGACTGCGACGTGCTGCATCCCGACAAGCCGCGCATCCGCGTGCACGTCAACATGACCATCGCGGGCGATCAGGTCACCTTCGACTTCAGCAAGTCGGACCCGGCGCCCATCTCGCCGTTCGGGTTTGCCCGCCCGGCGCTGCTCTCGTCGGTCTACGACGGCACGATGCACTGCTTCCCCCACTTGGTGCCGCTGAACCACGGCATCACGCGTTCCATCGAGGTGATCTCGGTGCCCGGGTCGTGTGTCGACGTGCTGCCCCCCACGCCGGTGCTGGGATTCGCCTCGGGGGCCTACGAGAAGGTGGCGGCCGCGGTCATGGCGTGCTGGGCGCAGGCCTTCGCCACCGTCGACCCGACGCGGATGCATGCGGCGACGGTCAACCTTGCCAATCTGGCCCTCAGCGGCAACCACCCCGACACGGGCGTGCCGTTCGTCTCGTACCTGTGGAACGAGGGCGGCCAGGGGGCGCGCAGCTACAAGGACGGCAACAGCTTCCAGCTGATGATCTTCATCGGCGGTGCGACCAACCAGCCCATCGAGGTGCTGGAGCGTCTCAACGCCATCCGGGCGCTGTCATGTGAGGCGGTGGGGACGTCGGCGGGGCATGGGACCCACCGCGGCGGGTTCGGGATCGACCGGTCCTTCGAGGCCACCGGCGACATGATCCTCACGATGCACGGGGATCGGGCGGAGGTGACACCCTTCGGTCTGGCGGGAGGCTGCAACGGGGGCGGGAACGTGTTGGTGCTGAACCCCGGTACCACCTCCGAGCGGTGGCTGGGCATGCACGCCGTCGGGGAGCGGATCCGCAGGGGGGACACACTT
>Ga0209021_1003744_pt1 | contig 11856 bp, 8 predicted proteins | sample PinacodermFT_FD_187299 | JGI IMG/M metagenome (GOLD analysis project Ga0209021, IMG submission 187299) | Host-associated microbial community of the marine sponge Aplysina aerophoba from Gulf of Piran - sponge pinacoderm, lysed by freeze-thaw... | ecosystem: Host-associated > Porifera > Sponge >... | reverse complement strand
GGTTGTCGATCCCGCGATGATCGAGGCGCAAGCCGTTGCGCTGGGCGAGTTCCAGGCGCGGCTGGGCGCGATCGACCCATCGGCCTGGACCATCCCCGAACAGGTCGACTTCCACCTGGTCCGCGCCGAGATGAACGGCCTGGAATTCCGCCATCGAGTCACGCGGCCCTGGTTCCGCGATCCCGGTACCTACAGCGACATCGTCTACTTTATCGGCGAATTCCCCGGGATGCCGCCGGACGACGAATCCCGGGGGATGCCGTCGGGCGAGGAATCGTCCGGGATACGCACGATCCTCGAGGCGTTGCCGGACTTCTTTTCCCAGGCCAGGATCAATCTGGCCGACGTTGACGCGATTCCCGGCGATCTCGCACTGCTTGCGACACGGGATCTGCGCAATGGAGATGCGGACTTTGCCGCAATGCTCGCCGAAGCGCCTGCAGACGACCCACAACTTCGTGATGCGATCGACGCTGCCCGGCAGGCGGCCGCCGAATTCCTGGCCTGGCTGGAGTCGAATGCGGATCGAATGGTCGCGCCCGCGGGTGTCGGCCGAGAAAACTATGATTGGCTGCTGAAGAACGTCTACCTGTTTCCCTATAGCTGGGATCAGCTCAGCACCATTGTCGAACTCGAAGACAATCGGGTGATCACGTTCCAGCAGCTCGAAGCGAACAGGAACCGGGCATTGCCGGATATTCAACCGGTGCAGTCTCAGGAGGAGTACAGGCAGAGCGTGGCCGCCGCAATCGACGATCTGATGAGTTTCATTCGCGACGAGAACATTTTCTCGATGCCCGACTACCTGACTCCGGACGATTACTTCGGTTCATGGCATGGCTTCGACAATCCCTGGCCCCAGACGCATGACTACTTTTTCAATTTCTCCCATCGCGAACCGCGCATGGAGGAAGCCCATGAAATGGTCGGACATCATTTCGATGCGCTTCGTGGCCAGCACGACACCCACCCGATTCGCCAGGGCTGGCGGCCCTACAAGATCGCCACGGCCCGAACCGAAGGCTTCGCATTCGCACTGGAGGAGTTGCTGATGCATGCGGGCTATCTCGATCACCGGACGCCCCGGGCGCGCGAGATCGCTTACGAACAGGCGGCATTCAGGACCGTGCGTGCCCTGTCGGACATCTACATGCACGACAATCAATGGAGCCTGCGGGATGCGATGGCCTTTTCGGTAGCGAACGCGCCGCATGGAGAACTGCTGGACGACAGCCCGCACCTGTGGTTCGAAATGGCCACCACGCTGCGAGGCGTCGGCCATCACATGCTGATGGTCGTGGGCAAGGTGCAGTTCATGAAGTTGCTCAGGGACCGTTCGCAGCAACTGGGCGATGACTTCGAGTTGCAGGTGTTCATGGACGAATTCTTCGAGTCCGGCCTGATCCCCATATCGCTGATTCGATGGGAAATGACGGGCAGGGACGATGAAATGAGGACGTTGCTGCAATAGGCGCTACGAACCGGGGTGCAAGTGGCAGGAATCCAGACAATCGCTCGACGCGCTCGCCGCCAGGCTGGCCGACCACCCGAGCGCAAACTGACAGGCAACAGTCCATGAAGCTACACATATTGCCGCCGTTCATCTTGTTCCTCTTGCTGGGAGCCTGCAGCGGCTCGGACGAATCCGGCAATGGCGTGCAGGCGGCGTCCGCATTTGACACGCTTTTTCCGAAGCACATTGATGTATTCGGTGTCTCCATCCGGGGCACGGCCGGAACGTCGGACGACAAGATGCTGCACGCCGCCAACGTGATGGCGGAGTACCTGGACAACGACGCCGATGGCATGCCGGACAACGCGCTGGTTGTCCGGATGCTGCAGGAAAACAATGCGACGCTGATCATGACCATCGACTTCGACGAGCTCGACGCAGTCCGTGCAGAAATTGGAGTTGGTGACATGCCGGAGGGCGTATTGCAGGATCAGAATGCCGCGGAAACCCGCCCCGGCGGAGCCGCCAACGGCGTATTCGATGCCACGTTCGAGGAAGTCCTGCATCTGATTACCCACGGCGGCTATGCCCATGCGTATCCCGATGCTTTCGGCGAAGAACCGGGGACGTTGCTGGCCAATGCAATGGACAAGGCCCGCGGCGGCCGGTTCATGCAGATTCCCGATCCTTATCCCGAGGGTGCCTGGTATTCCTACGATGACCAGACCTGCGACTATGGCTGCATGGCAGCGGAGTACATTTACTGGGGATTGACTTCCCTGCTTGGCGCTCAGGATTTTCCCGGCCGCCTTGAGCAGATCGACAACGAGTGGCGACTCAACACGCCCGAACTGTTTGAAGAGCGCGACCCCGACCTGTTCGCCTTGTTGACCGATCCCGAGTATGCATTGCCGACTCGATTGCCCACCGGCAACTACACCGCCGGGGAGTTGGGGTTCTCCGGCGCACCCTAGACCGTCGTTGTCACTTCGGGGCAGCGAAGCGTTTGCCCTGAAACCGGCGCTAGCGAATCTCCAGGATCCTCTCGTTCGGCGGATGCAGGTATTCCACACCGCGGCCGGTGATCAGGTGATTGCCTTCGATATTGATCGAGACGGGCAGGCCGGGGCGCTCCGCCAGCTGCGAGTGCACCATGTACTCGAATGAGAAAAACGTGTTCTCCTGAAGCATGAGGTCGAATCGGTCCTTGCGAAACGGCGCCACGGACGCCCCGACGGTGACCAGGCTGCCGCCGTTGTTGCCCATCGCGTGCAGGTCGATGGAAAAGCCCGGCGCGTCGGTATCGGCCAGCGCATTCTGGATGATGAGGTAGTCCTCGGTACCGATATCGATGAACGGCGTATAGAGGTATCCCTCCGCCTCGAGCGCCACAACCAATGCGTCAAGCGTCTGCCTTGCCGTACGTCCCGCGCGGATGTGCGGGCGCATGATGTCGTGGGCCCGAATCGCGCGGTCGAACGCCCGCTGGATGCTCGCCGGGATGGAATCTTCACCCTCCCGGAACACGTAGGCATTGCGCTTGTAGTCCGTCGTGAAGTATTCCAGATGGCGCACGGAGATGTCGTACGTCATGAAATCGCCGCGCTGAATCACGTGTCTGGGATCATTTATCCGCCAGCGCACGTCAGGAGGCTCGGTGGTATCCGAAACGGCCGAAAACAGGATGCGGGGCATGGGGATGTAACTGTCGACACCGTAGGACACCCCCAGCCGCTGCTCCTCCTCCACGACCCAGCGCCCGACATCTTCGAGAGTGGTCACACCTGGGGTAATCACTTCCCGGCTCAGGGCGCGGATCAGCAGTTGGCGATGAATCTCCAGCGCCTTGGAAAATTCGATGATCTCGCTTTGCGTGCGGCGCGAGCGAAAGTCGGTGATCAGGTGTTCGGCCGAGACAAACCGGCGTGCGTACTGTTCGCCAAGCACGCTCTCCAGTTTCAGGTACTGTGAGTGCGACATGCCGTCCGCGATTGCCAGCCAGTCGGACGAATTGATCGCAATGGTCTCGGGATCGCGCTCCGCGACATACTGGCGAAGTTCATCGTAGACACTGGCGTCAACCAGGCCGTAGTCGTAGCCTTCGATGGCTCGGCTGATGTCGTCCGAGCCGAAGTGATCGAAAAGGTCCGGGTGTCCGCCGCTTCCGAAGATGGCGCGTTCGATGCGACCCGCCCCCGGATCCGAAAAAATCACGTAGCCCCAGACCGGTCCGAAATGCAGTTGCATGGGATCCGGGTCACCGGAACGGATGACGTTGATCCACATGTCCACGTCGTTGTCGCGCATGGCGCCGGGCAGCACCACGTCGAGTTTCTCTCGGCGAATCAGGTGCAGGATTTCGGACTTGGCTTCCAGTGTCTGTACGACAGGATCGGCGGCAACAGCAATGTTGCATTGCAGTCCTGCGAAGATCGCGACGACCGCGAGGTGGTTCAGTTTATTCATGGCGGTTACCTTTGGCGACTGAGGACATTATAGGTAAGCTCTGCACAAGCTCGACGGAGCGGTTCTCCACACCCTGCGGGAAGCGCTGCCACGGGTTAGAATGAAGCAAAACGCGCCGATGGCATATTCGGCCGGAAATCGCACCAAGGGAGAACATTCCATGAGACGTATCACTATCGCTGTTCTGGCGGCCGCCGCGGCGCCTGTGGTTTGGGCGCAGCAGGATTTCTCGGCCGTGGAGATTCAATCCACCGAGGTTGCACCCGGGATCTACATGCTGGTAGGCGCCGGAGGCAATCTGGGGCTTTCGACAGGCGACGACGGCGCCTTTCTCATCGACGATCAGTTTGCTCCGCTGAGCGACAAGATCATGGCGGCCATCGCGGAGCTGACCGACGCTCCGGTGGAATTCCTGGCCAATACCCACTGGCACGGCGACCATACCGGCGGCAACGAGGCCTTCGGCAATGCCGGCGCCGTCATCGTTGCCCACGACAACGTCCGCGTGCGCATGAGCACCGACCAGTTCCGGGAGATTTTCGATCAGCGGATGCCGGCATCGCCGGACGCGGCGCTGCCGATCGTCACCTTCAACGACGAACTGACGCTGCACTGGAACGGGCATACCATCCGTGCGTTCCATTCGGGTCCGGCGCATACGGACGGCGATGCGGTTCTGCATTTCGAGGAAGCCGACGTCTTTCACATGGGCGACAACTTCTTCAACGGCTTCTATCCCTTTGTGGACGTGAGCAGCAACGGCGACATCAACGGCATCATTTCGACCGGCTATCGCGTGCTCGCCATGTCCAACGCCGGCACGCAGATCATCCCCGGGCACGGGCCGCTGGCCACGGCCGACGATCTGCGCGACTGGTTGCAGGTACTGCGGTCCACGCGGGAAAGCATCCAGGAACTCATCGACCAGGGCATGTCCGAGGACGAGGTGGTCGCCGCCAACCCGACCGCCGATTACGACGATACCCATGGCGGTGGGTTCATGAACCCCGAGAACTACACGCGACTGGTCTACCAGAGCCTCACCCGGTAACTGTCCGGGCTGGGTGCGCCGCGCGACCGCGCGACGGGACGCGGCCGTAGGCAGGAGAGTGTTCGGCTTTATTGCAGCGAGGAAGAGATGTCAAAAAAACTGATCTGGGATCTGCCCATTCGAATCGTTCATTGGCTGCTGACGGTGCTGATTTTCGGTTCCTGGTACACGGTGTCCGTCACCGGAGACATGGAACGGCACATGCTCATCGGACAGACGATCCTGTGTCTGCTGATCTTCCGCGTGGTGTGGGGGTTTGTCGGGACCCGGTATGCGAAGTTTTCCAGTTTCGTCTTCGGCCCGCGCACGATCCTTGCCTACGCCAGGTCCATCCTGTCCCGGAGCGGCGGCGGTTATGCCGGGCACAATCCGCTGGGTTTCCTGGCCATATTCGCCATGCTCCTGCTGATCGGCATCCAGGTCACCACGGGCCTGTTCGCCACCGACGGCGACTTCTACGAGGGGCCGCTCAATCACCTGGTGTCAGGCCGTGCGGGCAACCAGATCACCGATATCCACTACCTGAACTTCGACGTGCTGGCCATCATGATCGGCATTCACATCGTCGCGATCTTCTTCTACCTGCTTTACAAGCGTGAAAACCTGATTTCGCCCATGTTCACCGGCAAGAAGGCCGGCGATGCGCTGGAAGCCATCGGTGGATCGAAGCTGGCCCTGGCGCTTGGCGTGATCGTGGCGAGCGCGGCCGCGGTCTACTTGCTGGTCACGCTGCTATAGCAGCCCGCGGGAACCGGCCTCGTCGACACTGTCCCGGATGGCGTTGACAGAGCCGGGAACCTTTCGGCACTGGCATTACCACGCCCGGTACTCGCCCGGGCGGTCGCTGGCGAAAGCGGCAGGCTGCTAGCGTTGCCTGCTAGCGTTGCCTGTAGACGCGGTGGCAGTTCCCGCAGACGGGACCCAGGGGTTCGGCAGAGTCCGCCGAGACCATAAAGCCAGCGGCATTCGCCGCTGCGCTGACCGTCTCCGCAGCGGCGGCGAGTTCCGCGGCCTTCTGGCTGAAGTCATCCCAGTCGCTCCACACGTCCGGAAAGGCCCCGCTACCGGGCAGCGCGTCCGTGCTGGATGCTTCCATGCCCTCGAATCCCTCCAGGAGCATGCCGGCAGCCACGGCAGCGTCGGCAGCATATTTCGCGAAAACACCGGCGTCCGCTTCGATGGTGCCCTCTGCCATGTCCCGCAGGGTGGCCACCTTGTATCCCAGCACGTGCATCAATCCCTGACGGTATTGCATGGCCGCGAATTCCGGAGAATCTTCGTCGACATCCGCCATGTTCGCATCCGCGGACCCGTCCGAACCGCCGCCGCAACCGGCGACAGCAAACAGGGCAATGGCGGTGCAGAGAGTTGAAGACAGTGTGGCGGGCTTCATTTCGGGCTCCTTGGCGATCGGGCGTTGCGTGAAGCGGAGCATAAACATCGACGAAGTGGGTTTGCAAGCTGCGAGCCACTCGCGACAGATGGGCCGAACATGGTAGAACGCGTCACACGCCGATGTCCGGCGAGGAGTACGACCAGCCATGCCCACTGAAATTGAACCGCGGATCCATCCGCCCGTCCCGTCACAACTCGATGCCGCGCAGCGCAAGGTCTACGATGACATCGTGGCTGGACCGCGAGGCGAGGTCGTGGGCCCGCTGGGCGTATGGCTCTGGCGCCCGGAACTGGCGGACCGCGCCCAGCGCCTCGGCGCATACGCCCGCTACGGTACCAGTCTGCCTCCGGTGTTGTCGGAGCTTGCCATCCTCGTGGTGGCGCGGACCTGGGGCTCGGAGTTCGAATGGCTCGTTCACAAACCGATCGCGCTGGCGGCGGGCGTTTCGCCCGACGCGGTGGAGGCAATCCGCACCGGCCGCACTCCGCTGCTCCCGGACCCGGCGCAGTCGGCGGTATACGGGTTCTGCGCCGCGCTCCTCAGAGACCACCAGGTGGATGACGCCCTTTACGCCGGTGCGGTCGGCGCGCTGGGAGAAGAGGGCGTGGTCGACCTGGTCGGGATTCTGGGCTACTACTCGCTGATCTCGATGACCATCAACGCGTTCAGGGTGCCGCCTCCCGAGGGTGCGAAGCCGGAGCTCGGCGACTCTACTGCAGCGTTCCCTTCCTGAGGAACTCGCCGCGCGGTGCGGACTTGATGGTGGTCTCCTGAAGTTCCGCGTCGCGGAGCACCAGCAGTGGAACGTCCACGCCGGCATCGCCGAGGCTCCATACCGTGCGGAACATGTGCGCCAGGTTGTGCACGGGCCTGCCGTCGACCCTGAGCACGATATCGCCGGGCCGCAAGCCGGCCCGGTCCGCCGGACAGTCGCGGTAGATCCCGACCACCACCAGCGTGTCGTTGTCGTCGTGCACCAACATGCCCAGCCACGGGCGGGGTGGCTCGGACCGCCTTCCCCGGATGCTGATTTCGTCCATCACGGGCGACAAGATGTCGATGGGCACGAACATGTTTACGGTGTGCACGGACTCGTCCGCTTCGAACCCCTGGATCACCAGGGACCCGACGCCGCAAAGCCGCCCGTTCATGTCCATCAGCGCCGCGCCGGACCAGCTCTCGTGGGGCGGCGTGGTGAATATGGCTTCATCGAGGACGTATTCCCAGCGCCCTGCAAACTCCTGCTTGGCAATGATCTCCGCGTCCACGACCTGCGGGTCTGCGCGCCCGCTTCCGGCGATCCACACCGGGTCGCCGACTCGCAGCGACCCCGAGCTCCCAATGGGCACGCTTCGTCCGGGCAGCGGCATCATCGGCCTGATCAGTGCCAGCCCGGTGCGGAAGTCGTTGCCGACGACGAAACCCGGAACGGCCCGGCCGTCGTGGGAACCGATCCAGATCTCCTCGGCTTCGTTGACCACGTAGCCGATGGTGAGGATCAGTCCGTCATCGCGCACTCGAATGCCGTGACCCGCACGTTCGGTGCCGAGAAGCCCCGCGCTCATCGCGTCCTCGGGAATGTGTGCGCGAATGGAAACCAGCGCCTCCAGCAAGGGCTCGCGGGGCATCCGCGTCAATCCGATGGCCATGGTAGAACTCATGTTAACGCGCCCGCCTGTTCGGTGCGAGACCGCAACAGCAACACCTCTCAAAGTCCGTCAAGGCGCTTGCCTACAGGGCTTGCTGGTAATCGTCGATGTATTGGAGCAGGGCGTTGGTGTCGTCCAGAATCGCGCCCACCCGGTCAGGGTCTGCAACGTCCAGTTCGCCGCTTATCTGGTTGACGATCGCGGTCAGGTTCCGGCGCATCTGCTCCAGGTCGCCGGCCGACAGGCCGTAACCCTGCGAGGCCGCGTTGTTCAGGTTCCCTCGTATGTAGCTGGCGATATAGCGTGACGATTCCAGCAACCGGTCGTCATCGCCCAGGATGCGAGCGGACATGGCGCGCAGCAGGTAAAGGTTCTGGTCCGGCGCAAGTATGAGTACGCGCTCGATGAATCTCAGGGCGTCGAATGCAAACGGTTCGCGGTTCTCCGCAACGTTCACGCGCCATTCGGCGCGCAGGCGGGCGACCTCGGGATACCAGGCATCGGTGACCCGGGATTGTCCCAGTTCCGAATCGATCGCCGCCAGGGATGGCCAGTCGGAAGTGGCCCCGTAACCCCAACCCTGGATCACGGCCGCCGCCGAGCCCGACAGGCCGTCGGCAATCGCCTGAATGTCTTCGGGCGCCTCTCCCCGAGTCAGCAGTCCGAGATATTCCTTGGCAACCGCATAGCGCACCTGCATGTTGAGGGGGTTGGCCCGGAGCGCGTTGTCGAACGCTTCCCGGGCCTGTTCGGTTTGTCCGTTGGCCTGGAAGAGCAGCCCGTAGGCTTCAAACTGACTGGAGAAATCCGGAATGACCTCCGCCAGGCTGGTTGCCCGCGGCACCTGTCCCATGCGCACCAGCCGCCGGGTGATGTAGCCGTAGTCGAGCCGGTCGCCCATCTGGGCATGGATCCAGCTACCGGCTCTCAGCAGCGGATCGTAGGGTTCGAAAAGTTCGACCAGGTCGCTCAGCATCAGACCATCGGCGCGGGCGCGGCTGCGCGTCGCCATCAGGTTGTTGTTGTCCGTGCTGATTTCGGCGCGCTGGGCGAAGGACCGGACGCCCTCGTCGTCCATGGCCATTGCGGTGAGCAGATCCTCGACGCCGTTCAGGCCCAGCCGGCTGAAGTGCATCACGTCGTCGATGAGCGGCCTTCCCGTACGTGCAAGCTGAAGCTCGACATCCAGCGGCGCCTCCGATGCCAGGAACATCAGCACCTGGGCCGACGGGTGGTACAGCCTGACGTTTTCAAATTCCGCTGCCAGCGTCGCGGCCAGCGTTCGCAACAGGCCCTCGTCCACGAATTCCGAGTTCATCCACTGGACAAACAGCCCGCCGTCGTTGAGGTGGTTCTTGACGTCGACGACGAACTCGCGCGTGAACAGGTGCGACGCGCCCGCCGTCCATGGATGTGACGGTTGGGAAACGATGGCGTCATACGTCTTGTTGGTCAGCCGCAGGGCGTTGCGCCCGTCATTGATGATGATATTGAATCGCGGGTCCACCAGGGGGTCGACATTTCTCCGGCCCTCCAGCAGGCGGTTGGCCTCGATGACTTTCGGTTCCAGTTCCACCACATCGATGCGGTCCACCGACGGGGGCACACCCTCGAGAACCACGCCGCCGCCGAAGCCGACCACCAGCATATCCTCGACGTCGGGCCGCGCCGCGACCGCCAGCGCCGTGAGCCATTTCTCCGGATCCTGTACGGGTGGCGAACCCCGCACCGCGATGGATGCCTCCGGAAGCCCATTGGTTCGCACGTAGTAGTAGCCGGCCTCGCCGAGCAGCATCACCGTCGAGGAACGTCCGACGCCGTAGTAGATCTCCTCCGGCTCGCTGAGGTAGCCAAGCACGAACCCGGTGCTGGACACTACCGCCTGGGGCCTGCTCGGACTGTAGATGACCAGCACGGCGGCGATGCCGGCACACGCGAGCCCGACCGGAATCGGTTTGGGTCTTGCGACGCAGACGGCTGCCCACAACGCCAGCGCGAAGTTGATCCCCACGGCCACCCGGATGGCTCCTTCGAATCCCAGTCCGGGAATCAGGAAGAACCCCGCAACGATGGCGCCGACAATTGCACCCACCGTATTCCAGGCATAGATTCGTGCGGTACTGGTGGTGGCCTGGCTCTCGTCACGCGCCAGTACGCGCACCGACAGGGGCAGCGTGGCGCCGATGAAGATCGTCGCCGGCAACATGACCGCGACGGCAAACAGGGCCAGTGTGTACGTGGTCAACGAGGCGGGAATGAGCGGGCCCATCCAGGCGTAGATTCCCACCGACAACACGCCCACGGCCAATTGCGTCAGTGCGAAGGCGATGGCGGCGCGCTCGCGCTGTTCGGCCACTTTGCCGGCCAGTCCGCCGCCGAGGGCGATTCCGGTCAGAAACGCCGCCAGCATGGTGGCGAAGGCGTAGATGCTGCCGCCCATGACGTGGGTCAGCATGCGGGTCCACAGCACTTCGTAGAGGAATGCGTTCGCGCCGGAGACGAGCATGAGGGGCAGCATCCACGCGGGCTGCTGGCGAAATACCGGCCTCAGCCGTTCGCGAAACGTGGCGGCCCCCGTGAACAGCGGCCGGATGCACGCAGAGAAAAAGCTCGGCGGCGACGATGCGGCGATCGCGCCATCGGCGTCGGTGCTGTCGCGCCGGCCCCTGGCCAGTCCTGCTGCGATCAGGAACACCAGCAAGTTGACGGCGACACCCACCCAGACGGTACCGTTCAATCCCAACGCGGGCAGCAGCACGAACGCGGCAAACACGGTGCCGACAACGGCGCCGGCCGTGTTGATTGCGTACAGCAGTGCGACCCTGGGCCCCACCTCGCGGTCGGTGCGCACGGCGTAGCGAGTCAGCAATGGCAGCGTCGCTCCCATGAAGCCCGTGGGTATGGCCAGCACGACGAACGCGACCAGCAGATAGAACACCGGCTGGCCGATGGTGGCGGCATCGGGCGGCGCGGGTTGGTCTCCGAGGATCGACGCATAGAGCGTTCTGGCGGCCATCAGCAGCAAGGGCACCGCCAGTGCGGACAAGGCGATTCCGGCCTCCAGCAGACCGTATACGAGGACGGGACGTGTGACGCGGCTTGCGTAGCGTCCGGCGACGGCCGAACCCACGGCCAGTCCCCCCATGTAGGCCGCAAGCACCGTCGCCACGGCCAACTCGCTGGTGCCGAAGACCAGGGAGAACTGCCGCAGCCAGGCTGTCTGGTACAGCAGCGCGGCCAGACCGGAGAGGAAGAAACAGGCGACGACGCCGGCGAAAACCAGCCACGAAGCCTGCGCAGCGGGCGTTGCCGGAGCGGGGCCCGGCTCGCTGGCGGGCCCGCGGCGTCTTGTGCGTTTCTTCTGTGCTCTTTTCATGCCCTTTTCACGGCCACTGGGCTGACCGTGTTTCGAATGCGCGCAAGTTTAACTTATCGGGCGTTGTGCCGGGTCAGCGCCCGGTCGATCAGCGCCTCAGAATCGCCCACCAACGGGCAATATTGAGCAGGCTGGCCAGGGATCCGGCGACGTATGTCAGGGCCGCCGCCGTGAGCAGACGTCGGGCGCCTTTCTCGTCACCCGGGCGCAACAGCCGGCGCCTGGCCAGCAGGGGCAGCGCGCGGCCGAAGCTGGCATCGAGTTCGGTGGGCAGTGTCAACATATGTACCGCCGCGCCCGAGGCGAGGGTGAGGAATCCGCCGAGCAGGGTCAGCAGTCCGATGATGGGCGTCCTCGTCACGATGGCCGTCAGCGGCGACAGCATCAGGATTCCGGCGCCCAGTTTCTCGAAGGGTCCGACCCATTTGACCAGTCGCGTACGCCACCGCAATGGCTTGAACCCGC
>Ga0209021_1003742_pt1 | contig 11865 bp, 10 predicted proteins | sample PinacodermFT_FD_187299 | JGI IMG/M metagenome (GOLD analysis project Ga0209021, IMG submission 187299) | Host-associated microbial community of the marine sponge Aplysina aerophoba from Gulf of Piran - sponge pinacoderm, lysed by freeze-thaw... | ecosystem: Host-associated > Porifera > Sponge >... | reverse complement strand
CTGCTGCGAAAAAGACTGAGGCCGCCAAGAAGAAGCCGGCAGTCAAAAAGGCTGCTGCCAGTGCTGCCGTAACCAGAAAGGCGGTTGCAAAAAAAGCAGCGGTCAAGAAGGCAGCGGTGCAAAAGACTGAGGCTGCCAAGAAGAAGCCAGCAGTTCAAAAGGCTGCTGCCAGTGCTGCCGTAACCAGAAAGGCGGTTGCAAAAAAAGCAGCGGTCAAGAAGGCAGCGGTGAAAAAGACTGAGGCCGTCAAGAAGAAGCCAGCGGTCAAAAAGGCTGCTGCCAGTGCTGCCGTAATCAGAAAGACGGTTGCAAAAAAAGCAGCGGTCAAGAAGGCAGCGGTGAAAAAGGCTGAGGTTGTCAAGAAGAAGCCAGCACTCAAAAAATCCGCTGCCAGCACTGCCGCAACCAGAAAGACGGCAGCAAAAAAAGCAGCTGTCAAGAAGGCTGCGGTGAAACCGGCTGAGGTTGTCAAGAAAAAGCCGGTACTGAAAAAGGCTGCTGCCAGTACTGCTGCAACCAGAAAGGCGGCTGTGAAAAAGCCGGTCGCAAAGAAGACTGCAGTGAAAAAGTCTGAGAGCGTGAAGAAGAAGCCAGCATTCAAGAAGGCTGCTGCCAGCGCTGCTGTTATCAAAAAAACAGCCGTTAAAAAGCCTGTCGCAAAAAAGCCGGTCGCAAAGAAGGCTGCTGCGAAACAGGCTGAGGCAGTAAAGAAGAAGCCCGCACTCAAAAAGGCTACCGCCAGCACAGTAGTTGCCAAAAAGGCAGTGGCCAAAAAGGCAGTAGCTAAGAAGGATGCGGCGAAGCCGGCTGATGTCAAGAAGAAGCCCGCAGTCCAAAAGGCTGCTGCCAGCTCCAAAACAGCTGTAAAAAAAACATCCGCCTCAAAGACCACTGCAAAAAAGGCTGGTGTTCAAGGGAAAGCCGCAAGCAAGAAAATCGCAGTCGGCACAGCTTCCACAAAAAAAGCTGTAGCCAAAAAAGCTGTAGCCAAAAAAGCAGCAGCCAAGCCCGGGGTGCGGGGAAAAGCTGTAGCGGCAGCAGCAGGGAGCACTCCTGAGAAAAAGAAGAAAGCTGATAAAAAGGTTGGTGCAGCCAAGAAAAAGAGCTGAGATAAAGAGTCAGGATAACAAGTCCAGAGTCCAGAGTGTCGAAAAGGCCCGGGTATTTTACCCGGGCCTTTTCGATATTGGGGCCTGAGTATTGTTGTATATCGGGGAGCTCTCGCAATGACTCAAACTAAGCAGTGGAGTATACCCTCAGCTCGACCAACAAGACGTATAGGGTTCGCCCCGGTTTGCAAGAGTCTGTATGTAATGGAAAAGCATGAGTAACTGCTTCCATATATTCGGCCTGTTCACGGAGCAGTGCTCCTGGCCCTGATGGGCATTCGCACGCTCTGTCCTTATCATCTCAACGGCTTGTTATACCGTGTCCGGTTTCAGGCTGCACATTCTGCCATCACTTGAGCACCCAATCTGGTAAGACTTGAATAGTGTCAGGTCCCGGACGATCAATACAATACCGAGAAAGGTTTCAGGCGGAAAAACACCTTTCGAAGTCTACACGGGGCAGTCGATTGCACTTGTTGCTTGAACCTAGCTTGAGCTCCAGGCGCTGACAATACGAACTACTCGCTTGCCTTTTCCTTTACCACGTGAACCCTTAATGGCCTTGCCATCAATGGGAACGACATCAACTTATCCGCCTGGGATATCCAGAGCCTTCGGGTATGCGGATTTCACCCAGCGGGTGAAGCACGCCTGAAATTTGTTGGGGTCCAAAAAGCACAAGGTGCGGTAGAATGTGTCGTGAGAGGGTATACCGTGCGGCAGCTCCAGAAATGTTCGAAGCCAGTCTTCCTTTTCCTTTCCAAACCTCTCCCTATCCTGCCAGGTGTCAGCGTTGGCGCTAATGGCACAGACCTCTATAACTGTGAAGTTACGCCGACAGGACGCGGCACGGCGCACATCTTCGAGTTCGAAGGTTTCGAGGAGTGTGATCAGAGGGATCTGGCTGGTGTGTCATAAAAAAGTAACTATTTTATGCGCATTCTGACCGTGATCGACTGGTGCGTAAGCCTTGGGTAGTCCGGGATTCGGAAGAGTGCGAAGTCCGCAACCCCTTGTCGTATAAGCCCTGTAGCGTGGCAAGTGGGCAATAAAAAACCCCAACTGATACCAGTTGGGGTTTCGTATTTGGTGGAGGCGGCGGGATTTGAACCCGCGTCCGCCGATACTCCACCCTCGGCTCTACATGCTTAGATCTGTCGTTGGTTTAACTCTGTATGATCCGACAGGCAGGATAAACAGAGCGATCCTGGAAGTTTTAACTGCCCCGCGTCAGGCCCGCAGGAAACAGCGATCCCGTCTAAAGTGACAGTCAGATTTCAGCCAACAGGAGAGCCGAAGTGACTGGCAGCGTGCCGGTTTTAAGCGGCGACAGCTACGGAGTAATAGTCGTCGTTTGCAACTATAAGGTTTGCAACAATATGTTTTACGAGAGCTGTTGCGCGCTCGGCATGCACCTCAAGTTTCGTTACCGTCGTCGAATCCATATCGCCCCCAGTGGCCGAGCATTATGAACAGGGGAGCTGACAGCGTCAATAACAATCTGCTCAGTGACAAAGGAAGCTGTCAACCGGCCCCGTCCTGCATGGGATCGCCTGCTGGCAAGCGCTGAGGCGGTCCCTCCCCGCAGTCTGATGATGGCCTCCAGTCGGCTCCCTGCTCAGGAGTGACAAGCGGGAAGCATGCAAAAGTGTGAACTATAGTCTCACCTCGTGGTCCCACGAATTCTTCCTGGAAGGAAGGGGAAACGCTGCCAACCGGATAACGAACCTGGTGTTGCTGTGCGGTTGGGCGGGCGTGGGAAATGGATGTATCTATGTCTCGAATGTGTTTTTTCGCTGGGGGAGTGCTGGTCAATGGTGGCAAAAAGTGTCCGGTTTTCGCTGATCTGCCTGGTTGTGCTCGTTGTTGTCGCGCAGCTTCTGACAGGCTGTGATGAATCAGGACAAAAGAACCCAAAAGCAGAAGTTACACAAACCAATGCCTCAGCAGGGAACCCTGGTCCTGAGCCCGGAGCTGGCGTGCAAACGGCGCCTGCCTTGGAGTACAACTGCGACAGCACGGCTGACCGCTCTGCGGAGAAGCGTTTCTGGTGTCTGGGGCTTCAGGCATGGGAAGACAGTCTGCGCAATAGTGGGGCCGTCCAGGCAGACAAGAGCGTCCGGGATGCGTTCATCCAGTCCTGGATGCAGGGCGCCCTGGATGCCAGCCTGGGCCAGGCCGCCAGTGAAGCTTCTGCCCCGTCGGTGGATCCTGAAGCCTACCAGGTCGGTTACACGAGCGTGCTGGAAGCCCAGGGCATGCTTGAATACACGTGCGGCGGGGAAGAAGAAACCGACAATGAGTATCGTGATCGTTGGTGTGAGGCAGCTGCCGCCTACCATGCCAGCCAACAGAGCGAGACGGTCAACGTTGTGCAGCGCTCTGCTTATATCAATGGCTACATCGCAGGGCGCTCTGTTGCCCTGACCTTGCCAACAACCATGGAGTCCTGGTTCAGCGGGGAGCCGCCCGGTCCGGATGCCAAGCGCCCGATTGAGGATCCAGCCAGCCAGGCATCCCGGTCGGTAAAAATGTTCCACCGTGGGTTTCAGGACGGTTTTCAGGGCATGCTCAGCGCTGTCCGGGAGTCCATGGATCAAATGATGGAGCAGATGCGCCATCTGCCTGGAGGCCCCCCGGCAGACATGCCCGGTTTGGAGGGGATGCCAGGTGGAGGCAGATGAAATCACTGGTCTTGATGGCCGTCCCAACGGATAATGGCGAGCCATCCGTAAAAGGCGGCTGCTCGCTCTATGTCTGGTTCTTCCGTATTGCGTTTCTTCTACAGCCTGCTCTTTTATCTGGCGTTGCCGTTTGTTCTGGGGCGCCTGTTTTATCGGGGGCTGCGTGCGTCAGCCCATTGGCGGCGCTGGCCTGAGCGTTTCGGTTGTTGCCATGTTCCCCAATGTGAGCGGAGGCCGGTCTGGATACACACCGTCTCTCTGGGGGAGTCCATTGCGGCTGCTCCCTTGGTCAACTCTCTTCTCGATGCTTGCCCGGACCGGCCACTGGTGCTGACGACCACGACCCTGACAGGCTCCGAACAGACCTGCAGGATGCATCGGGAGGCTATAGGCGCCGGACGCGTCTTTCATGTTTATGCGCCCTACGATCTCCCGGGCGCTGCTGCCCGCTTTCTTGACAGGGTTCGTCCGGCTCTCGTCATCATCATGGAAACCGAACTCTGGCCCAATACGCTGGCGGCCTGCCACCGGCGTCGCATCCCCGTTTTGTTGGCCAATGCCAGGCTCTCCATGCGCTCTGCCCGGGGCTACCGCAGGCTGGGGGCATTGACTCGCACAATGTTATGTCAATTGACCTGCATTGCGGCACAGACCGAGGAAGATGCCTCCCGCTTTGCCGCCCTGGGAGCTCCCCGGGAGAGGCTGCGCGTGACGGGCACGCTCAAATACGATCTGCACCTGCCCGATGCCCTGCCTCGCCAGGGAGCAGACCTCAGAGCACAGTGGTTATCCGGGCGTGCTGGCCATCAGATTGTTATTGCATCAAGTTTGCACCCCGGTGAGGAGGACCTGGTGTCCCATGCCTGGCGCCTGGTACGTCAGTACCGTCATGACGTCCTGCTGGTGGTCGTTCCCCGGCATCCGGAAGCCTTTCAGCCGATGTATGAGAAACTCAGCGACAGCGGCTGGAAACTGGCACGTCGCAGCTTGCAGGAAGCCGTTACTGCCGGGACAGATATACTCCTGGCCGACACCATGGGAGAGCTGCTGCTCCTGTATGCCGCAGCAGATCTGGTGTTTATCGGTGGCAGCCTGGTCCCGCGCGGTGGTCATAACCCACTGGAAGCGGCAGCACAGGGCAAGCCTCTGCTGACAGGCCCGCACACCTTCAACTTTGAGGCAGTCAACCGAACGCTGGAGCAAGCCGGTGCGCTGGTCAGCCTTGGTTCCAGCGAAGATCTGGCAGCACAGGTGCTCCGCCTGCTGGGAGACTCTGCTGCACGCACCAAGGCTTGCGAGGCGGCGCTCAGTGTCAGCAAGGAAAATCGCGGCGCTCTGGCTCGCCAACTCGGTCTGGCCCTTGAGCTTCTTTCGCTCTGACTGCCTTAACAGGTCAACAGGTCAACAGGTCAACAGGTCAACAGGTCAACAGGCATCACCAACCGGCGCTCCCTTGGGGACGGAGCATCGGCGCAGGTGTGATGGCTCCAATGCCAGACTTTCCCGGTATTTTGCCACCGTTCTGCGAGCGACATTGATGCCTTGCCGGGACAGCAGGGTAGTGATTCTGCTGTCGCTCAGCGGAGCCGCCGGGTCTTCTTCCCTGATCAACTTTCCGATCAGTGTGCGAACGGCCGTCGCAGAGCAGGCCGCGCCCGATGTTGTGCTGAGCTGGCTGGAAAAAAAGTATTTCAGCGTAAAAGTGCCCCTGGGGGTGTGGATGAATTTGTTGGTTGTAGTCCTGGATACAGTCGACTCATGAAGGCCGGTCGCAGCAGCTATATCCTGCAGGCGCAGGGGACACATGGCACCGGCTCCCTGCTCCATGAAGTCGTGCTGGTGCTCGATGATACAACGAGCCACCCGCAACAGTGTGTCATCGCGATCACGCAAGCTTTTTATCAGCCAGCGCGCTTCCCGGAGCTGACCTGCCAGGCCATCTTTTCCGTTGCCGTCTGTGGAGCCTGCCCCCCGCCCCGATGCCCCCGATGCCATTGTGGCGTAATGGGCGTTAACGCGCACGCGGGTAGCTACCTCCGGATTCAGTTCCACTCGCCAGCTGTCCCTGTCTCTTCTGGCAATCACATCAGGAACAAGGTACTGGACCTGCAGAGTCTGGAACCGGTCGCCGGGGTGGGGTGTGAAAGTCCGCAGTAGTTTCAGGGCACTTTGCAGTTGATCCTGAGCTAGACCGCTCCGGCGTTTTAACTGGACATTGTCGCGTTGCCCCAGCAGGTCGATATGCTTGTCTATCAATATGAAAAGATTGTTTCTGTCTTCACGGGTTTCTGGACTATCGGGAAGCTGCTCCAGCTGGATGCGCAGGCATTCGCGCAAATCCCGGCAGCCAACACCCGATGGTTCCAGCTGCTGCACAAGCCGCAACACAGGCTCCACGAGTTCGCGGTCCGTATCCGCCAGACTGGTTTCTATATCCGCGACAGGAACCGAAAGGTAGCCGTTGTCATCGATACCATCAACGATGGCGTGTGCCACAAGACGTTCCTTCTCTGACAGCCGCATGAGGTCAAGCTGCCATTGCAAGTGGGTATGCAGGGTTCCGACAGCCTCGGTAAAGCTGGAAAGAGACGCGTTGTTGTCCGTGGAGGCCAGACAAGAAGGGGCACTCGTGGGATAAATGTCTTCCCAGCCACTGTCAACAGGTAAATCTTCAGGAATAGCCTGGGCCCAGCTCTCCTCGCGGTCGTCGGGCGGGCTCTCATGTTCAGCTGCGGCTGCCGCCGCAAGATGCTCTGGCGGGGTTGTCAGCTGAGCGTCCTCGGGAGTCTGGTCACTCTCCGGACTACTGCCGGATCCTGGCTCCTCTTCCAGCAGGGGATTGCTGGCCAGTGCATTCTGAATTTCCTGTTGCAGATCCAGCGCAGGAAGCTGCAACAGGCGTATGGATTGCTGCAGCTGGGGCGTCATGGCCAGCCTCTGCTGCAGTTTGTGTTCCAGAGATGTTTTCATCGCAGTGACCCTGCCCGGGGCTGAGGCATTTGTGTGCTGTTGTTGATCGTTATGGTGACTGCTTCCCACCGTGACGGGCGAGATTTCTGATGCCTCCGGCAGCAACAGGGAGGGCCGGATTGCCTCTGGCTCCATCCGGAGTCCAGAAGAGAGACAACCCCCTTGGCTATCAGCCAGGCACCGACCATGATAGCCTCATCCAGATTAAAGACAAGGCACCGCACTTCGGGCAGAGTCGCCACATAACAAGGCTCGTCGTCAATGCGGCATGCCAGGGCTCGTCCTGCTGGCCTGGTAGACTATTGGCTTTCCCTCTTTATCAGTGGGTTTCCATCCTTTCCCGGTCGACGGAACCGGCGTTCAAGCGAATCTTCTCAAGCCCTCGATCCTTTATGAGCAGACAGCAGGAGACAAGCCGCAGGTGCGTACAAAGCAGACGAATCAAATACGGAAATTCTCCCCCAGATACACATCCCTGACGGCCTTGTTGGCCAGTATGGCTTGGCTGTCGCCTGTTGCTATGACACGGCCTTCGCTGACAATGGTGGCCTGGTCACAGATATCCAGGGTCTCACGCACATTATGATCGGTGATCAACACACCTATGTTCCGCTTTTTCAGGTGGCTTACGATCTGCTTGATATCTGTTACTGACAAAGGATCGACGCCGGCAAAAGGTTCGTCCAGCAATATAAAGACAGGCTCCATAGCCAGAGCCCTTGCGATTTCGACCCGGCGCCGCTCACCGCCCGACAAGCTCATGCCCAGGCTATTGCGCACCGGGTGAATGCTGAATTCATCAAGCAATCTCTCCAGCTGGGTCATACGCTGTTTTTTATCCAGATCGCGACGCAACTCCAGAATTGCCATGATATTTTCGGCCACAGTCAGCTTGCGGAAAACAGAAGCTTCCTGCGGGAGATACCCTATGCCAACACCTGCCCGGGCATGCATGGGCATTTGGGTGATGTCCTGCTCGTCTATGCACAGTCTTCCCGCATCGGCAGGAACCAATCCCACAATCATGTAAAAACAGGTTGTTTTTCCCGCGCCATTGGGGCCCAGAAGGCCAGCCACCTGCCCGGTTTTGATGCTGAGGGACACATCCCGGACAACAGGCCTTGAGCCGTATGTTTTTGCGAGATTCTGTGCCTGAAGCTGTTTCATATAAGATAAGATCCCGGAAGAAAATGCCTCAAGGCGAAGCTGCCGTTCCAGCAGCCGAAGACCTGGGCTGGAGTGCCATCTGGATGCGCCCGTCCTGACCGGGGAGTCCCTTGGCACTGGCACGCTGGCTATGTTTGTTGTACACAATCCGGTCGCCCTTCAGCCGGCGATCGCCTCGCTCAAGGTGCGCCTGTTTCTCGAGAACAAGGAGCTGAGCCGTCCGGTCATAGTCGATGGTCTGTCCCCGGGCATGCAGAGTATCCGCTCCGCCTTCCCTGTGCGTGAGCGTTTCACTGTAGGTAGCAGGTAGCTGCCCTTTGCCCTGGGCCACCAGACGGTCGATGCTTTTGTCCTTGAACCAGAGGCGGACCAGATCGCCGGTCAGCCGGATGGTGCCCTGCGTCATGACCACGCGTCCCCGATAGACCGCTGTGCCGGCCTTCTGGTCGAAGTCTGCACTGTCAGCCTGGATGTGGATTTCTTTGTTCCGGTCTTCAGGCAGAGCCCAGGCCGTCTCTGTCGCGACAGACGCTGTCAGAAGCCTGAACAACAGGGTCAGGGTGATTCCAGTCCTTTGACCGGCAAGACTAACGAAGGGCATGAACAGCCTGAACCTTCCCGGATAGCTGAAGCTTGTCTTTCTCGTAGAAAAAGCGCATTCCCTCTGCCGTGATATCATCCATGGCACTCAGAAGGCGCACCGGGTTGTCAGTCCAGACCAGTGATTGGGCTGTATCCAGGGTGACAAACTCGGTTTCCAGTCGCCGGTTTCCGGCTGAATGACTACCCGGCTGCGTGATGACGACATTGTCTGTCAGCTCCAGGATGGTGCCATCATGGGAGGCTCGTCCCCGGTCGGCGCGCGCGTGCAACACCGGCGAAGTCGGGAGGCTACGGGTGTGGAGTACGGGCTGCTCAAGCAGAACAGCATCCTGCTTCTCGAAATGCCGAATCTGGCTGGCCTCCAGCGTGGAAGCGCGGCCCCCCTCGCTGTTGTACTCAACAACCTGAACATCGCGAAGAAACAGGGACGGAACCGGTTCCCCACTCGCCCCCAACAAGGCATGTCTTCCGGTTGTCTTTCCGGGAGAAGATGCCAGCCACTCTGCGACTGCCTTTGCCAGCAGCACCACAGCCATCAGCAGCACAACAGCAGCAATCGTCCGTGGAAAGGAGAGAATTCTCATAGCACACCGGAAGTCAGAAGGTCATGCATATTGAGCGCACCCACCGGTTTTTGCTCTGTATCAGTGCAAATCAGTCCGTTGATTCTACGCTCTTCCATCAAGTGCAAGGCCTCAGCCGCCAGAGCGTCAGCAGCGATGGTGGTGCAGTGCCCGGTCATGACTTCTTCAACGCGGGTCTTTGCTATATCCAGCCCCTGGTCAAGAGTGCGGCGCAGATCGCCATCTGTAAATATGCCGCAGAGCACGCCCTTGTCATTGACAATGGCTGTCAGTCCCATGCCTTTGCTGGTGACTTCCATCAGCACCTGTCGAAGTGCTGTGCTCTTGTGCACAACAGGAAGACGCTGTCCGGTGTGCATGATATCCCTGACCCGCAACAGCAGCTGGCGTCCCAGATGCCCCCCGGGATGGGAGAACGCAAAATCCTCTTTGGTAAATCCCCGGGCCTCCAGGAGAGCGATAGCCAGGGCATCACCCATGACCAGCGTGGTGGTTGTACTGGAGGTCGGTGCCAATCCCAGCGGGCAGGCTTCCCGGTCAACCCCCGTATTGATGTGCACATCTGCTGACTGGGCCAGGATGGAATCAGGATTGCCGGTCAGGGACAGTACCGGCACACCCAGGCGCTTGAATAGCGGCATGAGCATGACCAGCTCACGGGTGCTGCCGGAATTGGACAGCGCTATAACGACATCTTTGGACGTCACCATGCCCATATCGCCGTGCAGTGCCTCTCCCGGGTGCAGGAACAGGGAAGGTGTTCCCGTACTGGCCAGGGTCGCGGCCAGTTTTCTGGCAACATGGCCAGATTTTCCCATGCCTGTGACGACCACGCGCCCCTGGCAGGCCAACAAGGTGGTGCAGGCGCTGGCAAAATTGTGGTCCATGCGTTCAGAGAGGCCGGAGATGGCCTGAAGCTCTGCCTCAAGCGTTCGATGTCCAGACGCGACCCAGTCCTCATGGGACCAAGGTGCCATACCTGGTTCTGGTTTCATCATGTAGATACCTCGTGGATGCAGCCCCGCAGCTCCGGGGGCTGGGCGATTCCCGGACGGGCTCGTCGGGCGACATTCTAACCTGGCGAAGGAATTGAGGAACAGAAATATAGCCTGGACGTCGGGAGCACTGCCGCCCGAAGCAGGTGTCGGTCAAAAATCTCAGTCACGATACAGGCGCTCAGAGACACCTATGGGCGTTTCGTAATTGAACACCACCAGATAGGACGAGACCAGCAGCGTCATAATGGTGGCTGCCTGGATCAGATGGGATGCGGCAGCACCTATGACACCCTGTTCAGTAGCTATGGTGGCAATCAGCAACGCAAACTCACTGTTCTGACCCAGACGCACACCGACTTCCAGCGCCGTGCTGCTCTGCTCGCTGACGCGCCGCAGGAAGCACCAGAAGACAACCGGTTTCAGTACCAGGCAGGCTACAGCCAGCACCATGCCCGGAACGGCGACCTCCGGCAGCAGTTTCAGATCGAAGCTGGCGCCGGTGGAAAAGAAAAACAAAATCAGGAAAAAATCCCGCAAGGGCTTGAGGTTGAGGGCGATGTAACGTGCGATAGGATGGTTGGCTATCATGATACCTGCGATGAAGGCTCCCACCTCTGCCGACAGCCCGAGGCTATGTGCCAGCTCAGCCATTCCCAGACACCAGCCGATGGCCAGCAGAAATATGTATTCATGAAAACGTTCATAGCGCGTCATCAAGGGCAGAAGCACATAGCGCACCGCCAGCCAGGCGACGAATACCAGCAGCGGCAGCACAGCAAAGGCAGTCAGCAGCGGGGCCATACCGCTCGCTATGTCGTCTGTGTTGTACAGCAGCAGCAACACAAGGATGGCCAACAGATCCTGAAGAAGCAGAAGGCTGACCATCAGCTCCCCTGTATGCTTGTGATGCAGCACGGTGGTGGGCAGCAGCTTGATCCCTATGATGGTGCTGGAAAACATGACGGTGCCACCAACGATCAGAATTTCAGAAGGGGTGAAACCCAGGAAGTACGCATAACCGCATCCGGCGACACCAAACATGAAAGAGCTGAGCAGCCCCACTGTGGCGGTTTTACGCAGCATGCCGGCCAGATGACTGGGTCTCATATCCAGCCCCAGCAGAAACAGCAGCAGAATAATGCCGGCATGTGCCATCTCTGACAGCAGGGCGACATCGGCCACGACGCCGCTGACCGAAGGTCCCAGCAAGCTGCCAAGCACTATATAGACGACAATGAGCGGCTGACGTCCTGCCAGCGCGAAGGTTGCCAGGAGGGCGGCACCTGTGAAGACGAGAAAGAGAGAGTAAAAAAGCGAAGCAGACTTCATGGGTACAGCCAATCGGGAGGTGGCCAGGCACCGCCTGCCATGCTCAGCTGCCTGTTACCGGTCCTGTGGAAGGTAGAAGGTTTTTTCCCTTTGCTCAAGAACAGACGCAACAGGTTTGCCTGGCAACGTGATTACTCTCAGGTCGAAGAGGAGGTCCAACTTGCATTTCACCAGGTCGTGTCTACACTGACTCGGCCTCCAGGGCGGTGTTACGAGGGGCGGGCGGCAGAAGCCCTGCAAGCGGGAAGTCTTGGCCTTGGACGACACTGGTGGTGCGCAGGGACCGAATGAATGCGCAGGGACCGAATGAATGCCAGGGACTGAATGAATGCGCAGGGACCGAATGAATGCGCAGGGACCGAATGAATGCGCAGGGACCGAATGAATGCGCAGGGACCGAATGAATGCGCAGGGACCGAAT
>Ga0209021_1003741_pt1 | contig 11866 bp, 8 predicted proteins | sample PinacodermFT_FD_187299 | JGI IMG/M metagenome (GOLD analysis project Ga0209021, IMG submission 187299) | Host-associated microbial community of the marine sponge Aplysina aerophoba from Gulf of Piran - sponge pinacoderm, lysed by freeze-thaw... | ecosystem: Host-associated > Porifera > Sponge >... | reverse complement strand
GCTCTGTGCCTGTGTGTCCGGCATGTTTCAACAGACTCTGTGACAACACAAAATCACAAAGGTAGCGGAGGCTGTGGTACAGCCGCCCATGGTCTATGATGCGGCCTGATCCTGATCCTGATCCTGCTGCTGGCTGTCGTTGTCAGGCACAAGCGGCAGGCTGAGCAGCCAGCTGTCCCTGTCTTGCCCGCGTTGGTCGCAAAAGGCCAGTATCAGTTGGGTGCCCTCGCCGGTGAACGTCAGGCGATTAACACACATATTTTTCTGTACCCGCACTTTCTCCCGATAGCCCCCATCTTGTGTGCATCCCCAGACGCTGAACCCGGATGGGATGGCGATGCCGCAGTGGTAGCCGTCCGGCGAAAAAACCGGCCCGCAAACCAGCTCAGGAACCGGCGCCTGGTCGGAATGATCGATCCAGGCGACACAGACCCAGTTGTGTACGGCATCTGGCTGCCATATCTGCACGCCCATGTCAGCAGCGGCCAGCAGATAGCGGGCCGAGGCGCTGAATTCCAGCCTCTTGACCTGGCAGCTGGCGGCAGGTGTGACGCCAAACGCGCAGGGCATAATCACATCTTGTACCCCGGAGGGCTCAATCCTGAGCATCCTGAGCTGCTGCTGTGTTGGCGTGCTTTCGACAATAGCCAGTTGATGGCCGTCCGGGCTGAATGCCATAGCCGAGGGACCTGAAGGGGGACGGTCCCACCCCGGGTCATCCGGGTCATCCGGGTCATCTGGGTAATCCGGGACAAGAGTGTGAAAGTTACGGGTCATTATCAGATTCCATGTGCGGCTCTCTGGATCACGTTGCCATAGGTTCAGCAGGCAATGGCTATAGTCGGTACCGGGCATTCCAGTATCCTGGAGCTGGCGAAAATCCTGGAACTGGCGAAAATCCCGGAACTGGCGAAAATCCAGGAACTGGCAAAAAATGACGGCAAAGCAGCGGCCATGAGAAGCCATGGCGACAGCGAGTCTGGACACCAGGGGGCCGTGGGTAGGGGGCCGCTCTGATTGCTCGACTCTGTGTACCTGCCAGGTCTCCCCGGTTCGCTGCGCCGCCCACACCCGCTGTTGCGAGGCCATCAACAGACACTGTCCCAGGTCACCGAGTAGTAATACCGTGGATTCATCGATGCGTGGGCAAGCATCTTCAAATGCGAAACCTTCTCCTTCAGAACAGCGCCAGTTCCACTGGACGTGCCAGTCGCCATCTGCGCTTTCATGAAGAACAGATACCTTGTCGCGGTTTCCTCCCATAACAACCAGTGTCCGGTTGTCGGGGCTGGCGACTGTTGTCTCTATGGAGTTCTCGTAGACACGGCGTTGAGGCAGGCTGTGCCACACGCCTTCTTGATCGCGCTGCCATTTACACAACCAGCCATGTGGGTCAAGGCCCCACAAGCTGCGGCTGTCTGCTGTGAACGCCAGGCGCTCGAACCAGGAGCTGTGATGGAAGCTCTGGAGCCAGAGGATACCGTGCGGCTCACACTGCCACAGGCTGACTTCGAACAGGGCTCCCCAATGTTGCTGTTCTGTTGTTGCAAGGTAACGGCTGTCCGGACTACACAGCAGGTGATCGATTCTACACAGCAGGTGATCGATTCCCCGGTGTTGGAACAGGCGGCTTGCCTGGTCAGGGGGAGCGAAACGCCCTGTGCCTATTTTTTGCTGTGTCATGGTGTACAAAAGAGCACGGGAGGGTAACTGCACCAGCCCGGCTTCCATTTGACGCTGCTCTTCTTTGTTGAGCGCAAGACTTTTATACCAGGGGCGCAAGTACTGATTGGTGCGGGCCTTATCCAGTGAGCATGTCAGCTGTTGTCGGTAGGGCTCCGGGTAATTTCTCATAAAACAACGCGCCCGTAGTGTGAGGCTCTGGGCAACCTGGTGCCACCATCGGCATACCCGGCTGCAAGATGCCAGATCACTCAGGCTCAGTTGGGACATCAGCATCTCCAGCAGATGCTCCGGCCAGAGCTCTATCCTGGCTGGGGGCGGCGCTGGCGTCCAGGGGGGAGAGTCAGGGCCAGCTGTGGTGCTGGTCACCGCGTGACTGAAGACCCTTGTCGGTGGTGAGTGCCGGCTCCGGGAGTCAGCGGTTTCCGGTGACAGCGGCTCCCTCATGGTCTGGGGACATTGCTCTGCTCTCATGATCTTGTCTCTCCTTATCCTGGCGGGCTTCACCAGGAAACGGTTGCCTGTGTGCCGCTTTGAAGCCATGGAGGGCGGTAAAGTTCATACCCGGTTGACAAGGGCGTTGCTTCGCTGGAAGCGCAGGTCCAGGAGCGTTCGTGTAACAGCAGTCGGTCAGTCTGGCGTGTGGTGCTTTTTTCATTGATCTGTGCCCTGTCTGCGGCGACTGACGCCGCCAGGCAGGGGCTGGTGCACAGGGAGAGTCGTCCACTTTTTCTGGTGCTTGTGGGATTGAGCTCCCCGGTGGTTGGCGGGAGCAAGAGCTGTTTTCCTGGATCCAGCTTCTGCGGGTCATGGATATTTGGAAAGAGCGTTTGCAACACCCACTCATGGACATTGTGCAGCACCTGGTGCGTCTGCCCTATGGAGCAGCCTGCGCCTTATCCTGCTGTTGGCTGTCGTTGTCAGGCACAAGCGGCAGGCTGAGCAGCCAGCTGTTTCTTGTTTCCCTTTTTATGGGTTCAAAGGCCAGTACCAGCTGGGTGCCATCTCCTGTGAATATGAGGCGCTCAACGCGCATGTTTCGCTGTATTCGCACTTTTTCCTGGTAGTGTCCATCTGCTGCGCTCCCCCAGACGCTCAAGCCATAGGCAATCGAGGCTGCACACAGGTAGCCATCCGGCGAGAAAGTCGGTCCAGACAGCGGCGAACAATCGGCATTGTTGATCCAGGCGACGGAGACCCAGTTGCGTACGCGATCACGCCGCCATATCTGCACGCCCAGGTCCGCACCGGCCGCCAGATACTGGCCCGTGGCATTGAACGCCAGCTTCATGATCTGACGGCTGCCACCAGGCCGCACGCCGAACGAGGAGAGCACCGTCACCGTTTGTGCGTCGGCGGACAGGATCCTCAGTTTCTGCTGTGTGGCCGTCCTTGGGACAATGACCAGCTGGTGGCCCTCCGGGCTGAAGGCCATGGCCGGGGAGGCAGAGACTGATCCACACACCAGAGCGTCAAAGTGACTCCTCGTCGTCAGCTCCCAGCGGCGATTGTGTCCGTCACGCTGCCAGACTTTCAGCAGACAACGGCCGCAGTTGGGGATCAGCCCGGGGGCCTGCCCCTGGCAAAACACAACCGCAAAGCTGCGGCCATGAGAGGCCATGGCGACAGATGGTTGCGAGGACTGCACAGAAGGAGGCAGCACGCTTGCCTGACTGACTTCTTGTTCCTGCCAGCTGTCCCCGGTTCGATCCACTGCCCATACCTGCTGTTGTGAGGCCATCAACAGACACTGTCCCAGGTTCCCGAACACAAACAGGGTGGGGGCATTTATGCGCCCTTCCAAGGTGACAGCGGCGTTGCCTGGATAGCGCCAGTGCCACTGGCTGCGCCAGTCGCCCGCTGCGTATTCATGAAGCACAGTCACCCTCGCAAGGCAGGTCGCCAGAAGAACCAGTGTCCGGTTGTCGGGACTGGCAACGGCGGCTATAACAGAACCTTCGTAGACAGAGTGCTCAGGCAGGCTGTGCCAGGTGCCCTCCTGATCGCGTTGCCATTGGCATAGCCCACCCTGTGGGTCGAGCCCCCACAAGTGGCGGCTGTCCGCGCTGAATGCCAGGTGGAAAAAATTGAGCCCATGATGAAATGTCTGAAGCCGGAGGATGCTGCCGGGTTCACACTGCCAGAGGGTGACTTCGATCCGTGTATCCAGAAACGGCGCCCGGGTTGTCGTCGCAAGGTAGTGGCTGTCCGGACTACAGAGCAAGTGATCGATATCGACATACGGGGCTTGACTGAGACGGTGCGTCAGAGTCTGGCGTGCGAAACGCTCTGTGCACACCCTTTGCTGTGCCATGGTGAACAACAGAGAGCGGCAGGGTAACAGGGCCATGGCGGCTTCCCGTTGTTGCTGTTCGTCGTTGGTGAGCCCGGAACTTTTATACCAGGGGCGCAGGTACTGATTGATGCGGACTTTGTCCAGTGAAGATGTCAGCTGCCGTCTGTAGGGTTGCGGGTAATTTTGCAGAAAACAATGCGCCTGCAGCGCCAGGCGACTGGCTTCCTCGTGCCAGCGTCGGCATACCCGGCTGCAACGTGCAAGATCACTCAATTGCAGAGGACGCAGGACCATCTCAACCAGGTGCCCGGGCCAGAGGGCTATATCCGCCGGGGGCGGCCCCAGTGCCAGGTGCTGCCCGGAACCTGGTGTGTGCGTCCCGGTGGGTGAGTCAGGGCGCGTTGTGACTCTGGCCACCCCGTGATTGAAGGCTTCTGCCGGTGATGGAGTCCGGTTCGCAGTGTCCGGGGTTTGCGGTGACGAGGGTCTCTTCGTATCCTGGCAACATTTCTCTGCTCTCATGAGACTGTCTCTCCTGTGGTGTTCAGCTCAATCAGGAATCTTCATCTGCACGCCGGCATTGGAAATGCTGATGGCGGTGAAGTTCACACCAGGATGGACACAGTGGACCTTTGCTGTCGTGCCGGAGACTGTCCGGGCAGGGCATCTTGCTGGCAGACAACCTCATGGAAGTTTGGGAGAAGTCTGCGCGTCTGATCTATGGTGAAGCGCGGGTTTCATCCTGCCGCACATGCCTGGCGGGCACGAGGGGGAGGCTGTGCAGCCAGCGGCTCGCCATTGCACCATCTCTGACATTCAAGACCAGTACCAGTTGGGTGCCATCCGGTGTAAACAGCAGTTGATCAACAGCCGCATCAGGGTGCGCCTGCAGCTTTTCCCGGTAGCCCCCATCCTTTGTATGCCCCCAGACGCTGACCCCCGACCCGGTGGACAGTGCACAGTGATAGCCGTCCGGCGAGAAAATCAAGCGACAAAGATTGTCCCCGGCACTGGCGATCCAGGTGACGGAGATCCAGCCTGACACGGGATGATGCTGCCATATCTGCACGCCCAGGCAGGCAGTGGCTGCCAGATACTGGCCCGTGGCGTTGAACTGCAGCCTGAGCACCTGAGTCCGATGATTCGGTTGCGTCCCGAACCGGGAAGGCAGAGTCGCCATCTGTGTGTTGCCGGGGGACAAAATCCGCACTTCCTGACTCATTGTCGTATTTTCGACAATGGCCAGGTGGTGGTTGTCCGGACTCAAGGCCATGGCCGTGGGGAAAGATTGCCATCGGTGAGCAAGGGTGTGAAACACATGCGTTCTCTTTTGTTCCCATCCGGAGCTTGTTTCACGTTGCCATATTTTCAGCACGAACTGGCCAGAGTTGACGCCCATGGTACGGTTCCAGCCCAGCCAGAAAGTCGCAGCAAACAGGCGCCCATGAGATGCCATGACGATAGATGTGCAGGGCGCTGAGGAATCATGGAGTGGCGCTGCTTCTTGCTCAATCCGCTGTTCCTGCCAGGTCCCCCTGACTTGATGCGCAGCCTGGACCCGCTGTTGCGAGGCCATCAACAAACAGCGTCCCTGATCACCGAGCAGTAACTGACAGGGGCCATCCAGGCGCGCCCAGCCGCGCACAATGAACCTTATGTTTTCAGGAGAATGCAGGTCCCAAAGCCAGTGCTTGTGCCAGTCACCGGCTGGACTTTCCTGAAAAACAGACACCTTGAGGCCGGTCGAAAGGACTGCCAGTATCCGGTTGTCAGCACTGGCGACCACTGTCCTCACTATGTTGGGTACGTGTAATTCAGACGGAGGCAGTTTGTGCCAGCGGTCTTTTTCGTCGCGCTGCCACTTGCAAACCCGGCCGCTAAAGTCAACGCCCAACAAGCTGCGGCTGTTGGCACTGAACGCCAGATGCAGGAAACCGTCCGTGTGATGGAATGTCTGGTGCCAATTGATCGCGGCAGGCTCACATTGCCACAGGGTCAGCTGCAGTGGTTGGTCAGGCGAGAGCAGCCAGTTTGCGGTTGCCAGATAACGGCTGTCCGGCGTGCTGAGCAGGCGATGAACCAGCTGGGCGCCACACCGGAGATGCGTCGGGGCAGGGCCTGCGAAAGTCTCTGTACAGACTCTTTGCCGCGTCAAGGTGAACAAAAGAGACTGGGAGGCGGACCAGGCCATACTGGTTGCCAGCTGCGTGCGCTGCTGCTCGTCGGGAGCCAGACTCTCATACCAGGGGGCCAGGTACTGAGGGGTGCGGTTCCTGTCCAGTGAGTCTGCCAGCTGTTGCCTGTAGGGCTCTGGATAGCTCTGCACAAAACAATGCGCCTGCAGGCCAGGACGACTGGCAATCTGGTGCCACCTTCGGCACACCCGGCTGCAACGGGCAAGATCACTCAAGCTCAGCTGGCGCAGAACCAGCTCAACCAGATCCTCAGACCAGAGGGCTATCTGTATTGGGGACGGCGTTACTGTCAGGCGTTGCCCAGTGTCCTGTGTTGCCGTCCGGTCTGGTGAATCAGCGTGCGCGCTGGTTGCTGTGGCCACAGTCACCTCGTGGCTGAAGGCGCTGGCCGGTGGAGAGCTGTGGCGTTCAAGAGCCGCTGTGCCTGGTGGCGGGAGCCTTTTCATGCCCGAAAAACAGTTGTTGGCTTTCATGTCTCTTCTTTCCGTTTGCGTTAAGGTCAAGCGGAGATATCCAGCTGCAAGGCCTGTGTTGGAGATGCGGGTGGAGGTAAAGTTCAGACCTTGTTGAACAGAACCCCGTGTTTTCTGTGGGAGGCTGGGCGAAGAGTCCAGGTGCGGTCGCAGCACAACAACATCATGCATTCCCAAGCTTGCAGAAAGCCCATACACTGGATTGGTATCCAGTGGCAGCGCAGGTCTGATTTTCATGGGACTGATGGAAAAATTCGTCAGAACGGCGGGGCAAGGGCGGGACAGGACACAAGATGTTGCCGAGCCCCCTTTGGCGCGGCTGTCAGTGGATCGCAAGCCTGACGATCAATACGCTGTTCGACCAGACGGCTCAGCCCGACGCCTGCGCGAAGGTGCCATGCTGCTGTTGAGCATGCTGGGGCTGTATCTGGGCATGGCACTGATCGGCTATGACCCGCACGACCCCCTGTGGAATACAGCCGGTCATGCTGGCAGTGTCAGCAATCCTGGTGGTGTGGCCGGCGCCTGGGCTGGCGCTGCCCTGCTGTACGCTGTCGGCCGCCTCGCGTTCATTTTTCCCGTGCTGTTGATCGCGGCCAGCTGGCTGCTGTTTCGCAGACGCCGCCAGCGCCGCCAACCAGATCCTGTTCTGCTGCTGGTGCGGGGGCTGGGGGCAGTACTCTGTCTGGTGTGCACGGGTGCCCTGATGGAACTCTTCCATACCGGTGCCCCGGGACCTGAAGACAGTGGTGGTTTTATTGGGCAGTGGGTACTGGCTCATCTGTTGCCTGTGCTTAACCGGCAGGGATCTGTTCTTGTCCTTGTGTCTTCTCTTCTGGTCGGCCTTACCTTGTGTACCCGTCTTTCCTGGTTTGCCCTGATCGAGACCCTGTTGGCCTGGGGATCGCGTCTGGGATCTGAACTTTCCAGGCGTTGTGCCAGGTCGTGTGGCGACGGTAAAGACGGCAAAAAAGGATCCTTGTCGTGCGCGGCGGACACGCACAGGCCAGACTTGCAGCCTGCCGGGCCGGCGCAGGCTGCAAGGCCTGAGGTTTCTTCCCCTGTTGTGCCTCCTTCATCGGCAGCGGGAGCGCGCAAACCTGTCCCTGTCCGGCCAGGCGCCGATGCCAAACCCGCAGTGGCATTGCTGGATGCGCCAGCCCATTGCAACAGCAAGCCGTCGCAAGCCTTGCTGACGAGTCTGTCGGCTGGCCTGGAGCAAAAACTGGCTGACTTCGGTGTGGAGGTTCGGGTGTGTGCCGTGCACCCGGGCCCCGTCATCACCCGTTTTGAAGTGCAACCGGCCGCTGGCATCAAAGCCAGCAGAATCACCGGACTGGCCCGGGATCTGGCACGTTCGCTGGCTGTTGTCAGTGTGCGGGTGGTGGAAGTCATTCCCGGAAAAACCGTGGTGGGTATCGAGATACCCAACGAAAAACGGGAAGTCGTCAGCTTTAGCCAGTTGATGGCCTCGCCAGCATTTTCTGAGTCACGTTCGCTTCTTTCCCTGGCACTGGGGCAGGATATCGCCGGTCAACCGGTTGTGGCTGACCTGGCCAAAATGCCGCATCTTCTGGTCGCCGGCACCACAGGTTCGGGCAAATCAGTGGGTGTCAATGCCATGATTCTCAGCCTGTTGTACAAGGCTTCGCCTGACGAAGTCCGGTTGGTGATGATTGACCCCAAAATGCTGGAGCTGTCGGTCTACGATGGTATTCCTCACTTGCTGACACCTGTTGTCACCGACATGAAGGAAGCGGCCTGCGCCTTGCGCTGGTGTGTGGCGGAAATGGAGCGGCGCTACCGGCTCATGACGGCTATGGGGGTGCGCAACATTCATGGCTTCAACAGCAAGGTGCGCGATGCAGAGCAAGCCGGCCGGCCTCTGGATGACCCCCTGTGGAAGCCTGATGAGGCAGCCGGTCAGCAGAGCGCGCCGGCACTGGAGGCTCTTCCGTTTATCGTGGTCATCATCGATGAATTTGCTGACATGATGATGATCGTCGGCAAAAAAGTGGAAGAGCTTATTGCGCGCATAGCCCAGAAAGCCCGTGCCGCTGGCATCCATCTGATTCTGGCGACCCAGCGCCCTTCGGTAGATGTGATTACCGGGCTGATCAAAGCCAATATTCCCACGCGCATCAGTTTTCAGGTGTCGTCCCGCATTGATTCCCGGACTATCCTGGATCAGGGCGGTGCCGAACAGTTGTTGGGGCAGGGCGATATGATTTATCTGCCGCCAGGAAGCGGGGTTGCTGTGCGTGTCCACGGTGCTTTCGTCAGCGATGATGAAGTGCACAGAGTGGTGGCAGACTGGAAGAAACGCCGTGAGCCCTGCTATCTGGATGACCTGATCAACGCCGGCGCCGGGGAGGAGGACGGCAAGGCGGCCGGTCCCCAGGATGGCGAGCAGGACAGTCTCTATGATGAAGCCGTTGCCTTCGTTGTCGAAAGCCGCAAGTCCTCCATCTCGGCTGTGCAACGTCGTTTCAAAATAGGCTACAACCGATCGGCAAATCTGGTGGAAGCCATGGAACAGGCTGGTATCATCAGTCCCCCAGGCAACAATGGAACCCGAGATGTCAATGTGCCTCCACCATCGCAATAACCGACCATGGGTCGGGAAGCTCATGCGCAACTTCAGACTCAGGGGGCTGAGAGGGGGGCGCATCGGTGCCTTGTCAGCTGTCCTGATACCCGCCCTGGTGCCCCTGGCCGCTGCGGGACAGTCGCCGCAGGCGGGGACTGTCCCGCCTGCCGTCCAGAGCACGGCCGCCGCCCAGCTGGCGGAGGCACTTCATCACATCAAGACATTAAGGGCGCGTTTTTCGCAACAGACGCAAGGTAATGGACGCCAGGCCTCGCCCAGCCAGGGCGAATTGTTACTCAAGCGGCCCCATCTGTTCCTGTGGAAGACCCGGCCTCCCTTTTCGCAAACGCTGCTTGTCAGGGATAATCAGGTGAAGCTGTACGACCAGGCTCTCGGGCAGGTGACGCTGCGGGATGTGACAGCCGACGATGCCAGGTCCCCGGCGCAGCTGCTGAGCGGGAATGCAGACGCTGTGCTCAGAAATTTCACCGTCAGTCTGGTCAGGAACGGAGCGCGACAGCAGTTTACCCTGCAGTCGAAGCCGGGCGAGGAGTCTGCCCTGCGCGGCCTGGAACTGGTGTTCGTCAGCGGCAAGCTGGAGAAAATGGGACTTCTGGATGCCCTGGATGCTCGCACGACGATTGTCTTCACGGACGTCCAGTTGAACCAGCCAGTCAGCAATGGCGCCTTCTCACTTCGCATTCCGCCGGGCACTGAAGTGATTGACCAACGGGCGCAGCCCCGTTCCGCACAACCGTCATGACTGAAGAAAGATCCTCTCGCTCTTGCGCACCATTGGCCTCCCGTATGCGGCCGCGCTGCGTGGATGATTACCTGGGACAAGAGCACATCCTTGGTGCGGGACGTCCATTACGAACGGCTCTGGACGGCGGGTTTCTGCATTCCCTGATCCTGTGGGGGCCGCCGGGGACCGGGAAAACGACTTTGGCGCGTCTTATGGCTCACACTGGTGATGCCCGGTTTATCAGCTTGTCAGCGGTGCTGGCCGGTGTGCGTGATATTCGTGAGGCTGTCAGCCAGGCCCGTCAGGAGGCTGCCGATTCCGGACGCGTCACTGTGTTGTTTGTTGATGAAGTGCATCGCTTCAACAAGGCGCAGCAGGACGCCTTTCTGCCGCACATCGAAGAGGGGACCATTATTTTCGTCGGGGCTACGACAGAAAATCCCAGCTTCGCACTCAACAATGCTTTGTTGTCCCGTGTTCGCACCTATGTTCTCAAGGCCCTGGGTGCTTCCGCGTTGCATCAGGTTCTGGAGCGGGCCCTGGCCGATACCGAACGGGGGCTGGGGCACAGCAAGTTGTCACTGGGAGAAGATGTCCGCGCAGCTCTGGTGCAGTCCGCTGACGGAGACGCCCGCTGCTTGCTGAACCGCCTTGAACTGCTGGCTGATCTGGTGCCGGAAGGTGAGCCGGGTCCGCGTGTTCTGGCTGATGTACTGTCGGGCAACCTGCGCCGCTTTGATAACCGGGGAGAGGGGTGGTACGACCAGATTTCAGCCTTTCACAAGTCGGTACGCGGCTCTGCTCCTGATGCGGCCTTGTACTGGATGGCGCGCATGATTGATGGGGGAGCTGATCCGCTGTACGTAGTGCGTCGTCTGGTGGCCATCGCCAGCGAAGATATTGGCAATGCAGACCCTCGTGCGCTGGAAGTTGCCCTGAATGCCTGGCATGCTTTCGAGCGGCTCGGTTCCCCGGAAGGTCACCTGGCCATAGCTCAGGCCACGGTCTACTGTGCCAGTGCCCCCAAAAGCAATGCTGTCTACAAAGCCATGCACGCTGCCTTCAGTGCCGCAGCCCAGGGCAGTCATGAAGTGCCCCTGCACTTGCGCAATGCACCCACCGCCTTGATGAAAGAGCTGGGCTATAAAGAGGGTTACCGTTATGCGCACGATGAGCCTTACGCCTTTGCGGCCGGTGAGTGCTATTTTCCCAGTACCATGGAACCTGAGTGCTACTACCACCCCTCGGATCGGGGGCTTGAACGGAAAATTGGCGAGCGGCTGGATTGGCTGCGGCAACTCAGCCAGGCAGCACCGTTGCACAATAAACGCAGAAAGGAAACTTGATGGTTGTTGATGGTTGTTGATGGTTGTTGATGGTTGTTGGGCTCTGTTTACATGTCATCCTGGTGAGCACAATCAATGGGTTCCTGTTCTGAAAAAGCATCCTCAAAGGACACATTGGTTGTCGAAAATTTCTTCCACCCCAAACAGTGAGGCGGATTTTTTGTAGCCATTCCTGTGGAAAAGTCGTTAAGCCGACGACAGTAGGCACGGGATGGAAGCGTAGACTATCTTCTGAGTAACTTTCCCGGTCGCGCAGGTTTGCAGTTTGTCCGGCGGTCATCCTTGGCTCCACTGGCACCAACGTAAAGCTCAGCTCGGATGCTTTGTTCTTCAGATTTTTCATCACCCGGTCTCATAGAAAACGGCAGCGTCTGGCGGGGAAAAAAGTTACTCGTAGATGTTAAGCCGCGTGCGGGTTGGGGCGCTCACCAATATCCAATGTGCACAGAGCCGATGGCTGGATGCTGAAGTGCTGAAGTGCTGAAGTGCTGAAGTGCTGAAGAGTGAAGAGTGCTGGCAGCTATGACTTCAGAGCACG
>Ga0209021_1003739_pt1 | contig 11869 bp, 9 predicted proteins | sample PinacodermFT_FD_187299 | JGI IMG/M metagenome (GOLD analysis project Ga0209021, IMG submission 187299) | Host-associated microbial community of the marine sponge Aplysina aerophoba from Gulf of Piran - sponge pinacoderm, lysed by freeze-thaw... | ecosystem: Host-associated > Porifera > Sponge >... | reverse complement strand
GGTAGCCAGGCGCTCGGCATGTTTCAGGCGGCGTTCCTTCTCCATCAACTCGCGGGCCATCTGGTTGAACTCGCGCGCGAGCGTAGTCAGTTCTCCATGCCCCGGCGTTTCAATGGTATGGGTCAACCTGCCCTGCGCGAATAATTGCGCGCCGCGCACCAGTTCGTAGATCGGACGGACGATCTTCCGGACGACGAGAATACCGATCAGGGATGCGACCGCCGCGCTGATGGCCATGAGCACGCTGATGCCCAGGATCATATCGCGTGACCGGGCGAAGGCGCTGGCGGCCGGTTGTTCGATGACGACCTTCCACCCGAGCGGTTCGACGGTCGCGAAAGCGGCGGCCATCTCACCCGCCGGCCCGGTGTAGACCAGCGCGCCGCTCTGCCGTTCACTCAGCGCCGTGCCGACGGGAGAACCGGACAGGTCGTCCTGGCGGTATACACGGTCCCGTTCCGGATGGGCGATCAGGCGCCCGTTTCCGGACGCGACGTAAGCGTTGCCGAAGCCTTCCCTTTGTCCCTCCCCCAGTTTAATGTTGTCCACCAGGTCCCACATGTCCTTCAGGTTCACCCGCGCGGCAAGGTATCCCGTGTGCTCGCCTAAACGCCGCACGGGCACGGTGATCGTCACCGCGGGCAGACCGTCGTCTGAAATGAACACCGGGGAGACCGTGGGATCGCCGTCCTCCGGGAGTTCCAGGTCCGGCCGCGCGCGCAACGGTCCTTCGAGGCGGGTGGTCAGCTTCTCCCGCCCCGCCAGATCCAGCACGGACAGCTCGCTGAGGAAATCCTGCCGGATGACCAGATTGTCGATCAGCTTCTGGTACACCGCGTCCGTTGCATCGATCATATCCATGTTGTCCGCGGCCTGGTCGATCACGCGCCGCGCCTGTTCGATATACAACCGGATTTCGTTGCTCGCCCTGCGCGCGACCTCGAGATTGCCGTCGGCCACCGTATCTTCGATCGATCGACGGGCCGTCGCGAGCAGAAGCAGTCCGACGATCAGCACCGGAATGGTGGCCAGCGCGATATGGGATACGAGCAGCCGCGGCCACAGCCCTTCTCGTAACTTTCTGGGAAACATGGATTTGCGCGTCGTCAAGGGGAGTATTCGGTACGGGACCAGACCGCGGGCGACCGCAGCGCTTCACCCGGGCGGCCCAGGTTTTTCAAGGTGGGATCATACGCGACGTACCGGGTGTCGACAAAATAGAGGAACATGCAAGGCTGGTCCCGAATCAACAGCATCTCGAGCTGCTGGTAGACGGGTCCGGCCCGTTGCCGGTCAGGCAGCCCGAACAGGAAACTGATATTTCGGTCGACCTGGCGGTTCCGGTATCCGAGCATATTGCCCAGCCCGATGCTCTCCGAATGGAAGACCGCGTAGAGATCATCCGCTGTGGGTTCGAAGTCCTGTACGAACAGCGCAGCGTCGTAGCTGCCGACACCAAGCCGCTGGACCAGTTCTTTCTGTGTAACGGGCACGGGAACGACCTGGATGCCGATATGGTTCAGGTTCAGTTTAATGACCCGCACCGTCTTCTCGGCGGAAGTCTGCCCCCTGGAGAACAGCAGTTCGAACCGGAGGGAACGACCTTCCCGGTCGAGGAACCCGTCGCCGTCGCTGTCCTCCCAGCCCTGGAGGCGCAGCAGTTCGCGGGCTTCGCGTGGACGGAAATCGAATCCCATGTCGCCGCCCTTGAACTCGAAATCCGGGTGAATGGGGCTCTGGGCAAGCACACCCGCACCGCGTACGAGCACCTCATCCAGTATTCGCTGACGGTTCGTGGCGTAGGTCAGCGCGCGTCGTATAGCCGTGTTAGAAAGAATCGGATGCCGGTTATTGTAGAAGACCGCGGAGAAAGCGCGGCTGCCAGGCACGATCGCCTGTATCCTCGCATCGGAACGGGCCCGCTTCAGTTCCTTCAACGTGCCGTCTCGTTCCACCTCGATAAGATCCACCTCACGCACGATAAAGGCCGCCTGCAGGGACTCTGAAGTCGGGTAGAACCGGTAGACCACCCTGTCCAGATTCGCGCGGCCCCGGTGCCAGCTTTCGTTGGCCGCGAGCGTCACCGTATCGCTGACGGGCCATGACGCGACGCGGTAAGGTCCCAGTCCGATGGGGCGGGTCGTTTCCAGATGCGCGCCGGCGTCGGCGAAAAGGCCGCGGCCCATCTGGTGCCCGGGCAAAATGGGCAGGGCCGCCAGCCGGTTGGGAAAAGCTTCGATCGGCGACTTCATGATGATCCGGACCGTCTGTCGATCGAGGGCGGTTATCCGCTCGATGTTCTGGAAATAACGGTGAAAGACGGGATCATACACCCTGGAGGCCTTGTACCGGGTGTACGTGAAGATCACGTCGGCAGCGGTCAACGGCTCCCCATCGTGGAATTCAATATCCTGCTTGAGCCGGAACACCCAATCGCGGCCGCCTGAGAGCTTAATGGGCAGATAGGCCAGCCCGTCCGCAGGCATGCCTGAATCATCTACGCGAAGCAGGCCTTCCCCGTAGATCAACGAGGCGATTTCTCTCTCCACCCCCAGGCTGTTGAACAGGGGGTGGAAAGTGAGATCCCCTGCGGCCACTTTGCCGATGGTGACCGTACCACCTTGGAGGACCGGGCGGACCTGCTGTTCCGGACTCTGGCCGCGTGCCGCATCAGGCCTGGACAAAAGGGACAGTCCCAGTATCAACGTGCAGGCAAACAGTTGATTGACCGGGAAATGCCGTGCCTTCAGCATGAAAACACCGCCTGAAGTACCGTATGTGTAGGAGGGAATCGTGTGAGTTCCAGCATTTTACAGTCGATCGGTGATCCTGTCAAGCGGTTTACGCCCGGGGACACGGGCGAACGCGGGAACCGGGGTATGGTCATCACGGGAACGCAGGTACGGTCAACGCTGTCCGCCGGTCTGAAGGGCCCAGGCAGGCCGCCGGTCAACGCCGTCTGGCGGTCAACTTCCGATTGACATACGGCACCGGTACGGATAGATTGAGCCGCACCGCAGGATTCTCGGTGGGCAGGAGAACTGTCGGAAGCCGCGCCGTGGGGAAGGCGCCCGGTGATTGAGCAAAGCACCCGACGGAACGGTCTCGGGTACTGTCATGGTTGGAATCGTAGGATCAGGGTCTGCACCCAGACGAGCCGGCAGCATGTTAGCCCTGTTCGTCACGGCATTTCTGTACGCCTCCTGTGGGGGCGGAGACACCTTCGTACTGTCCGTTTACAATACACTGGAAAGTACCGAAGCCATTCGGGTCGACCTGGCGGGGGATACGAGGGAACTGCAGGCAGGCGCGTATACGGAGTTCCGATCCGTGAAGGCCGGGACCCAGATCGTGTCGGTGGAATCGCCCACCTGTTCAGGCGTCGCACGTGACACACTGGAAATCACCGCCGACACCGTGCTCCGGTACCGGGCTGTAAGAGATGCGGAAACGGGGGCGTGCGAGATCGCCTCGCGAGTGGAAGTCTTACGGTCCGCGACACCGACCGGACCGTGAATAATCCGGGGTCGTTCAATTGGCAGGACACCAGATTTTGGTTCTGGCTATCCAGGTTCGAATCCTGGCCCCGGAGTTCCCGCCCAGTCGACAGGCCAACAACGCCTGCTACCGGTCGGCCACGCCTGCGACAGGCCGGCAAAGCCTGGATCTTCCCCAGCAACGCCTTCGACAGGGCAGCGCCGTCTAGATCTTCCCCAGGGCCTGTTCCAGGTCGGCGATCAAGTCGTCGGCGTTTTCAATGCCCACGGAAAACCGGACGAGTTCGTCCTTGATGCCTATCTCGAGGCGTTCGGACCGGTCCATCTCATAGAACGACATGATGGCGGGTTGTTCGATCAGGCTCTCCACGCCGCCCAGGCTCGGCGCGATATAGGGAATGCGCATCGCATCGATGAAGCGGATGGTCGTTTCCATGTCGCCGTCGACTTCGAAGCTAACCACCCCGCCGAATCCACTCATCTGCCTGCGCGCCGCTTCATGGCCCGCGTGGCTTTCCAGACCGGGATAGTAGGTCCGCCGGATACGGGGATGGCCGTCCAGGTAACGGGCGACGGCGAGGCCGTTCGCGTTGTGTTGTTCCATCCGCAGGGCGAAGGTCTTCAGTCCGCGGATCAGCAGGTACGCGCCGTGCGGGTCGACTATGCCGCCCGTGACGTCGCGGAACTCGCGTATTGCGGAAATGAGAGAAGCGCTGCCCACGATAGCGCCGGAAAGCAGGTCGTTGTGCCCTCCGAGGTACTTGGTGGCGCTGTGAAGCACGAGGTCGATTCCGAAATCCAGGGGCTTCTGGTTGTAGGGCGTGGCGAAAGTGCCGTCGATCAACACCTTGACCCGGTGCCTGGCGGCGATCTCCGTTACCTTCTCCAGATCGATCACGTTCAGGTACGGATTCGTCGGAGATTCGGATACGATGAGCCGGGTCTTGTCGTTGACCGAGGATTCGAGTTCGTCGTAATCGCCCGTCTTCACGAAGGTCACGTCGATGTTGTATCTCGGCAGTATCTGCCTGCAGAACTGGCGGCTGCGCCGGTAACATTCGTCCATGACGATCACGTGGGCGCCGGTTGAAAGCATGGCGAGCAATACGGAAGTGAACGCGCTCATGCCCGACGAGAACAGCGCGGCTTCCTCTCCACCTTCCAATTCGGCAATTTTGCGCTCCGCCACCGACTTGGTGGGGTTGCCGTAGCGCCCGTATTCTTCCCGGTCGACCCCTCCAGTCGTATAGTCGATTAGTTCCTGGGTATTCTGAAATACGTAAGTGGACGTCTGGACGATGGGATTGGTCACCGAGGAGAACGGCTTGTCGCGGCGCTCCCCTCCGTGCACGGAGCGGGTGGACAGTCCCTTTCTGATACGAGGCATGTCGTCGGTTTCCTTTTGTGTTACGACGTAAGACATGGCGCCCGGCGGAACCACCGGTGCGACCTAAAACACCACGGGTTCCTCGTACAACCCGTGCACTTCCTGCAGCGCGCCTACGATTTCCCCTATCGTGGCGCAGGCCTTAACCGCGGCCAGCATGGGCGGCATGATGTTCGCTCCGCTCCGTAGCGCGATTCCCAGTGCGTCGAGAGCCTCGCCTGCTTTCAGGTCGTTCCGCCGCCGACGCGCCGAATCGAGACGGCTACGCTGTTCCCTTTCGATGCGCGGGTCGATGCGAAGTGTGTCGATGTCGCTGTCCTCAGGGGAGATGAAATCGTTTACGCCGGTGACGGTCCTTTCCCCGTTTTCGATCTCCGCCTGGTACCGGCTTGCCGCGGCCATGATCTCGCGCTGGGGAAACCCCGCTTCGATGGCCGCAACCATGCCCCCGAAGCCGTCGATCTTCTTGAAATAGGCCTCGGCCTCCTCTTCCAGCCGGTCGGTGAGGGACTCGATGTAGTAGGATCCGCCCAGGGGATCGACCGTATCGGTCACGCCGGTTTCGCTGGCGATGATCTGCTGGGTCCGCACGGCGATTCGGGCCGCCTTTTCCGATGGCAGCGCATAGGCTTCGTCCAGTGCGTTGGTATGTAGCGACTGGGTGCCCCCCAGCACCGCGGAAAGCGCTTCGACGGCCGTGCGCACGATGTTGTTCTCCGGCTGTTGGGCGGTCAGGCTGCACCCCGCGGTCTGGGTATGGAAACGCAGCGCCCAGGACCGTTCGGACCGGGCGCCGTACCGCCCGCGCATGTGGCGCGCCCAGATCCGCCTGGCGGCCCGGAACTTGGCAATCTCTTCGAAGAAATCGATATGGGCGTTGAAAAAGAAGGACAGGCGTGAAGCGAACCGGTCGACTTCGAGACCGGCGTCGACACAGGCGTCGACGTAGGCAAACCCGTCCGCCAGGGTGAACGCCAGTTCCTGGGCGGCCGTCGCGCCCGCTTCCCGGATGTGGTATCCGCTGATGCTGACGGGATTCCACTGAGGAACCCGCTCCGTGCAGAAGACCACCGTATCGGTAACGAACTTCAACGCCGAAGCGGGTGGGCAGATCCACTCCTTCTGGGCGATGTACTCTTTCAGGATATCGTTCTGCAGCGTGCCCCTCAGCGCGGTCCAGGGGATCCCTCTTTTCTCGGCCACGGCCAGGTACATCGCCAGCAGCACCGCGGCGGGGGCGTTGATGGTCATGGACGTGCTTATCCTATCCAGCGGGATACCGGAGAAGAGGGTTTCCATGTCCTCCAGCGTATCGACGGCGACCCCGCAGACCCCCACTTCCCCTTCCGAGGACGGATGATCGGAATCGAAACCCATCAGGGTGGGCACGTCGAAAGCAACCGAAAGGCCATCCTGTCCCTGTTCCAGAAGAAACTTGAAACGGGTGTTGGAATCCGCAGCGGAACCGAAGCCGGAGAACTGCCGGATGGTCCAGGGTCTGCCGCGATACAGGGTTGAATGGATCCCGCGCGTGTAAGGAAACTGTCCCGGATATCCCTCGTCGCGCAGATAGCCGGAACCGGACCGGCGCCCGGCCGTGTACAACCCCTCCACGGGAGATCCGGAGATATTGGTGAAGGATGGCTTTCGAAGAGGACGGTTGTCCTTCTTCTCTTCTTTTGACTTTCCGCTTCTTCCACTTCCGTCCATCGCGTCCGCCAGACATGACTTAATTGCGCCAAACTATTTCAGTTATACCCACGAGCAACACCGTAATATAGCTGTGGCAGGGGGGTCGTCAAGCAGGAACTGGCCCCGTGAAACACCGGTAAGCGGGCCGAATTCCGTTGACATCTCCGTCGGTATCCGATTAAGATTCGCATGTCCCGCTGACGCTGTTTCCCGCGCGGCGATTCCCGATGTCGCTACCCGCCGGGCCGCGTTCGCAGTCCTTTAGAACAGTGGGAATCCGCATCGTTTTCTCGTACCGCTCACCGCATCTTTTCCCGTACCGCATACCGCGATGAACACTATGAACTCACCCGAGATCCCGCTCTTCCCGCTCAACACCGTACTTTTTCCCGGCATGCCCCTGCACCTTCACATTTTCGAACCGCGCTACAAGGAAATGGTTCAAAAATGCCTTGATGAGAAACTGGAATTCGGCATTCTGCTTCTGCATGAAACCCAGTTGTGCCAGGTGGGCTGCACGGCCCGGATCACGCAGATCCTGAGGCAGTTCGAAAACGGGAACATGGATATACTCACCGAGGGACGCAGGCGGTTCCGGGTCCTCGACGTGCTCAACCGGGAGTCCTACCTGGAAGCGGCAGTCGAGTACTTCGACGACGACAGCGAGGACATCCCATCCGACCTCCTGAAGAAGGTCCTGGATGCCTACCAGAAAATGATACGCCTGCAGACCAGGGGGGTGGGCGCCGTCCGCGGCATCTTCGACCCGGTGCACTTCTCCTTCATCATCGCGTCGACGATCGACATGGTCCTGCGGGAGCGGCAATCCCTGCTGGAGCTGACTTCGACCACCGCACGGATGAGGAAACTCGACACGGCGCTCCTTGAGACGATGGGGAAGTTGGACAAGCAGGAAAAGATGAAGCGCCTGGCCGAAATGAACGGACATGGCAAGCCCGATCCCGAAGAAAGCGAATCCGCAAACGGCGAGTAGCGCCGGCGGCACGCGCCGACTGACCGCCATGGCCGTGGCGGTGGCCCTCGCGGTCCTCCTCGGTTTCATCCGCCTGTACCGGCTGCCCTGGGGGGGATCGCTGTCCCTCAAGATCCTTCCCCTGGTCTACCTGGCGATCTCGCACGGACCCAGGGCGGGCATGGCCGGAGGACTCGCCGCAGGCCTCGTCACGCTGATCATCGATCCCGTCGTTCTGCACCCTATCCAGGTCGTGCTGGATTACCTGCTTCCCTACGCCATGCTGGGGATCATCGGGTACTTCCCCGGCTGGCCCCGGCTCGGGATCACGGTGGCCTGCATACTCCGGCTGGCGAGCCACGTAGTGTCCGGCGCGGTGTATTTTGCGGCTTTTACGCCGCCTGAACTGAACCGGCAGGTATACGAACTGATCCGGGATTACTCCGGAATCACCCTTGCGCCCCTGCTCCAGCAATGGACGGCGCCATGGCTCTATGCCCTGCTGTACAACGCAAGTGTCGTCGTCCCCGAGACCATCCTGATGATACTCTTCGCCCCGCCGCTGATCCGGCGGCTCAACCGGAGTCTCGCGCCGGATCGGACCGGCTGAACGAACGCGCGAGAGACGGCGTTGCCAAGCGAAAGGAACCATGGGTTCGCACGGGTATTTTCCTCTTGCCTGACCTGCCGCCCTCCCGTATTATGTGACAGTTCGTCCGTACCGTCTTATCAGATATACCACCGGATATACCACCGTTTTCGCCTCTTTGCCCTGGAGCGTTCGAGACATGACGGAATCCCTGGAATTGATCACCACGTCCAGTGACGATGGGACGCTGCCGCTGAACGAATCGCTGAGCAGGGAAATCTACCAGAAAATGCTGACCATACGGCGGTTCGAGGAAGCCGTGCTGGAGATTTACACGCAGGGACTGATGCGCGGCCTCGCCCACCTCTACATCGGCCAGGAGGCGTCGGCAGTGGGCATCTGTTCCGCTCTGAACGACGACGACTACCTGACCAGTACCCATCGGGGCCACGGCCACCTGATCGCCAAGGGCGGCAAGGTCGACCGCATGATGGCCGAAATGATGGGCAAGGTGGACGGCTACAACCGGGGGAAGGGCGGCACCATGCACATCGCCGACATGAGTCTCGGGATCCTCGGCGCCAACGGGATCGTGGGAGGCGGCATGGGCATGGCGACCGGCGCGGCCCTGAGCGGCAAGATGCGCAACAGCGGGCAGGTGGCCGTGTGCTTCTTCGGCGACGGCGCCATCAACCAGGGCGCCTTTCTGGAATCCGCCAACCTGGCGTCCATCTGGTCGTTGCCCGTGCTATTCGTCTGCGAGAACAACCATTACGGAGAATACACCGCGGCCAGTGACGTTACGGCCGTCCGGGAACACGTGGCCGAGCGCGCCGCGGGATTCGACATGCCGGCCGTGGTAGTGGACGGTAACGACGCGGTTGCGGTACACCAGACCGCGATGGAGATGGTAAAGCGGGCCCGTGCCGGCGAAGGCCCCTGCCTGATCGAGAACAAGACCTACCGGTACCGGGGCCATCACGTGGGCGACGGCGATCCGGAGAAGACCTATAGGACCCAGGAGGAGACCGACACCTGGCTCGCCCGCGACCCCATACCACGCTTCGCCCGGCGCATGATGAAGGCGGGCATGGTGGACGAAACGGAACTGGATACCATCGACGCCACCATCACCGGGCTGGTGGAAGACGCCGTGGAATTCGCGAAGAAGTCCCCCTATCCCGTGGCCGACGAGGTGACCGATCATGTCTACGCCTGAACGCGTAATCACTTACGGGGAAGCGGTCCGAGAGGCCATTGCGGAGGAGATGCGGCGGGATGAAACCGTCTTCTTCATGGGCGAGGACGTCGCCGCGGCCGGCGGAGTCTTCAAGGTCACCGTGGGACTGCTCGACGAATTCGGCGACGACCGGGTGCGGGACACGCCCATCTCGGAAGCGGGCATCATGGGAGCGGGCGTAGGCGCGGCCCTGACGGGCATGCGGCCTATTGTCGAGATCATGTTCGGCGACTTCATCACCATCGCCATGGACCAGATCGTCAACCAGGCTGCCAAGATGTGCTACATGACAGGCGGACAGGCCAGCGTGCCGCTAACCATACGGACCACCATCGGGGCGGGCCGTTCCTCGGCGGCCCAGCACTCCCAAAGCCTGCAGGCCTGGCTGTCTCACATACCCGGCGTCAAGGTGGCCATCCCCTCCACGCCGGCCGATTTGAAGGGACTGCTCAAAACCGCCATTCGCGACGACAACCCCACCGTCATCTATGAGGACAAGATGATGTACGCCTTGAAGGGGCCGGTTCCGGACGACGACGACTATACCATCCCCTTCGGTGTGGCCGACATAAAACGGGAAGGAAGCGACGTGTCCATCGTGGCCACTTCGAGCATGGTGCATACCGCGCTCAAGGCCGCGGACATGCTGGAGCAGGAACAGATCGGCGCCGAAGTGGTCGACCCCAGGACGCTGTCCCCCCTGGACATGGAAACCATTGTGCGATCCGTGCAGAAGACCAGCCGCGCCGTAGTGATCGACGAAGCCTACCAGAGCTACGGAGTGACCGGTGAACTGGCCTCCAGGATTTCCGACGAGGCCTTCGATTACCTCGACGCCCCCGTCAAACGGCTGGGCGCCATGGACGTTCCCGTACCCTTCAGCCCCGGCCTGGAACCGGAAACCATTCCAGACGAAGAGAAATTGGTCCGGACAGTCCAGAGTCTGTTCCACGACGTCCCTGTATAGCCTGTCCGTAAATACTCGTCTGTATATACCCCGGAGAGACCTTACATGATGAACCTGTGGCGCCTCCCCCTGCACTGGAAAATCATCATCGGCCTGATCCTCGGAGGGCTGTACGGGATCCTTTCCGCGGCCATGGGCTGGAGCCAATTCACAGAGGACTGGATCACGCCCTTCGGCGACATCTTCCTCAACCTGCTCAAGGTCATCGCCGTACCCCTCGTGCTGGGCTCGCTCATCATGGGCATCGCTTCCCTGTCGGACGTGAAGAAGTTATCGCGCATCGGGGGAAGGACGATCGCAATTTACATCCTCACAACGACCGTCTCCGTGACTATCGGTCTTGTCATGGTCAACCTGCTCGAACCCGGTACCGGTGTGCCCCAGGGGCTGCAGGAACAGCTGCAGGCGGCCTACCAGTCCGATGCGGAATCGGACATGGAGCGGGCCGAAACGGCCAGAGATCGCGGTCCGCTGCAGGTCTTCGTGGACATGACCCCCGACAACATCTTCGGTGCCCTGAGCAACAACGGCCGCATGCTCCAGGTCGTTTTCTTCTCCATCCTCTTCGGCATCGCCCTGGTACTGATCCCGTCCGACAAGGGCAAACCCCTGGTGGATTTCTTCGGGGGGCTTACGTCGGTCATCATCCAGATCGTGCACATGATCATGGTCGTCGCCCCCATCGGGGTATTCGCGCTGATCGCCAAGACCATCAACCAGGTGGCCAGAGACGACCTTTCAGCTGTCGGAGAACTCCTTGGGGCCCTCGGCTTTTACTGCCTGGTAGTCCTCCTGGGTCTGCTGGTCCACGGCATCGTCACCTATCCGCTTCTGCTGAAAATCTTCTCCAGCATGAAGATCGGCCGGTTCTTCCGGGGGATCGCCCCGGCCCAACTCCTGGCTTTCTCCTCAAGTTCCAGCGGGGCCACGCTGCCCGTCACGATGGAGATGAGCGAGCGGAATCTCGGGGTCTCCAAGGAGGTCTCCTCCTTCGTTCTGCCTCTCGGCGCCACGATCAACATGGACGGCACCGCGCTCTACCAGGCCGTTGCCGCCGTGTTCATCGCCCAGGCTCTTGGCCTGGGTCTTGATATGACGGCCCAGTTGCAGATCGTCCTTACGGCAGTCCTCGCGTCCATCGGCACCGCCGCGGTACCCGGTGCGGGCATCATCATGCTGATCATCATCCTCGAGACCATCGGCGTGCCGGCCGCGGGCATCGCGCTGATCCTCGGCGTCGACCGCATACTCGACATGTGCCGAACCGCGGTAAACGTCACGGGCGACGCCGCCGTGGCAACTTCCGTGAACGCCATGGAGCAACGGGCCGCCGCAGGAAGGGCCGGACGGTCCGATTGACGTTTCGGACGTGACACATAAACCCCTGGGACGTGACGCATAAACCGCCGGGACCCGACGCATAGACTGCCGGGACATGACGCCACGCGAAATCGCGCCGTATCGTCCCCATAGATCCAGAAGACTGCAGGCGGATTAGAGTAAGACCGGACCCGAGGCCCATAG
>Ga0209021_1003733_pt1 | contig 11897 bp, 12 predicted proteins | sample PinacodermFT_FD_187299 | JGI IMG/M metagenome (GOLD analysis project Ga0209021, IMG submission 187299) | Host-associated microbial community of the marine sponge Aplysina aerophoba from Gulf of Piran - sponge pinacoderm, lysed by freeze-thaw... | ecosystem: Host-associated > Porifera > Sponge >... | reverse complement strand
CGCCCGCCCCGCTCCTCCGCTCCCCAGCCGCGGCCGGTCGGCGCGCTAGCCGCGCAGCAGCCGGCCCGCGGCGGTGCCCAGGCCCGGCAGCATCACCGGGATGCCGTCGTCGACGCGGTAGACCGTGGCGCCGTCGCCGGTCACCAGCCCCGCCGCCAGCCGTGCCCTGCAATTAGGGCCGCGATGGTCGGGGCTGCCGACAGCCTTCGCTTGCCCGTCGCGATACCCTCTCGGCTACGAATCCCACCGCAGCATTTCCGCGGCGCTGGCGGCGTTCGCAATCGCTGCCGCAGTTTGCTAGAGTGAACCCGCAGATGACGTGCGACACTACCGGTTACTTGGAAGCCGCCAGCGCGTGTGCCGAGTCTTGGCCGCCACGGTAGATGCACGGTCCGCAAAGGAGGATATCGGATGACCACTGCCGCATCCGCGCAGCACGCCGCGAAACTGTTGCAATCCAGCGAGCAATACAAGAAGCTGAAGCGCCAACACGCAGAGTACGAGCGTCGACTCACCGAATTGAGCCAGCGCCGCTTTCCGTCATCGGAAGAGCAGTTTGAGGAGGCTCGCCTCAAGAAGCTGAAACTTAACTTGAAAGACCAGATGGCCAACATGGTCGAAGAGTACGCCGCCCGGGCTCAATGATTGCCGCTGGCCAGCCCAGGCGCTCGGAACCTATCTCCCGATGGTGAGAGATGGTTATCTCTACGCAGCGGTGCTGAGTGCAGCTGCCGTCGCTTGCGCGGTCGTCGCGGGTCCGTGGCTCGCGCCCCCATGGCTCGTGCTAGCAGCGTTCTGTCTGTATTTCTTCCGTGACCCAGAGCGTGAAATCCCGGCCGGGAATCTGTGCGTCTCGCCCGCAGACGGCAAGGTGGTGCGGATCCTCCGGGAGGCTGATGGGCGGACGCGCGTCAGCATCTTCCTGAACATATTCAACGTGCACGTCAACCGCGCCCCGATCGGCGGGCAGATTCGGTCGGCGCACTATAGTCCCGGACGCTATCGCATGGCGCATCTCGACGCCGCATCAACCGAAAACGAGCGCAACACGCTAGTCATCGGCGATACTGACGGTGGACGACTGGTCGAAGTGACGCAAATCGCGGGTTTGATCGCCCGGCGGATCGTGTGCCACAAGGCTCGGGGCGACGATGTGCAGAAGGGAGAACGCATTGGCCTGATCAAGTTCGGCTCCCGCGTCGATGTCGTGCTGGGGCCGGAATGGGACCTAGCCGTCGAGAAGGGAGACAAGGTGGCAGGTGGCAGCTCGGTGCTTGCCACCGGCGACTAGAAGGGGGCGGCCCTGTGAAGATTCGCAAGAGGGCCAGACGCAAGCCGCAATTCGCGCTGCCCACTATGTTTACTGTGGGCACGCTGTTTTGTGGGTACTACACACTGGTCCAGACCATCAAGGCGGTGTCGTTGCCGCCGCACCAAGCGGCCGAGGCGGCGCGGCTGTTTGACTACGCCGCCATCGCGATCGGGATTGCAATGCTTACCGACGGCTTGGACGGCCGCATCGCCCGCTTGACCAATTCGACCAGCAAGTTCGGTGGCGAACTCGACTCGCTCGCCGATTGCATCACCTTCGGGGCCGGTCCGGCGCTGCTGGCCTTCGCGTGGGGGATGCGAGGCGCGCTCCCTTCCGGTGCCTCGCCAATGCTGGAGCTGCTGCCCCCACTCGGCTATTTTTCCACGTTCTTGTACCTCACCTGCGCCGCCGCCCGCCTAGCCCGTTTCAACGTGCAGACGGATCCGCAGCCAAAGAATCCGGGGTTGTCCCATCGGGGGTATTTTGTTGGCATCCCGTCGCCCCCGTCTGCCGGACTGCTCGGGGCGTTCGTGCATTTCTCGTCCGGGCGGCCGATTGAGCAGTGGTGGCCGGGCGGCCTGCTCTGGTGCCTGTTGCTCGCAAGCCTCGGGCTGTTGATGATCTCCAGCTGGCGCTATCGAAGCTTCAAGGAACTCAGTTTCATGCAGCGGCGAGTCACCGTCGTTTTCTTCGCCAGCCTGATCTTCTTGATCTGGAACTTCTCGCGCCCCGTACTGCTGACCATGGCCGCGACCTTTGCGGCCAGTGGGGTCTTGACGCGGATCGCGGGTCTGTTCCGGAGGCGTCCGTTGGACGTGGAAAGCACAGCCGCGGTCGATGGTCCGCAATTTCCGAGCTAGCCCATGTGCGGATGGGTTGGAACGTGTCGGCTCGCGCGCGGAAACCGCCTCATGGCGGTCGGGCTGACGTGTCTGGCTGCAACGCTCTGCTGCGGCTACCGCGTTGTCGGCACAGCCGACTTGCTCCCGGAGCGGATCCGCACCATCGCAGTGCCCGCCTTCACCAATGCCACGTCGGAATTCAAGGTCGAGCAGTACCTCACCGCTGCAGTAGTTCGCGAAGTCCTCTCGCGCACTAGGTATCACGTCGTGAGCGACGACGAATCGGCTGACGCGAGGTTGGTGGGAACCGTGATGCTGTTTGACGCCATCCCGCAGAATTTCGATCCGCTGACCGGACGGGCTACGAGCGTGATGACTGTCACGCGCCTGAATGTCGCCCTGTATGACAGGTCCGACGGCAGTCTCCTGTACAGCAATCCGGATCTGGCCCATCGCGAGAACTACGAAGTGAGCAGCGACCCCGAGAGCTACGTGAATGAGCGCGATGCGGCGATCCAGCGTGCCAGCCGCTCCATGGCTGCCACGCTCGTGTCCGCAGTGCTGTCCGGCTTTTGAGCCCAGGCGGCCTGACTGAGTCGGCCGCTGTCGTGGCGCCAGGCCTTGGCCTCGCGGCTAGGCGGGCCGATCGCTCACCCGGCCGAAGCCCCCGACCGCGGTGTAGTCCCGCGCTGATCTGGAATGGCGGCCCCTGAATGCACGTGCGTCACGCTGTCGAGAATTCCGTGGCGACTGCCAAAGCGGCTGGAAGTTGTGGCCGCAGCGTGGCGGTGGTTGCGGTTCCCACCGCTCGCGCCCTGACCACAGCCAAGCGCACCTGCCCAACGCTGAATCGACGACCGGGACGCGTCAACGGCTTGGCGATCCATCCGTCCGTGCATGGCTGACCGGGCGATTCTTGACTGCGGCGCAGTGCTTGACCGCCGCTGCCACCGCCGCTACAATAGTAGGAAGCTCGGCCCGCGAGCAGGCCGAAGCGCACCATGCCATCCCAGGGCCAATATCGCACGACGGCGACACAGAGCTGCTGTGTCGCAGCGGCACCCAAGCCGCTCGTCCAGATGCGGGAGCGGTGCACGCGGCGTCGTCCGGCGGGTGCTGGATTCGCCATAACCCGCATTGGCAGCTTGATCATTCCTGTCGCTGTAGCGTGCCCCGGTTAAGACCTCTCCCAGTTCGTGCTGAAGAGGTCGTAGACCGGGGCACGAGGTCTGGGGCGCGGGCAGGTTTCCTCTCGTTTCCAGAATTGAGGAAGATGGAAGCTAGGGGAAAACAAAGCGAGGGATTCTCACCATGGCGATGTTGAGCGGAGCGCAAATCCTGATCGAGAGCTTGGTGCGCGAGGGTGCCGAAGCGGTGTTCGGGTATCCCGGCGGCGTCACGCTGCCGATCTACGACGTGCTGTATTCGCACCCGTTGCGTCACGTCCTCGTGCGGCACGAGCAAAATGCCGCCTTTGCCGCCCAGGGCTATGCCCGGGCAACGGGCAAGGCGGGCGTGTGCATGGCAACCTCTGGGCCGGGAGCAACGAACCTTACCACCGGCTTGGTCGATGCCCTGATGGACTCGATCCCGGTGGTGGCAATCACCGGGCAGGTGCCTCAGGCGCTGATTGGGCGCGATGCCTTCCAAGAGGCCGACACCTTCGGGATCTCGCGCTCGGCCACCAAGCACAATTATTTGGTCAAGGACATCGGCGAACTCGCGCAGACCGTACATGAAGCGTTCCATATCGCGGTCAGCGGACGCCCGGGGCCGGTGCTGGTGGACATCACCAAGGACGTGCTGCTCAGCGAGGCCGACTACAGCGACGAGCAGGCCATGCTGCCGTTGCGGGGCTACCGCCTCGCCGACGAGCCCGCTGCGGACGCCATCCAGCGCGCGGTTGAATTCTTGTGGCAGGCCGAGCGGCCCTACATCTATGCCGGGGGAGGCGTGATCTCCTCCTCCGCCAGCGCCGAACTCGTGCGCTTTTCGGAATTGCTCGAGGCACCGCTGGCGCACACGGTGATGGGGCTCGGTGCCATGCCCACCGACCACCCGAACTTCATCTCGATGCTGGGCATGCACGGCAGCTACGCCGCCAACATGGGCGTGACCCAGTGCGATGCGCTGATCGGCCTTGGCGTGCGCTTCGACGACCGCGTGACCGGGCGCCTAGACAAGTTCGCGCCCGGCGCCAAGGTGTTGCATGTTGACATCGATCCGGCCGAGATCAACAAGAACCGCCGTGCCGACCTCGGCGTGGTCGGAGATGCCAAATCCGTCCTGAGGCTGCTCAACGAAGGCCTCGCCCACACGCGCGCGACGTTGGGGCGGGAACGCCGCGAGGAGCGCGTGGCTTGGATGGAGCACGTGCGCGCGATGAAGCGCGACCACCCCTACCTGTACGAGGAGTCGGCCGACGAGATCAAGCCACAGACGCTGATGCGCAAGCTGGACCAGATTTCAGGCGGCGAGGCCATCGTCACGGTTGACGTCGGCCAGCACCAGATGTGGGCCGCGCAGCACCTGCGCTTCAACCAGCCTCGCCTTTGGCAGTCCTCCAGCGGCTTGGGCTCGATGGGATTCGGCCTGCCCGCGGCCGTGGGCGCCAAGTTCGCCTGTCCCGACAAGACGGTGATGGCGATCGTCGGCGATGGCGGCTTCATGATGTCGCTTCCAGAACTGGGCACGATCGCTGCCAACCGGCTGCCGGTGAAGATCATCGTGATGAACAACAACACGCTCGGCATGGTGCGCCAGTGGCAGCAGCTCTTCTACGGCAAGCGCTATTCGGAGGTCGATGTGGCCTCGTTCCCGGACGCGTCGCTGCTGGCTGCCGCCTTCGGCATAGCCGGCGGTTCCGTGGCTGATCCGGCGGATCTGGACGACGCCTTGGCGCACGCCTTTGACGAGCCCGGCCCATACCTGCTGAACGTGCAGGTGACGCCGGAGGAGTGCGTCTATCCGATGGTTCCAGCCGGCGGCGCGGTCAACGAGATGATTTTGAAGCCGGAGCCCGAGCCGGCCGAAGCCGTGACTGGCGACTAGGCGGCTGAGACAACCATGCAACAACTGATTTCCCTGCTTGTGGAGAACAAGCCCGGGGCATTGATGCGGGTGGCGGGCGTGCTCACTTCGCGGGGTTACAACATCGAGAGCCTCACGGTGGCCAAGACTGTCGATCCCACCCTGTCGATCATGACGATCGTGGCCGAGGTTGGCGACGGTGGTCGGGACCTGCTGATCAAGCAGATCAGCCGCCTGGTCAACGTGATCAAGGCGGTTGACCTGACCGAGTCGCGGGCCGTGCGCCGCGAGCTGGTGCTGATCAAGATCCATGTCGAGGAGGGGCGGCGCCCAGCGCTGCTGACTGACGCGGAGATCTTCCGAGCGCACGTCGTTGACGCCTCCCCGGAGGCGTACACGATCGAGGCGACCGGTTCTCCGGACAAACTCAACGCGCTCATCGCGGTGCTGCGCTCGTACGGGCCGATCGAAATGGTCCGTTCGGGGGCGATGGCGATGGCGCGCGCGAAGCAGAACAAGCTACCGGTGCCGAGCTACACCGAGGCAGCCCTGTCGGAAGGCTAAGGCTGGCTCGGCGAACAGGCCCACACAGGAAAGGAACACTAGCAATCCAATGCCCGCAACCATCTACTACGAGCCAGACGGCGACCTGAACCTGCTCAAAGGCAAGAAGATCGCCATCATCGGCTATGGCAGCCAAGGCCACGCCCATGCGCTCAATCTCCAGGAGAGCGGCCTCGACGTGGTGGTCGGCCTCTACCAGGGCTCCAAGTCCTGGCCCAAGGCCGAGCGCGCCGGCTTAGAGGTGCGCACCGCGGCCGAGGCGTCCAAGGCGGCGCAGGTCGTGATGATCCTGCTGCCGGACCACATCCAGCCGGATCTCTACAAGAGCGAGATCGAGCCCAACCTGTCGCCAGGCGACACGATGATGTTCGCGCACGGCTTCACAATCCACTGGCAGGAGATCACCCCCCCGCCGGGTGTGGATGTGTCGATGATCGCTCCCAAGGCGCCCGGGCATCGCGTGCGCGAGTTGTTCGTGGAAGGCGTTGGCGTGCCCGGGCTGGTGGCGGTTGCGCAGGATGTCTCGGGCCATGCCAAGCAGCAGGCCCTGGCCTACGCGCTGGGCTTGGGATGCCTCAAGGCGGGCGTGATCGAGACGACATTCAAGGAGGAGACCGAGAGCGACCTCTTTGGCGAGCAAGCGGTGCTGTGCGGTGGCTGCGCCGAGCTGATCCGTGCCGGCTTTCAGACCTTGGTCGATGCCGGCTACCAGCCGGAGATCGCCTACTTTGAGTGCTTGCACGAGTTGAAGCTGATTGTCGACCTGATCTATGAAGGCGGACTCAGCTACATGCGCTATTCGGTTTCCGACACGGCCGAATACGGCGACTACTCGCGCGGCAGGCGCGTGGTCGACCCGGCCGTGCGCGAGCGCATGCGAACGATCTTGGGCGAGATCCAGTCCGGACAGTTCGCGAAGGAGTGGATGGACGAGAATCGCGCGGGGCGGGAGAAGTTCCTGTCCATGCGTTCAGAGCAGGAGAGCCAGCTGATCGAGGAGGTCGGCGGCAAGCTGCGGGCGATGATGCCATTCCTGCGGAAGGAGAAGCCCGACTCAACGCCGCTGGCACCCGGGGCGAACGATTGAGCAGAGCGGGGTGAATCTGATGCGAGTCTTCGTTTACGACACGACGCTGCGGGACGGCACGCAAGGCGAGCACGTCTCGTTCTCGGTGGCCGACAAACTGGCCATCGCGCACAAGTTGGACGAGATCGGCATCGATTACATCGAGGGTGGCTGGCCGGGATCAAACCCGCGCGACGAGGAGTTCTTCGAGCGCGCCAAGACGGACTTGCGCCTGTCGCGCGCTAGGCTGGTCGCCTTCGGCTCGACGCGTCATGCTGCCAACGCGGTCGAACGTGACGACAACGTGCGCAAACTCGTTGAGTCTGACACTCCCGCCGTCGCGATCTTCGGCAAGAGCTGGAGCTTGCACACCGAGCGCGCGCTGCGCGTCACCGAGCGCCAGAACTTGGACATGATCCACTCAACGGTGGCGTACCTGAAGTCGCTCGGGCGCGAGGTGATCTACGATGCCGAGCATTTCTTCGATGGCTACCAGACCGACAGGGACTTTGCGCTGCGGACGTTGGAAGCGGCACAGACGGCCGGAGCCGACAGCTTGGTCTTATGCGACACCAACGGCGGCACGCTGACGGCACGATTGGGAGAGATCGTCGAGGACGTGCGCAAGCACTTCGACGGCGTGATCGGCATCCACACGCACAATGACTCCGAGTTGGCCGTGGCGAACGCCATCGCGGCTGTGGAACTTGGCGCCACGCATGTCCAGGGCACCGTCAACGGCTATGGAGAACGCTGCGGCAACTGCAATTTGGTCCCCACGATCTGCAACTTGGAGCTAAAGCTCGGACACACTGTCATCGGGCGGGAGAACGTGGCCAAGCTGACGGCGTTCGCCAATTACATCGCTGACACCGCCAATCTGAGGCTTGCCAACGGCAGCGCTTTTGTGGGCAAGAGCGCCTTCGCCCATAAGGGCGGCATCCATGTCAGCGCCGTACTGCGGGACGCGGAAACCTACGAGCACATCAAGCCGGACGAAGTGGGCAACGAGCGGCGCGTGCTAGTCAGCGACCTGTCCGGGCGCAGCAACATCACCTTCAAGCTGCAGGAGAAGGGCTGGGACGGCAAGTTGACCGCGGACGCTCGCAGGGACGTGCTCGAGCGCATCAAGCAGCTCGAGTTTGAGGGCTACGAGTTGGAGACGGCCGATGGCTCGTTCGAATTGTTGATTCGGCAGGCCCTCTCTGACCGGCGCGAACTGTTCAAGCTCGACTCAATGGAGATGTCACTGCAAAAGCAGGGACGGGACCACAGCCGGTGCCAGGTGAGCATGTGCGTGGAAACGCCGGGGGGCACGAAGAGAGCCCAAGTCTGTGCGGCCGGGCCCTTCGACGCCATGGCGGGGGCGTTGCGGCAGTGCTTGTCAAGCGACTACCCAGAAGTGGCGGAAATTCGCTTGGTGGACTACAAGGTGCGCGTACTGGACCCCGGCAAGGGCACGGCGGCGAAGGTGAGGGTGCTGATCAATTGGGCCGATCACGCGGACAATTGGACGACGGTGGGCGTGTCGGACGACGTGCTTGAAGCGAGCTGGAACGCCCTGTGCGATTCGGTGCGGCTCGAACTGCTGCGGGCACAACAGCCCGTGCCCGTGGCCAGCGAGGAATCTGCCTAGCGCCCCGGCCGATCAGCCCGGGCGTTGCGGACGCAGCTTGGCCCGCGCGGACAGGATCTCCTCAAGCCGCTTGGCAATGCGTTCCTCGATCCCGCGACTCGTTGGAGCGTAGTAGCGCTTCCCTTCCAGTCCCTCAGGCAGGCAGCTCATGCCGACGAGGGCACCCTCGCTCGCGTGCGCGTGTTCATAACCCTCGGCGTAGCCTTGGTCCCGCATCAGCTTGGTCGGTGCGTTGCGCAGATGCAGCGGTACCTGGCGCGCCGGACCGGTACGCACGTCGGAGCGTGCGTTTCCAAGCGCCTTGTAGACCGCATCCGACTTGGGTGCCACGGCGAGGTACACCGCGACTTGCGCCAAGAAGAGATCCCCCTCGGGCTCACCCACGAGGCGGAACGCGTCTACCGCCGCAGTCGCCAGTTCGACTGCGCGTGGGTCCGCGAGCCCGATGTCCTCGGCCGCCATGCGTACCAGCCTGCGCCCGATGTAGAGCCGATCCTCTCCGCCTTCCAGCATGCAGGCGAGCCAGTACAGTGCGGCGTCTGGATCACTGGAGCGCACTGATTTGTGCAACGCCGAGATCAGGTTGAAATGTGCATCGCCATGCTTGTCGTAGCGAGGCAGGCGACGCTGCAGCACATCCCGGAGTAACTCCTCGGTGGCGGTCTTGCCCGCGGCGGCTTGCGCCAGCGCTTCCAGTGCGAGCAGCGCAGCTCTCGCGTCCCCGCCTGCATAGGTTGCGATGCGCTCCAACAGAGCTTGTGGCACTTGAGCCGCGTAGGTGGCGAGGCCGCGCTCGGCGTCATTCAGGGCCGCGAGTTGGAGTTTGAGCAACTGCTCCATGCTAAGCGGCTCAAGCGTGTAGACCTTGGCGCGCGATAGCAGGGGCGCGATGACTTCGAAGGACGGGTTCTCGGTAGTGGCTCCGATCAAGATGATGTCGCCGCGTTCCACGAATGGAAGGAAGGCGTCTTGTTGCGCCTTGTTGAAGCGGTGAATCTCGTCGACGAACACGATGGTGCGACGACCCGCACGGCGTAGCCGCTGGGCGTCGGCGAGCACCGCCTTGACATCCTTGATGCTGCTCAACACGCCGCTGAAGGCCACGAATTCGCAGCTCGTTGTCTCGGCGATGACGCGCGCCAGCGATGTCTTGCCGACTCCGGGCGGACCCCACAGGATCATGGAGCCTAGTTCGTCCGCTTCGATCTGGCCGCGCAATGGCTTGCCAGGTCCGATCAAGTGCTGCTGGCCGAAAATTTCGTCCGCCGTGCGGGGACGCATGCGCTCGGGCAGAGGCCTTGCGCCATTGGCGGCAGCATCGTTGGCACGGGGCTCGAACAGGCTCACGGAAGTTGAGCCCGGCGTGCGGACTCGTACAGAACGATCGCCGCGGCGATCGCCGCGTTGAGAGACTCGACCGACTGGGTCGGGATGGCCACTGGCGTCGCGGCGGCTAGCAGGAGCGGGCTGACACCGTGCGTTTCCGAGCCGATCACAATGGCTGCGTTGGCGGATAGATCGGCCTCGGCGAGTGCCAGCCCTTGGCCGGTCGTGGCGGCGAGCACGGTCTTGCCGTGCTGTTGGGCCAGAGCCAGGAATTCCGCTGCCCCGAGCTTGTGCAAGAAGGGCACGCGGAACAGCGATCCGGCTGAGGCCCTCAGGGCCTTCGGATTGGTGGGGGCGGCCGAGCCTTTGAGGAATACGATGCCGGACGCGCCGAAGGCCTCCGCCGTGCGGGCGATCGTGCCGGCGTTGCCCGGGTCTTGGACGCCGTCCAATACGACCGTGAGCCCCGACAGCACCGTTGCGGCGTCCCAGTTCCGTAGCTGTACCAGCGCGAGTACACCTTGGTTACGAGTGGTCGTGGCAAGGTCTTGGAAAAGCCGGTCGGCGACTGGATGCAGCGGCACCTGGCGGTGTGGCGGCATGGCGGCGCCAACGCTCTCCTGCACGCGTTCACTCGCAAACACGCGTTGGATGCGGACTTCGGAGCGAATCGCTTCCTGAAGCAGATGCGGCGATTCCGCTAGTGCAAAACCATCGGCCGTGGTGGTGCCGCGCGCGGCAACCTGGCGCAGCTGCTTCAGCCAGGCGTTGCTCCGGCTAGTGATTGTTTCTTGGCGGTAGGACACTGGTCGGGGGCCGGGCGGGGCAGCCCCTAAGCTTCAGCGTAATATGATCAGCTATGCAGGAGTGCGCGCGGCTGCCCGTCAACGCGAGTTGTCCGCCGCTTGACGCCGTGCGGCGGGCGAGCTCGCTGATCCGTTTCGGCCAAGTCGTCGCGGGTCGTACCGACACCCTCTACGGGCTGTTAGCCGACGCCTCCGATGAGGCCGCAGTGCGCCGGGTCTTTCGCGCCAAGGGGCGCCCTGAAAGCAAGCCGATCTTGGTCTTGGTCGATTCCAGGACACAGTTGGCTCGGCTCGTGCGGGGTTTCCCCCCGGAGTTCGCTGTGCTGGCGCGTGCATTCTGGCCGGGACCGCTGACAATGGTGCTGCCAGCGAGCGATCGCGCCTCGCCTTTGGTCACGGCTGGCCTGGGTACGGTGGCGGTACGCCAGCCCAACTCGCCCTTGGTGCGCACTTTGGCGCGCCATGCGGGACGTGCTCTGACCGGGACCAGCGCGAACCTATCCGGGCGACGGGGGGCGCGCAGCGCCGACGAAGTGGTGTCTCAACTGCGGTATCGCGTCCCGCTCGTGCTGGATTCGGGCCGCGTGAGCAAGTCGGATCCATCGACCATCGTCGACCTGACCGCCGGCCCGCCGCGGATCCTGCGGCAGGGACGGGTCAGCCAGGCCGCCATCGAACGCGCCCTGTCTTCTCGGATCGTGCAACCTTGACGCCGGGTTCGCGTCTATACAAGGGAGACCTGGGAGGGCTCGCAGCATGATTTCAAGGAGAGCGTTCGCGCTCGCAGTTCCTGCGTTGGCCACGATGGTGCGCGGTCTGCGCGCCGCAGAAGTGGACGGCAAGTGGGAGGCCGAGATCGAGGGGCCGCAAGGCTCGACCGCCATTGTTTTTGACCTAAAGGCCGATGGCGAGATGCTGACCGGCACGGTTGGCAACGACATGATGGGAGCCGCCGAGATCCAAGACGGCAAGATCTCCGGGGATCAGATCGAGTTCGTTCAAGTGATGCAGCGAGGTAACTTCCAGATGCGCTTCAACTACTCCGGCAAGGTCTCGGGCGACGAGATGGAACTCACGCGCACGGTTCAGCGTCCGGGCGGTCCCGGTGGCGGCCAGGGCCAGGGCGGCGGCCGTGGTCCCGGTGGCGGTCGCGGAGCTGGAGGCCCAGGTGGCGGTCGCGGAGTTGGAGGCCAGGGAGGCCCAGGTGGCGGTCGCGGTGCTGGGGGCCAAGGTGGCGCCGGTGGCGCGCGCCGCGGCATGGGTCGCGCACTGACCTTCACGGCCAAACGAGTCATGTAGGCTGGCCCGCTCCGCC
>Ga0209021_1003731_pt1 | contig 11900 bp, 9 predicted proteins | sample PinacodermFT_FD_187299 | JGI IMG/M metagenome (GOLD analysis project Ga0209021, IMG submission 187299) | Host-associated microbial community of the marine sponge Aplysina aerophoba from Gulf of Piran - sponge pinacoderm, lysed by freeze-thaw... | ecosystem: Host-associated > Porifera > Sponge >... | reverse complement strand
GTTCGGGCCATAGAACGGGGCTGCCCGGAGTGGCGTGACGATGCAACGTGTGACGAGCGCACTTCGCCCAGCGGCCGCTCATCGCAAGTGAGCGTGGGTTGGGGAGGTGTGTCCGGTGCCTCGGCCTGTTTCACAGTAAGAGACAGGACCAACGGCAAGAGACATGACCAACGGCGTTGTCGCCAAGGGCGGTACGTCCAAGTTGCTAGCGGACGACGACATGTTGACTGAACGACGACCGACCGACTTTCGGTCGGTCGTCGTTCAGTCACAGTGCAATCTCCGGTCTGTTTCTTTTACCGCTGTGCGGGCCTCGCTGAACCTCTTGGCCTTGGACCGCCGTTCTTGGTTCCAAGGGTTCAATGGAACACGATCCAAAGCTCTTCATTGCTTAGAGGGCTTCGGAGCGGGACGGTCAGGCTTTGGCTTCGGTGGACTGCCGCTGTTCTGGCCACGGACAGGCTGCGGTGCTGGTGTGGGCTCAGACACATTGCTCCTCTTCTACGAGTAAGACTCGATTTGTGTCGTCTGAACACTTATCAAGTAGGGCCTCGTTAATAGCCACTTGAGCATATCCTGCCCTGCCAGTTGCTTCGATCGTTCTCTGAGCCAGCGCGTCTAGCCTCTGTTGCGCTTCAGCTTCCGCAATCCGATCATTCTTGATCAGTTGGTACAGTTCCATCTGCTCTGACCTTATGCGATCGCAATCCGTGCTGATACCGTGCAGGACGGCTGCCTTGTTCGCATGACCACCGATAAAGTCCCATCCAACCAGAGCTGCCAGCAGCAGCCCAAGAGGGGCCCCTGCCCAGACAGTGGGAAAGATCACCAAGAGAGTCGGGGCAGAAAGCGAAAGGATGAATACCGAAAGTTGGACTAGCGAGTGGCGTCTCTGGTATATGCTTGCGAGCTTGCCGTAGTACCGAACATGCCTGTCTACGTCAAAGAGTTCGGACCGGGCGTAAGTCCTGATGTCGTCGCCGAGACCAGGTGATTTCACGACCGCGCTCATGAATTCGCCTCGCACACTCTCCACTCGGAGTCTACAACGCTAGGTCAAGCGTTGTCTATCTGAGCAATATAAGAGACTTAAGATAGGGATCCTGCCTCGGGCAGAGCTGCCAGATGGTAAGCGTTCGAGCGGGCCGTGAGAGGAGGCTCGGTCCTATGGTTAAGTTGAATAACGTTGCGCGAGGCGCGCCTGAACACCGGGCTACCGGGAAACAGAACAGTCTTCCCTCTGATAGGCCTTCGAAGCATCTTCGGCGTTGGCCGGGGACCATGCGATGGCCTGGATGTGGACATTGCCGCCACGGCGAAGCGTCAATCCTTCTCAGAGTGTGTATTGGGGGATCTTGAGCAATTCACCATCATTGAGCGCGGACTGGTGGGAGACCACACCCGCCACCGACATGTTGAGCGCCCAGGCGACGTTCACCAGCGGGGTGCGGTCCTGGAGGATAGCCGTGACGAACTCGTCCATAGAACTCGTCCATAAGATAGCCATGCGAACCACCGTGGCCGCCGGGTTCGACGGACGGCGGTAGCGGCGGTTTCGCCAGGTCTAGGCTGGCCACTTTCCGCTCGGGGGAAATGGCTAGGCTATCCATCGAACCTTTTTCTCCGCGGACGCGACCCTGTTCGCCCCCGTTGCCGGGGGTGTCCCAACTCACGGCCATACGGGCCATGCCTCCTTCGCTGGTGCGCATCAGGGCGATTTCAGTGCCGAAGGGGTTCCCGAATGCATTGTTCTCTTTCTGAAGGTGCGGGAGGATACTGGGAAGGCCCATGCACGACACTTCCGTAAAGCCTCCTCCGGTCACGCACGTGTAGTAGGCGTTGGAGTGAGTCGGATAGAACTGAGGCGGCAGGCCGACACGCCATCCCTTGTAGGAGTCGATGGGCGTGGCCATATAGTGGTAGTACTCGCCCTCCGAATAGACCATCCTTCCAAATTCGCCCGCATTGTAGAGGGCACGCATGGCATAGCACTCGCTGTGATAAGCCGAAGTCTCAAACATCATGTACTTAAGACCGGTTCTCTTCACCGCCTCGAAGACACGGTCGGCGTCCTCGAGCGACCCAAACACGGCGGGTACCGCGGTACAGACGTGCTTCCCATGCCCAAGGACATCGATGCACTGTTGTGCATGGCTGGGCGCGTCGGTGGCGACGAAAACCGCTTCCAGCGAATCATCTTTCACCATCTCTTCAAGGCTCGGGTAGGTCTTTTCACAGCGGCATGCCTTGGCCAAGGCTTCGCATCGTTCGGGGATCAAGTCGGTGACCGCTGCCACCTCTACGTTGGGATGGTCTTGGAAACCGAAATGCGCCCCGAACTTGCTGACTCCATAGCCGGCAATGCCGACGCGGATCTTCCGTTCGGACACGGGCCGCCACACCGAATCACCCTGGACCGTGGTTTCGGTATCGTCGAAACCTTGAATCGTGTCTTCCTGTGCCGCGTTGGCCTGTAGGCTCAGCCCGCTTGCGCCGGCCACACATGTGGATGCCGCAATCGTTCTCAGAAAAGTCCTTCGAGATTCGTTGGGTTTCATGCTTGCCTCCTATCGCTTCTGCGAAAGCCAATTGGGTTGCTCTAACGTATCAACAAGACGAGCCGCGCGCGTTTCGTTTGCTGCTCTTTCTTCACTATCGAAATGGGGCTCATTGGCCTTCACTGGCTATGCACAACCTTCGGGTTGCTCCAGATCTTGGCTCTGAAGCCGCGCTCCACGACCGCTTCTGGTGCGGTCTGCTCCGAGCGCTTCCGGCGAGTATCAGGCTGTTAGCGGGTAGCGACGCAATGCCCACGAGGCCGTGCCGAGCAACAGCACAGCGCTTAGCGCGATCAGCAGGGCGGTGCCTCCGACGCGCTCGGCGATCGCGCTAGGTCTTTCAGGCCGGTACGAGAAGCGGGGAAGCTCGCCCAAGGCCTCGGCGGTGACGACGGTCTTGCGGAAGATCTGCGGCAGGAAATGGCTTTTCCACTCGTCGGCGAAGCGCCCGGCCTCGCTGCGGAAGTGGTCGAACCGGGAGTAGCCGGTTCCGGAAAGATCGTTCAAGGCCTGCTGCGCAAGAATGGCCGGGGACAGGAAGCGAAACTTCTCGACGACGGATTGCTGCCCGCGAATCTGGGCTTCGAACCGCTCGGTGAGCGGGGCGATCTGTCTTGAGATTTCATCCTCCGTGACGAACTTGAGGGAGTAATAGTCACGCGGGTCGATCTCGCCTTCGGGCGCCATTTCCGGGTGGTCTTCGAAGTAGGCGCTCAGCAGTTGGCTGCCGCGCTCGGACGCTTCTTGGCCAGCGACGCGGACGGACTGGATCATCTCCACGCGTGACGGAACCGGGTACAGCGTGGCGGCGAACAGCGACGTCGCCGACGGCACGATCAGCGCGAGCGTGAGCCAGACTCCGGCGAGGATCACGGCGTTGGTCGCCGAGCCTCGGCCGAAGGCGTTGACCAACAGAGCCAGCGAGAACCAGAATAGGCCGTACACAGCGGTGATGCCGAAGTAGGCGGCCAGGGACGAAAACGCGCCGGGGGCGCCCAGCTCGACGCTGGCAGCGACGGCCGCAGCCAGCGTCAGTGCTGCCGTCAGGCTCAGCACGACGACGCCACACGCAAGAATCTTGGCTGTCGCCAGTCGCGTGAGCGAGATCGGCTGCGCGAGCGCCAAGGCCAACGTGCCGCCCTCCTTCTCGCCAGAGAGCAGGTTGTAGCTCAGTGCTAGGATCACGAGCGGATAGAGGAAGACGATGACGAAGGCGACGTCGAACCTGCCGGCGAGGAGGTTCGTCGGGTTGTCGAGCTCGTCACCCGCGAACAGCGCCTCACTGCTCTCCAGCGTGATCTTGTAGTGGGCTGGCAGGATGTCGCTCTGGCCGACCGACAGCGGGGCAAGCGGAGCCGGTGGCAGCAGGGCGTAACCGGCGGCGAAGCTCTGGCCGACTTGTGCGGGATTGCGGGGATCCAAGAAGCGACTTCGGGGCGAGCCGCCGCGGGCGATTTCGAGCAGCTGACCACGGGTCTCTTCGAGGCGCTCGCTCTGGTCGGCTACGAGCCTGCCATGCCGCTCTTGTTGCAGGGCCGACCAGCGGGCGCCGTTCGAGGCAGCGAAGAGCATCACCACAGCAAGCAAGATCGTCACTGCCCAAAGAGTGCGATCCGCGGCCAAGCCGCGCCATTCGTTGCGCATCACTCGGAGGAGCATCGCTAAGAGACCTCCAAACGCGCCGCGGCGGACCGTGCCAAGACGGCGGAGAGGACGAGCCACAACACTAGGGCGGCCAGCGCCGTCGACTGGGCGGATACCGCCCAGACCGGGTCCGGTGCGTCATAGGCGAAAGCCGGGGCTTTGCTCCACAGCCCCTGGTCCCCGCGGTAGGAGAAACCCGCTCCGGCGTGGTCGCGCATGTCGTCGTTCAAGAAGGCGACGAGCCGCCTACGATACTGCTCGGCCTGCTCGGCGAACCGCCGAAAGTGCGCGAAATCGGAGCCGGCGAGCGACATCGACAAGGAGCGCACGGCCAACAGCGGGGCCGCGAAGCCGATCTTCTGGCGGAATCCGTCCTGCGCCTCGAACTGATCCCAAAGGCGAGCGTAGTGGCGGTCGAAGAATTGGTTGCCGTACTCCTCGCTGACCTGGAAGCGCCAACCGGCGTAGTTGATTGGCAGCGCCTCGACGTCGTCCACGCCGTATTCGGCCAGCAACTCCTGTTTGCGGGCCTCGAGGAAATCGTCGTAGTCGACGCCGCCGATTCCAGTTTCCTTCTCTTCGGCCAGAGCGGCGGCGAACTCCTGGACAGACGGCGTTGGATACAAGGCTTTGGCCAAGTCCGTCGCTGCGCGCGGGGCGGCCAGGCAAACGAAGACCCAGAACCCGAGCAAGGCGACCAAAGCGAATCGGGCTGAGCGCGCCCGCGCCGACACCGCCAGGGTCACGCCGACGAATGCTCCGAGATAGAGCAGGTAGGCGCCGGCGAGGAAAAGCGTCCGTACGAGCCCTCCCGACGGAGAATCGGCCCTGGCCGCGGTCAGCACTGCCGCGCCGAGCATAACGGCCGGTACCAGGAGCAAGGCTAAGGCCCCGACGACGCCGAGCGCCTTCCCAACGGCGAGATCGCTTCGGCGCACGCCCAAACTCAGAACCTGCCGCAACGTACCGGACTCCCGTTCTCCGGCGAACGCGGAGAAGGCGAGCAGGATGATCAAGAGCGGCAGCAGCAGTTGCAGTACGGCCGCTGCGGTCAACTCACCGAAGCGCTGTAGAGTGTTGCCGTCAAGCGCCGGACGGTAGAGGAACTGATTTTGCTTGTGGGCTTCTAGCCAGACGGTGACGCCGGTATAGGCTTCCGTTCCGGGGTCGAAGAAAGCCAGCCGTCCTGTTGGTTTGAAGGCGTAGACGCCGTAGTGGGCGGCCGAGTGGGGACTCTTTTCTCCTTGGGATTCCCAGATCTCACGCTCCTGTGCAATAGCGATTTCATGCGCCGCGGTCACGTTCGAATGTCTGTGCCAGCCGAGTCCGAGAGCGATGAGCAGCAACAACGCGACGACTCCTCCGGCGACCCGGAAGCGACCGTCGCGCGTCATCTCCAGAAGCTCCTTGCGAGCGATTCGGACCACCATGAGTCCGCCTCCTTATCCGTGCATGTGTTCGAGGTAGAGCCCTTCGAGATCGGCGTGGCCGATCTCTGCCGTGGTCAGGCGCGCGACGAGGCGTCCCTGCTTCATGATTCCGACGTGGGTCCCGGTTTCCTTGGCTCGGAACAGGTCGTGCGTCGCCATCAGCACGGCCACGCCTTCGCCGCTCATGCTCTTTAGTAGCTCGGAAAACTCGCTCGACGCCTTCGGGTCGAGACCCGAAGTGGGCTCGTCGAGAAGCAACGCCTTAGCCCTCTTAGCGATGGCTATCGCGATGCCGACCTTCTGTCGCATGCCCTTGCTGTAGGTGGAGACGCGCCGGTCAATCGCGTCTGCGGGGATTCCGGCTTCGTTCAAGAAGCGGCGGAGCTGGTCTTGCGAATACTCCTCGTGTCTGGCGAGGGCGGTGAAGTATTCCAGATTCTCAAGGCCGGTTAGGTGGCGGTAGAGCATCACCTGCTCGGGGATATATGCGAGGTGCTTCTTGGTTTCAAGCGGATTCTCGGCCACCTGGAGTCCGTGGACGCGTGCTTCGCCGGAGCTGGCTTCGATGAAGTTGAGAAAGAGATTGATCGTTGTCGTCTTTCCCGCCCCGTTCGCGCCGAGCAAGCAGAAGACTTGCCCGGGTTCGATCGACAGGTCGAGCGAGTCGAGCGCTTTGAACGAGCCGTAGAGCTTGGTAAGTCCTCTTGCTTCCAGCATGAACCTGCAAACCCTCTACGATCGCTTAATTCTAGGAGCCTCCCCGCATGCTTGACCAAGGAATCCCGCAAGCGGGCGCAATTGGACTACGAGCGGACCGAATCGCCGCGCCCTCCAGAAGAACCGAACGCCGTTGCTGACGCGCACACCGCGCCGGGGCTCGGACGCCAAGTCCTTGATGGTGGACGAGTGGTTGCGATAGAGCCGATCCCCAACGTTGAAGTCGTCGGCCAGCCCTGATGCACGGCCGAGGGAGTCGCTACGGTATAGGACGGGCGTAGATCGACGACGGCGCAAGCGGACAGGCCGGTCTCGGCATCGCATACCGGGCCGGCGGAACCAACCCAGACGATTCGGTTGACTCCCAACGCCCTTCAGGCTATACGCAGCGATTCAATCCGGCCGTCACCAATTCGCTCGTGGAACTCGCCTTGGGTGGAGACCCGCCAAGATGGGCAGGCAATATCCTGCACACCCGATTGTTCTACTACGACCCCGCTCGGTCGAGGCCCGGCTTGCCGGAGCAAGTGGCCGCCCGTGATGACACCATTGCTCCGTCCAGCGTTCGCGTCCAACTGGTGAATCTGGACCCAGTTCGGGCGCGTCGCACGATCGTGCAGGCCGGGGCGTACGGCGAGCATCGCTTCACCAACGTGCGTACTGGCGAAACCTCCCCTCGCGTTGAGGGCGATCGATTCGAAGTCCTCTTGGAACCGGGGGCCGGCGGCATGCTGGAGATTGGCATGGCATTGATTGCCAATCAACCGGCCTTTCGCCGTGTTCCGTGAATGGGCCCGCCGGAAGGACGCAGCTGGTGCCTGACAGAGACACCTGTCCGGTCCGACCTGACCGTTGAGGCGCCGCTGTCCCTGCCTGTCATCGGTGGGACTGGAACTCCCGGCCTCCCGACAGGCTGCAAGGCTATTGGCACTGATTCGCCTCGCTGGCGTTCGCCGCCCAACCGGCGGCCGGCACACGCAAGAGCACTCCTTGCTATGTCCGTTACGGCACCGCTATCCGTGAGAATTCATGGGATCCGCGTTCCGAATTTCGCGACGGCAGCCTCCGAGAGCGTCAGACCGAGACCCGGCTGCTCGTTCAACGTCAGCCAGCCATCCGCGATTTCGGGAGGGTTCTCGAACAGTTCGGCCTGCAGCGGGTCCCGCTCCGGATCGGTGAAGGACTCGACGATCCGGCCGGCCGGAGTCGCGGCGACCAGCGGCGCGTGGATGAAGCAGTCGTGGTGGGGCGCCACATCGACATGGTGCAATTCGCACAGGGCTGCTAGCTTGCGCCCCTGCGTGAAGCCGCCGAACATCGTACAGTCGAACTGCAGGATCTGGATTGCCTGCTCTTCGAGCAACGCCCGACAGCCATAGCTGCTAACTTCGCTCTCGCCGGCCGCAAGGGGGATCGGTGTGCGTTGCGACAGCAGCTTCAACTCACGCCTGTCATCGGTCCATTGGACCGGCTCCTCGAGCCAGACCGGGCCGAGGGGCTCCAACAAGCGTGCCCCCTCGGCGGCCGTCTTGAGTTCCCAAGCGCGGTTGACATCGATCATGAGGTCGCGGTCGGGTCCGATGACCTCGCGGACAATCTCCATCCGTCGAATGTCTTCGGCCAAACCCGCACCGCCGACTTTGCCCTTGAACCCTCGATGCCCTTGGTCGACAAGCATCTGAATTTCATCGCGTAGTTCGGCGTCGTCCTTGCCGGCACGGTAGTAGGCACAGGTCACATAGCAGGGAACTCGGCGGCGGTGTCCGCCGAACAGGCGGTAGAGAGGCAGACCCGCCGTGCGGCCGACGATGTCCCAGCAGGCTAGGTCGACGGCGGCGGACACGCGGATCAGCGCCTCGCGGCTCCAGCCGCGCTCGGCTGGCAATCGCGATGATGTGAGGCCGAACAGCTTCTGGTACAGACGCTCGGGAGCGAGTGCGTCCATTCCAAGGATCTGCTCGGCAATACCATCCCTGACAACCTTCGCGATGGGCGCGATGTCCGTGTAGCTCGTCGCCAGCCCGAATCCCTCAACACCGTCGCTCGACCGCATGCGCACTAGCAGTTCATTGGCGGTGGGGACTTGGATCAAGCTGACCCAATGGGGCCGTGTCTCCTCCGGTGCGGACAGGATGTAGAACTCGATTTCGTTGATCGTGATGGGCATGTCTTTCAGCAACTAGCATTCCAGCATGGTGCGGCCGACTTGCGTCGGCCGGCCTCCCCCGCAACCATTTGCACAAGGGTCCGGCCCGGACACATAGGGTACAGAACGAATTTCGTAGGCGGCACCTAACCACTCCCCTAGGACCTGATTCTTTCGGGACCCTTGTGCTTCCGAGCCCAGAAAATACGCCCGCTCAGCGCATCGCGATCCGGCCGAGCGAGCGGTTGATCATGAAGTTATTTCCAGTTGGCGTGAGGTTTCCTGCCCAGACCACTAACCTATTGCTGCGCAATAGGTTACCCTTGGCGTGATTGTTGCAGCGAGTGCGCGAATCGCAATTGAAGAGTCCCCCAGGTTGCTGCTACGCGGCAATTTCCCCGCAACAGCGGCGACCGGACATCTGCCAGACCGAGTATTGCCCGTTGCGAGGCGCAGAAATGGGCCCGGATGCACAGGAGAGGTCCTTGATCGCAGTGCAATCGTCAGGTAAGTTTATACCGAAAGGGAGTTGTCACAATGGCAAGCATCACGATCCGCCATCTCGACGATCACGTGAAGACCCAACTTCGCGTTCGCGCGTCCACCAACGGTCGTTCGATGGAAGGGGAGGCCCGGATCATACTACGCGAGGCGGTCGTTCAGGAAGCGGAACCGGAGAACTTAGCCAGCTTCATCCGAGAGTGCTTCGAGCCCTTCGGAGGCGTGGAACTCGAACTGCCTCCGCGAGGACCGATGCGCGAGCCTCCCGATTTCAGTTGAGGCTTGCAAACGGCACGACCGCAGCCTATTCCCACGCCGAAATTGAATCTTAACCGAGTAACGCTGACCGGAACCCATCTAGCCGGGAGAGCGAGGGCTTCGAATGCACGTTACCGGACGGTACATATCACTGCCGACACGCCAGAGCCCTCGGAGAGATCCTTAGAACACATCGCCGCCAGACGTTCGCCGCCGTCTGGAGCCGGTACTGGACCGATGTGTCGATGGCTGCTCCAACGCGTCACCCAAGCCTCGGTTCACGCCTTTCTAAGGCGCCAACCATACATGATGCGCCCGTAATAGTTGAACCACTTCCTCGCTTCGGAATCCTGAAACGGGTAGTCCGCCCCGAGCTGTCGCGCCGTGACAAGGCCGGTCACAAAACAGGTCTCCTGGCTGTTGATGAGGGTGTGGGCGCCGCAGTGCCACGTTCTCCTCTTCCCCTGAATGAAACGGAATAGTTGGATCAGAAAAACCAAGTGAGGCACATCGTGCACGATGTGCTGAAACCACCACTTCTTGATGATCCTTCCTTCGTCGATACGACTGATCGGGTTGTAGGTCACGAGGCATGGCTTGTCCGATCGATTCGCCCATGGCTGCTGGTTGTGCATGATGTAAGTGATTTCGTAGTTGTCGGGTCTAGCGCCGTACTGCTCGATGTGGTTGCTTCGGGTGGCCAGCGGCTTGACGGCATTGTCCGGCAGAACCGAAGCGTCCGAATGAACGACGGTGTGGTTGTGCAGTTCGCTCTCATAACGGATCGAAGAGAGGAGAAAGCTCTCTAAGAAGGTCGCTCGGTCGAGCATCATCAGCGTCTGGTTCGCGTTGCACGCGAAGACCACATCATCAAACGCCTCGGTCTCTCCGTTCTCATCCTCCACGACGACCTCGGATTGGCGTCGGTGTACTCTTCGAACCGGGCGGTTCAGGTATACCTTGTCCCGAAAGCCAGCCAGCATTTGTTGGTAAATGCGCCGCGTTCCCTGTTCCCAGGTCTGCATCGGCGTCGCGGTCTCAATCGAAGAACTCCAAGTACCGGGAGAACATCGAGGCGGGCATGTCGAACACGTTGGTGGCCAGCAGGAAGTTGACGAACATGGGCTTCAGGATCTTGTACCTGAAATCTCCGGAGAACCTGCCGACGTTGAGGACCGTCCCCATGCTGACGTAGTTGAATGGGTTCAGGGCATTGAGCAATCTGGACTTGGCCTTGCTGAGCTGGCCAAACCACTGTAGCCGTCTCAAGAGTTTCTGGAATTTCTCGATTTCGGGCTGCAACTGCCGTCTGATTTCGGAGTCAAAATCGTGAGCATAGACCTTGCCGCGATACTTCACGCTGTAGCTGAACTTGGTATCGACCAACTCGATACCGTGTTGCCGCATGAACAGAAGAATGTGGTGGTAGACCGAGGGAATGCAGGCGGTGACGGAAATATCGAACGGGATTGACGAACCGTCGTCTTGCGGCATGTCGACCGTGATGGCGTTGCCACCGACTTGGGACTGTGCTTCGAACAGTCGAAAATCGAACCGATCGGGGTGCTGGTGCAGAGCCCAAGCAACTCCGAGCCCCGAGACTCCCCCTCCGACAATGGCAACTCTCCTCGGCGTTGCCGCCTGCCTCGCTTCGCGCATGGCCCTCAATCTACCACCGCCTCTTGACGGCCTCTTCGACCGCTCTGAACGACACTCCCCGAGAGAAATGGTTGAGCAGCTGAATCAATTTTGTGCGGCTATGAATGCGTTTGAACTTCAGTGTCCACTTTCACCTTGGCCAACACGGACCAACCACGGAGAGGGCCGCACATCTCGCCATTCAAGGGGGCCGGAAGTCGATATTTTGCCGAGTGCCGTCCGCGAACGCCACCTAGAGAGTTTCCTCTCCGGCCAATCGCGCTCTTGTGCCGTGATGGAATAGATGGTCTCTAGTGGGTGTCGCTTATGCAACCCGCCCGTGCTTTGATCAACCGCACCTTCAGTGCTGACCTCAGAATGTTGCGCGGTACTGCGAGGGGATGAGCCGGACATGATCGGTCAGGGGCGGTTTCAGGCTGAATGCCGCGGGTCCTCTAGCGAAGTCGAACAGGCGTGTAAGTCGGAACACGTCCGGGTACTTTTCTGCAACTTGGCGTTCGTTCTCGGATATCCAGAAGGGTGTAGTTGAAGGACCATTCGTCGTCTTCACCTCCAACCAGCGCTCCTTGCCTTGTCGCGAAAAGGACAGGATGTCGAATCCAGCGCCATCTCCGTCTTCCATTGCCACCCAGCGAACCCTGGCGGCGAGGTCGTCCCTGCCGTTCAACGACAGCCGATTCTGCTCGGCGTGGAATACAAATTCCTCACCCGCTTTGCCGAGAGCTCGTGCCCGTGCGTCGCGAAGCGCTGGGTCATGTCGGCGGATGATGCTATGGATGTCCGGGTCGATCTTTTTCCGTTTGGCGCTCAGGATCAGACTTCGGCACATCAGGAGAGGCAGTGAGATGCGTGTTGGCGTCGTAACATCTCTAGGGACAGAGGGTTAGGGGCTCTCTCCGTTTGGAGCAGGGCACCTGATCAGCCGCAATATCTTCCGATTTAGGATGTCCAGTTTTTCCGGTTGTAGCCTGCCCTCCGACCAGCCAC
>Ga0209021_1003727_pt1 | contig 11907 bp, 5 predicted proteins | sample PinacodermFT_FD_187299 | JGI IMG/M metagenome (GOLD analysis project Ga0209021, IMG submission 187299) | Host-associated microbial community of the marine sponge Aplysina aerophoba from Gulf of Piran - sponge pinacoderm, lysed by freeze-thaw... | ecosystem: Host-associated > Porifera > Sponge >... | reverse complement strand
ACGGCGCATCGCGCAAGGTCGGAATAAAGAGGCTGTTCCAGCGCATGCGGGGGTCCCGCAGCCTCCGATGGCAGTTCGGCAAGCTGCGGAAATCTCATCGTAACACTGCCCAGCAGCGCTGCAAGGAGTCCGGCGAGACAGCCCGAGAAGCGCTACCAAGCCAGAGCGTAGGACTTGTCGCGACGCGGTCCGGCAGCACCGTAGAGCACCCCCCTCTGGCGGTCCAGCATCAGCGCCGTGGCGTCGCCGATGGACCACGGACCCGCGTTGAGCACCGTGTGCCCCATGGCAGCCAGGGCGTCCACCGTAGACTGCGCCATGAGCGACTCAACACGCATTACGCCGGGCTGTGTTTCGCGAGGAAAGAACGAGGGCGGAAAGTCGAGGATCTGGATCAGGGGCGCGTCCAGCGCTGCTTGGATGTCCATGCCGAACTCCAGCACGTTGAGCAAGAACTGAAGGTTGACCTGGTCCTGGGCGTCGCCGCCGGGCGTGCCCCATGCCATGAAGGGCTCGCCATCCTTCATCGCCAACGTCGGCGTGAGCGTGGTGCGCGGGCGCTTGCCCGGCTCCAAGCTGTTCGCCCGATCCTCCTGCAAGAAGAAGCTCTGGCAGCGAGTGCCAAGCACGAAGCCGAGGCCCTCGATGATCGGGGAGGTCGTATACCAGCCCCCGCTGGGCGTCGCCGAGAATACGTTGCCGTCGGCATCGGCCACGCGGGTGCCGGTCGTGCCCGGGGGGTCTGGGCGGAACGTGACCGAGGCCGGGATGGAGGCGTGCGCGACTTGCTCGTTGTGGAACGGATAGGGATTGCCGGGCCGTAGCTTGAGCGAGGGCGACTCCAGGTCGATCAGCTCGCGCCGCTGCGCGGCGTATTGCTTGGAGAGCAGCCCGTGTTCCGGGACCCCCACAAAATCAGGATCGGCATAGTACCACTCGCGGTCCGCGAAGGCCAGCTTCATGGCTTCGGCAAGCAGGTGCAGGTACGGCGGGCTGTTGTGCCCCAACGAACTCAGGTCGTAGCCTTCCAGCAGGTTGAGGGTCTGGAGCAGCACGGGCCCTTGGGACCAGAAGCCGACCTTGTACACCTCCACTCCGCGATACGAGGTGCGGGCGGGTTCTTCTATGGCGGGGCGAAAGGCCGCAAAGTCCTCGACTTCCAAGAGGCCGGAAGAGGTGAAACCGTTGGCGTCAGTGCACTGGAAATCCTTTTGAAACTGCACAATTTCAGATGCCAGTTCGCCGCTGTAGAACAGATCGTGGGCGGCCTGCAGCCCGGCATCCCGGCCAGCGCTGGAGGCCGCCTGTTCCGCTTCGACCAGCCGTCGCAATGTGCGGGCCAGATCCTTCTGCAACAGCAGATCCCCGACTTTCGGCAGTTCCCCGCCCGGCAGGAAAATCTGCGCCGAGGTCGGCCACTCGGCGCGCATGCGGCCGTGGACCCTGCGCAGGTTGTCCAAATAGCTCGGGAACACCGCGAACCCCTCGTCCGCAAGATGAATCGCCGGGCCCAGCACCTCGCCCAGGGTCATCGTGCCGAACTCGCGCAGCGCGGCGATCAGCGAGCCCACGACCGCAGGCACCGGAGCCGACAGGAAGCAATCCCCGGGAATCGCTGCGATCCCGTTGGCCCGGAACCATTCCGGCGTCGCCTTGCGGGGTGCCTGACCCTGCCCGTTGACGGCGACAACGCGGCCATCGGCTGCATTGTGAATCAAGATGGGAACTTCCCCGCCAAGTCCGAAACGGTCGAATTCCGTGACGGCCTGTGCAAACACGGTGGCAACACCGGCATCGATTGCATTGCCACCGGCCTTGAGCATGTCGAGCCCGGCATCGCTGGCTTGGTGGTGCCCAGAGACGACGACGCCGCGCGTGCCCATGACGTACGGTCGCGTGCCAGCGGTAACGGTCATGCTTGCGACCAGAGTAGCTAGGCCGATCTTGAGCGGTGTCTGGAGAGATTTCGGACGATTCATCGTGTACTTCCAGCGTATTGTAGTTGCACACATCCCGCCGGGCTCCGAGCGGTGGGCGAGCCAGCGGCACGCCGCGGACGGGGGAAGGCTTCCGCAGCCACCTGTCGCAGCAGCCGGAACTGGAGGGTTCTCCTGCATCGCAATCCAACGCGCTAGCTCGCGCGCTTGCGGGCGCGGAAGGGCGTACGAGACTTCGGGACGAGTTCGTTCGACTCAGAACCTCCGTTGCGTACGGCGGGTCGATTCTTCCGGCGCTCGCCGATACCGGGGCCAGCTATTTTCGGATTGCCGCAAGCAGACTTGGGAAGGCCGAGTCTGATACCTTGGCTGCGAGGGCTTTCTCCGTGGCGACACTCGTTCGGCTGTCCTTGCTGCTAGCCGGCCTCTGGATTCCGCAGCTCGTGGCGCAACCGCCGCGAATCGAATTTGGTCGCGACATCGAGCCTATCTTCCGCGAGCGTTGCCTCGCATGCCACGGACCTGCCAACCAGTCTGGCGGCTTGCGGCTCGATGGTCCGACCGCTGCCATGCGCGGCGGTAATTCCGGTGCCGCCATCAAGGTCGGTGACGGTTCTGGAAGCCGACTTGTGCAAATGCTTAGCCGACCCGCTTCTCAAGGGCCGGTCATGCCGCTCGGCGGTGAGCGCCTCTCTTCGGACCAGATCGAGCTGATCACGGCCTGGATCGACCAAGGGGCACAGTGGCCGGATTCCAGCACGTCGGGGGAGGGGTCGAGCCAAAGCACCGCCCATTGGTCGTTCGTGCCGCCCGTCCGGCCCGACGTCCCGCAAGCCCGCGCCTCGGCATGGGTGCGGAATCCGATCGACTCCTTCGTCGCGGCCAAGTTGGAGTCGCAGGGAATCGAACCGTCACCCGCAGCCACCCCGGCTGTCCTGCTGCGGCGCCTGAGCTTGGATCTCATCGGCATCCCGCCAAGCCATAGCGAGGTCGCCGCGTTCACTGGCGGAGAGGTGAGTTATGAACAGGCAGTCGAGCGGCTGCTGGCGTCCCCGCACGCCGGCGAAATGCAGGCCCTGCACTGGCTTGACCAAGCCCGATTTGGCGAGAGCGATGGCTATCAGGCCGATTACATCCGTCCCTACGCGTGGCGCTGGCGCCACTGGGTTCTCGATGCGCTCAACCGCAATCTCGGGTTTGATCGATTCACGGTGGAACAGGTGGCCGGGGATCTCATCCCGGGAGCAAGCCTCAGCCAAGTCGTGGCGACCGGATTCCACCGCAATGCCCTGCACAACCGGGAAGGCGGCTTCCCCCTCGAGATGGATCGTGTCGAGCGAGTCGTCGAGCGGACGAGCACAGTCGCAACCGTGTGGCTGGGCCTGACGGTCGGGTGCGCCCGATGCCACGACCACAAGTTCGATCCGATCAGCCAACGTGATTTCTACGGCCTTTATGCATTCTTCAACACCGCCATCGAACGCGACATCGACGCCCCGCTGGCAGGCGAGCGGCGACCATACTTGGCGCGACGACCCGAGTTCGAGCGGCGGCGGTCGGAACTGTTCCAGCGCTACCGGATCACCGAATTGCAGGCATACTGGGAGACTCGGATCCTCGCGGCTGCGAGCAGCCCCGGTTCGGACCTAGAGCCAATCTGGAGAATCCTGTGGGACCTCCTCGAGTTTGAGCTTGACAGCGGGCCGGAGACCGTCCGAACCGCTCCCGATCAGCGCACTGTCAAGCAAAGCGACTTGTTGTCCGCGTATTTCGTAAAGAACGTGGTCGGAGGATACGATTTCCAAACCCCAAAGGGATTCGAGAACCTTGACTTCGCCGAGTTGAAACGGGAGTTCAAGGCACTGGAGGAGCACTTCCCGGCCCTCACCCAGGCCTACACGATGGCCGAGAATCCCGACCCTCCCGAAACTCGGATCTTGGTGCGCGGGGACTACCGCAACCCCGGGATTCCGGTAGCCCCCTCCGCGCCGTCTGCCCTGCCGCCGCTACCCGCCGGCGAGCCGGGCCGGCTAGCGCTCGCACGATGGCTGGTCTCTGCCGACAACCCGCTGACCGCGCGCGTTGCGGTGAACCGGGTCTGGCAGCGCTACTTCGGAACGGGCTTGGTCGCGACTTCGGATGACTTCGGTACGCGTGGCGAGCGCCCCAGCCATCCCGAGCTGCTCGACTGGCTAGCGCTGGAATTCATGGAGACCGGCTGGGACGCGAAGGCTCTCAGCCGCCTGATCGTGAACTCTGCAACCTATCGGCAGTCCTCCGATGTCCGCCCCGATCTCTCGGAGACCGATCCCGCCAACCGGCTGCTCGCGCGCCAGTCACGCATCCGGCTGCCGGCTGAGATCATCCGCGACTCGGCCTTCGCCGCGGCTGGTCTGCTCGACCGCCGCATCGGCGGTGCGAGCGTGCGGCCTTACCTACCCGCCGGTGCCACCGAGATTGGATTTGGAAATTTCGTGAAGTGGCCGCAGAGCGAGGGTGCGGACAAATTTAGGCGAGGCCTGTATATCTTCCGCCAGCGCACCCTACCATATCCGCAGCTGGAAACGTTCGACGCTCCCGACACTGTCCAACCCGTCTGCCAGCGAGACCGCTCGACCACTCCGCTACAGGCCCTGACGCTGCTCAACGACCCGGTCTTCGAAGAAGCTGCCAAGGCACTCGGGGCACGGGTGCAACGCGAGGGCGGCTCGTCGGTGAACGACCGCCTCCGCTACGCGTTTCGCCTATGCGTGGCGCGGGAACCAGCCGCTGAGGAGCTAAACCGTCTGGCCGCGTACCACGAGCGGCAGAGGCAGATCCTCATCGACGAGGCCGCCGCACTTGAACGAGCGGAGCGGGCCGGCCCTGCCACCGGGGCGGAAGATGCCGCGTGGGCCGCCGTGGCGAGCGTGCTGCTCAATTTGGTGGAATTTGTCACCCGGTCTTGAACCGGCTGCGGGGCACGCCGTGAAATTGCCGCAACCCGGTTGTGCCTAGTGCACTTGTGCTGTAGGCTCTAGGCGGCCCGTCGATTTCGGCGCCTGTGTTGTCACCTGATCTGCGTATGCAGTTTCAGTCCGTGCAATGGCTCAACGCAAGGAGCGAATACATGTTCAGGACTTCCCATCCCATCTCCCGAAGTATTGAGGCGCTGCTAATTTGCTTGATTGCGGTCGCGTCCGCGTTCGCGCAAAGCACGACGGGCGGCGTCAACGGAACGATCACCGACACAACCGGAGCGGTCGTCCCCGGCACGTCGGTCACCCTCTCCAATGTAGAGAACGGCGTGGAAGTCACCACCGAGGCGAACTCTAGCGGTTTCTTCGTATTCGTCAACGTGCAGCCAGGCAACTACACCCTCGTCTCCGAACAAACCGGTTTCAAGTCGGCCGTGCTGCCGACATTCAATGTAGGCGTCAATCAGACAGTCACGCAGAATATCGCCCTAGAGGTGGGCAACGTCACCGAGACCATCGAGGTGATGGCGCAAGCCGAGCAATTGCAGCAGTCCACTTCGGAGCTGGGGACAGTGATCGGCGTAAAGGAGGTGGAGGACCTGCCCTTAAACGGCAGAAACTTCACGCAACTGCTGACGCTCACACCGGGCGCAACGCCCGTGAGCACGGCCCAGAGCAGCGGCATCGGCAGCCATGACCTCGCCAATGTCGGAGTCCCCGGCGCATCGTTCTCCAACCCCTCCATCCACGGGCAATGGAACCGCATGAACATCCACCTGCTCGATGGCCTCAACAACACGAACTACATCGGCAACATGTACGTCATCCCGCCGATCATCGACGCCATCGAGGAGTTCAAGGTCCAGTCCCACAACGACAAGGCCGAGTTCGGGGGCGTGCTCGGCGGAATCATTAACGTCATCTCCAAGACCGGCACCAACGAGTTCCACGGCTCATTGTGGGAATTCGTCCGCAATGACGCTCTAAACGCCCGGGATCCGTTCGCGGACGAGTTCAACGTGAAGCCCGCGGCGTTCCGGCAAAACCAGTACGGGGCAGCGGTCGGCGGACCGATTGTCAGGAACAGCACTTTCTTCCATTTCGCCTATGAGGGCTGGCGCTTCAGCAACCCCCGGTCAAACCGCTACTACGTTCCTACCGATGCACAGTTGAACGGGGACTTCTCCAATTGGCCCACAGGCCAAAACATATACGACCCGCTGACGACCCGCATGGATCCCGATACGGGCGGGTTGGTCCGTGATCAGTACCCAGGCAACGTGATTCCGGCTGCAAGCCTGAACCAGTCGATGCAGACCTACCTGAGAGGCTATTACGACACTCCCAACCTGCAGGGAGATCCACAGTTCAATGTCATCAACCAAGACGCGGCGACGAACGATGCCGACAACTTCCAAGTCCGCTTTGACCACCAATTCAGCGAGTTGGACAGAGCTTGGTTCCGCTACAGCAAGATCGACGGCGCACAGCTTACGCCGTCGACGCAGTTGATCAACGAGGTTGGCGAGTTCCCGTTCTTCAACTATGGCGGGGGCTGGTTTCACAGCTTTTCCCCCACAGTGATCATGGACCACAGCTTCGGCTATGCCAAAGAGCCATACCGGCAGGGAACGTTACCTGACGACGAGGTCGGAGATGGCCCAGCAGTTGCGGCTGGGTTCGGCACGATCGACGGAGTCCAGCCGATTCCCCGCATCGCCATCGGGAGCGGCGGCTTCGCCGGTGGTGATGTCGGTTCGCTGCGACGGATGGAGGGGCCGCTGGAATTCCACTACGAGCAGTTCCACTACACGGGCAACCTGAGCTGGATCCGAGGCAACCACACCTTGAAGTTCGGGTTCCAAACACTGCGCCATACGCTGACTCCGGGCTCGACCGGCTCGCTCAGCTTCAACTTCACCAAGGAGGCCACCCAAGGCCAGCGGCCTGAGGAAGTTGGAAGTACTGGCGATCCCTTGGCATCGGCCCTGATCGGAGTTCCTTCCCAAGTGTCGGGCGGTCTGCCCTCGAGTATTTTCTTCGGCTATCAGACATTCGGGGCCTATGCGCAGGACGAATGGCGCATCCGCCCGAACCTGACCCTCAATATAGGCCTGCGCTTCGACCACCTCATGTGGCCTGACGTGGAATCGGACACCGGTCGCTTCAAGACAAACTACGACCTTGCATCCGGCGATTTTCTGATCGGGCTCGATTCGATGCCGCCGCCCTGCAACCAATCTGGCATCGCTCCGTGCATTCCCGGCGACGGACTTGAAGACGTGCCGTTTGGCGACAAGATCCGGCTCGCGGGTCACACAAGCATCGGCCCGATCCCGGTCTGGGACAACTGGCAGCCGCGCTTCGGTCTGGCTTGGAGCATGGATCCTACTACGGTCCTCCGCATAGGCTACGGCATTGTCTTCGATCAATTGACCGGCGTCAACCAATCGTGGCAGGGCAGCGGGGGCTGGCCTTCCAACGATGGCTTCTTCGAACCAACCAACGCCCCGGGCGAACCGGTGCGGTTCGTCGAGGAGCTTCGCACCAAGCTAGGCAGCCCGCTGCCCGGCCCCCAGCCGTGGGGAGACACCTGCTGGTGCGTCGATCACAACAACAAGAATCCACTAGGGCATCAGTGGAACGTGGAGCTACAGCGTCAAGTCAGCCAGAACTTGGTCCTTTCGGCGGGATACGTGGGCAGCACAAGCACACGGCTCCAAATCACCGGCCTGGCCAACACCGCCCAGCCGGGACTGGGAACCCCCGAAGAGGTCCAAGCAAGGAAACCCCAGCCCCACATGCCGACGGTATTCTGGGGCGACGACCGCGGCTGGTCCAACTACCACGGCGTCGAGCTCAAAGCTGACAGACGATTCTCTAACGGTCTTTCGTTCCTCGCCTCCTACACTTGGTCGCGCGCTATCGACAACGGAGCGAGTGGTTTCTTCAACGCCGAAAACGGACCGGGCGGAGGCTCTGCCGTCCAAGACTTCTACAATCTGAGCAACAACGAGGGCGTTGCCGGCTACAACATCCCGCACTTCCTTTCGCTGTCTTCGGTTTGGGAACTGCCGGCCGGAAAGGGCAAGGGCATTTTCAACAGGGGTCCGGCTGCGTGGGTGCTGGGCAACTGGCACGCTAACAGCCTCTTCCAGATCCGGAGCGGTCAACCGGTCAACATGGTAGTAAACGGTGACGTAGCCAATATCGGAAACGAGGTAGCTTGGTGGAGCTACATGCGGCCCAATCTGGTGGGAGATCCGAACGCAGGAACACGTACCTCAGCTCGCTGGTTCAACACCGACGCTTTCGAGACACCCGCCTTCGGGAGCTTTGGTAACGCCGGACGCGGGCTGGTCTATACCGAGACCGTCACCTACCTCGACTTCTCGCTGTTCAAGCGTTTCGCATGGGGCGACAGTCGCTGGGTCGAGGTGCGCTCCGAATTCTTCAATCTCCTCAATCTGGCCAACTACGGCCCGCCGGACTCTACAGTGCTGTCGCAGACCATGGGACGGGTGGTCAATACAGTTGCGCCCATGCGCCAAGTGCAGTTCGGGTTGAAGATAATATTCTGAGCAGCGAATGCGTCGGAACCAAGCTAGCGCTTGAGGTTGGCCTAGCCCTGCGAGGCTAGGCCGCCTCTGGCCAGTCTGGTTGCTGCCGAGCGGTCAGCCAAAGATCCGCCTAAGGATTCGCGGTCGCTGCAGACGAGTGCGCGGCAGTTTGCAGTTGCCAAGAGACTCACGGAACTCATGCGGTCCGAACCAGCGGGGATGATTGGGAGCCAACCCCGGCCGCCCTGTTCAGTGAGCCAGGCGACCGCTCGCCGACTAGTAGCCCTTCTTGCGTTCGCCTTGATTACAGGGACCGCCCAGACCCCTGCTCCGCCCACCGCAGCAGACATTGCACTGCGCACGGGTGAGGCGGCGGCAATGATTCAGCAGGGCGCTGTGAACGAGGCGGTGTCGCTCTTGAGCGAGATTGTTCGAGCGAGCCCGAACGACGCCGAGGCACATCTTCTCTTGGGTTCGGCCCTTTCCTTGGTTCCGCGACGCCAGGAATCGATTCAAGCGCTGTTGCGCTCGCTGGAGTTGGACGCGGGCAATCCTCAGCTTCACACCTCGGCAGGGATGGCACTAGCTCGCTTGGGAGAGCAAGACGCGGCGATGCAAGTGTTTGAGCGGGCAGTTTCGCTGGACCCGGCCCAAGGGCAAGCCCATTTGAACATCGCGCTCATTCTGGCGGGAAAGGAGGCATTTGACCGGGCAGCGCACCATATGGCGAAGGCATTGAGCTTGGAACGCGATGGCGAGCGACGAGCACGTCTCCACCTGCTCAATGGCAAGCTGCACGTCGAAAGGGAGCAGTTGAAGGAAGCCGCGGGGGAATTCAGGAGGTCTATTGAACTCGACCCCTCAAGTGGCGAGGCGCACGTGGCACTAGGTTTGACGCTCAAGCGCCTGTTGCGTGAAGACGAGGCTTACACCCTGTTCAAGCGGGCAGTCGAATTGGTCCCAGAAGATCCGACAGCGCACTACCAATTGGCACTCGAACTGCGGCGCCGGCGCGACTCCCAGGCAGCTGCAGATCATTTGCTGCGAGCCCATGAACTCAGGCCCGAGGATCAAGCCATCATGTACAACTTGACCCGGGCGCTGTACAGCGCTGGTCGGCTAGCAGAGTCCAAAGCCTTTCGCAAAGAGCTGTCCGAGATGATCGCGGCCAATGACCAAGCCCGCGAGAACGAAATCGAAACGGCTCAGATGCACGGAGAGGCAGTCCGATTGGAGAGCGCTGGCCGCTACGCCGAGGCGCTGGACACCTACCGGCAGGTGCTGGAGTTTGAGCCACTGAACGTGGTTGCGCGCCGCAACTACGCCTTAGTCCTGTGCCGGCTGGAGCGCTGGGACGCGGGCATTCAAGAACTCGAGGCAATCCTGCGGGATGATCCCGACGACGCGGAGACGAAGCGGGTGCTCACGATCGTCTTGGACCAATCACAACAATTCTCGAAGCAATGATCTGCATAGCCAAGCCGCGAGTGCTGCCCGCACAACACGGGACTTCAGCGGCTCGTCAACGTTCGGGCGATCGGCGCGGCACGTCGGCGCACCCGATCTGGAGAGCCGGCCCGGCGGCGATATGATCGCTCATTGATTCTCTGTCCCCTGCTCATGGACCATGAAACTCACAAGGCGCCGATACCGCAGGAAATCGATCCCGCTTCGGAATTGCCGATCGGTCCGAGGGTTGCCAACCCACAGCCAGCTAGTGTGCCTGAACGCGTCGTGCTCCAAGGGCGATATGCACGCCTCGAACCTCTCGATCCCGACACTCATCGGGACGAACTCTTCGCTGCCTCGAGCCCGCCGGACCGAGCCGCGCGCTTTCGCTATATGCCCGAGCCTGCACCAGCCTCGCTTGAGGGATTCGATGCCTGGCTTGGCGGCGCAGTTGCTTCTGTGGACCCCCTCTTTTTCGCGGTGATTGATCGCTCCACCAACCGAGTTGAAGGCCGGCAATCGCTGATGAGAATCAATCCTTCTCACCAGTCCATCGAGATCGGCCACATCTACTGGGGCCCGCGGATTGCAGGCACGCGAGTCGCGACCGATGCGATGTACCAGTTTGTCGTCTACGCCATGCAGACTCTTGGCTACCGACGCTTGGAGTGGAAGTGCGATGCGCTGAACGCTCGGTCGTGCAGGGCCGCTCGGCGATTCGGCCTGACCTATGAGGGAATTTTCCGCCGCGCCGCAATCGTTCGCGACCGAAGTCGCGACACCGCTTGGTTCGCAATGATCGCCGAGGAATGGCCCTCGTTGAGGGCAGCTTACGAACGGTGGCTCGCGCCGGATAACTTCGACGAACTAGGCCGCCAGAGGGTCAGACTGAGCGAGCTGACCTCGGCCGCGATCGAGCGCCCGCATCGGCCAGGACGACGCTAGACGGAAGAATTGAGCCCCAGACGCCACCGGGATCTGCCTCGCTCCATCACCGGTTCCCCGGCTCGCAGGAATCGACCGAACGGAGCAGTCCGGCCGTGCTCTCTTGGCTCGCGGGCCATCACGTGCGCGTCGGGATTCCTAAGGACAACAACCGAGGAAAGTTGTCGAGAATCGCCGTAGATCCGGCGCGCGCCGGAATCGCGTACCAGGCGTGGATTGCGGAGCCCAGAGATGGATCGGGCACCTGCCCCTGCTCGGTGCCATTGGCGTGGCCCCTCAGGACATGCAGAATGCTTGGTTCGCTAGGCAGCTCGACCCGACCCGCGCCTACGTCCTCCCGACCGATTCCGAGTAGACTGAAGCGCAAGTGCCTGCCACACTCCCAGCTCTCGGGCCTGTCGGCTCAGTGCTGCCGCGACTTGGGCAACCCCGAGCATGAATCGCCGCGACTTCACATCTACGTCTGCCCTCGGTGCCGCCGCTCTCATGGCCGGTTGCTCGGCCGAGACTCGCCCGCCCAATGTGGTAGTGTGCCTCACCGATCAGTTGCGCCCGTTTGAAATCGGCTGCTATGGCAATCCCGTGGTCCGCACACCGCACATAGACCATCTAGCGGCACAGGGATGCCGGTTCGAATTCGGAGTCACCAACAGCCCGGTATGCTCGCCCGCTCGCGGCAACGTGCTGAGCGGCCAGTACGCAAGAACCTGTGCGGGCTCCATACGCAATGTCGGGGCGATCGGATCGACCCGCACCCGGCTGCTAGACCCCACCCTGCCCGAGATCCTCGCGTCAGCAGGCTACCGCACTGGCCACGTTGGCAAGTGGCACGCGCACGTGGACCCATTCCTGCTGGGATTCGAATACGCCTACTACCCCGTCGAGATTCCGCACCGCTATTACGGGCGGGCTATGCGCGAGGCGGTTCGCGAGCCGGGCAAGCTCTCCACCGACACAGGGGAGGAGACAGTCGTGGAAGGGTTCATGCCGCAAGCGGCGAGCGATAAGGCCCGAGACTACATCCGTGCCAACCGAGATCGCCCGTTCTACTTGAACTAC
>Ga0209021_1003725_pt1 | contig 11911 bp, 14 predicted proteins | sample PinacodermFT_FD_187299 | JGI IMG/M metagenome (GOLD analysis project Ga0209021, IMG submission 187299) | Host-associated microbial community of the marine sponge Aplysina aerophoba from Gulf of Piran - sponge pinacoderm, lysed by freeze-thaw... | ecosystem: Host-associated > Porifera > Sponge >... | reverse complement strand
CGCCGGCGCTGTACCACCTCTAGCGCAGCAGCAGCCCTGTGAGGAGCAGGTTCAACTCACGTCCCCGGGGCTGGAGCAGATGGCGGCGAATGGTCCATGGCGCCGTAGTCAGGAGACGCACCATGGCCCCTGTCAAGTTGGCCAGGGGGAGGGTGTTGGTGAGGAAACCGCTCCAGAGGGGTTGAGGCAGGTGGAAGAAGGTGTGAAAAAAGGTCTGTAGGTCGTTGCTGCCGAGGCCCATCAATTTCTCCAGACCAAAGCGGTAGATGCCGTGGCGGCGCACCAGGTCGTCACTCCAGAGGTTGCCCCAGGCCACACGGCTCAACGCTGTACCGCTGTGCCCCTCCCGAAGGCCCTGGGCAACGGCGGCCGCCAGGCCGGGACCACGGCGCAGCAGGGAGCCCAGCATGTAGCCCGAGGCGGGATGAACCATGGTGGCCGCCCCACCGAAACCCACCACCCGCTGCCGTCGATCCGGCAGGGGCAGGTTCATGGGAAACAGGCACCGTTCCACCTCCTGCACCTGTTCCACCACACAGCCCTGCCGCTTCAAACGCTTCTCCAGACGGTGTTGCAATACGGAGAAGGGGAGAGGCGGGCACGCCGCCAGAGACGTTTCCTCCACGAAATAGATGCCGTTGCCCCGATCCATGGCATAGAGGAAGGTGGGCGGTTCCCGCTGCTCCTCCGGGTCGAGGTGGCTGTTGCGGTAGTCCATCAGCACAGAGGAGCCGGGCCGGATGGGGGGGGGTGAAAAGCGCCCCACCACCCCGTAGGCCGCCTGCTGGGCCACAGTGGTGCAGCGGGGACGCTGCACGAACACCGGCTGATGCCCCGTGGCGTCCACCACCAGCCGTGAACGATAGCGCTGCCCCGATGCCGCCTGCACCTCCGAGTGGTCATGGTGGTGCCGGATAGCCACGGCAGCGTCCTGCCGAACACGGACACCGTGCTGGCTGCACAGTTGGCGCCAGTACCCTTGAAGACCGTCCTTATCCACCAGACCGTAGTCCAGGCCGTGGTTCAACTCCTCCCCCAGGACAACACTGGAGCAGTGCCGCCAACGGTGGGCCAGTAAAAACCCCAGACCCGACTCATCCAGTTCATGAGCCCAGATGCCGTAGGTGTTGGGCCATGGTTGCCATGGATCCCGGGCGGCAAGGAGCGTCACCTCCAGTTGGTGACGGGCCAGCGCCGTGGCCATGCAGAGAGCTGCCGGACCTGCTCCCACCACCGTCACGTCGCAGAGCACAGCCTTGGAAGGGGGGGATGCAATCATGGGTTTGGCAGTTGCCGAAGCTGGTCGTCGGAACTGGACAGACTACTTCAGAAAGCGTTGAGATTGACGCCCATCTGCCGGGCATAGGCGTCAAGACCCTTCTTCAGGATGGTGCGCAACGCCTTGGTGGAGATCCTCATGCGCACGTAGCGCCGTCCCTCCGGCCACCAGAGGCGCCGTTGCTGCAGGTTCACGTGTTGCAGCTTTTTGGTGCGGATGTGAGAGTGGCTGACGGCCATGGCATTGTTGGCACGCTTACCACTGAGCTGGCAGACCCGGGACATGGAATAAGCACTGAGACCCGTAGCATAGCCCGGATGGCGCCCGTTCGGACAACCCTCTCAGACGGCGAAGGAGCTACCGCAGCCGCAGGTCTGGGTGGCGTTGGGATTGGTGAAGTTGAAGCCGCCGCCGATAAGGGCAGTGCTGAAATCCAACTGGAGACCATAGATGTAAAGAAGGCTCTTGGGATCGGACACCACCTGAAATCCTGCACCGTCCGCCAGGGTGTAGGCATACGCCTTGTCGTCCTCCCGTACGTCCTGGGGCTGGATGAAGTCCATGGTGTAGCTCATGCCGCTGCACCCCCCCGAGCGGACTCCCACCCGCAGGATGAAGTCGGTCCCTTGCTGCTGACGCAAAAAACCCAGTTGTTTCAAGGCGGCTGCCGTGATGAGAATCCCACGGCCGTCACCATCCGCCCGGGGGAGCGGGGTAGACGAGGCGGCAGGGCTGGATGTGGGGGTGGGTGACACGGCCATGGTGGTGGGCTGGATTTTGGTGCAGCTTAGGAAGCTCCGGGCAGGAGAGCTTCAAGCCGTTTGCAAAGTCGCCGCTTGCAGTGTTGATGGACGGTAGGGAACAAAGTTGGCCTTGCGGGCGCCGCAGATGGGGCATTCCCAATCCTCGGGGATGTCTTCAAAGGCGGTGCCGATGGCAATGCCGGAGTCGGGATCTCCCTTGGCAGGGTCGTAGATCATGGAGCAAACGCGGCAGATCCAAAGCCCGGGGACGGGATGGGCTGCCTCGCCGGCATCACCTTTGCCCGCCAACGCCGCCAGGGCCACTCCATAGCGCTCAGCGTGATGGTGTTCGATGGAGGTGAGAAAGCCGAAGTTGCTGGCTGCCTTCCGGAACGTGCCGGCGTGTTCACGGGATTCGGCAATCTGCTCGTCGAATTCTGCGGCGGCGGCGGTGTCACGGTCGGAGCGGGCCGCTGCGGCAAAGTCCGGGTACATGGTGGTGTACTCGTAGGTTTCCCCTTCAATGGCCAGTTCCAGACAGCGGCCGAGAAGCGCCTGCCGTCGCTCGGGGGACAAGGCCTGGGGATCCTCGACCACCAGCTCCGGATGGAGGAGGCGGAAGTGGGCAAAGGCGTGCTCGGTTTCCTGGGCGGCAGTGTCCCGGAAGAGCCTGGCCAGTTCCTTGTGGCCCAGGGATTTGGCCACCTCGGCAAAGAAAAGGTACTTGCGGTTGGCCATGCTTTCCCCGCCAAAGGCCGCTTCAAGGTTGGCGTGGGTGCGGGGTTTGGAAAGGTCCATGGGGAATGACGATGCGTCCATGACACGGTTATAATCCATACTCATAACGGATTCGAGTTAGAACATAGACAGTTTGCCGTCCGGCCACTAGTTCAAGTCGGCCCTGCCCCCCGGGTCAGCAGGGGATAACCCAGAGCCTCTCGTTCCCCTTGCCAGGCCTGGGCCACCGCTGCCGCCAGCTTGCGAATGCGCAGGATGCTGCGCTGCCGCTCCGTGACGGAAATCACACCCCGGGCATCCAGCAGGTTGAAGCAATGGCTGCACTTGAGCACCCAATCCAGGGCCGGGACAGCCAAACCTTGCTCAGCCAATTGGCTGGCCTCCGCTTCATAGAGGTGGAAGAGCTTCAGAAGGCGCTGGGGATCACTGGCCACAAAGTTGTAGCGGCACTGTTGCCGCTCCTGCTCCAGCCAGATCTGGCCGTAGCGCAGGTGGTGATTCCAGCGCAAATCCCAGAGGTTGTCCACCTCCTGCAGATACATGGCCAACCGCTCCAGCCCATAGGTGATTTCCACGGAAACGGGACAGCAGTCCAACCCACCACACTGCTGGAAATAGGTGAACTGGGTGATCTCCATGCCATCCAGCCACACCTCCCAACCCACACCCCAGGCCCCGAGAGTCGGTGATTCCCAGTTGTCTTCCACAAAGCGAATATCGTGGCGCTCGGACGCAATACCCAAGGTCTCCAGGGAGCGAAGATAGGTTTCCTGAATGCCGGCGGGAGAGGGTTTGATCAGCACCTGGTATTGAAAATAGTGCTGGGCCCGATTGGGATTATCCCCGTAACGCCCGTCTCCGGGTCGTCGACAGGGCTCCGGATAGGCCACGGCCCAGGGCTCTGGACCAAGGGCCCGCAAAAAGGTGTGGGGGCTCATGGTGCCGGCCCCTTTCTCCGTGTCGTAGGGCTGGAGCAGGACGCAGCCCTGTTCTGCCCAGAAGCCGTTGAGGGTGGTAAGGATCTGCTCGAAGGTTTGGAGGCTGGACATGGAACAAAGGGTCGCCAAGGGGACAACTTGAATGGATGTAATCGCCATTGTCTCAAGTTGCCGGAAAGGCCTGTAAACTCATGACAACCCTTGCAAGCATCGAGCATGATCGGCCTGAGTCCGTTAATGATGAATAGCGGAGCCCTTGCTCTCGGAGATCCGTCGGCGCCATCCCAACCGCGGGATAACCAACTGAAGAGCGGTCTGGTCACAACCATGGCCTGGACCCTGGCGCTGTTGGAGCTGGTTGTGGCCGTCACGCTGGCCCTGGGTCAGGCTCTGCTGATTGTCATGATCCTCGTTGCGCCCCTTGACTCTCCTCCCCAGCAAAAAGACCAGCCCGGAATCTAGGACGCTCCAGTGCTGGGGCAGTCCGGCTCGCCGCTGGTTAAGCTGGCAACGGAATCATCGTTTTTCGTGCGTCAGGCTTTCATTGCAGGGAACTGGAAAATGCACATGACATGTGCAGCCGCCCTGCGTTTTCTTGAAGATTTCCTCCCCCAGGTAACGGAAACCACGGACCGGACCGTTATTCTGGTTCCACCCTTTACGGCCCTCTCCAGCCTCAGCAGCGCCATGCATGGAGGTCGGATTCGGCTGGGCGCCCAGAACGTGCATTGGGATGGGGATGGGGCCTACACGGGCGAGATCTCTGCCCCCATGTTGACGGAGCATGGGGTGCGCTACGTGATTGTGGGCCATAGCGAGCCGCGCAAGTATTGGTGTGAAACCGACGAGGCGGTCAACCGTCGGGCCCATGCAGCGCAAAAGGAAGGGCTGACACCCATTCTCTGCATTGGGGAAAGCCTGGAGCAACGCCAGGCCGGTGAAACGGATGCGGTGATTCACCGCCAGGTGGAAGCCGGGCTGGACGGTCTGGAACTGGATTCCCTGGTGGTGGCCTATGAACCCCTCTGGGCCATCGGGACAGGAAAGACCTGTGGTGCGCCAGAGGCCAACCGCATCTGCGGGCTGATCCGTCAATGGTCAGGCAATCCGGATCTGCCCATCCAATACGGCGGTTCCGTAAAACCCGGGACCATTGACGAACTGATGCATCAGTCCCACATTGACGGGGTGCTTGTGGGTGGCGCCTCCCTCGACCCCGACGCCTTTGCCCGGATCGTCAACTATCAAGCGTTCACGGAAGACTAGGTCGCCCGCCATGGAGAACCGGATCCCGGGTCTGGTGCCGGGTCGTACCGCAGTGATGGCGGTGGTGAACGTCACGCCCGACAGCTTCAGTGACGGGGGACGCATCACCAGCGTGGCCCAGGCTGTTGACGCCTGTAGAGCGTCTCTCGAGGCGGGCGCCCACATCCTGGATATTGGCGGCCAGAGTACCCGTCCTGGTGCTGTGGAGGTGGGGCCTGCTGTGGAGATGGAGCGGGTGTTGCCCGTGATTCGGGCCCTCCGCCAGCAGTTGGGATCCGAACCCGTGCTCTCCATCGACACCTTTTGGGCCGAGGTGGCGGAGGCGGCCCTGAGGGAAGGAGTGAACTGGATAAACGACGTGAGCGGTGGCAACCATGATCCAGCCATGTTGTCTCTGGTAGCGCGCTGGCGTTGTCCCTATGTGCTCATGCATCGCCGGGGAAACAGCCGCACCATGGACAACATGGCCCACTACAAAGGCGTGGTGGGGGAGGTGGAGGCTGCTCTGCTGCACCAGACGACCACTGCGCAAGCAGGTGGTGTTCAGCCCTGGCAGATCCTCTGGGATCCTGGCCTGGGATTTGCCAAGACCACCCACCACAACCTGACCCTCCTGCACCACCTGTCCCGCCTGGCCAGCCACGGTTATCCCCTGCTGGTGGGGCCTTCCCGCAAACGGTTCATCGGTGAGGTCCTTGTCCGGCCCGACCCCTGTCAGCGCATCTGGGGAACGGCCGCAACGGTCTGCAAGGCCGTTGCTGGTGGTGCTGCCGTGGTGCGCATCCACGACGTGGAGGCCATGGCGCAGGTGGTGACCATGGCCGATGCCCTCTGGCCTTCGCCCCAGACCCGGACTTGCTCGCCACTGGATGCATCTCAGCCCCGGTGGTCCACCAGTTGACGCCGACACAGGTTCACCAGTAGATCCCGGCGCAGATAAGGATAGCGGCCAACCCACAGATTCTGTTGTGGCAGCCAGGCATCACTGAACGCCACGATGGGGGAGAAATCCCGGCGGTTGGCCAGGGCCAGACAGCAAACGGTGTCGCCGCGACGAATGCCCTGATGCTTCTGCTCCAGGGGAAATGCCAGGGTGCCAAGGAAGCCGTCCTCATCGCCAAGCTCCAGATTGAGCCAGCGCCGCTGGCTCTCCACCAGCTCCAGTCGTCCTTTGGCATTGACGTCCTCGCGGCGCGCCGCAACCCGCTCTTCCGCGAACAAATCCCCCACTTGGCCGATCACAAGCGCGGCGTGGGGGAAACGGCGCAGACGACCGTTGCGCTGGGCAGCCACAGCCACAGGCGCCCACAACCAGGTGAGGCCGAAAACAATGCCGGTGACCAGCCAAAAGGATCCCCAGGGGCCGGAAAACCCGAAGGCTTGGCCGAGCAACAAGCTGACCACACCCCCAACCACTGAAATCATCACCCGCTGGAGTAACACCTGAGGGCCGCCCCAGCAAGCACTGAACTGGGGGCCGGTGGCCACCCTGGGAAGCAACTGGTCGCGCTCCGCTCCACTCAGGGGAATCAGCATGGCGCCATGGTCTCGGTGGCTGCTAGTTGCAGGAAGGCCCGGAACTCCGAACGTCCGGATTAAAGTAGGTGTTCCAGCCCATAGACCAGCCCCTCCAAGGCGCCTACCTGGCGAATGGTTTTCAGCACGCCAGGCATGTAGGCGCTGCGGTCCATGGTGTCGTGACGCAGGGTGTAGGTCTCGCCGGGGCCGCCGAAGATCACCTCCTGATGAGCCACCAGCCCGGGGAGTCGCAGGGCATGGAGCCGTAGGCCGCTGGGGCGTTGTCCACCACGGCTGCCCGCAAGGCTTTCCTTCTCCTCTACAACGGTCGGATTGTAGATCTTGCCAACGGCTTCCAACAACTCTGCCGTTTTGATGCAGGTGCCGCTGGGGGCATCCGCCTTGCCGTTGTGGTGCAACTCGACGAGCTCGGCATGGTCGTAGAAGCGGGCCGCTGCTACAGCAGCCTGCTGCAGCAACACCATGCCCACGGAAAAGTTGGGAATCACCGCAGCGCCAACAGAAGCCTTACGGCTGAAATCCGCCAGATCGTCCAGTTGTTCGGGAGAGAGCCCCGTTGTGCCAATAACCGGATGAACACCGTAGGCAATGGCCGCTCGGGTGTGGTCGTACACCACGGCGGGATGAGTGAAATCCACCATCACGGCGCCACGATGCTGCTGGCTCACCAGGCAGAGGTGCCCCTCCAGATCCTGGCTGACCGCCACGTCCAGAGCGCCCAGACCCAGCAGGGATCCGATGTCCTGCCCTTGCGCCTCCGCCGCTGTATCAACGGCGGCTACCAGATCAAGATCCGCCGCCGCCGCCACTGCCCGCACCACATGGGCGCCCATGCGCCCAAGCGCTCCAACAACAAGCACGGGAATTGTCGAGGCTGTGGAGGAGGAACCTTGATCGGTAAGGGGCATGGAGGAAGCAGGCATACGGTCTCCGCTCACCCAAACCATAGCTGCGGGCCCGCCGAGATCAATGATGGCTGCAAGGGGCCAGAGAACGGGTTCCTGTTCCAGGAGACGGCTCAGGCCGGCGCGGGAGACTGGAGAATCCGGGCGGCCTGTTGGACGATCGGCAGAGCCTGATGCGGGAACCACGACCCTGGTATCAGCGGTATCTACCGTCCCGGCTTCCCCGTGTCCGGACGGGTAGCTCTTGCCAAAGGGTCTCCCCACCATGGACTATTGCTGCCGTTTGTGGGAATTGTCCATGGCTTGCGAGCGCACGTTTATTGCCATCAAGCCCGATGGAGTGCAACGGGGATTGGTGGCGAACATCCTGGGCCGTTTCGAGCGCAAGGGCTTCACCCTGGTGGGCCTCAAACTGCTGACCCCCAGCCGGGCGCTGGCTGAGCAGCACTACGGGGTTCACCGGGAGCGTCCCTTCTTCGGGGGACTGGTTGAGTTCATCACCTCCGGCCCTGTGGTGGCCATGGTGTGGGAAGGGGAAGGGGTCATTGCCAGTGCCCGCCTCCTCATTGGCGCCACCAAGCCCCTGGATGCGGCACCCGGCACCATCCGTGGTGACCTGGCAGTGGACATTGGCCGCAACGTGGTCCACGGTTCCGACGGCCCGGACACCGCCCGATTTGAAATTGGTCTCTGGTTCCAACCGGAAGAGCTCGGCAGTTGGAAGCCGGCAGATCAATCCTGGCGCACCGAGTCTTGAGCAGAGGCTGGAGAAAAGCGGTTCCAGCGGAAGGCATGGAGGAAGGGGGTGGCCCAGGGGATGTTGGGTAAGCCTGCTGCACCAGAGTCCAGCACCGCTCGTGTGAGTTCTGCGGTAACGGCAGCCAGCAGGACCCCGTTGCGGTGGTGGCCCGTGGCCATCACCAGTCCCGCCAACGGACCTGGCCCCAGCACGGGCTGTTGATCCCTCGTGCAGGGCCGAAACCCGTACCAACGCTCCATGGGCGGCCATCGGGTCGCTGCAGGCAACAACTCCCGCAGACTCCGTTCCAACCGGGTCTGCCCCATGGGGGTGAGGCCCGGGGTAAATCCCACCTGCTCACTTGTGGCGCCCACCACCACCAGGCCATCCTGTCGTGGCACCAGGTAGGCTCCGGGACCAAAGAGCACCCGCCGCAAGGCCTGGCGCGGCGCCTGCACAGAGAACATCTGCCCCTTGATGGGGGCCACCGGCACCTGGGGGATCAACTTGTGGCTCCAGGCGCCGCAACACAGCACCGCCTGCCCACAGGATAACCACTGTCTCTCCCCATCACTGGTGCGCCGGGTAATGCCCACCAGGTGCTTACGGCCGCTGCCATCCTCTTCCCAGCACAACCGTTCCACGGTGACCTCTTCCTCGAAGAGCACGCCACGACGGCGGCACGCCTGCTCCAGGGCCGCCATCAACTGGCGACGACTATCCAACTGACCATCCTGAGGAAACAACAGCCCGCAGGTAAAGGCAGGGCTGATACCCGGCACCTCGGCCTCCAGGTCGGCACGCTCCAGAGGACGACCAGCGGCTGCCGTGGGGAAAGCCTGGCGTTGCGCTTCACTGGTGAAGGGCACCACCGTGCCACAAGGTAGCCAGCCGCAGGGGAGGCCACTATCTTCCTCAATGGCGCCCACCCATGCGGGAATCATCCGGAGACTGCGCTGGGCCAACGCCAATAAGGATCCGCCGAGGCTCTCGGCGTGGGGAGCCGCCATTCCGGCAGCGGCAAAGCCTGCAGCGTCCCGCCGTGCACGACGCAGGAGACGCACGGACCAACCATGGCGGGCCAGGCCGTGGGCTACCGCCAATCCCATCAGACCACCTCCCAAAACCAGCACCTGCTGTTGCTGGCTCCGGTGCAGTGCGGTCATGGCAGGGTGCGTGAGAAACCTCTGGGGCAACCCTTGTTCAAGACGGTCTGATCCGGGACGCGACCCCCATGCTACGCCCTCTGGCCACCCGCATGGGCAGGACAACAAACCGTGAGCCGGGGCGATGAGACGGTTAGAATCCTGAAGCGTCTTGGAACGGTTGGCCATGGCCGCTGCTGATGGGCACAGACACCACAACTGGGTCGCCGTCATTGGCCTGGAAACCCATGTGCAACTGGCCACCCGGAGCAAAATTTTCTCCTCCAGCTCCACCGCCTTTGGCGATGCCCCCAACACCCATGTGGACCCGGTGGTCTTCGGGCTGCCGGGCAGCTTGCCGGTGCTCAATGCCCTGGTGCTGGAATTTGCCGTCAAGGCAGGCCTGGCCATCAACTGCCGTATTGCCGAGCACAGTAAATTCGACCGCAAACAATACTTCTATCCCGACCTTCCAAAAAACTACCAAATCTCCCAATACGACCAACCCATCGCTACGGAAGGCTGGATCGAGATCGAGGTGGCCGAGAAGGGGCAACCCACCATCAAAAAACGCATCGGCATTGAACGCCTTCACATGGAGGAAGACGCGGGCAAACTCCTCCATGTCGGTGCGGATCAACTCTCGGGCAGCACCCATTCTCTCGTGGATTACAACCGTGCGGGTGTTCCTCTGGTGGAGATTGTCTCCAAACCGGATTTGCGCAGTGGCCGGGAGGCAGCAGCCTATGCTGCGGAGTTGCGCCGTATTGTGCGCTATCTGGGGGTGAGTGACGGCAACATGCAGGAGGGATCCCTGCGTTGTGATGTGAACATCTCGGTGCGTCCGGGTGAAGACGCTCCTTTTGGCACCAAAGTGGAAATCAAGAATATGAATTCCTTCTCCGCGATTCAAAAAGCTTGTGACTACGAATTCAAGCGCCAAGTGCAAGCTGTTGTGACAGGAAACGCCGTTGTGCAGGAAACCCGGCTCTGGGATGAAGGGCAACAATGCACAAAAGCCATGCGCAAGAAAGAGGGCAGTAGCGACTACCGTTACTTCCCCGAACCCGACCTGGGACCCATTCACGTCAGTGTGTCTCAACGCCAGGCCTGGCAAGCCGAGTTACCGGAATTGCCCGCCGCTCGTCGCCACTGCTACGGCCAACAACTGGGGCTCTCGGAGTACGACGCTCGGGTACTCACCGATGAGCGACCTATGGCCGACTACTTCGAGGCCGCCGTGGCCGCAGGTGGGAACCCCAAAACTATCGCCAATTGGCTGATGGGTGATCTTTCCGCCTATCTCAATTCCCAAAAGCTCAGCGCAGACAAGCTTCCCTTCACGCCAGCCCGGTTGGTGGAGTTGGTGGGGCTCATCGAGAGCAACACCATCAGCGGTAAAACCGCCAAGGAACTCTTGCCCGAGCTGCTGGCCAACGGTGGTTCACCGGTGGCCCTGGTGCAGCAGCGGGGCCTCACCATGGTGAGTGACCCCGTCCAGCTCACCGCCTTGGTGGAGGAGTTACTGGCGGCCCATCCCAAGGAGGTGGAACAATTCCGCAAGGGAAAGACCAGAATCAAGGGCTTCTTTGTGGGTCAACTGATGAAGAAAACCAGGGGCAAAGCGGATCCCAAGCTGGCCAACCGAATCCTGGCCAACGCCCTGAAGGGTTGATCAAGCTTCCCTTGCCTGTCCGGCAAGGGCCATGCCTACCTGCTGGGCCAACTCCACAAGGTCGCCGTGATTCTTGAGGATCACGTCGGCCAACCTTCGCTTGCGCTCCAGTGGCCACTGGGCCTGGATCCGCTGCCGGGCCTCATGGGAGCTGAGTCGGTCCCTTGCCAGGAGCCGCTCCAGTTGGCTGGCCTCATCCAGATCCACCAGCCACACCTCACTACACAATGCCTCCAGCCCTACCTCAAACAGGAGGGGCGCCACCAGCACCACGGTTGCCGCCTGGCGATGCCGCACCAGATCCCTTGTGAAAGCTTCTTTTACCAGGGGATGGGTCAATGCTTCCAGCCAGCGCCGTTCCGTGGGATGGGCAAAAATTATGCGCCCCAGAGCGCGGCGATCCAGCGCATCACCAGGAGTTTGCACCTGCTGCCCATAGCGATCCAACACAGCTTGGCTAGCCGCTGTGCCGGGCGCCAGCAATTGCCGTGCATAGACATCCGCATCCAGCACCGGTAGACCATGGCTACCCGACAAGATGGCGGCCACGGTGCTCTTGCCCGTGGCAATGCCGCCGGTGAGCCCAATGCGACGTTGTGCGCACCAGTGGCGGCGCGGGTGACCGGGATCTAGCGCCATGGAACATGCACTCCCCTGGATCCAGGCAACACTTCCCTGCCGATGTGCCTGCTGGTCTTGAAGCTTACAGTCAGGACCCGTAATCCGAGGGTGTGATCTCTCCATCTCCGGATTCTCAAGACGAGCGCACCGATATGGCGATACTGTCTATCTTCGTACTGCCGGTTTTGCCCGCTTCAGCCACCAGCGCAGCGACTTCGGTAAGGGAAAGGCAACTCCTACCCCCGGCAGGTGGAGGCCAGGAGTTGCCCTTGCTGTGAACAGACTTCAGAACACAGAGATGAAGCGCAGCTCAAGGGAGTGAT
>Ga0209021_1003724_pt1 | contig 11913 bp, 9 predicted proteins | sample PinacodermFT_FD_187299 | JGI IMG/M metagenome (GOLD analysis project Ga0209021, IMG submission 187299) | Host-associated microbial community of the marine sponge Aplysina aerophoba from Gulf of Piran - sponge pinacoderm, lysed by freeze-thaw... | ecosystem: Host-associated > Porifera > Sponge >... | reverse complement strand
GCGGCCTTCGTAGCCGAGCCGCGCCGCAACCCCGTCCAGCGCATCGACCGCCGCGTCCCGGTCCAGGCGCATGCGCCCGCCGAGAAAGTGCCCGGGGTGGATGAACCCGACGAGGAGGTAGCAGTCCGTCACCGTGGGCCGGGTGCCGCCGCGGCCGTAGCAGGCCGGACCCGGGTCGGCGCCCGCGCTCTCAGGACCGACCTTGAGCACGCCCTGCGGGTCCACCCAGACCACCGAGCCCCCCCCGGCCCCGATCGCGCGCACGTTCACCACCGGCACGACGAGGGGATAGTCGCCCACCCGGGTCGAGGTGGCGTACTCCGGCTCCTCCCCCTGGTTGAGGGCGAGGTCGCAGCTCGTTCCTCCGAGGTCGACGGTGATGATGCCGGCCCTCCCCCCCGCACGGGCGACCCGAATCGCCGCGACGAGCCCGGAAGCGGGGCCGGACAGGACCGTGTCAATCGGACGCTCCCGCGCCGTGTCGATGCTGAGGGTCCCGCCGTTCGAAGCGGTGATGTAGATCGGGGCGGTCACCCCGGACCCGGCCACCCGATCGACGAGGCGCCGGAGATAGTCGGTCATGATCGGCTGGACGTACGCGTTCATGATCGCGACGAGCCCGCGCTCGAACTCGCGCTGCTCCGGCCAGATCCCGGCCGATTCGGTGACCGGGACGCCGGGGAGGCGGCGGCGAAGCGCCTGCGCGACCTCGCGCTCCGGACCCGGATGGGCATAGGAGTTGAGCAGGAGCACGGTCACCGCATCGACGCCGGCCCCGGCAAGGTCCGCGGCGAGCCGGTCGAGCTCCGCCGCGCTCGGGGTCCGCGTCACCGTGCCGTCCGCACGAACCCGCGCGCCCACCTCGAACACGCGGTTGCGGGGCACGAGGGGCTCCTCCTTGCGAAGCGTGAAGTCGAAGGAGTTGTCGAGGCTCATGCGCCCGATCTCGAGGACCCCTCGATGACCGGGGGACACGACGAGACCGACCCTTGCTCCGCGCCGCTGGATGATCGCGTTGACGAGAAGCGTCGTCCCGTGCACGAGGAGCTCCACGTCCTCAGGCCGCACGCCGGCGCGCTCGATGAGGACCGGAAGCCCGCGGCCCACCGAGAGCGACGGATCGTCGGGCACGCTCGGCACCTTGTAGCGCACCAGCTCCCCGGTGGACGGATTGGCGAGCACGAAGTCGGTAAACGTGCCGCCCACGTCCACCCCAATGCGAATTCGAGCTCGCAGTTCTCTCTGTTGATTCATACTGTTCAGCAGGTTATGAATTTCTTACAAAACCGGTATTCCCGCATCCAGGCCCGCTACCGTAAGGATTCCACAAGCACCAGGGTTGTAAATCCTGGCGTGGCAGCCGCCCCCTGTCGCGCGCCGCGCCACCCGATTTCGACAATCGTCGCCCTGCCCGAGATGCGCTTCTCGACACCCGTGCGACATTCCCACGGCATCCCCGTGCGCCCGCCGGCAACCCTCGGCTAGGCGGTCAATGTAGCAACTTCACGCGTCGGACGGCGCGGTGGAGCGGACGAACACGACCTGCCGGGGCGACACCAGCGCGACCGGACCAATACCCTTGCCGGGCGACCAGCCTCGGCGTCGAGGCCGCCGCCCGGCTCTTCGACGATGACGCGGCAATGCGACAAGTCGAGCCTCGACCGATCAGGAACAAACTGAAGAATCCGCTACGACACCATGTGCAGCGCAACAGCGAGGTCGATGGCCCCCTCGGCCGACGCGGTCTCGACGAGCCAGCCGCGGTCTTCCCCGCCGACCAGGGCGACCGCGAACGTCTCCACTACGCCCAATGGTCCCCAAGGCTGAACGTGATCGCGTCGAAGGGGCGAATGCTCACCGCCTCGTCGCCCTTCGCGCATCCGATGAGCACCCACTCCCCGTCCCGGAGCTCGAATGCCTCCAACGTCCGGTCCGCCGGGTCGATGAGCCACAGATACGCGACGCCCTCGCGTGCGTGGACCGGTCGCTTTTCCTGACGGTCGAGTCGGCGCGTCGACGGCGACAGCACCTCGCACGCCCAGTCCGGCGCGAGCGTTCGGGCAACGGTCTGGACGGCGGGCTTCGGATGCGTGCGGGCCGCGGCGAGGAAGCGCTCGCGCTCTTCCCGGGTGAGGTGCTTCCGCCCACGCGCGTCGACGAGGGTGAACGTGCCGTCGGTCATGGACCGGAAAAGCTACCCTACTCCACGAGTACTGACCAGCGCCGCGCGCGCCCTCCCCTTCCGAGGCCCTTGCGCGGCCGGTCCCGGCGAGGCCTTGACCCCGGGATGTCCCGAAACGCGACACCATGTCCATTCGGGAACATCCCATAGTTGCCGGTGCCTGGCCGGGCGGCCATCGAATCGAGCACGACCGTGATCAAGACGGCGAACGGCTGGGACTAACCGTGGCCCGACCTCGCCGGATGGACCCGAGCATGTGTTACCTTGCGGCCGAACTCGCAGGCGCGCTTCGTGACGGATTTCGCGATCTCGGCGACCCACCGCAGCACGTGAGTGGATACCGAGCGCTGCCCGTACCCCACATCTGCTCGCTGAACTTCATCCGCCGCGCTACCCCGTGCGGTTCACGTTCGTTGCGGTCGGGAAGCGGGTTTCGATCATTCGGAGTCCGTTCCTTCCATAGCTGAGAGAAGTCTGCCCCTGGAACCGAGGAGGAGAAGGGCGTCGTGGTGGAGACGAGCCGTGCATTTGTTCTGAACCTCTTCCTCACTGCCTTGGCGGCGGCAACCGTGCTCGTTTCTGTCGTGCAACCGGCTTGGGCGGCGGGTGACAATCCGCACGGGGTGGCGGTCATCATTGGTAACCGGGACTACCAGAACAAACGGGTGCCGGCGGTCGCCTACGCGCACCGGGACGCGGAGGCGTTCCGGCGCTATGTGCTCGACGTGCTGGGGTTCGACCCGAACCGGGTGTTCGACGTTCGCGACGCGACCCAGGCGCAGCTCTTCACTTGGTTTGGTAATCGCGACAGCCACGAGGGCCGGCTTTGGCGGTACCTGCATCCGCGCTACGGCTCGGACGTCGTGGTGTTCTACTCCGGGCACGGAGTGCCGGGACTCAAGGACCGGCGCGGATACCTGCTTCCCGCCGACGCGGAGCCAGACACGCCCGAGATCAACGGCTATCCCATCGACCTCCTGTACGCCAACCTCGGGAAACTGCGGGAGGCGAAGACGGTGCGGGTGTTTCTGGACGCGTGCTTCTCGGGCGACAGCGACCGGGGAATGTTGGTGCGCTCTGCCTCGCCCGTTTTCGTCCAGGCGTCGCTACCGGAGGCGACGGACGGGAAGCTGACCGTGCTGTCGGCGGCGTCGGGGTCAGAGGTCGCCTCGTGGGACGAGAGGGCCCGACACGGCATATTCACCCACCACCTGCTGGACGCGCTCTATGGCGAGGGGGACCTCGACGGTGACGGTCAGGTAACGGCAAGGGAGGCGAAGGCGTACCTCGACGACACGATGACCATCGCAGCGCGGGTTGAGTTCGGACGCTACCAGAACGCAAGCCTGAATGGGCGGTCCGGTGCAGTGCTGGCGAGGGCGGGCAGCGGCGGCGAGTTCCCGCCACGCCCCACACTAGGCAAGGACGAGGCAGGAACGGTCGGGGGCGCGAAGACGGAAGCGCTGACATCCGTCCTCGTCGAGACGGCGGAATCAGTGGAGGCGGCCCTCGACCTCACGTTCGAGCAGCGGTTGCTGGTCCAGCTTGGACTTTCGTCACTTGGGCCGGACGTTGGCCGGGTGGACGGGATCTTCGGTACCCGAACCCGTTCCGCAATATCAGCGATTCAGCGGGAGAAGGGATTTACGGAAACCGGACACTTGACGGCGGAACTGGCCGAAGCGCTGGTCGCGCTGGGCAAGGCGGCGCGGGCAGAGAGGCGACGTGCGGCAGAGGTCCGCCCAACGGCAAAGCCAACGCGGAAGGTGGGGGAGAAGTTTCAGGATTGCGCGGAGTGCCCCGAGATGGTGGTGGTACCGTCGGGGAGCTACGAGATGGGGTCCCCGTCGCGGGAGAAGGGTCGCGACGCCGATGAGGGTCCGGTTCATCGCGTGACAATCGAACGGCCGTTCGGGGTGGGTGTATACGAAGTGACTTTCTCCGATTGGGCCGCGTGTCGCCGGGATGGCGGATGCTCGCGCAATTTCGGCGACAGGGGCTGGGGTCGGGGGGACCGCCCGGTCATTGATGTGAGGTGGGCGGATGCACAGGAATACGTGCGTTGGCTTTCGCGGAAGTCGGGCAAACGGTATCGGTTGCTGAGCGAATCGGAATGGGAGTACGCGGCGCGGGCGGGAACGGGAACGCGGTATAGCTGGGGTCAAGATATCGGCGTGAATCGGGCGAATTGCAGGAACGAGGAATGCGGTGACGGTTTTCGACACACAGCGCCCGTGGGGTCCTTCCGAGCGAACCAGTGGGGTGTGCATGACATGCTGGGCAATGTGTACGAGTGGACGGAGGACTGCTGGAACGCGAACTACTTTGGAGCGCCCGGCGACGGGAGCGCCTGGCTGTCGGGAAACTGTGATGGCCTGCGAGTGATACGTGGCGGCGCCTGGTTCAGCCACGGGCCGGCGCTTCGGGTGACGAACCGTAGCAAGTGCGGTCGCGACGCGCCGCGCTGTGACTACAGCGCCATCGGCTTCCGAGTGGCGAAGACCCTGGATTGAATCTCGAGAGCTTGTCCGGCAACGGTGGAGAGAAACCGGCCCTCGCGCGACTCGACGAACCCTGGGTGCAAGATCTTGGACTTGATCCGACAGTGACCGTGTCTTGGACCCGGATGTCGGCAGGGTCTGAAGTGTCCGATGTGGACTACGCGGCCATTCGTTTCTCCCTTGCCAATACGATGGTATCGAGGAAGGTCTGCATCGGGGTCTTGCCGTTGCACCACCGTCCCTGGTGAGTTCTCGCCTTCGCGCCATCCGCCCTACATCGAGGATGTGACCTTCCACGTCGATCCGGAGGACGACGAGGAGGTCGCGAAGGGTCGCCATCCTGGACTTCACGGGAAGCTCGGGGCCAGGCTTCGGGCGGCCTGGAGCGATGTGCCGGAGGCAAAGGCAAGCCCCAGGTTCACACTGCACTATCTCGATGGCGCTCCGGGTCGAGATGGGGTTACCCCTCGAGGTTGATCTTGACGATGAATACGCGATGCTGGTTCAGGGTCGCATCGAGCGCGCCGTGCAGGTCGCTCCGGACGTGAGCGAGGTGCGCGTTTTCTTCGCCTGATCGTGACTCGGATCAACGGCGGGTTCTCCTGGCGCCGTCCCTTCGGCGGCCGGGACGCCGATTTCGCGTATAGCACTTGTCTAATACCGCGGCTCATACCGCAAACCGATATAGACGCCGCTCCGATTGTCGTCTTTCCTCGCATGCAAATGAATCCGTTGCGGAGACCGATGCCATGGCCAAGGACTCTCTCAATGCTGGACGAACCCTTTTGCGCCGGCTCGCGTTCGTACTGAGTGGCTCCCTGATGACCCTGTTCCTCTTCATGGCTACCGGAATCCAGCAACTGGGCGGGAAGCTTCCGTTTCAGTTCGTGCAGGAGGCCCACGGCGACGGCGATGGGGACGGAGACGGAGACGGGGACGGCGACGGAGACGGGGACGGCGATGGCGACGGAGACGGCGATGGCGACGGAGACGGGGACGGCGACGGAGACGGCGACGGGGACGGCGACGGCGACGGAGACGGAGACGGCGATGGCGACGGCGACGGAGACGGAGACGGCGATGGCGACGGAGACGGAGACGGCGACGGCGACGGAGACGGAGACGGCGATGGCGACGGAGACGGAGACGGCGATGGCGACGGAGACGGAGACGGCGATGGGGACGGCGACGGAGACGGCGATGGGGACGGCGACGGAGACGGCGATGGGGACGGCGACGGAGACGGGGACGGCGACGGAGACGGCGATGGCGATGGCGACGGAGACGGCGATGGCGACGGCGACGGAGACGGGGACGGCGACGGCGATGGCGATATAGACCGGGATCCATACCGCGATGCCTATGGACACGGAGATGGCGATGGCGATGGCGACGGAGACGGAGATGGGGACGGCGATGGGGACGGAGATGGAGATGGCGACGGCGACGGCGACGGAGACGGAGATGGCGACGGCGACGGAGACGGAGATGGCGACGGCGACGGAGACGGAGATGGCGACGGAGACGGCGACACGGATGGAGATCGAAACAGTGACGGTGCCTGGTAGGTCCAGGTGCTGCCGAGCCACCGCCCTGGACTGCAGTACGTGGTTGCCGCCTCATCCGGGCAGAATCAGCGCTTTCCGTGAGTTTTTTCCGACAAATCATGATCGATAGATTCCAATTCCAATAAGGCCGGAGAAATGAACAACAACCTCAGTCGATACCTCTGCATTGCGATTCTCATTTCAGCGATACCAGCGGTGACAAGTTGCGGAGGCGGCACCAGCTCCCTTGTTCGGGAACCAGTGCCGGATCGCTCTTTGGAGCTTGTCCGGTCGCGGTTGACCACCTTGCAGTCCGCATTCGAGATACTCGAGATTGAAGAGACTACACCAGACGCCATATCCGAACTCAAAGATGCCTTGGTGGCGCTGAAGGCGAAGGTCGACTCCCTGCTGGCCCGTACGGACATTTCCCGCGAGGAGTTGGATGAACTTCGCGCTCCAATCGAGGAACTGGATAATTCCCTGTCGCGTGTGGTACTGCAAGTGCGTATTCCCCATGGGCTGCATCAAGGTTCGGAAACCACGACGTACGCGGGTCCGGAAGACGTACCGCTCCAGACCCTGCTGCAAGAACCGACGAACGAATTCGCACCGTTGTCCGCGACACTCGCCCGCAGGTTGAGTGATCCGAATAGCTCGGCGCATACCGGCGATTTTCGCGTAAAGTCGATCTCGAGCGATGGAGCCAATGGTTTTCGAGTGGTATACGAGGTGGACGATGTTGAAAGGACGGTGAGTTTCCTCGAGACCGATTTCGATACACCGGGATGCCGGAACTGCTACACGAAGGACGATGACGGTGTCGGTTATTGGCTGCTTGAGAACCGCGGCGGGACAATGGACTTCAGGTACATGTTTCCGGGGCGATTCTCGCTGATGCAGGACGACCTCAACCTGCGCGCCTACATGTCGTTCGGCTCTCGCACGAAAACGGTCGACTTGCCCACGGGAGAGGTGACCTATGTCGGGTACCTGGATTCGGACACGTACGCCACCGACGATCCCGGACAGCGTGAGCGCATTCGAGGCATTGTGAATCTGACGACGGACTTCGGGGCGGGAACGATGGAGGGACGGATTCGGCATCTCGAAAAGCGATCGAGTGGTGAGAACTCCTACCTGGAGCTGCCGGAAACGACTCATTTCGCGGCTCGAGATGCGACACTTGCAGATGGCCGGCTCCTGGGCGCTCTGGCGGGTGTGGACCTGGATGCGAATGCCCTCAGCTTGGAGTCGGTGCGGGGTTACCAAGGTGCCGTTCTCGGCGAGTTCTACGGTCCGAAAGGAGAAGAATTCGGAGGCGTGGTAAGTGCGACGAGCGAAGAACACAACCGCGTGCTCGGGGGTACCCTTCGCAGCAGACGGCTGAACCCGCGCGTACCGTCGGCTTCACCCACGGTGGTGTCGACCGCGATCGACCGGGACTATTCGGCGTCGACCACCACGCTTTCGGATTCTTCGCGAGTTGTATCGATACAGAACGACGGCGCGTCAGGACTCCATGTGACCTTTACGTTTGACGGCGGTTCGCATCGAATTCATTTCGAAGGGCGCGACTACGGTGCGAACTCCGGCTTTCCCACAATGTACTTCGAAAGTGATCGCAACCGCGAATTCTATCTCTGGGACTACACGGGCGGCGCATTCGTCGACTCCCCCGAGTTCGACTACCTCAATGTCAGCGGATGGACAGTTGCCGAGTTCGAGAGCGCCGGTGACGACACGCCAGGCTTCGTCGCGCGCGGACCCTCGGTATACGGAGTCGCAACCGATGCGCTCCCGGCCGGTACCGCTACGTACAACGGCCGGATTTACGCGTCGAGTGAACCCATGAATCATGCCAATCATGCCCTGAGGTCAACGATCCGGGGCAGCCTCTCTTTGACTGCGGACTTCGACGCCGGCACGGTTCGTGGCACCATCGACGAGATTGAGACCAGGGCTTCGGGTGGTTCCAGCTTCGAGGCAACCGACGGTCTGATCACGGTCGAGAGCGGAGCGATTGCCGGCAGCCAGCTCCAGGCCGACCTGACGGGCCAGCGCGGACAAGCCGGATTCGAAGGCGAGATGACGGGTGGGTTCTATGGACCGGACGCGATGGAAATCGGTGGGATTCTCAAGGGGACGAACACCTCGGACAGTTCGGTGGTATATGGCTGGTTCGGAGGAAAGAAGCCATAGCCCGAACCCATCCACGAGCGGCGACCGAGGCCTGCTCGGCGCCTTCGGAGCACATGACAGGCCGTAGATCGTGGAGTGTCATGCAGCTCACCATCACCACCGTTGGACATGCGGTCGCGAGGAGTCGATGGAAGGTCGACGACCGGTGCGTCGGTCGCAAGGGAATCGGTCGAAACCTGATTTCGAGAGGGATACCCCATGCCAGAGCCAATCGACCTTGACACGATGCGGCACTTCACCCGGATCGCCGAGTCCGTGGACGTGAGTCCGTTCCTGGAAGAGCTGGATGCGGCGCCGGCAATGTGGCATGCAAACACGAGCCGTCAACGCAACGTGCGTTGCCAGCGACATACGCAGAACATCTTCCTGCGTGCCGCCGCAAAGCCCCTTCCCCCCGGGGCAAAGAACGCGAACGACGTGCATGAGAGCCGGGTCGTGCGTGCGGCGAGGAAGTTCCCGCGTACGCTCGCGTTCTGCGTGCGCGTCGCCGATGAGCTCGAGTCAGCGCTCGGGCGGGCGACCCTGGTGACGCTGTTGCCGGGGAGCCGGGTCTTCCCTCACGTCGATGCCGGCGCCTACTATCGAATCCGGGACCGCCTTCACCTGGTCCTGAAGAGCTCCGAAGGAAGTCCGCTCACCGCAGGCGACGAGACGGTCGTCATGCAGGTCGGCGAGCTCTGGGCGTTCAACAACAAGGCCCGGCACTGGGCGAACAATCCCTCCGCAGAACCGCGTGTGCACCTCATCTTCGATCTCCTCCCGGCGCCAGGTCGTGGATTTCACGTCCTGCCGCCGGACGACTCGGCCCGGGCCCGGGCCGCATGGGCGCCGCCTCCTGAACACCCACGCCTTCGGGCTCCCGCTACGTTGCGCGCTCGTACCGACGAGCCCCGACATCCACGGGTCGAAGGATCTTGATTGCGCCAAGTAGTGCGTGCGCCGCCGAGTCCACCCGGACCGCGTTGTCGTAGGCCTCCGTGCGAAGCGCGCCGAGCACCCGGTCCCGCCTGGAGATGTAGAACGCATCGCGCTCATCGCGAAACTGCAACTGGCGCAGCGACCGTAGCCCCCGATGCACGGCTCGTTCGTACGCTGCCGCCCGCTTCTCGTCGCCGAGCCCGCGCGCAAGCGCCGCTGCATCCCCAAGCCCTTCCACGTACGCCCCGGTCGAAGCCGCGTGCGGCGGGCCGAAGTCGGGTCGCCGCGGGTTGTAGAACCTGCCCTTGAGATCCGGATCGAGCCCGTCCCACTGCTGCATCGGAAGCAGCCAGTCGTTCATCTCGAGCACGAAGTCCGCGTACTCGCGGCGCCCGGACTGAGCGTAGAGAGACGTACACGCCTGGGTGTGCCACGGAACGAAGGCCGGGTTTCGTTTCCGGCGATGCCACGCGCGGCAGCGCTCGAACGCGGCCGAACAACACGCGAGGGTCGGGGCGACGGGGAGCTTTCTTCTCGCCGCCTCGGCCCAGAAGAGAAGCGCCTCTCCGGAGTAGAAGTTCCAGTTCTCGCCGTCGCGCTCCGCGGGAAAGAAGAACGTGCGGAATCCGCGTTCTTCGTCCACGAGCGAATCGATGCCCGCGGCCAGCATGGCGAGCTCCCGGGAGAACTCCTCCGGAGCGGGGTTCTCGAGGATGGCGAGCCCCGCGACCGCGGCAGCACCGAGCTTGGCCCCGGTCCGCTCGACAATGGCGCCCCGGCCCCCGCCGATGTCCTGGAAGTACCGCTCGAGGTTGAAGCGGAGGTTCCGTCTCGCCGCGTCCCGGATCTCGGTGCTTCCCCTGAGCTCGCCCAGGCGAGCCAGCGCGAGTGACGCGAGAAACCGGCGGATCGCATTGTCCGCGGGCGACTCGGTGCCACGGCTTGGCCAATACTTGTAGGGCAGACCGCCGTCGGGAGAGAGGTTCGCGAGCATCCACGTGCCGATGCCGTCAGCGAGGTCCGCCGCCCGCCCCTCACGGCTCGAAGGCTCGGGATCGACCAGCGTCGAGCCCCGAAAGAGCTTCACCGGGCTCCGTCCATTCCCGGAGGGCAGCAGGTATTGCGCTGCGGAAAACGCGCGGAGCTCGCCTCCGGCGGCAAACTCGTCGCGACCGGCGTTGCGAGCCGCAAGGAACTTTTCCAGCGCACGGTCGAATCCGAGGTTGGCGGCAAGCATGCGCGTTGGCGACAGGCGGACCGTCTCCCCGAAGAGCCCGAGCTCCATTCCGACGATTCCCCGGGCGCGGGGGAAGAAAACCCGGGAAAACCGCCTCACCGGCACCGGGCGGGAATCGCCCGCGATGCACGCCTCGACCACTTCGCCCGGACGCGCGCCGACGCGCGGACGAATGTCGGCGGGCGAGTCGCCGTCCAGCCAGCCCTCGCGCCGCGCAGCTCCGTTGCGTCGGACGCAGAACCAGGTTCTCGGATTCGAGAGTTGAGAGGACCTCAAGGCGGCTCGGTCGCGACGGCCGGAGCCTGGTTCCCTTGCAGTGATCTCCCCGGCATGGTCATCAGCAATGGCTGAAAGATCTCGGCAACGAACTCCGCCCGCCCACTGACGCCTGCCTTTGCATACACCGAAGTCGCCTGCAGGCGAGGGGTGCTTTCCTTGACCCCGCGCGCTTGGGCGATCTCGGAGAAGCGATACCCCTTGATGATGAGCCAGGCGACGTCCTTCTCGCTTCGGGTGAGCCGCCACTCCTCCATCTGGTCGTCGATGGTCTCGGCGAGCGCGCCCGAGAGCGAGAGGTTCCTTCGTTCCTCCCAGAACAGCCGCACTCGAAGCCGTCGTATGTCGCGCACGTTCAACCCGAGGGCTACCGACACGCCGACGAACACGATGAACTCGATCACGAAATGAGGGGACCCGAACTCGCCCTCGAGCAGCATGTCCACCGCGAGGTCGTAGATGAAGAAGACGATCGCGACCGCGAGCACGGACGTGGCGAAGATCCGCCCTCTGATGATGCTCCTCGCATTCAGTTTCAGCTCACCGGCGACCTGTGCTTCGTCCACCTTGTCCAATTCGCCTCGGTTGCTCCCCTCGCCATGGTACTTCAAGGGTGGGAGCGAATCGTGGAAGATGGAGTCCGTCGCGTTGGAGACCTCGAGGACCGGGAAGCAGACCCGGTTGTTGAGCTGACGTGTCGCCGTCCCCCCGGGGTCCTGCTCGTCATCCGCGACCTGGACATCCTCGCAAAGGAGGCACGGAAGCTCGGCCCGCAGATCGCTCAGCGCGAAGCGCGCCGCTTGCTCTCAAGTCCAAGGAATTGGTTCGGGACTCATGGCATGAAGGTCACAGGTTCAAGTCCTGCCTCCGCGGCCAAGTCCGGGCCGACGCTCTCGAGGCCGGGGTACCGGCCGCTTCCATTTCGCCCCCGCTGCCCGACCATTCGAGGATCGTGCCGTGGTCGACGGGGGTGCAGGCGGGCACCGGGTCCGGTGCTTTCGGTACGGGCGATGCGACGGTTAGACTGGACTCGCGCGCCGACCGGTCCGC
>Ga0209021_1003723_pt1 | contig 11914 bp, 11 predicted proteins | sample PinacodermFT_FD_187299 | JGI IMG/M metagenome (GOLD analysis project Ga0209021, IMG submission 187299) | Host-associated microbial community of the marine sponge Aplysina aerophoba from Gulf of Piran - sponge pinacoderm, lysed by freeze-thaw... | ecosystem: Host-associated > Porifera > Sponge >... | reverse complement strand
GCGCGCCTCCAGCCGCTTGCCCCACTGCGTGATCGGGTAGAGCAGCACGAAATAGGCGACCGCGACGCCTGTATAGACCTCCAGCGGCCGGTAGGTGTCGGCCACCACCAGATAGCCCGTGTACATCATGTCCGGCACCGCGACGACATAGAGGAGGGCGGTGTTCTTGAACTGGATGACCGACTGGTTGACGAAGGGCGGCACCATCCGGCGGACGGCCTGCGGCAGGATGATGTGCTGCATCATCTCCCGGTAGGTCATGCCGATGGCCCGCGCCGCCTGCCACTGGCCCTTGTCGATAGAGATGATGCCGCCCCGGAAGATCTCGGTGGCGAAACAGCCCATATAGAGCGTGAGCCCGATGCCGGCGGCCAGCCAGCCGGGCAGATCGACCTGGATGACGATCGGCAGGGCGAAGAAGAACCAGATGATCTGGACCAGCACCGGCGTGCAGCGGAACAGCTCCACATAGGCGTGAATCGGGACGGTCAGCCACCAGCGGTTCGCGAGCAGGCCCATGCCGCAGACGACGCCGATGATGAGGCCGCCGGCGACCGTTCCGGTGGCGTAGGCGATGGTGACGAGCAGGCCTTTCAGCCACCACCCTTCGTAGCCGATGAAGACGGTGTAGAAGTCCCAGTTGTGTTCCATGGCTTCCTGTCTCCGTCTGCGGCGGCTCTCGGGCGGAGGCCGCGTTCTAGAACCTGTCCGGCCGGAAGGGCGCCAGGTCCACGCTCGGCGGGCGGCCGGCTGCGAGTTCGGAAATCAGTTTGCCCGTAATGCCGCCCATGGTGAGGCCCAGATGGTCGTGGCCGAAGGCGAACCAGGCGTTGGGGAAGCGCGGCGAGCGGCCGATAACCGGCTTTGAATCCGGATGCGAGGGGCGCGGGCCCATCCATTCGGTGATGCGTGCGCCCTTGAGGCCGGGGAAGAGCGCCTCCCCGTGGCGGCGGACGCGCGCGGCGACCCGGGGGTCCGGCGGGGCCTCCGGAGGTGCGAACTCGGCGACGCCGCCGACGCGCACGCCTTCCGCCATCGGCGTCACGGCAACATGCCGGTTCACCGAGATGATGCCGCCGTTCATGGCGACCTCCGTGTCGCGGAACATCGCGTGGTAGCCGCGCTCCGCCTCCAGCGGCACGCGCGTGCCGAGCATGGACGCAAACCGCCTAGACCAGACACCGGCTGCCACCACGACATTCCCGACCGGCATATCGCCCTTGTCCGTCCTGAGCGCGCGCACGCCTTCGGGGCCGATGTCGAAGCCGCGCACGGTGCGCCTCTCCAGCCGGCCACCGCGCCGCTCGAACAGGGAGGCCAGCGCCTGAACCAACCCTAGAGGGTTCACCGTGTGCGAGAAGTCGGCGACACGGTACGCCCGGACCACGGCGGGGCTGAGTGCGGGCTGCACCTGGCGCGCCTCGTCGCCGTCCAGCAGGTCCATCTGCACGCCGTTGCGCCGGCGCAGGTCGAAGGCATAGGACGCGGCCCGGAAGCTCTCCTCGCTTTCGAAGGTGAACATCAGTCCGGTCCGGCTCATCTGGTGCTGCGCGCCTGCCTCGGCGACCAGCGGATCGAATACCTCATGCACCTTGTCCAGCAGGCTCTGCCGGGCGGCGGCGTTGGCCTCGACACGGTCCCGGCGCGCGTTGGCGATGAACCTCAGGAACCAGGGCAGGGCCTTTACCGTGTGGCCCCAGCGCAGTTTCAGCGGCGCGTCTGCGTCCAGCAGCATGCCCGGCACCTTGCTCAGCACGCCGGGCATGGCGGCAGGCGGGCAGGACGCCACGCCGAAGCCGCCGAGATTGCCGAAGGAGGCTTCCTCGCCGGGACCGCCGCGGTCCACGAGGGTGACGTCGAACCCCTCATTCTGGAGGTAAAGAGCGCAGCAGGTGCCGACCATGCCGGCGCCGACCACTGCGAAGGACGGTTTGCTGTCCATGCTTCCGGTTCCGGCTTTGCGGGTTGCGGAAGCGTCGCATATCCCGCCCCGAGAACCAACGCGCCCTCCGGCGGGCGCCGGCCTCAGGCCGCCTGCGGGCGTTCTCCCCGGATGAGCGTCCGGTGCAGGACGCGGGGCTGTGTGGCATCGACTTCGGTGCGGGCGTGCATGGTGCAGCGATTGTCCCAGATCAGCACGTCGCCCGGCCGCCAGACATGCGTCCAGACGATCCCGGGATCGGTCGCAGCCGCCCAGAGTTCGTCCAGCAGTGCCTCGCTCTCCGCTTCGTCCAGTTCCACGATATGGCTCGACGGCGCCTTGTAGCGGCGCCCGAGATAGAGCGCCGCGCGGCCGGTGACCGGGTGGCGGCGCAAGAGCGGATGAACCGGACCCGGCACCTCATCGCGCGAGGCGGGCGCGGTCACGGTCGGTCGGAGGCCGCCGGCGGTATTGCGCGAGGAATCGTGCCGGACGGTCAGCCCCGGCAGCCGGCGGCGCGTCGCCTCCGGCAGGCGTTCATAGGCGGCGTACTGGTTGGCGAAGGAGGTGTCGCCGCCGCCGTTCACCGGCACCTTGTGCGCGTAGAGGATCGAGCCTTTCGGGGGCTGCTCGACATAGGAGTTGTCGGTGTGCCAGGTGAGCTCCTGGCTGCCCGTGCCGGCATGGCGCTTCGCCGGCTTGCCGGTCTCGTCGAGGTTCGAGACGATGGAGATGCCGGGCAGGCGGCTGACGCGCCCGGTCTCTACGCCGTAGCCGCCCTTCAGGTAGTAGGAACGCGAGCCCGCCTCCTGCGCGCCGCCCATCGCTTCCGCCAGCGCCAGCAGGTCCTCGTCGGCAAGTGTCTGGTCCCGGAACAGCAGCACAAGATGGTCGGACCATGCCCGCTCCAGCGCTTCCGCGTCCAGCGGCCGGGACAGGTCCACGCCGCGAACTTCTGCGCCCAGAGCATCTCCGCTCGGAACGATTTCGAACGCCATTGGTCTCCCTCCCCACCCGTCGGCCTGCCGAGGCTATAGATGTTTCCGCCGCCGTAAAGCCGGCGGGCGCGTCACGACCGCCAGAAGTGGGGGGTGAAGAGGAGGAGGACGCTCAGCACTTCGAGGCGGCCGAGGAGCATGCCGCAGATCAGCACCCATTTGGCCGGGTCGTTGAGCGACGAGAAATTGCCCATCGGGCCGATGGTGTCGCCGAGGCCGGGTCCGACATTGGAGATTGCCGTGGCGGCACCGGACACGGCCGTTTCCAGGTCGAGGCCGGCGATGCCGAGCGCCACCGTAATCACGGCGAAAGAGGTGATGAAGAGGAACACGAAACTCGTCACCGAGGTCGCCACTGCCGCCGGGATCGGCTTGCCGGCGTAGTGGGGAACAAAGACGCCATGGGGGTGGAGCAGGCGGCCGATCTGGGCGCGGGCCTCCGCAAACAGCACCTGGAGGCGGAACACCTTGATTCCGCAGGTGGTCGAGCCGGCGCAGCCGCCGATGAACATGAGGCAGAAGAGGGCGGCCGGTGCGAAGCCGCCCCACACGGAAAAGTCGGCGGTCACATAGCCGGTTCCCGTCATATAGGAGGTGGCATTGAAGGCGACCTGCCTGAGCGCGATGAACGGGTCCACGGAGTTCACGGCCGCATGGGCCACCGTCACCACCGCCACCGCCACGCCGAGGATGCCGAGAAAGGCCTTCACCTGGCTGTCGGAAAGCAGCCTTGCTCCGCGTCCGCGCAGCATCTGGATATAGAGAACGAAGGGCAGCGACCCGGCGATCATGCCGGCGACGATGATCCATTCCACGGCGGGGTTGCGGAACTCGCCGACGGAGCCGTCCATGGTCGAGAAGCCGCCCGTTGCGATCGTCGTCATCGAATGGACCACCGCATCGAAGACACCGAGCCCTGCCGCATAGAGCCCGCCGGTCAACACAATGGTCATGGCAAGATAGATCACCCCGATATGGCCGGCGATCTGCGCGGCCCTGGGCAGCACCTTCTCGGACCGGTCGCTCGACTCGATCCGGAATATCTGCATGCCGCCGACCCGGAGCAGCGGCGAGACCGCGATCGCGGTGACGATGATGCCCATGCCGCCGAGCCATTGCAGCAGCGCGCGCCAGAGGAGGATGCCGGGCGCCATGTCGTCGAGGCCGATAAGCACGGTCGAACCGGTGGTGGTGATGCCCGAGACTGCCTCGAACATGGCGTCGGTCACATCCAGGTCGATATCCGAAAGCAGCAGCAGGGGCAGGGCGGCGAAAGCGCTGAGTACCACCCAGCTCAATACCGCCATCAGGAAAGACTGGCGCAGCGTGAGATAGCGGTGCAGTTGCGAACTCGGCCGCGCGGAGCGGCAGACGGCGATCAGGAGGCCGCCGACGAAGAGCGTAATCGCCGCGCCGATCAGGAAGACGGTCGATTCCGACTCGACGCGGTCCACTTCGACTGCGGCAGGCAGCAGCATGGCCGCGGCGAGCATGACCAGCAGCCAGCCGATAATGAAAAAGACCGGTCGAACGTCGATCATGACGCGCGGGGACGGCTCAGTGGATCGACTCCGCCGACCAGGGGCTGTCGAGCGAGAAGGCCGGAATGTCGATCTCGAACCGTTCGCCGTTCTCGCGCACCATCAGATATTGCCCGACCATGAAACCGGACGCGGTCGGCAGCGGCGCGCCACTGGAATACTCGAAGCTCTCGCCGGGCCTGAGCACGGGCTGCTTGCCGACGACGCCGGGGCCGCGCACCTCTTCGGCGCGGCCGAGCGCATCGGTGATCCGCCAGTAGCGCGACAGCAGCTGCACGGTGCCGTCGCCCTCGTTCGCGATCTCGATATGGTAGGCCCAGAAGTAGCGCCCCTCCGCCGGATCGGAATGGTCTTCCAGATATTCAGGGCGGACGCGCACACGCAGGTTTGCGGTCGTCTTCTCATACATGATGATTTGCTCCCGGAACGGCATTGTCCGGCATCGGCAACGCCTAAAGCAAGTCCCGAGAGCCGCCGTGCAAACGGCCCCCGCGCCCGGTTGGAGGAAGCAGGTCGGCCTTTCGCGCAAGACCGCGCTCAGCTATAGAGAGCGCTCCCGCCACCCGTTGCCGCCCCCATGTTTTCCGGTTCCGCGCTCCCGTTCCGTCCTGCCGCCGGCCGAGGCTAGATGCGGGTTTTCCGAAAATTCGCCGAACTGCCCGAGGACTCCCGGGGCGCCGTCGCGGCGCTCGGCAATTTCGACGGCGTGCATGGCGGCCACCGCGCGGTACTCGACGCGTGCCGGGAGATCGCGGGCGGAGCCCCGCTGGCCGCCGTCACCTTCGAGCCGCACCCGCGCAGCTATTTCCGCCCCGACGACCCGCCATTCCGGCTGACCTCGCTCCAGGGCAAGATCTACCAGCTGGAGCCGCTCGGCCTCGACCTGCTCTATGTGCTGGATTTCGACGAGGCGATGGCGGCGCGAACGCCCGAGGCCTTTGCCCGCGAGGTGCTGGCGGAGGGGCTCGGCGTCTCGCACGCCGTGGTCGGCGACGATTTCCGTTTCGGCCGGGGGCGGACCGGCAGGCCGGAGGACCTGGCCGCATTCGGCGGAGAATACGGCTTTGCCGTCACCGTCATGCCGGACGTGATCGCACCGGACGGCATCGGATTTTCCTCGACCCGGGTCCGCGAACACCTGGCCGTCGGCCGTCCGGCCGACGCTGCAAGGCTGCTGGGCCATCCCTGGGAGATCGAGGGGCCGGTCGAAACCGGTCAGCGCCTGGGGCGCACCATTGGCTTCCCGACGGCCAATCTCGGCCTCGGGGACCTGCTGGTTCCGGCCCGCGGCGTCTATGCCGTCAGCGCCGGCCTGGAAGAAGCGGCCGGCTGGGTCTGGCGCGATGCCGTCGCCAATCTCGGCGTCCGGCCGACCGTGGACGGCGCAAGGCTCACCTTCGAGGTCCATATCTTCGACTTTTCGCAAGACATTTACGGCCGGGCGATGCGCGTGCGGATGGTGGACTATATCCGCCCTGAACGCCGCTTCGACGGCCTCGACGCGCTGAAGGCGCAGATCGCGGCCGACTGCGACACCGCCCGCACCCTGCTCGCGGGCAGTCCGCCAGACCCGGTCAGAGCAGGTCGCGCAACATAGCGACCAAGGGCCGGTCGGCCGGAGGCATGGGCCAGTCCGGCATCTCGCGCGGGCGCAACCAGGCGAGGCGCTGACCTTCCCTCGGCCGGGGAACGCCCTGCCAGACGCGGCACACGTAAAGCGGCATCAGCAGATGGAAGTCGGGATAGGCATGGCTCGCGAAAGTGAGCGGCGCGAGGCAGGAGGCTTCCGTGTCGATGTCGAGCTCTTCCTTGAGCTCGCGCAACAGGGCTGCCTCGGGCGTCTCGCCGGGCCCGGGCTTGCCGCCGGGGAATTCCCACAGCCCGGCCATCGCCTTGCCTTCCGGGCGTTGCGCCAGCAGAACGCGCCCGTCGCGGTCCACCAGGGCGGCGGCAACGACCAGCAGCACCTCGCTCAAGAACGGTAGGACCCGTTGATGTCGATGTAGCCGTGGGTCAGGTCGCAGGTCCACACGACCGCCTTGCCGCGCCCGACGCCGACATCGACCGCAATGCCGATGTCCTGTCCCTGCATGTGCCGGGCGACAGGCGTCTCGTCATAGTCCGGCACCACCTGGCCGCCCCGGGTGATCTCCACCCCGCCAATGACGATGCGGAGCGCGTCCCGATCGGCCTTCTCGCCGGCCTTGCCGACTGCCATGACGATCCGGCCCCAATTGGCGTCCTCGCCGGCAATGGAGGTCTTGACCAGCGGCGAGTTGGCGATGGCAAGGCCGATGCGCTGCGCTGCGCGGGCGGAGGCCGCTCCGGAGACGGCGATCTCCACGAATTTCGACGCTCCCTCGCCATCGCGCACAATCTGATGCGCCAGGTCGCGGCAGACTGCCTCCAGCGCCCTGGCGAAGCCGCGCAGCATGGAGGCATCGGGCTCCGGATTGCCGGCTGCGCCGGTCGCAGCAACCAGCACCGTGTCGCTGGTCGAGGTGTCGCTGTCCACCGTGATGGCGTTGAAGCTGCGCTCGACCGCCCGGCTCGTCAGCCTCTGCAACAGGTCGGCGGGCACCGCGGCATCGGTGAAGACATAGGCCAGCATCGTGGCCATGTCCGGCGCGATCATGCCGGAGCCCTTGGCGATACCTGCAATCGTCACCGTCTCGCCGCCGATCCTCGCGGTCGCGGAGGCGCCCTTGGGAAAGGTGTCGGTCGTCATGATGGCGCGCGCCGCCGCCTCCCATGCGCCGGGTGCGAGAGCCCGCACAAGCCCCGGCAGCCTCTCGACGATGGTGCTCTCCGCCGGCAAAGGCTCGCCGATCACACCGGTGGAGGACACGAAGACCTCGCGCTCGGCGCATCCGAGTCCGGCGGCCGCGGCCGCCACAGTGTGCTCCACCGCGGCCCTGCCGAGCCGGCCCGTGAAGGCGTTGGCATTGCCGGAGTTGACCACGATTGCCCGGGCGCGTCCGCCGGCCAGCGCCTCCCGGCACCACTCGACCGGCGCCGAGGCGGTAAGCGAGCGGGTGAGCGTGCCGGCAATGGTCGTGCCGGGAGCGAGCTCGGCCAGCAGCAGGTCGTCGCGGCCCTTGTAGCGGATGCCGGCATTGGTCGTGGCGACGCGGACGCCGCCTATTTCCGGCAATTCCGGGAAGCGCCCGGGCGCCAGAGGAGAAATCGTGTTCATTGCGATTCCGCTGTTCCGTCGGGATTCAGGAGTTCGATCTCCGTGCCGGCGCGAAGCGTGCCCAGATGCTCCTGGAGGATGCGCTCGCTGAGCTGGCGTGCGAGCGGTCCCCGCACCTGGAGGAATTTCGGCGCCGGGGGTCGTTCGCTCCCGTGCAGCAGGATGATGTGCCAGCCGAACTCGGTCTTGACTGGCTCGGCCGTGTAGGACCCCGGCTCCAGCGCAAGCGCGGCTTTCTCGAAGGCCGGGATCATGGCGCCCTTGCCGAAGGCGCCGAGATCGCCGCCGCGCGACTTGCTCGGTCCTATGGAGTGCTGTTCGGCGAGCGCGGCGAAGTCGCCGCCCTTGTCGAGCTCGGCGATCACGGCGCGGGCGGCGGCCTCATCCGAAACCAGGATGTGGCTCGCCCTTATCTCCAGCTTGCCCTTTCCGTCGGGATAGGTCTCGTCGTAGAGCGCCCTTATCCGGGCGTCGTCGATCCGGGTCTGAAGGTAGTCGATCATGTAGTACTGGGTGAGAAGCGTGCGGCGCTGGCGGGTAAGCTCCCGCTGGAATTCCGGGCGCTGGTCGAACTTGGCGGCCTCGGCGGCGGCGTAGATCAGAATGCTGTCGATGACGCGCTCGCGCGCCGTCCGGAAGACGATCGAGGGCGGCGCACCCTGCATGGACTGGGCAATCTCGGCCGCCTGCCGGTCCACATCCGACTTGTAGACGGGGACGCCGTCCACCTTGGCGACCACCGGATCCCCGGTCTGGGCGAAAGCGAGCGCGGGGGCCAGCACGGCCGCGAGCACGAGAAGGAGCAGACGCATGGAGCAAGCGGCCTTGGTTTCGGGCAGGTAAGGGATTGTCGGCAGCATGGACATCGAGCAGGCCGAGGTCAACGCCGCGGGCGTCCTGGCGTCGGAATTGCAGGATAGGCAACGGCCTCACGCCGGGCTAGGTTTGTGCCGTTCCGGTCGGGGACGGAGCGCGGGTTGCGAGGGAAGAGGAGGCGGGCGCCATGCCGCTGACGCAACAACAGGTCGAGCATTTCAACGAAAGCGGCTATCTGGTGCTGCCGGGATGCCTGCCGGCGGACCTGCTGGAGGAATTGCGCCGCGAGGCAGATCTTGCCGTCGACGGCGCGCACGGTCTGGAAGCGTCCGATGCGCGCTACGACCTGGAGGACAGCCACCGGCCCGATGCGCCGCGTGTCAGGCGGCTCAAGACGCCTTTCGAACACTGGCCCTTCTTCGACCGGCTGATGCGCTCGGCCGCCGTGCTCGATGTCGTGGAGCCGCTGCTCGGTCCTGATATCCGCATTCACAACAGCAAACTCAACATGAAGTCGGCGCATTTCGGTGCGCCGGTGGAGTGGCACCAGGACTGGGCTTTCTATCCCCACACCAACGATACCGGGCTCGCGGTCGGCATCTATCTGGACGATGTGGACGAGGACAACGGCCCGATGATGGCGGTGCCGGGCTCGCACCGTGGCCCGGTCTTCGATCATCACAGCGAGGGCGCGTTCTGCGGAGGCATCGACCCCGGACAGCACGATGTAGGCCATGAGCGCGCCGTGCCGATGATGGGGCCGGCGGGCACCTTCACCCTGCACCATGTGCGCGCCGTCCATGGCTCCGCACTCAACCGCTCGAACCGCCCGCGCCGGCTGCTTCTCTACAGCTATTTCGCCGCCGACGCCTGGCCGCTGATGGGCCTTGAGGGCGCGACGCTTGAGGAGTTCGACAAGCGCATCTGCCGGGGACGGCCGACGCTCGAACCGCGCCTGGAGCCCGCTCCCGTGCGCATGCCGCTGCCGATCGCGCCGAAGCAGGGCTCGATCTACGAGAACCAGAAGACGCTTTCGGGCCGGTTCTTCGAACAGTTCGAGGAAGTCGCCTGAGACGAACGGAGGCGTGCGCCCCTTGACCGAACGGTTCTGCAATCTCGACCGGCTGCTGCGCCTGATGGACAGCCGGGGGGTCGATGCCGTGCTCGCGGCTTCGCCCAATAATGTCTACTGGCTCTCCGGCTTCAACCTGCCGGCGCACAAGTCCGACGAGCCGCGCCCGCTGGCGGTGCTGCTGGCCCGCGAGGCTCCCGAGGCGCCGATCATGGTGCTGCCCGACTTCTATCTGGGCGCCGCGGCGGCCCGGTCGGGCTGGATCGAGGACATCCGCCCCTTTCGGGCAATCCTGCTGCCCTTCGACCAGCCGTCGCGCGGTAGGGCGGACCTCGACCGCTTTGTCGCCCCGCAGGACCGGCCGGGCTGGTTCGGGGGAGCTGCGGACCGCTATGCGCCGGACATGGCGGCCGCGCTCGACCGCGCCATCGCCGATCTGGGCCTCGCCGGAAAGCGCATCGCGGCGGACGAGCCGAGGCTGGCCGCGCGCCTCTCCGGCGTCGATGTCGAGGACGGCTACGGCCTGCTGATGTCGGCACGCAGCATCAAGACACCCGCTGAGGTGGAGCTGATGCGCGCCGCGACGGCCGTCAACCGCGCCGCCATCGAGGAGAGCATCGGCACCTGGACGCCCGGCATGACCTGGCGCGACTTGCGCGCTGCCTACCACGCGGCGGCGCTTGCGCGCGGCGGTTTCGTCCACGATCCGGGCGCGATGGTGCTGGCGAACGGCTCCGACAGCCCCGTCCCGGTCATCGCGTCGGAGACGCAGGACTACGAGCTCGAACCCGGCATGCGCATCATGTTCGATTGCCACGGCACGAAGGACCGCTATTGCTGGGACGGCGGCAAGACCTGGATTGTCGGCTCCGAAGGCGCGGACGCCGCGCGCCCGCTGGCCGAGGCGACGGCGGACGTCATGGCGGAGATCGAGGCGCTGATGGTTCCCGGCGCGCGCATTTCCGCCCTGCAGGCGGCAGGCCGCGCGGTCTATCGCAAGCACGGGCTTTCGCTCGCCGAGGATGCGCTGATCTTCTTCCACGGGCTCGGTCTCAGCCATCTCGACCAGGAGGTCGATGCCGAGGGCGCCGTCACCGGCGACTTTGCGGTGGAGGCCGGCATGGCGATCGCGACTCACATCTACTATCCGGGCGACCGGCGCGAGCGCATGTGGCTGGAGGATATCGCGTTCGTCGGTGAGGCCGGTCCGGCGGAGTCGATCTTCGGCTGGGACTTTCTCCCGCACGGCCTGGACGGGTGATCGACCGCTTCCCAAGCGTGCGTTTCGTGGTGAGGCGCGGCCGGTTGCTGGTCTGGGCGGCGGGCGCGCTCCCGGTGCTGGCCGCCTTCCTCGGCATAGGGATCGAGGGCTGGCACTGGTTCTGGATGGCGGTTGGGCTGCTGACCGGCGTCTGCATGGCTTTCGTCACCCGTCTGCTCGTCGAGTTGACTGTCATCATCGCCGACATGCTGCTGCCTGAGTGAGCGGGAGCGGCCTCATCGTTGTCGGCGGCGGCCTCGCCGGCCTGACCGCTGCCAACCGGGCCGCCGAGGGCGGGCTCTCCGTTCTGGTGCTGGAGCGCGGAGAGGAGCCGGATTACTTCTGCAATTCGCGCATTGCCGGCGGCCTGCTGCATGTGGCCTTCCGGGACATGACGCGCCCGGCGGAGGAAATCCGCGCGTCTGTCGCGGCGTCGGTGGGTGAGGCCCGGGACCCGGCGACGGCGCTGGCGCCGCTTCTGGCGGAGGATGCCGGCAAGGTGCTGGCATGGCTGCGCGCGGAAGGCGGGGCCTTCGTGCGCGGCGGCGCGCTCGAATTCATGCGCTGGGTGATGGCCCCGCCCCGCCGCCGGCGCGGCGGGCTCGACTGGAAGAGGCGCGGGCCGGATGCGCTGCTGCGCCGGCTTGCCCGGAACCTTGCGGCGCGCGGCGGGGACCTGCGCCTCGGCTGCGCGGCCGAGGCGCTGGCGATGGAGGAAGGTAGGGCGGTCGGCGTGCAGACCGCCGCCGGTGTGGAGCGAGCGCGCTTCGTGCTCATTGCCGATGGCGGCTTCCAGGACAATCCGGAACTGGTCCGCCGCTATCTTTCGCCGCGACCGGAGCGGCTGTTCCGTCGCGGCGCCGGCGGGGGACGGGGAGACGGCATCGCCATGGCGGAGGCGGCAGGCGCGGCCGCGGTCGGCATGGACCGCTTCTATGGCCATCTGCTCGGGCTGGACGCCTTCGAAAACGACAGACTCTGGCCCTATCCGACGCTGGATTCGCTGGCCGCCGTTTCGCTGCTTGCGGACGGCCGGGGCCGGCGCTTCTGCGACGAGGGCCTGGGCGGCGTGTTCATGGCGAACGAGCTTGCGCGGCTGGACGACCCGG
>Ga0209021_1003722_pt1 | contig 11921 bp, 8 predicted proteins | sample PinacodermFT_FD_187299 | JGI IMG/M metagenome (GOLD analysis project Ga0209021, IMG submission 187299) | Host-associated microbial community of the marine sponge Aplysina aerophoba from Gulf of Piran - sponge pinacoderm, lysed by freeze-thaw... | ecosystem: Host-associated > Porifera > Sponge >... | reverse complement strand
CGCCATGGCCCTGGCCAACGAGCCGGACCTGCTCATCGCGGACGAGCCCACCACGGCCCTGGACGTGACCATACAGGCCCAACTGCTGGAGCTGCTCATGAGCCTGCAACAACGGCTGGGCATGGCGATCCTGTTCATCACCCACGACATGGGCATCGTGCGCAAGCTGGCCGACCGCCTGTGCATCATGCAACGCGGGAAGATCGTCGAGGCGGGCGCCACCGCCGACGTGCTGGAGCGGCCGCGGCATCCCTATACCCGGCACCTGCTGGCGGCGACCCCGAGGGGAGCTCCCGCGCCCGCGGACTCGGATGACGAGCCGTTGGTGGCGTGCGACGACCTCAAGGTCTGGTACCCGGTGAAGGCCGGGATCATGCGCCGCACGGTGGATCACGTGCGGGCCGTGGACGGTATCTCGGTGGAGCTGCGGGAAGGCCGCACGGTGGGTGTCGTGGGCGAGAGCGGATCGGGCAAGACCACGCTGGGGCTGGCGCTGGTGCGGCTCGTGGGCAGCAACGGCTCGGTCCGCTACGACGGCCGGGAGATCCAGGGTTTGCGCTCCCGCGCGCTCCGGCCGCTGAGGAGGAACATGCAGGTGGTGTTCCAGGACCCCTACGGCTCCCTGAACCCGCGCCTGTCCGTGTCTCAGATCATCGAGGAAGGGCTCGTGGTCCACGGGCTCGGCCGTACGGCCGAGGAACGCGACGCGCTCATCGTGGAAGCCCTGAGAGAGGTGGAGCTGGAACCCGGCGCGCGCCACCGCTATCCCCACGAGTTCTCCGGCGGGCAGCGCCAGCGCATCGCCATCGCCCGGGCCATGGTGCTGAAGCCGCGGTTCGTGGTGCTGGACGAACCCACTTCCGCCCTCGACGTGTCGGTCCAGGCCCAGATCGTGACCCTCCTCAGACGGCTCCAGGATCAGCACCGGTGCGCCTACCTGTTCATCAGCCACGACCTCAAGGTGGTCCGCGCCATGAGCCACCACGTCCTGGTGGTCCACGAAGGCGTGGTGGTGGAGCAGGGTCCGGCATCGGCCATCTTCGAGACGCCCGGCCACGACTACACCCGGGAGCTCGTGGCCGCGGCGCTGGACCTCTGACCCTTCAGCCTGTCGGGGACGGGAGAGGGACCCGGACGGTGCCTTCGGGCAGGTCCTGGACGAAGTGCGTCTCGGGGAGGGTGACGTTGATTTCCGGGTTGTCGTAACGGATCTGGTAGGACCGCTTGAGCGGCGGTGTTTCCAGCGTGATGTTCAGCGGGAAGCTTCCGAACGGGGTCTTGGAGAAATCATCGAAGGTGGCGGTGTACCAGGGCTTCCCGGATGGGCCAAGGCGTTGCCAGCGGACGGGCGCCGTGGAGTTGGCGTCGAAGGTGAGGATGTCGGTGCTCCCGTCCGGGCGGGTGCGCCGCAACGCGCGCGCGCCGATGTCCCAGACCGCGTCCGAATCCACCGGCGGCAGGCCCATCATCAGCGCCACCATCTCGTCCAGCTCCAGCAGGATCTGCGTGGCCCGAAACAGGTTCTTGCGTGAGGTCCTGGCGCGATAGAACTGCGCTTCGGAGGGCAGGAAGCCGGTGACCTCGCCGTCGTCCACGGTCAGGACCAGCGCGGCCCCCACGATGGAGAACGCCTCGAGCCGCAACCGGTGAGGTCTGCGGACCAGGACCGCGGCCTGGAAGGTGCCTCTTCCCTCGTTCGAGCGATAGCTGATCCTGGCCAGACTCCGGAGCGACTGGAATGCTCCATTTCGTTCAGCGAGAAGTGCGGGGAGGCGGGGATTGGGGACCGGTTCGGGTTCGGGAGGGGGGGTGGTCTGCTGAACCGAACACCCCGCCAGCGCCATCGCGGCGCACAAGACCCTCACCACCGAGCTGATCGTCTTGGTCCGCAACTCCCTCAGGTCCCCGGCTCGAGCTCTCCGATCTTCGATCGAATCCGCTCCAATTGCTCGTCCTCGTCCGCCGACTCAAGCGCTTCGCGGTAGCTTCGCAGCGCCTTGCGCGGTTCGCCGACCTTGAGGTACGCGTCGCCGAGGTGCTCGATGATGACCGGGTCGTCAACGACCAGATGGACCGCCTTCTCCAACTGTTCGATGGCTTTGCGGAATTGGCCCTTGCGATAGTACACCCAGCCGAGGCTGTCGATGTAGAAACCGTCGTTGGGCCGAATCTCCAGGGCCCGGATGATGAGTTGCTCGGCCCGGTCGAGCTCCACGCCCAAATCGGCGTAGGTGTAACCCAGATAATTCAGCGCGGCCGCGTAGTCGGGATTCAGCTCGATGGCCTTCTGCATGTATTCGATGGTCTTGTCCTTGTCCTTGCTTTCGTCGTAGAGCGCCCCCAACGCGAAGTGGACACGGTCGCTCCGCGGATCCAGCTCGACCACCGTGTGCATGGCCTTGATGGCATTGGGAAAATCCTTGGCCTGACGGTAGACCTCGGCCAGCAAGCGGAACAATTCCTTGCGCCGGCGGTCGTCCTTTTCAAGGGCGGCCCGGATCGCGGTCACGGCTTCCGGGAAGCGTTCCTGCTTTTCGTAAACCGAGGCGAGTTGTACCCGGGAGTCGACGAAATACTCGCTGTCCTCCGGGATCCGCTCGAAGTGACGCGCCGCCGCTTCCCGGTCTTCCAACCGGGCGTACGTCAGACCGGTAAAGAACCGCACACGGCCGTCGTCGGGCCGTTCGGCTAGGGCGAGGCTGAATTCGGTTACCGCATCCTCCAGGTTGCCCAGTTCATAGTGGACCAGCGCCATCTTCATCCGGGCCACGCCGGGCGCCGCTTCCCGCGAGCGCAGGCGATCAAACTCGGCACGCGCCTCGGCGAGGTCGCGCCGGCCCGAACGAAAGGCCTCCAGCCGGCGGCCGGCCCAGTCGTTCCGTGGGTCGACCTTGAGAAGCTTCTCGTAGGTCTCCAGCGCGGCGCTGCGCCGGCCGCGAAACTCGTGGACCAGCCCCAATTCCACAAGCACCGGCGCGGACCGGGGGTACAGCTTGAGCGCCGTGGCGTAGCTCTTCTCCGCGTCCACGAGTTCGCGGGACTCGGCGAGGATCCGCCCAAGGTAGTAGTGTCCCAGCGGCGATCCGGGATTGCGCCGGGTATACCGCTCCAGATGCTCGCGCGCCGGCCCGAACTGCCCCTGACCGAGTCGGATCGCGCCGAGATAGAGGAGCGTCTGGGCGTCGTCGGGGGCGATCTCCAGCACCTTCCGGTACTCGCGGATGCCCTCCGAGACCTTTCCCGTGGCGCCGTACAGCCCGGCCAGCAGGCGGCGGCTCTGCAGGTCCTCCCCATCGAGCCGCACGGCGGCCTCCGCCTCGACCACGGCGTTGTCGACCTCGCCAAGGCCGAGATAGGACTTGGCCAGACGCGCGCGCAGAAGAGCACTGGACGGATCGTGCCGCGCGGCTTCCTTGTAGTGCTCGTGGGCCGCCCCGGAATCGCCGTCAAGCAACTCTATCCGGGCGCTCAGGTAGCGGTACATGGCCTGGGCTTCCGGCGGAACCGCCACCGCCTCCTGTGTGGCCGAGTTGGCGGGCGATGACTCGGAGACCGGCTCCACCGGGCCACAACCGGGGAGAGAAAGTCCCAGGAGTACTAGAATGATTCCCCAGCCAAGACGCCGCATGATATTCTCAAAGTGTATTCTCAAAGCAAGAAAATGCCAAAGTCTAGCTATCACAGGCGCCGGGACCGGTCAACGACGAGCTCGGCGGAGGAGGTCGACGCGGCGGTAGGGGCGCTTCGAAGCGACAATCTTTCCGGCTCCCAGGCGATCACGCGGCGGGCGGCGGCGCTGGTCGAAACGTGGCTCGCCGGCGCTTCCTCCGGGCCGCGCGATCCGGGAACCCCCGACCAGGCACGGCGGGACGCCGAACTCAGGCTTCAGGATGTCGCGGGGGCACTCATCGGCGCGCACCCGGCCATGGCGCCGCTGTACAATCTCTTCGGCGCCGTGCTGGAAAGCGTGCCGGACGACGACGGCGGCAGCGCCGGCACGCCGGCCCACGACGACATCCCAGGCCGGGTGCGGCGCGCCGCGGGCGCCTTCGTCGAACGCATGGATGAGCACAACCGGGCCATCGGACGCCACCTCGGCGCAATCATCGAGCCGGGTGCGGCGATCTTCACCCATTCAGCGAGCTCCACCGTCCGCGCCGCCTTGCTGAGTTGCCGGGATGCGGGGCGCCGCTTTTCGGTCCACTGCACCGAGTCGCGCCCCGTGGACGAAGGCAGCGCCCTGGCGCGGGAGCTGGCCCGGCACGGCATCGCGGCAACCCTGTCCAGCGACAGCCTCGCGTTCGCGCTGCTGCGGCGAAGCGAACGCGCCATGCTGGTGGTCGGGGCGGACGCCGTCACTGCCCACGGCGTCGTCAACAAGGCCGGCACCCTCGGGTTGGCCACGGCGGCCCGGAGTTGGGGCGTGCCGTTCTACGTTCTGGCGGGGAGCGAGAAGTTCCTGCCGTCCGCGTCGCGCGACAGCCACCTGCGGGAACGGCCGCCCGAGGAGATCCTGGCCGAGATCCCCGAGGGATTGCGGGTGATCAACTACTACTTCGACCTCACGCCTCTGGACTGCGTCACCGCGATCATCACCGAGGAGGGCAGGCTGACGGCGCGGGAAACCATTCGCAAGCTCGCGGAGTGCCGCGTCCATCCTGGCCTGACGCAAAGGAATCAGAACCTTGCGGCTCGGCCTTCTTGTTGACATACACTAAACAACGTCCGTGAGGTGCATTGAAGGAGCTGCAAGGTGGCCGAATCACTGGAGGCGTTGAAGGAGGAGATCCGGGAGCTGACCGCGCGGGTGGAGGAGCACAGCTACCGCTACCACGTCCTCGATGCGCCGGTCGTCACCGATTCCGAATATGATGAAATGTTCCGGCGGCTGACCCGGCTGGAGCAGGAGCACCCGGAGCTGGCGTTGCCCAACTCCCCCACCAGCAAGGTGGGAGGGCCGCCGGTGGAGCGGTTCGCCACGGTGCGGCACACCCTGCCCATGCTGTCGCTGGACAACGTGACCAACCCGGACGAGCTGGCGGACTTCGAGCAGCGTATTCAGCGGTTCCTCAAGACCGACGATCCCCTGGAATACGTCGTGGAGCCCAAGATCGACGGCGTGGGCGTCGAGCTGGTGTACGAGGACGGCGTCCTTGCGGTGGGCTCCACACGGGGCGACGGCACGGACGGCGAGGACATCACGCAGAACGTGCGCACGATCCGCTCGGTGGCGCTCTCACTGAGACGGGACGGCGCGCCCGTGCCGCGGCTCCTGGCGGTGCGCGGCGAGATCTTCTACCCCACCGAAGGCTTCCGGCGCCTCAACAACCAACGCGAGGAGGCGGGCGAGTACGTGTTCGCCAATCCGCGCAACGCCGCCGCGGGGGCCCTCAAGCAACTCGACTCGAAGATCACCGCCAGCCGGCCCCTGGACATGTTCTGCCACGGCATGGGCGTGGTGGAGCCGGCGGCGTTCGCCAGCCAGGCGGACTTCCTCGCGACGCTCCAGGACTGGGGGCTCAAGCCCGTGCCGCTCACGCGGGTGTGCCGCGGCGTGGACGAGATCGTCGCCTACCAGGAGGAGATGGAAGAGCGGCGCGACGCGCTGCCCTTCGAGATCGACGGCGTGGTCCTGAAGGTCAACAGCCTGGAATTGCAGCGGCGCCTGGGGCAGATCGCGCGCTCGCCGCGCTGGGCCATGGCCTACAAGTTCAAACCGCGCCAGTCCACCACGCGCATCCTCGACATCCATCCGCAGGTGGGGCGCACCGGCACCCTCACCCCCGTGGCGCATCTCGATCCTGTGCAGTTGGCGGGGGTGACGGTGCGGAACGCGTCGCTGCACAACATGGACGAGATCGAGCGCAAGGACATCCGCATCGGCGACACCATCGTCATCGAGCGCGCGGGCGACGTGATCCCGTACGTGGTCCGTGTGGTGGAGGAGGAGAGGGACGGGAGCGAGCGGGTCTTCGAGATGCCCTCGCAATGCCCGCGGTGCGGTTCCCAGGTGTACCGCGAGGAGGGGGAGGCGGCGTACCGCTGCGTGGGGTTGTCGTGTCCCGCCAAGCTGAAGGAGAGCCTCAAGTTCTTCGGATCGCGCAACGCGCTGGACATCGAGGGGCTGGGGGAGAAGCTCATCGAGCAGTTGGTGGAAAAGGAACTGGTGGCGGACAGCGCGGACCTTTACGGCCTGGACGAGGAGACGCTGGCGTCGCTGGAGCGCATGGGCGCGAAGTCGGCGCAGAATTTGATCCGCGAGCTGGGGCGCAGCAAGGACACGTCTCTGGCTCGTTTCGTGACCGCGTTGGGGATCCGCCACGTGGGGGAGGCGACGGCCAAGGTGCTGGCGGAGCACTTCGGCAGCCTCGACGGGATCATGGGGGCGGAGGAGGAGGCGTTGACGGAGGTGCGGGACGTGGGGCCGGAGGTGGCCAAGAGCATCGCGGGCTTTTTCGCGGAGCCGGGAAACCGGAGGGTCATCGAGAAGCTGCTGGCGGCGGGGTTCCGGCTGAAGGCGGAGGCTCCGGCGGAGGGGGCGCTCACGGGGTTGAGCTTCGTGCTTACGGGGAGCCTTGAGACCATGTCGCGTAGCGAGGCGCAGAAATCCATCGTTGCGGCGGGCGGGCGCGTGTCGGGTAGCGTTAGTGGGAAGACGGACTATGTGGTGGTGGGGGTTGATCCGGGGTCCAAGGCTGCGAAGGCGGAGGAGTTGGGGGTTCGGGTGCTTGATGAGGATGGGTTGAGGGCGATGTTGGAGGGGGGTGGTGGAGGGCCGGACGGGATGGGAGGACAGGCCCCGGGATGATGGAGGGCGGACCCAACATCATCCCGGGGCCTGACCTCCCATCCCTGCGTGGCGGCGTTATCCATGGCATCTTGAATCTGCGAGGCCAATTGGGGCGTCGACGAACTCCCCGAATCGTCATTCCCGCGGAAGCGGGAATCCAGGGGTGGGGTGGCACGATGCGAGGAACACTGCGGTCGTGGCCGCGGTCCCCTACGGGCGAGTAGGTAGATGCTTTACGTTGTCGCGACGCCGATCGGGAATCTTGAGGATATTACGCTACGGGCGTTGCGGGTGTTGCGGGAGGTTGATTTGATCGCGGCGGAGGATACGCGGCATACGCGCAAACTGCTGAGCCGTTATGAGATCGGGACGCCGGTCACCAGCTACCACGAGAGGAATGAAAGGGCCAAGGCGGGGGTGCTGACGCGGCGGTTGGAGGCGGGAGAGGACATTGCCCTGGTGTCGGACGCGGGTACGCCTACCATTTCGGATCCGGGCTATCACTTGATACGGGCGGCGGCGGAAATGGGGGTGGGGGTGACGCCGGTGCCGGGGGTGTCGGCGGCCACGGCGGCGTTGAGCGTGTGCGGACTGGCCACGGACCGGTTCGTTTTTCAGGGGTTCCTGCCGGCCCGCCAGGGCCGGAGGCGGGAGGTGCTGCGGCAGCTTGCGGACGATGACCGTACCTTGGTGCTTTACGAGGCGCCGCACCGGATACGGGAGGCGTTGCGCGACATGTTCGATGTTTTGGGCGATCGGGCGGCAATGGTGGGGCGCGAGCTCACCAAGCTGCACGAGGAGTTGTTGCGGGGCACCCTTTCGGAGCTGGCGGAGAGGCTCGATGATGTGGATGTGAAGGGGGAGTTCGTCGTGGTGGTCGCGGGACGGAGTGAGCGGCCGCCGGTGAGCGAGGAGGTGTTGCGGGCGGAGATCGGCAGGCTGCTGGAAGCGGGAGGCACGGCCAACGAGGTGGCGAAGCTCGTCGCCCGGACTTTCTCGCTGGCCAAACGCGACGTTTACAAGCGGGTATTGGAGGTCGCCAAGCGGCTCCCTTAGTAGTACTTCGTGTCCAGGTTTACCTCTCCCCAACTCTCCGCTTCCATCATCATCGCCCAGCGGGCGTAGAATCGGCGCAGGCGCTTGCCGCCGCCGAAGGCGCCGGACTTTTCCTCGTGGCCGAGGTGGGCCTGGATGTTCTGGGGGTAGCGGCGGGCGATGACGCCGCGGGCGGTGCCGGTGCACTGCTCCCAGTTGTTCATGTCGTCCTGCTCGAGGTTGCCGCTGGGGCCGAAGGTCTGGGTGAGGTGGCGGCGCATGGCGGTCTTGATCTCGGCGGGGGCTTCCTTGTCGACCACGCAGTAGGACCAGATCTCGGTCTTCTCGGGGCCGCGGGGGTGCCACACGCGGATCATGTGGCGGATGAAGTTGGGGGAGACGTTGGGGAAGACGGTGGTGACGAGGCCGGCCTGCCGGGCGAGATCGGGGCCGATGCGCTGCACGGCTTCGTCGAAGTGGTCGAGGAGGTAGTCGCGGATGATGCCGCCGGCGACCCGCGTGAAGCCGATGTCGTCGGAATAGGGGCGGGGCTCCTCGTTGGTGCGGGGGTAGGACAGGTCGTCCACGGGCACCTCGCGCACGGACACGTGGGTGACGGTGTGGTGGCCGTCGTCGCCGAAGAAGTTGTCGGCGGCGTACTTCCAGTTGGCGTTCATCACCCACTTGTGCACGCCGCCGATGATCTCGGTGCCGCCGGCGCGGCGGTCGAACATGACGCCCAGTTCCTGCTCCTGGCCGCCGAGGTAGTCCAGCAAGGGCGGCGCCTTGGGATCGAAGGTGGCGAAGATGAGGCCCCTGTAGACGTCGAGTTGAGCGACTTCCACGAGCCCCCACTGCTTCATGTCCAGCTCGTTGCTGTAGATCTCCTTCATGCCGGGCACGCCGATGAGCTTGCCGTCGTTGCCGTAGCACCAGCCGTGGTAGGTGCACATGAAGGAGGTGGCGTTGCCCTGGTCGGCGCGGCACACGCGGTTGCCGCGGTGGCGGCACATGTTGAGGAACGCCCGGACGGTGCCGTCGGCGCCGCGGCACAGCAGCACGGGGTCCTCGCCCATGTAGGTGGCGAGGAAGTCGTTGGGGTTGGGGATCTGGCTCTCGTGGCCCAGGAACAGCCAGCAGCGCGCGAAGATGCGTTCCAGCTCCTGCTGGTAGATGTCCCTGGAGACGAAGATGCGGCGGTCCAGCAGCCCTTGTCGGGTGTCCACGAGATCGTTCATCGGGTTCATCCCACGCTCCCTAAAAGAAGATGCTCAGGTTGGGCGACTGCAGCACGGCCTGGTCGAGGACGATGGTGCGGCGGGCGATCTTCCACTGGTCGCCGACCTTGCGCAATACGTCGTCGCGCTCGCCGACGAACACGTCCCGGCTGTGCTCGAGCTGGGTGCGGTACACCATGAAATACGAACGCACCCTCAACTCCGAGTCGGACTCGCCGGGTTCCACCTGCACGTTGGTGACGAGGTGACGGGTGCGCGACGGCGGCACTTCCGACCAGGCCATGCCGGTGGCGAGACGGGCCACGCGAGTGCGCAGGGTTTCCTTGGATTCCTCGAAGAGCGCCAGCTCGCCGGGCTTGGAGACGGTGTCCGTGAGGTCGTCGCTCTCCCACGGATTGGTCCGTTCCGGCATCCAGTAGACGATGTCGTCGGTGAAGAGTTCCAGCCATTCCTCGAACGCGCGGTCGTCCAGCAGCCGCGCCTCGCGCACGAGGAAGTCGTTGATCTCATGCCACAGATCGTGATCGGTCACGTTGCCTCCGCCTTGTCGGGTTGCACCTTCCGCCGTTGCTTGCGGGGTCGTTACCAGTACCGGGTCTCCAGGTCGACGTCGGCCCAGTTCCCGGCATTCATCATCATCTCCCAGCGCGCGTAGAACGCGCGCAGGCGCCGGCCGCCGCCGATGGGCGGGCAGCGGTCCTCGTGTCCGAGATGGGCCTGGATGTTCTGCGGGTAGCGCCGGGCCACCACGCCGCGGGCGGTGTCGGTGCACTGGATCCAGTTGTTCATGTCGTCCTGCTCCAGGTTCCCGGACGGGCCGAAGGTCTGGGTGAGGTGCAGGCGCATGGCGGTCTTCACCTCGTCGGGCGCGTCCTTGTCCACGACGCAGTAGGACCAGATCTCGGTCTTGTCCGGCCCCTTGGGGTGCCACAGGCGGATCATGTGGCGGCTGAAGTTGGGCGACAGGTTGGGGAAGACGGTGGTGACCAGGCCGGGCCGTTCCGCCATGTCGGCGCCGACGCGCCGCACCAGCTCATCGAAGTGATCCTCGTGGTAGTCGCGGATGAGGCCCTCGGCGACGCGGGAGAGCGCGCGGTCCGTGTCGGGTCGGGCGTCGTCGTTGGTCTGCGGGTAGTAGCGTTTGTCCACGGGCACCCGGCGCACCGAGGCGTGGGTCACGGTGTGGTGGCCGTCGTCGCCGAAGAAGTTGTCCGCCGCGTACTTCCAATTCGCGTTCATGACCCATTTGTGCACGCCGCCGATGACCTCGGTGCCGCCGGCGCGGCGGTCGAACATGAAGTTCAGCTCCTGGTCCTGGCCGCCGAGATAGTCCAGCAGCGGCGGCGCCGCCGGGTCGAAGGTGGCGAAGACGAGGCTTCTGTGGGTGGCGACCTGGGCCACTTCCACGAGGCCCCACTGGGACATGTCCAGCTCGTTGCTGTAGATCTCCTTCATCCCGGGCACGCCGATGAGCTTGCCGTCGTTGCCGTAGCACCAGCCGTGGTAGGTGCACATGAAGGACGTGGCGTTGCCCCGGTCGGCGCGGCACACCCGGTTGCCCCGGTGACGGCACATGTTGAGGAACGCGCGGATGGTCCCGTCCCCGCCCCGGCACAGCAGCACCGGGTCCTCGCCCATGTAGGTGGCGAGGAAATCATTGGGGTTGGGGATCTGGCTCTCGTGGCCCAGGAACAGCCAGCAGCGCGCGAAGATCCTCTCCATCTCCTGCTCGTAGATGTCCCGGGAGAAGAAGACCTGGCGGTCCAACAGGCCCTGTCGGGTGTCCACGAATTCGTTCATTCGATTCATTCCGTTCACCTTAAACCTTTCGGTTCGCATCGGTCCGTGTGCGAGGTCGTTGGGTGGCGATTATATAGGTTTCGGGCGGTTGGCTGTCAACGATGGGACTGGACGACGGGGGCGGCGTCAAAGCCGGTCCCGGGTTTGAAACACGCTTCCGCGCAGCGTAGCATGAGCCACGAAACGGAGTATGAAGACAGTGAAACCTGATGCGCCTCCCCTGTCCGGCGTCCGTGTCCTCGACTTCGGCCACGTGCTGGCGGCGCCGTTCTGCACGCGGCTGCTGGCGGATCTGGGCGCCGACGTGGTGCGGGTGGAGAGCAGCAAGCATCCGGACTTCCCGTGGCCGTCGTCCTACCGGCACTCGGACGGGCGCCACGCCTCCTATCTGAACACAAACCGCAACAAGCGCTCGGTGAGCATCGATTTGAAGCACCCGGCGGGCCGGGATATCGCCCGGCGCCTGGCCGAGGCCGCGGACGTGGTGGTGGAGAACTTCAGCGCCGGGGTCATGGACCGCCTGGGCCTGGGATACGAGTCGCTCAGGTCGGCCAACCCGCGGCTGGTGTTCGCCAGCATGTCGGGCTACGGCCACAGCGGTCCGCGGCGCGACTGGACCAGCATGAACATGAACCTCCAGGGCGCCGCCGGGCTCATGCAGGTCACCGGCGCCGAGGGCGACCCGCCCACCGCCATCTCGAACTCCTGGAACGACTACATCGGCGGGCTTCACACCTGCTACGCGGTCATCGGCGCGCTGACCGAGCGGGAAACGACCGGCCACGGCATCCACCTGGACATGGGCCAGTTCGAGTGCAGCGTCTCGATGATCGCGCCGCTCCTGCTGTTCAGCGCCGTGCAGGGGCGGAGCCCGGAGCGCATGGGCAACCGTTCGGACCGCTGCGCGCCGCGGGGCGTGTACCAGTGCGCGGGCGTTGACCAGTGGTGCGCCGTGAGCGTCCACGACGATGCGCAATGGCGCGCGCTGGCCGAGGCGGTGGCGGAGACGGTCCCGGACGCGGGCCTGGCGGGCGACGCCCGCTTCGCCACGGTGGAGG
>Ga0209021_1003719_pt1 | contig 11926 bp, 10 predicted proteins | sample PinacodermFT_FD_187299 | JGI IMG/M metagenome (GOLD analysis project Ga0209021, IMG submission 187299) | Host-associated microbial community of the marine sponge Aplysina aerophoba from Gulf of Piran - sponge pinacoderm, lysed by freeze-thaw... | ecosystem: Host-associated > Porifera > Sponge >... | reverse complement strand
CCGCCGTGGTCGGTGGTGACCATCCACGTGAGCCCGTAGTGCTTTGCCATAAGCGCATTCAGGGCGATCGGATAGACACCGTGTGCGCCGATCCGGGGTTCAGGCGGGTCGGATTCCTGGTCCCACAGGACGCTGTAGCGGGAATGCACGTGATGGTCGCCGGCGAGCCAGCGCATGGCAGGTTCTTCAGGGGGCGGCGCCGGATCGCTGCACCCGGCGATCGCGAGGCACGCCGCCCCGGCAAGCAGTGCCGCGGCGGCGTTCAGTTCCCGTACCTGCGCGGGACACCTGCGCACGTCCTGCATGAGCGTTCTCCCTGGGCGGCAAGATTTTTCATTATGCGATGTCGAATCGGTTGTTCCTAGTGATTGAACAATCTGTTACGCAATTGTCATCTGGTTCAAGCACTAACAGCACCGGTACATGCGGTATGATCCGAGAAGCCGTTGCTTGCCGGTTTACGCCGGTTTTGCAGAGAACTAAAGAGAATGTTGCGTGCACTTTCAGGAGGGATAACCCATGGCACAGGAAATCGACCAACGAATCTTTGACCTCTACGACGAGTACTGCCACGGATACATGGATCGCCGGGAATTCATGAACAAGGCGGCGGCGATCACGATCGGCGGCGTTTCCGCGCTCTGGATGGCGCAGGCGCTGATGCCGCGGTATGCCGAGGCGCAGACAATATCCTTCACCGACGAGCGCATGAGGGGGCTCTACGTGGAATACCCGTCACCGGGAGGGACCTCCGGGATGATGCGTGGCTATCTCGTGCAACCGGCCGGCGAGGGACCCTTTCCCTCGGTCATCATCTTCCACGAGAACCGTGGCCTCAACCCGTATGTCGAGGACGTCGCCCGGCGCGCCGCGGTGGCCGGCTTTCTGGCGCTGGCGCCGGACGGGCTGTCGCCGGTGGGCGGTTATCCGGGCAACGACGACGACGGGCGCGTATTGCAGCGCGGCCTCGATCCGGCCGAACTGAGCCAGGACATGGTCAACAGCGCGCGCTACCTGCAGTCGCATGAGCTTTCCACCGGCCGCCTCGGGGCCACGGGGTTCTGCTGGGGCGGCGGCATGACGAATCGGTTGGCCGTTGCACTGGGCGAAGATCTGCATGCCGGCGTGCCGTTCTACGGCGCCGCGCCCGCGACCGAGGACGTCTCGAGCATTCAAGCGGCGATGATGATCCAGTACGCCGAGACCGATGAACGCATCAATGCCATGTGGCCCGATTTCGAGGCGGCGATGCAGGCGGCCGGTGTGGACTACCGGATGCATACCTACGCGGGTACCAATCATGGTTTCCACAACAATTCCACGCCGCGTTATAACGAGGAAGCGGCGGACCTGGCGTGGAGCCGAACGATCGAGTTCTTCACGGAGCACCTGACGGGATAGCGGAACCGGTTTCCAGCCCGTGGGGATGACTCGACGGGAATCGGTTGCCGGGGTCGCGGCCAGCGGAGCACGGAGTCCGTGAACCGCCTGACCCCGGGAGCTTGCCTGTTCGTTCTGGCCGGCGGGATCGGGCTTGCTGTAGACGCCCAGACGAGCGACCCGTTCAACGCGGTTGCCGGCGAAATCGAATCCGTCAGGATCGAGGCGTCCGTGCAGCGCTACGAACCCGGGCAGAGCGTGGTTGCAGGCGCCTTGCCCATTCACACGTCCGATTACGGGGTCGTCACTGTATGGGACCCCGCCAACGGGCGCGCCCACGAGGCCTGGGATATGCAGGTCTTCTATCCTGTTCCTGCGGCGCTGGAATTTTCCTTCACCTACCACGAGACCGTCGGCTACAAGCGTGGTGCGGATGGGTTCCTGTCGCAGCCGGATGTGCCCATGGAATCCGCACGCATCGGCGCCAGCCAGAAGGAACTCTGGCTCTCGAATCCGGGGATCCTGCTTGCGTACGGCGAGGCCGGGGATAGTCGGGAGATCGGCACTGACGAACGCCCCCTTGAGGAACGGCACGTGCGGTTTGCGGAAACCGACTGGTCCGTTCGAATCGATCGGGACACGGCTTTGCCGGTTTCGGTCAGCGTCGCGGAGAACGATCCGCACAACGGCCGCATCGAGAACCGAATCGAGTTCGGCGACTGGCGGCAGGTTGACGGCATACCGTTTCCCTTTCGGCTCGAGCAGTCTACCGGCGGGCAGTTGGTGCGCAGGGAGATTCGCCGTTCGATCCGCATCAACCCCGAGAATGCGGAAGCTCTGCTGACGCTTGCGGCTGGAGACCTCCCGCCGGGCGACAGCGGGTTGCACCGCTGGGGTTGGGAGATGTCGCATATCTTCATGAAGCGTGCCGGCGGCGGTGGGCCTGTCGACCGGCCACAGATTGATAATGTCACTCTTGAGATGATCGGCGACGGCGTTTTCCTGGTTCCGGGCACCCATAACAGCCTCGTCATTGTCGGCCCCGACGGGCTGGCGCTGGTCGACGCTCCCTGGTACCCGGAGCGATCCCGGACGTTGCTCGCGATGCTGGCCGAGCGCTGGCCGGATCGCCCGGTCAGGTACCTGATCCTGAGTCACCACCATATCGATCACACGGGCGGGTTGCGGCCGGTCGTGGAGTCGGGCGCCACTGTGGTCAGCAGCGAGAAGAACGCACCTTACTTTCGGGAGATCTTCGAAAGCACGATGGACCGAAGCGTCAGGATGGTGGAGGTCGGCGAGTCCGCCGACCTGCCTGACACGGGCCGCGACATACAGGTCTACGAGGTCGTTACCAGCCATGCCGAAGGCATGATCGCGGCCTTCGTTCCCGACGAGAAGCTGTTGTTCAATGCCGACCTGTTCTCGCCGAATCGGCCGCTGCAGTTCAGCCTCTGGTTCGACGAACTCATGAACGCCATTGATTTTCACGGAATCGACGTCGAGAAGCATGTGGGAGGGCACGGTTTGGGCGTCGCGGCGCATCCTGTCGATACGTCCGGACATTCCATGCGGGTCCTTAGGCTCGTCGAATCGTCATCGGATTAGTCGGAGAAGAGCATGTTCAAGAGACAAGCGGTACTGGTCATACTTGGGTTATGTGCAGCGTCGTTGGCTGGCGCGCAGGTGATCAACCCCATCCCGGAACCGATCGTGAATCAGGGGCTGCGCGTGGAGATTACCACCGTCGCGAGGCTCCCCGACTCGCGTGCAAAACACCCTCCCGATCAGGATGTGGATCCCCAGGCCTGGGCTCGGGTGAGCTTCGTTCGTGACATTGCCGACGGGCGGCGGTTCGCAAACGACTCACGCGGGGGCCTCTACCTGATCGATGAAGATGGCGAACCCGCGCTCTATGTCGATGTCTCGGAGGCCTTTCCCCACGGGGTCTACAACGGGTTGGAAAGCGGCTTCATCGGCTTCGAATTCCACCCGGAATTTGCCGCGAACGGGCTTTTCTATACTGTTCACGGCGAACTTGCCGACGGTAACCCCGCCGCTCCCGACTTTATCCCGCCGGGCTTTGGTCCTGCCGATGTGACCTACCACAACGTCATTACGGAGTGGCGCGCGAACGATCCCGCTGCAAACGAATTTGAAGGCGCCCGGCGGGAACTCCTTCGGGTCGCCCACGTCGTCGACCGGTTCTTTCACCCCTACGGTTATGTGGGGTTCAATCCGACCGCTCAACCCGGCGACGAGGACTACGGACTGCTATACACCAGCGGCAGCGATCTCGGTTTCAGCAACGGCGGGGGGCCGAACGCGATCAACCCGGGGCAGTTGCAACGGCTGGACTCCCTCGTCGGCGCCATCCTGCGAATCGACCCCCGCAGCCCGGCCGAGTCGGGCGGTACCAGGGGGGTGGGCGACTATACGATTCCGCCCTCCAACCCATGGGCCGCGGACGGCGATCCCGGTACGCTGGGTGAGATCTACGCTCACGGGTTCCGCAACGCCCATCGTTTTTCCTGGGACCACAGCGACGGAACCATGTTCGCCGCCGAAATCGGGAACATGCAGATCGAGGAGATCAACGTCGTTCATGCAGGCGGCAATTACGGCTGGTTCCAGCGTGAAGGCATCTTCGACAATGGCATCAACCTTCCCGGTGGACAGATGGAACAGGTCCATGCGCTGCCCGACGACATACTTGCCGGACGCACGGAGGATCCATTCATCTATCCCGTGGCGATGTACGACCACGATGAGGGTATCGCGATCACCAACGGCTTCGCCTATCGCGGTTCGGTGGCCGGGTTGCAGGGCAAGTTCGTGTTCGGCGACATCCAGCGCGGACGTGTCTTCGCAGCCGACACCTCCGAGATGAAGGCGGCCGACGACGGTGTTCCGGAGACCGTCGCCGACATCGAGGAAGTTCAGCTTTACGTTCGCAACGCGGACGGGAGTACCCGCGACGTCACGCTGTGGGAGTTGATCGAGGAAGCCATGGGAAGAACCGTCGTCCGCGCCGATCTCCAGATCAGCGAAGGGCGCGACGGGGAACTGTTTGTCACATCGAGACAGGACGGATTCATCCGGATGCTGGGAGCTGCAGAATAGGGGAGTAGCGCTGCCGGCAGGTGGTCTCGCCCCTCGCTACGGTGGCGCTCGAACTGGCTCCGTTCAGAGGAACTGGCAGTCGTAGGTCCTTTGTCGGTCAGGGGACCATACAGCGGTAAGTCTTTTCCCTGTCAGAGGACCTGGCAGCCGTAGGTATGGATACTGGCTCCCACCAGAGCCACCCAGTGGCGGTCGTAGACCGCCGGCTCGGTAAAGGTGGGGGGGTCGGTGACCGTCAACCGGTAGTCCAGGCGCGTCTGGTCCGCGCTGACCGTAAATCGTTCCTCGAACTCGACCGCCTGACTCTGGGGTGTGCCGCTGTTGTCCAGCCACGGCCAGTTCACACGTGTCGTGCCGACCACCAGCGTTTCCCCGTTCCATCGACCGACGGAAAAACCCAGTGAGGAAGGAGCAACATCTTCGGGAGCAAGGGTGGCGTCCATGTGGATGATGCGATCGATATCGTAGAGTTCCGACCGCAGCCTGATCCGCTCGCCCTCGTCCACAAACTCGAACGGATGAGGATTCATCATGAGTCTCGGCATGCCCTCGGGCTCGCACCGGGTTGCGAAGTTGTCGTACGGATCCCAGTCCGCGCGAGCGGCGATCGCCTCGTCGGTGTAGGGCTCCGAACGCCACGCGCCGAAGATGGCCTGGGACCAGATACGCGCCCGTTCCGCCTCGCTCTCCTGGAAGTAATAGCTGTGCTGGAGACGAATGTACCGGTTCCAGTCTTCGGCGGGCGGGCTCCAGACGCGGAAGAGACCCCGGTTCTCTGCGAGGCCGTCCACAAGGGTATCCACGCGCGATGGTCCGGCAGCCGGCTCCAGGTCGTTCGACCAGAAAGGCTCGACCGCCCCCAGCAGCAACTCGTTTCCATCGGGGAGCATTACGTTTGTGGCAAGGAGGTCCCCCGGGCCCTGGCTTGATTCAAGGCCGGCGAGCGTCAGCCGTTGACCGACTTGCAATGTCTCGCGAGACAGCCCGCTCGTGCCGAGAAAATCGATGCGCCAGGTCATGGCCTCGCCGGCTTCGGTGACGGTCTCGAGCATGACCGCCGTGTGTGGATTTCCCCAGCGCATTCGGACCACTTCTCCCTGGAGTTCGCGCAAGTCCCCGGTGTAGTGGGCGCGGGAGTGGTGGGCTGAGGCCGCAGGGGCAAGGAAAATCACTCCTGCCATGACCAATACGATTCTCATGCGTTCCCCATTCTTGTATTCGAAATGTTAATTCCGTGAATTCGCTGTCTGAGAGTATCATTTTGAGAATCGATAATCAGTTGCCCATAATGAACAGGACATCGTCCGTCCCGACGAACGAAGCAACGCTCAGGCACGCGCAATGGCGGGACACCACCGGTAATTCCAACGGAGAATACCAATGAGAAAGACAGTCATTCCGGCGCTTGTCGTGTTGATACCTTCGCTTGCCTTCGCGCAGGATGTGGTGCCCTACAAACTCGGCACGTTCGAGAGCGGCGGTGAAGCCTGGCTTGGCCTCGTGCTCGACGATTCCCTCGTGGTCAATATTGCCGAGGCGAGCGCCGCGCTGGGCGATGACGGGCCCGACATTCCGACGGACATGACGGCGCTCATCGTGGCCTACGATGATCTGGCGCCCCGGCTGCGCGCCATCGCAGCGGCGGCTGCCGCGGAGCCGGGTGCGGCTTATGTCAGCAACCGAAGTGACGTTCGGATACGACCGCCCATCAGGCCGCATATCATCTACAACGCGGCAGCCAATTACGCGCTGCACGCTGCGGAGATGGCCGGGCAGCCCGGCGAAATACTCGAGGGCCCCATCCCCGATCCCATTCCGGGAATCTGGGAGCGGACGCCTGATGACCGACGCCAGAACCCCTATATCTTCCTGAAGATGGCGAACACGATCATCGCCGACGGTGAGGCGATCCGAATGCCGCCCAGCCGGCCGAACCTGGACTGGGAGTGCGAACTGGCGGTGGTGGTCGGCAAGCCGGCAAGCCGCGTGGCAGTGGAGGATGCTGCAGACTACATTTTCGGGTATACGCTCGAGAACGACGTTTCTGATCGCGGCGGCCGTGGGGACGGCCGGATGGGCTCGGACTGGTTCCTGCAGAAGAACCACGACACGTTCGCCCCGCTGGGACCGTACATTGTGCCCAAGGAATTCGTGCCGGAGCCATTGAGCCTGAGGCAGACGCTGACGTTGAGCGGCACCATCATGCAGGACTCCAATACCGGCAACATGACGCACGACATCTACGACATGTTGAGTTACGTCTCCCACATCGCCACGATGCAGCCCGGCGACATCTACGCCATGGGCAGCCCGTCGGGCGTGGGTACGGCACGTGAGACGCCGATCTACATGCAGCCCGGCGATACCGCCGTTTGCGCCATTGAGGGCATTGGGACTCTGACCAATCCTGTCGTCGGGCCCGAGTCCGAATAGGGCTTGTAACCCCCTGGTCGGGGTGATCGGGGCATGGTCTCCCGCAGTCTCGGAAGTTAACCGCCCGCGATCGCTCCGACGATGAGAAACGGCTCCGTGCCGGATGCCACGGCGTCCGGCAGCGGCGCCGTCGGCGGATCGTGGGTGATGTCTTCCCTGCACACGAAAAACCGCACCAGCGGACGTTGCTTCAGCGTGACGTGATCGCGGATGGTGCCCCGCAGCATCGGGTAGCGGGCCTCCAGGGCATCCAGAATGGAACTTCGCGTGACTTCACCACTGATCCTGAGCGTCACCTCGCCGTGGACCCCTGCCAGCGTCCGCAGATGAAAGGGGAGTTCGACGCGGATCATGGCAGGGTCTGCACCTCCACCGACAGCACGCTGGGCAAATTTCGCACGATCGGGGACCAGTGGTCTCCGCCGTCCGGCGAAACGTATACCTGCCCGCCGGTGGTCCCGAAATAGATGCCGCAGGAGTCGAGGGTGTCAACGGCCATCGCGTCCCGAAGCACGTTTACATAGCAGTCCTTCTGGGGCAGTCCATTGGTCAGCGCTTCCCACTCATTGCCGCCTGTCCGGCTCCGGTAAACGCGCAGCTTCCCTTCGGGCGGGTAGTGCAGAGAGTCGCTCTCAATGGGCACGACGTAGACCGTTTCGGGCTCGTGCGCGTGGACTTCAATGGGAAAACCGAAGTCGCTCGGCAGGTTGCCGCTGATCTCGTACCAGTTGGCGCCGGCGTCGTCGCTGCGCATCACGTCCCAGTGCTTCTGCATGAACAGGCGGTCGGGATTGGAGGGGTGCATCGCCAGCCGGTGTACGCAATGGCCGATCTCCGCAGCCGGATCGGGCATGAAGCTGGAGCTCAGGCCGCGGTTGATCGGCGTCCAGGTCTTGCCGCCGTCCACGGTGCGGAACGAGCCCGCCGCGGAGATCGCAACGTAGATCCGTCCGGGATCCCCCGGGTCGAGCAGGATGGTGTGCAGGCACATTCCGCCCGCTCCCGGCGACCACGCGGCCCCCGTCTCGTGCCCGCGCAAACCCGCGAGTTCGTGCCAGGTCTGGCCCCCGTCCGTGGTCCGAAACAGGGCGGCGTCTTCAGCGCCCGCGTAAACCACTTCGGGATCGGTCAATGAGGGTTCCAGGTGCCAGACGCGCGCGAACTCCCACGGATGCTGGGTGCCGTCGTACCACTGGTGGGTGGTCAGCGGCTTGCCTGATTCCTCGGAGGTGTCGTAGACGAACATGTTGCTCTTGCCCTGGGGCATCGGTTCACCGTCCTCGGAGCCGGGGGGCGTTTCCGGCAACTTCGGGCCCGATCCGGGTTGTTCCCAGGTGGCTCCGCCGTCGTTCGAGCGCTGAATGACCTGGCCGAACCAATCGCTGGTCTGGGACGCGAAAATGCGATCGGGGTCCACCGGCGAGCCCTTGACGTGATAGATCTCCCAGCCGGCGAAATGCGGGCCGGATACCGACCAGTCTTCGCGTGTACCGTCCGCTGTGAGGATAAAGGCGCCCTTCTTTGTACCCACGAGGACTCGGATTGCAGCCATATCGATCTCCGTTTGTGTGGCTCGATTCAGATACCCACGTACTTCGCGTACACGCTGCGCGCCACGCTCGGTTCCGCCGTGCCATGCACGATGGCGCGGCCATCCGGGAACAGGCTGAGGGTATAGGCGTTGCCGCCATCGCTGATGTTGGCGCGGAGCATATACCGGTTGGCGACCACGTCGCCATGCTCGAGCAAGCGTGCCGAAACACGGTCCAGGTCAAGCCCTCCCGGGCTTTGCCTGTGCGTGAGCTGCACGGCATCCCGGCCGCAGAGTGTCGTCGCCCCGGATCCCAATCTGCCGTCCAGGTAGTCGAATCGGCCGTGCTTGCAGCACGGACAGTCGCCGCGTTCGTATGCGCTTGCGGCCTTGAGTTGCATGAAGGTGTTCGTCCACAGGTCGATGTTGAGCAAGGTCGGGCAGACTCGGTCGAAGTTGCCCGTGAGAACCTTGAGCGTCTCGGCCACCTGAAAGCTTGCAACGGCCGAAACGGCAGAAGCCAGCACGCCCACCGTGTCGCAGGTCGGCGTCGTGCCGGGCGGCGGCGCTTCCTCGAACAGGCAGCGCAGGCACGGCGTTGCCAGGTTGCCTCCGGCACGACGTTCCCAGGCTGCGTCTCCGCCGGGAGTGTGGGGCAGGATGGCGAAGGCCGCGCCGACCGTGCCGACTGCGCCGCCGTAGATGTAGGGAAGGCCGTGCCTGACCGCGTAATCGTTGGCGAGGTAACGTGTTTCGAAGTTGTCCAGCCCGTCTACAAGCAGGTCGGCGCCGGACGCATGCCGGGCGATATTGCCATGGTTGAGGTCGTCGATGATCGCCGTTACACGGACGGCGGAATTGATCCCGGCGAGCCGGCGCCGGGCGGCTTGCGCCTTGGGGATGGCGTCGGCAACATCCTGTTCGTCGAACAGGACCTGTCGCTGCAGATTCGTGATCTCGACGAAATCCCGGTCGATGACGATCAGATGGCCGACGCCGGCGCGAGCGAGAAGTTCGGCGGCCATGCTGCCGAGCGCTCCGCAACCGAGAATGCATACGGTCGATCCGCCCAGCCGTCGTTGCCCCGCCTCGCCGAAGCCGGGAAGCAGCGCCTGGCGGTGGTAGCGGGACAGGTCGTCACTCATGTCTTGCGCGGATGCGCTCACTCGTCCGCGCAATTGAACGGCAGAACCTCATCGCCCGGAATCCAGCGCCACGACTTGCCGAGAGTTACCGGTTCGGTGAACAGCCACGGGTCGGTGACGACCAGTTCGTAGTCCAGGCGGCTGCCTTCCTCGTTCACCCTGAAGCGCTCCACCGTTTCCACGGCATCGCTCTGAGGCAGGCCGTTCTGGTCGAAATAAGGCCAGTTGATTCGGCTGGTGCGCACCACGAGAGTGTCGCCTTCCCACTGGCCGATGGAGTGCCCCATGCGGGACGGGGCCGCGTCCTGGCCGTCGACGTCGCCGCTCATGTGGATGACCCGCATTGCATCGAATTCCTCCATCAGCAAGACGATGCGATCGCCTTCGTCGATGAATTCCACGGGGTTGGGCTGCTGCATGATGATGGGCATGCCCTTGGGAATGCAGGTGAGGAAGGGGTTGTCCGGGTCGAGCGGATCCCAGGCCGCCTGAGCGGTGCGCGCCGCCTCTGTCAGCGGGTAGACGAGCGTTCCGCCTTCGGAGAGGAATCGCGTCTCCGTGCGCAGGAACGATCCGTCGGTGCTCCAGACCCGGAAGATTCCCAGGGAGGGGTCGGCGCCCGGCGTTCCGGGCGTCTCGTCCAGTCCGGTGCCCACGGTGTCGTCCGTCCAGCGGGGGACGGGCGTATCCAGCAGCGCCTCGCGCCCGTCGGCCAGCAGCATGTTGATGGCGTAGGCGTCGCGCACGGGGCGCCTGGCGGGGTAGGCGGCTACGGTTACGGTATCGCCGACACTGAGCATGTCGGGCGTGATGCCGACGCGGTTCAAGCGCGTGACGGGGATGCTTTCTACGTTCCATGTCACGGGCGTGTTGTCGTCGGCCACGCTGCTGAGAGTGAAACGCACGTGCGGATTGCGCCAGGTCACGCCTGCAATTTCGCCCTCGATTTCGATGACCGTATCCATGTCGTAAGTGATCCGGGCCGAGTGATGCGCGGAGGCTGCAGTGATCGAAATCGCTGCCGCGAGTCCCACCGCCGCCCGGGAGAGACGTGTTTCCAGGCACCTGTTCATGATCTTGCTCCTGCGTTCCGGCGCGTTTCTGCGTTCATGTCCGAAGATTGGAAACGCTGTTGGAACAGTACCGCCTGAACAGCCGGTCGATCAAGGGAATGCGACTGCGGAATGGACCGGCTCCGCAACTGCCGGCCAGGTCCGCAGGCGCACTTCCATCGAAGATATGGCCCCGTTGTCCCAAATGCGGGATAATTCCGCAGCCGCAGGGCAGTGGGGCCGTAGCTCAGTTGGGAGAGCGCTGCGTTCGCAATGCAGAGGTCGGGAGTTCGAATCTCCTCGGCTCCACCATTCACCATCGGTCCATTCCGGGGACATGCATAACACTTTCTCCGGCGCGTATGGATTGGGGGCGGGCCCGCCGCCCCGGACTCCTGCAAGAACAGTGGCGGCGGATCTGGCAAAGCGGCTGAAGTCGCAGCGGCTGGCACGCAATCTGACTCAGGCCGGACTTGCCGCGCGATCGGGCGTGCCGTTGGGCACCCTGAAGAAGTTCGAGCGCACGGGCTCAATCTCTCTGGTCTCGTTCATCCGTCTGGTGGTCGCCCTCGGGGAACAGGCCGGTCTGGAACGGCTGATGGAGACGGACGCCCGGGACTCCATGACGCTTGACCAGATGTTGGCCACGCCGAAGGCGCGCAAGCGAGGGCGGATAAGTTGAAGTCTGCACCGCGACTGTCCCCGCTGACGGTGATCTTGCGGTGGGACGACGACGATATTCAAACGGTCGGTCGGCTCGGATACCTCGACCGTGTTGCCCGCTTCGAGTACGACAACAACTTCCTGGCGGCGGGCCTTGAGATTTCGCCCGCCCACCATCGCGCCATGTCTGCGTAGGCTTGCTCGATGTTGGCCGCGTCCTCTGGGTCCTCCTTGCCGCGAAACTTCACCAAGTATTGCCGATGGTCGCCGCCGGGTGGTGTCGCCCCGTACACTGCGCAGTCCTGCTGATCGATGTCAACCATGGCTTTGGGCCGTGCTCCGCCAGGAGACCCGCCTCCATTCTCGGTACACATTCTTTTTGTACCCTATTGTCAAGTTGGCATTGCAGAAACACCGGTTCAGGAGGATCTGGAGCGGACCTGACTACCGTGTATGCATGCCGGTTGGTGTCGCTTGGGAGTGAGTCAATGGGAACACGTGTCGGTAATGGGAGAACACGCCTTATGAAATTCAAAACGATACGAAACCTGATCGCGAGTCTGCTGTTCGTGTTTTTCTCAATGCCGGCCAATGCTGAG
>Ga0209021_1003718_pt1 | contig 11929 bp, 5 predicted proteins | sample PinacodermFT_FD_187299 | JGI IMG/M metagenome (GOLD analysis project Ga0209021, IMG submission 187299) | Host-associated microbial community of the marine sponge Aplysina aerophoba from Gulf of Piran - sponge pinacoderm, lysed by freeze-thaw... | ecosystem: Host-associated > Porifera > Sponge >... | reverse complement strand
AGGCCAGGCGCCAGATTCCGTAGTGCTGGCTGAGCTGGTCGAACAGGGAAGGCCAGTCGCACCCGTCGAAGTCGTAGGCGAGGGACTGCGGCCCCTGGCCCCTGTCCTGCGGATCGGCGAAGGCGAAGAACGGTCGCCCAAGCCCGTGATGGGTGCCGATCAGCCACAGCACCAGGTGCGGGTCATGGGCATCCGCAAAGCGCGCATCCGAGGGCGCCAGCGCCACCGACCGCGCCTCGTGGCGCCATCGGGCGGGCAGCTCGGCCCGCTCCCAGGCGCCCTGCGCCGCGCGCCGTCCGCTCTTGGCCAGGGGCGGCCCGTCGGGCCGGCTCCACCAGTCCGCGCCGGCCAGGAAAAGCTGAAACCGTGGGTCAGCCTTGCCGATGTCGTGCAGGGCCGCGGCGAGGCGCAGGTCGGCGGCGAGCTGTGAGCCGCTGCATTGGTCGAGGCGGAGCGCCGTCGTGAAGCGCTCGACGTGGGCGACGACGCTGGCCGTGTGGTCGTCCAGCGAGACCGTGCGCCCAGCCATGTGCGACAACGATTCGTCCTCGGTGGCCGGTTGCGCTCCCGTCCGGCCGCCGGTCGGCGCACCCCGGATGCCGCGCGCGGCGACCAGGACGGCTCCCCGATCGGCGGCGCCATACGGGCGCTGAATCTCGATGCGCCCGGTTCCGCCCCTGGTGTCGCGCAGCGCCTCGAGCTCGCGGCGCACGTCGCGGCGCCCGCGCTCGGGCGTTTCCTCGTCCGTGGCCGGGAGCGCAGCGAGCAGCGCATCCGGGTCGAGGTCGTCGTCGGGGCTCGGCAGGGCCGCGGCCAGCCGGTCCCAGTGCGCCACGTCCGGTGTCACCCGTACCGCGAGCCGCCGCCCCCGATACGGCCACGCCGCATCGTCGGCGACGTCGACCACCGTATCCCAACCCTGCGGCGCCCAGCCGTATTCATCGCAGCCGCCGTAGTCCGCGGGCACCACCAGCACGTCGCCGGGGTGAAGGTCTGCAGCGCTGACCAGGCCGGTGCGGGGATCGTTCACGCCGGCCCAGCGAAACGCCCTGCGGTCAATCAGGCTCAGGGCCTCGTCGAGATCGTCTTCGCGCTCGGGCACGTCGGCGACGCTGGCGGCGCGTGCGGTGTTCCAGCGCCGCAGCCAGCCACGCGCGGCCCAGATCGGCACGGCGAGCATCTCCGCGCTACGCGGGCGCACCAGCTCCAGGATTCCTTTGACCTTGCCGGCGGCGCCCTCGTCGGCCAGGTCGCCGGCAAGAATGTCGCTGCGCCACACCAGGGAGACTTCCGCCGGCGTGCGCTCGATGCCGTGCAGGAACAGCCCGACTTCCGGATCCGCGTTCGGTGCTGGCGCGGTGTGCGACCAGAGATCGAGGTAGGCGGGCATCACGACCGGTGCCCGGGCGCGCGGCGCGCCGAGGGTGGCAACGTCGATCCCGGCTTTGTGCAACTGCCTGTCGAGGGCCGTCACGCCGAAGTCCACGCGGTCGTTCGTGGCGATCCCGGTGAGCGTGTCCCAGGTTTCGCGAACCCGGGGCCCGTACACGGGGTCGTCGGCCTTCTTGGCCAAGCTTTCGGTCGTGACCAGGATCGACGCGGCTGCCGGTATGGACCGCCCGGCGCGGTTGAGCCGCCCGAAGCGCTGGCGGAGCGCATCGAGCGGGGCGGCTTGCGTAACCAGGCCGTCGAGATCGAGGTCGACTCCCACCTCCAGGCACTGCGTAGCGACCACCATGAGCGCCCTGGCCCGGTCTCGTCCCTCGGCGCCGGTGCGGAAGGGAGCGAGCTTGCCTTCCACCTGTCTGCGGGCAACGTCGCGCGAGCGACCGATCAGCAGTACGCACTCGAACGGTGCGTCCTCGGTTTCGCGCAGCCGCGAGAAGATCGTGCGCGCGAGGTCGACGCGGTTGACGACCACGCCGACGGCCGGTGCGGCCACGCCGCCGCGGCGCAGGCGCTCCGCAAGCTCGCGCGCCGTGCGCGTGAACGTTCCCGTGGGGTCCGGGCTGCCGACCGGCTTCATCAGGCGGGCCGGCTTGGCGGCCGCGATGCGCGCGCGAAGGACCGGATGCTTCCTGTCCTCCCGCGCAAGCCCGCCGAACGGGCGCTCGTAGTTGCGGCCGGGCGTTGCGGTGAGCACTACCGTGGCGACCGTCGCCTTGCCGAGTTCGCGCACCGCCTGCAGCGTGTGCTGGAACGGCTCGGACAGATGCGCCTCGTCGAGCAGGATCAGGCTGTCCTCGCCGAGCAGGCCGGCGTGTACGGGCCGCATCCGGTCCGAGACGCCGTAGCCGCGGAACAGCAGCCGCGAGCCCACCTGGTCGACGGTGGAGCAGAGGATGGTCGGCTGCGTCGGCGTGCGCGCCCAGTCGTGCTCCAGCGGCGCGCCGCCGCGCAGCCGCACCGCGACCAGCGGGTCCTCGCCCTCGCCGGCGAGGCGCTGCAGGCGCTTCGCCATCTCCTCGACCACGGCGCGGCCAGGCTCGGCCACGTGTGCCGGATCGCGGAGCGCGGCGGCGATCCTGCGGGCGCGGCGATGCGCGTCGTCGACCACCAGGCGCCGGTCAACGACCAGAACGATCCGAAGTGCCGCCTGTTGCGGCTCGTCCACCTGCAGCGCCAGGTGGAACACGGCGGCATCGAGCGCGGCCGTCTTGCCTGCCCCGGTGGGCAGGTCCAGCACGTCGGGCCACTGGTTGTCACGCGCGAGCTGCTCGACGAGTCGTTGTTGCCAGGGGAACGGGGGAGCGTCGTGGACGGCCTCGAAGTAGGTGGCGAAGTCTTCTCCGGTCAGCGTCATTCACCAGCCTCGCCGAACCGCCGGCACAGCCCGAGTCCGGAGAAGCGACCGGCGCCGAGCATGACCGGGCCGGCTACCGCGGTCCCGAAGTCGATCACCGCATGGATCAGCAAGCGGCTGGCCAGCGGATCGGGAACGCGCCAGCGGGTCCACGGCGGTGCACCGGTGCGCGGCCACGCCGAGGGCGCGCCCTCGAAAGCCGAATGCTTGCCCACCTGGATGCAGCCGGGGTCGGGGCGGGGCAGGCCGATGTTGGCGCAGGATTGCGCGATCAGTTCACGAACCCTGCCGCCGTCGTAGCGCTTGAGGTGCCGGTCAAGGATGATCGGTGTCAGGCTCGCCCACACCCGCGCCGGCTGCAGGTACGGCCCCGGCTCCAGCGAGCGCTTGCTTGCCGCGCCGGCTGGCGAGAGTAGCAGTGGCTCGCTCTGTGATGCGTACTTCAGTTCGATCACGCGCCGCTCGGCACCGTGGTCGTATTCTGTGATCGCCTCGAACGCGGCGCGCAACCCCGGAACGTCGCGCAACGCCGTCTGTGCCGTGGGCACCAGGGCGAACCCGAACAGGCGGCCGTCCGCGTGCGGGGACCCGGCGAACGCCATCGGGACGATGCCCAGATGCGGTGCGCGCAGCCGCGCGCCATCGGGTTCGTGTCCGGACACGAACGCCGGTATCTCGTCGGCCATGCCGGCGCGGCGATAGCCGCTCATCAGGGCGCGCCGCAGCGTGCGGCCCACCAGTGCCGCGGCGCGGATGTCGGGCACTGTCCCGCCGACCGCTTCCAGGACCAGCCAGCCGGCATCCCGCGGCGGCGGCGTGGGGCGCGGCTCGGGCAGGACGGCATCGCCGGGCAGGATGATCGGTCGCGCCGGGTGAACGCGGTAGGCGCGGATCAGCTCCTGCAGGCGACCGGGATAGACCTGGCGGAGCGCGGCCGCGGCGGCGTGCTGCGGCGCCTGTGCGCTGTCCGGCAGGAACCGGCACCGTACCAGGCTCGCCGAGTGGCCGAGGTAGCCCACGTCGCGCGCGAGCGCGTCCAGCGCCTCCAGCAGCTGCGGTTCCGGGTCCGCCTCCCACACCATCGCCATCACCGGATCCTCGAGGTGTGCCACCGGGAAGCGGCGCGGCTGCCGCGGGCGCGTCATGGGCATGACCTTGAGGTAGGTTTCCGCTTTCGAGGAGGAGCGCTGATCGTTCGGCGGCACGAACACGGCGGGGGCCGTCCGCGCCGTGTGCCCGCCTGCGCGGATCGTCGGGGCGGGCTGGGCTTCCAACCATTCCAGCGCCTCGCGCTCGATGCGCTGCTCGCCGCGTGCCGCCCAGGAGGCGACCAGGGCCGAAAACATCCGGTCCGGCTGCGGCGGCCAGTCGGGCGCGGTGTTCGCCGGGCTGTGCGCGGCACGGCAGACCCCGGCGAGAAACTCGATTTCCAGGACGAGACTCACTCGTTCTGGTCGTCGCGCCCTTCGCCTTCCAGCGCCAGCTCGCGGCTGCGCCGCACGATCTCGACCAGCTTCGGCTGCGGCTTCAACATGAGCGGGCTGAACGCGAATCCTGCCTGCAGCGCATCGGCGTACGCTTCCCGGTACAGATCCCGCGCTTCCGGGCGATCCAGGTCGACCGGCTCTGTCGAGCCATCGGCGTGCACCAGCTCCAGCGTGCCGGCGCCGTCACACACCAGGTCGCAGCGCGAGCGTAGCGCATAGCCCCTGGCGTCCTGCTCGGCGATGGCGAGCAGCCCGAGCGCGGCCAGCAGTGCGCGGCCGGTCGCGTTCCGCTCATCGTCACCGAAGCGCAGCCGCCGCAGTCCCGCCAGCGTCAGCACCGAACGGTGCTCGGCGTATGCGCAGGTGACGCCGAGGGGCGCGACGGTCGGGGTGATGTTGCCATGGTTGATCTCCGAGGGCCGCACCTTCTTGGCGCCCTTGCCCGCTTCCTTCTGGTCGGTGCTCCAGCCGGTCGGGCTCTTGAACACGTCCACCCTGCGCAGCACGCCGAGCGGGTCGATGCGGCTGCCGGTGCGCCGGCCCGCTGTCTGTGGCTCCATTCGGTTGGTGCGCCGGTCCCGCACCACTGTCTCGACCGGCGTGTCGATGCCCATGATCTCCGACACCAGCGCGCGCGGGAACTTGGCCCCCAGCCCGCCGCCTTCGCCCTGGCTGTGCCATGCTCCGAACACCAGCGCCGCGGGCGAGATCTCCAGCAGGGCGGTGGCGTCGCCCGGCGTGGCCGCGGCGAGGCGCCGCCCCGGCCTGCTTTCCATGAAGGGCTCCTCATTGAGCAGGCTGTCTCGAATGATGGCGTCGTATACCCGGTGGGGGGCGTCCAGGGACGTGATCTGTTCGAGCGGAAGCAGGTCCGCCGCGCTGAAGTCGACCAGGATGAAAGGCAGCGGGATCCCCGCCTCGGTGGCCGCGGCGAGCAACGCCTCCTCCATGCGGTTGGCCTGGCTCTGTACGCTGTCGATCAGCACGCACCACGCCTCCCGGTCGTCCACGCGCCGGAGCTCGAACACGTGCTGCGGCGGGTCGGTGCTGCGCTCGGCGGGATAGGTGGGCGGGAACAGCTTGTCCCCGGCCCCGCCAGCCGGCTGCAGGCGCCGGATCCGGCGAATGGCGGCATGCTCGGCGATGGCAGTGCGAAGTAGCGATAGTGAAATCAAACCTGGGTCGTCCTCCGGGGATCGTGATCGTTCGGTCGCCATGATTGACGGTTTGAGGAAGGAGGCACAAGATCAGCCGTGATGCTGCACCGCGGGCGTGGGTGTAGGGTCGTTGATCCCGGCGAACGCGCCGGGCCGCATTGAAGTATGGTCGTGTTCGATCTACGTGGATTGCCCGCTGGTCGCTCCCGGCTTGTGCCGGGCCGCATTGAAGCATGGTTCGTCACCGGCTGGCTACACAGATCGCCCCGCTGGTCGCTCCCGGCCAATGCGCCGGGCCGCATTGAAGCATGGTCGTGAACAGACTCGGCTGTACGTGAATCCTGCATTGCTCGCTCCCGGCTCGTGCCGGGCCACATTGAAGGAAAGGAAGCTCCTGCTCTCGCTAGGGAGAGGCGGCCAGGACGGACCGACGCCCTTTCTGGGACATCAGGTGGCAAGTAGACAGAAAGCGTGACGTGTCGCCAGCGACACAAGGGGAATTGTTGAAAAAGGCTTGACAAGCTCTTGATTGACCAAGTATGCCTAAAGTGCCTATAGGCTATTGATGCGTCGGACACCGTCCGATAGTCTGAGTGTGCGCTGGTGTCCCGTGTGGCTATCGGCAGCATTCCGTGAAGAAATGGGGAGGGGGCAAAGGAGCCTATCGAGGTGAAGGACGGGAAACATCGAATCGTACTGCCGGACCATCACTATGACCTTGTACGGCGTTATATGGTCGTATTCCGTTTACCGAGCGCACGCTCGGCGGTGCTGAGAATGATCGAGGTGGCCATCGACGCCACCGGTAAGGAGCAACTCTTGATAGAGGAGCTTGAAGAAATTGAGGCTGCTCCTACGAAGCGTCAGGACAGGGTAATAGCATGAGCCGGAGCAAATTAGAGAGCGTGGGCCGCGAGGCCCGTCGCTATCGCGAACGATCAAACTCCAATACGGAGGTAAAGGAAACTATGAAAGTAGCAATTACGGCCAAGAAGGTCGTGATTCTGTTGATGACAATGGCCCTTGCCGTTGTCATGGTGGCCTGCCAGGGCGCCGCCGGCTTGCCCGGTGAGCCCGGTGAGCCCGGCGCACCCGGCGCACCCGGCGCTCCTGCCGAGACGCCCAATTTGGCGCCACTGGTCGTCAAGCCGATCGATGATCAGGCACTTATGGTGGGCGCTGACGCCAGCGGCGCGATCGTTCTGACGAGCCACTTCCAAGACCCTGAGGGTGAGACGCTCACCTTTGCCGTGACAATCACGCCTGCCGAGGGTGTCGCAACAGCGACGCTCGACGACAAGGGCACGATGCTGACCCTGGCCCCGGTTGCCGAGGGTACCGCCACGGTGACGGTGACGGCTTCCGATGGGGACAAGTCAAGATCCTTGTCTTTCAAGGTAACGGTCGCGCCGGAAGGCATGATGCCGCCAACAGCGAAGGGTGCCATCGATCCAATCAGGATCGACGAAGGTCAGATAGCAATCGTTTCGGACATCGACAAGTACTTCGAAGAATCCGAGGGCGAAGAGCTGACCTACGCGGTTTCCGTGACTCCGCCGCTGATCGTGAGTCACGAGTTCGATCTGGCTACCAAGGTTCTGACTCTCCGTGGCGATGCCTACGGTGAGGCCACGGTGACGATCACCGCGACTGACACGGACAACATGACTGCAACGCAGAACATTATGGTGACGGTTGCCAAGCCCATACCGCCGGGGCCAGATCCCGAAGCTCCTAAGGTAAGGGAGGACATCGATGATTTTTGGCTTGGCTCAGACCGAGCCACCGAAACGATCGAGCTGAAATACCATTTCTACCACGCCAACGATTCGGAGATCACCTATTCGGTGAGCGTTGACGACGAGACGGTCGCGACGGCCATGATTACAGGCAGCGGGATGACCGCCAAGTTGATCGTCAGGCAAGTCGATACCGGCAGGACCCGCGCGACTCTAACGGCTACGGCGGACGGCCTGGATAAAACGGAAAGATTCAATATCAACGTCGAAAGCGGTACGGTGTCCGCGCCCTGGTTCGATACCACAGAGTTCGACGATCTTGAACTGGACGTTGATGAGGACGAAGAAGTCGAGTTTGAGGACGTCGTCCACCATGATCAGGACTGGCACATAGAGGCCAATTCAAGCGATCCCGATATTGCTACCGTCGAAGCTGATGGCACCACGGTAACAGTGACTGCCGAAGGGGCTGGTACTGCTACCATAATGGTAAAGGCCGTCGATGATGACGGCGATGAAAGTGATGAAGTGGAATTCAAGGTGAAGGTGAGCGCTCCCCCGGAGACCGAGCCGGAGACCGAGCCGGAGACCGAGCCAACCACTCCAGAGTCGATCACGCTCGGACCGAAAGGGTCGCCGACGGAGTCTGAGGAAGTTACGCTGGAAGACTCCTCAATGTCGCTTGAGCCGGGTGACTCTTCAATCGTCGATGTCGACTTGAAGGCAGGCACGACATGGATCGTCAAGGCGGTTGCGCGAGGTACTACGGTAGTTCATATCCTCAATGAGAATCAGACCATAGCAGATACCATTCCTGTGACCGTGGAGAACGCTCCGCCGGTTCGCGAGAGGGATGAGGACGGCGACCTTGCACCCATGCCAGACGCGCTGTATCTCCCAACGGAGGTACCAGCAGCAGCTGACGGGACGGAGCCCACCACGTACATGGTGGCTGTTGCGGGTGGTTTGAATAACTTCTTTAAAGATGCCGATACTGTCGATGCGGAAACATACACCGCCAAATCAAGTTCTCCGTTCGTGATTGTGAAGAAGGTGGAATCCGCCGGGATCACCATCGATGTGGTTAAGCAGGTTAGCGACTACTTCATGCTGACGATTCACGCGGTAGATGATCAGAAGGCCATCTCCACCGAATCTCTCGAATTGAAGGTGCGGACAGTCTTGCCAAGGCCAGAAACCGTAAAAGTGCAGCAGTTTGCAAATGGGAACTTTCTACCCGCCGAGATCGGAGACCGGCAGGGAGTGACGCACTCTCTAGAGTTCCATCCCGCGACTGGGGTACGCGACACCGATGGTGTAGGGTTTGTTTTTGCGGGTGATGCTACTGGTGTTGCTACCTACGTTGCCACTCTTCCCACGCCGACCAACGGCTTGGCGCACTACACGATCTCGACAACGGGACCTGTGAATATTGATACGTCACCGACTGAGGGAGCTACGCCTACTTTGCGACCGTTCGGCACAACAGGAACACCCTTGGCAGCGCCGGGCGCTGATCCGAACTTGAAGATCAAGGTTACAGGTTCGGGGGTAGCCAAGATAACGATCAACTACCATTCGGCAGAAGAAGTTCCTGATAGTAATCCTACTGCTTACAGATGGAAGATAGTTTCTAGGACGTTGACGTTGACTGTGAATCGGGTGCGAGCATCGTAGCTGGCACGGCCCGTCGTAGTTGAAAGCTACGGCGGATCACTGATCGACTATAGAGAGCCGCTGGCCTGCCGGGCTGGCGGCTCTCTTTTCGTTTGCGGAAGCGAAGCTGCTCGGGAGAGCCGGTCTGAATCCAGCGCCTTGCTTCCAGCGGCCTGCCGGGGTGTGGGGGCTGCGAGCGTGGTCGATGGGGGCTTCCTTCAGACCACGCCTCGCGACGGCACTCTTCCGCTAACCGTTCCCCCTGTGTCGGGCCGGTGGAGGACTTGCAGCCATACCTCCCAGTGAGCCCAATGTGCTGGCGCACCAAAAAGGGCCGCCGCAACACAACGCCACGGCGGCCCCCTGATTGTCGCGTGCGCGACCTAAACTAGAAGCTTGGGATGATGTTCATCCACACGACCGCTTCTTCCGATTGGATCGTGACTTCGCCACCATCGGTGGCGACTACTCTCGCCCAATAGGTGATTCTCACAGAAGATCTTTTGGTGCCCTCTACCGTGAACGAAAGCATCGGCTCTCCGTTGGTCACGACGCCGCTTTCTGACAGTCCTTCGGTTATGCCATCCCCCGTAGCAGGTTTGATGTCTCCAGAATACACTACGTGATAGTAATCAGCAGTGCCTACGGGTATTTGTGTTGTTCCTTCTCCGCTTACTTCATTAGCCTTCCAATCAGCATCAGGCGCATTCTTAGAGATAACCGGGGTGGTACCAAGAAGCGCTGTGTTATCAGCTGCAGCGAGAGCGAGGCCGGCTATGAAGTCGCTTACAAAGCCGAATCCGTCATCCGCACCACCCGACTTGTAAGGGTCGAACGACAGTGTATGAGTTACGTCCTGGCGATTCCAGACTCTTACGTTGAACACGCGACTAGTCTGCGCTACCGCGTACTTGTCGGGTAGCGGTTTTTGAGTCTCCAGACGTACTACTGTCTTGCCAGATTCACCCCCATCCTCATCAACGACGGAGATTTCCAGCGGGATGGTAGCCCCGACCTTTTTCCCAATGTCTACCACCACCGGCACCATCACCGTAGTGGGAGTGCCGGGGGTGATGACGGCCTTGTCGACACGAACCACCCTGGCATATGTGTCATCGAGAGAAACCGCTTTATAGCTGGTATCAGCCGCAACGTCGATGTCTGACCAGCCATCAGCTTCCTTGAAGTACTTCGCGTAGTCCACTACGAACTGGTGGAATATCCTCTCTTTCGAATCTGCTGGTTCTGCGCCGGTAAGTGCGATAGTAGTATCCGTGTACTTACCGTCCTTCAACCGGTAGACCGTGGGACCATCTACGGGACCAGCTGGGATACGAGAAGTATCGTGATTAGGTATCACCTCAGGGGGTGTATTGGCGATGGTTACTGGAATACTCCGCTCAACGCCTCCATTTGCTTCTAGAATCCTGACAGTCGCCTTACCCTTAGTCACCCCCGTGATGGTCCACACAGTAGTAAAGCCCGCCTTGGGGGATACTTCTATGTCGGCGGTACCATCAATGGGTTGGAGTGTCTCGTCCTCATCAATACTGATATCGGAAGATTTACCCGCCCCTGGTATCGGGACGTTTGAAGGCTTATACGGCGCCATGGCGGCCGTCACCTTAACGGCGATAGTCTGTGTGATCATCCCGGCGTCGTTTTTAGCCGTCACGGTCACTGTGGCCGTGCCCTCGGCAACGCCTGTGATCGTCAGCATGCTGCTGCCGGTCGGTATGTCGGCGGTCGCTTTGTCCACGTCGCTCGACATAGCCTTGTAGGTCAGGCCCGTCTTGGGCGTGAAGTACATGGATACGTCTATCGCGTCCAGGACCTTCTCAGCTTCCACCGTCATGGCCGAGATCATTCCGTCAGCCACCGGTGCCTCAGGCTCGGTCTCTTCAGTCTCTGCTGGCCTCACCGTCACCATGAATTCCCGCGTACCTGAACGCAAGCGGTCCTCATCTACAGCGTAAACTGTGATCGTGGCCGAACCCTCGCCTACTGCAGTCACTGTTACCACGCTGCTGCCGGCGGCTACCATAGCGGTGGCAACGTCTTCATTGTCCGAAGATGCGCGGTAATCCAAGTCCTGATCATCAGGATCACCGAAGTTGTCCTCAACGTCTCGGGTACCGGTATCTGCAGGATCCTCGCCATCGGTAAGGGTCATGTCTGGAATCGTACCCATGGCATAGGGCCATCGCACTGGATCATCGACAACTTCTACCTGAAACCTATCCGTTTCGCTTTCGCCATCTGCCGTGGCGGTTACCACTACGCGGGTTGTTCCGGTGTCTGCCAAGGCGACGGTCAGCATACTACCTTCAAGGCTGGCGGTAGCGATTGACTTATCCTCGGACATCGCCGAATAGGTGATTTCCGAGTTAGGGTGTGAAAAGTGCTCCGACAGATCAAATTTCACAGACATGTAGTCCGTACCCAGCTTTATGTCCGGGAGGCGCTCGGTTACCGTCGGCGCGACCGCTTCCGGCACAGGCTTGGTACCCGGCTCCACCGTTACGCGGAATGTAACTTTGTCGGTCTTCTCGCTGTCCGCCGTCGCTACGATAGTCACTATGGTAGTGCCTTCAAGTAGCGGCTTCAACGTCAGCGTCCCGTTCGCTTCGCTTACCTCGACGTACCCGATGGGGGCTGCACTTACGGCGTACGAGATATCGCTGCTATGCGTGAAGTAGCCCTCTTCCGAACCTTCGGAAGTGGTAAGGACGATGTCCATCGCACCATCGGCCAGATGCAGTGTCTGAGGTCCGATGCCACCCGCCTTTACCATAGGCGCAACCGCTGGTGTCACGGTAACTTTGAACTTCTTCGTTGGCGACTTCAGTTCGTCCTTATCCACCGCCGTCACGGAGATGGTGGCATTACCTGCTGCTGCCGCTGTGATCGTCAGAGTATTCCCCGCCACCGCTGATGTCGCCACTGCAGCATCATCTGATGCGTGCTGGTAGGTAAGGGTCTCTCCAGCCGCGCCATCGGGATCGTGGAAATGTTCGGCGAGGTCAATTTCCATGCTGGCCATTGGGCCTGACGCCGCAAGGGAAACGGCCACGCTCACTTCACCGA
>Ga0209021_1003716_pt1 | contig 11939 bp, 12 predicted proteins | sample PinacodermFT_FD_187299 | JGI IMG/M metagenome (GOLD analysis project Ga0209021, IMG submission 187299) | Host-associated microbial community of the marine sponge Aplysina aerophoba from Gulf of Piran - sponge pinacoderm, lysed by freeze-thaw... | ecosystem: Host-associated > Porifera > Sponge >... | reverse complement strand
TGGACGCGTCCCTGTGGGGATAGACCCCCTGGTTGGGATCGGCGCCCGCGGCCATGAGTGCGGAAACGGCTTCCGTCTGGCGGTTTACCACCGCGTGATGCAGGGCACGGTGCTCATCGAAGGAAGCCGTATCCACACCCACCAGATGGGGTGCGACGGTCAGAATGGCATTAAGGCGTTTCATGTCTCCGGCGGCGGACGCCTGGCACAGTTCGGCCACGGTGAAGACGCCGGAGGTCGTCCCGTTCGTCATGATTCCTTCTCCTCGTTTGAGTCGTCGTTACCCGCGACCAGGTGGCCGTACCGATCCTCGTAAGTCTTCATGAGATCGTCGTAACGGTCTTCTACGGTGGTCCCGGCCAGATACGGTCCCAGGTGGTCGATGAAGGCGTGCCAGCCCGCGGCGAAACCCATCAGGATATCCGGGGTAACGTGGGAATTGGTGAATCGAAGCCGCGTGCCGCCTTCTCGGGGTTCGAGCTCCCATCTTAGCACGGAGAGTCCCCAGGTATAGGCGAACACCCGTTCAGGCGCCCATTCACAGACAATGCCTTCCAGGTTGCCTTCCGATTTGAAATCCACGAAAATCCGGCCGCCGATCCGGCGCTCCAGCGTGGCTTCATACTCCATCCACGAGGAGATTCCGTCCGCCGTCGTGACGGCATCCCACACCCGGGAGACCGGATGGTCGTACGTCCGTTCGATTTCAATACAGTATTCCGGCGTTATCCTGGCCAGAGATTCTGACATCGCGATCTCACTTCTTTAGTGTCCGCTGGCACGGTTGCCGTTACTAATGGTGGCCGTTTCAACAGCTAACGTTACAAATAATGAAATTGCGGTTGATGCCGCAAAACCCTATTTGCAGGGATCTGCGATCCGATACATTTCCGAATCGTTTCGACAGGCGCACGCTGGCCATGCGCGTATCGACGTTTGTATTGACAGTACCGCACGGTGACACTAACCATGTTTTAACGGTATATTATGGGAGATGAAAATGCGGTTTGACAAGCAAAAACAGTGGATCGGCGCCGTGTACGCCGAAGACCTCGAACTCATGGCCGAAATGTTGGCGGAGGACCCGTCGCTGGCCGATTTCAAGCACGAAGCCTTCGACGATCCGTACCGTGAAGGCAGGTTCCTCGTCGCCACCCTGGCCTTTGCCGTGTTTGGTCCACCGCATCAGCAGATAGATTGGCGTCAGGTCGAGCGAAAGGTCAATTTCGACATGATCAAACTGCTGATCGAAGCCGGGGCCGACCCCAATATCGACAACGTGCACGGCCGTCCGCTCTGCACGTGCCGAGACGAGCAAATCGCCCAGTACCTGATCGATCACGGCGCCGACATCAACCTGTGGCACAGTAACGGCGGCGCGCCCGTCTACTTTTCGGTCTGGCAAATCGATCCCGAAAGATTGAAGATGCAGATCCGGCTGGGAGCCGACCCAGGTCAGATCAATCCTCAAAACGGATCATCCGCGTTTCATTCCGCCGCGGAAGTGAGACCCGGCGATCACCAGCTTCCGGATCACCGCGAGACCATCCGGATTCTCGCCGACGCCGGTCTGGACCCCAATCACCGGGCGGGAATCGGCGTACAGTCCGACTGGGGCCCCATCTACCAGGGGGATGCGCCCCTGCACATGGCCGCCCAGTTGAACCGGCCCGAAGTGGTCGAGGCCCTGGTCGCTGCCGGATGTAGCCGGACCCTTACGAACGCCAACAACGAAACGCCGCGAGAAGTGGCAGTGAGAGTCTGTCGCGGTCCGGACATTACCGGGCTTCTTTAAACCTGACGCCGGGAGCGCGTCGCTCCGACGGAATAAAATACCTCTTTGGCCATCTCACTGGTCCAGGCGGCCAGTATCACAGGATTAACCCATGTCACTCCTGACATTCAAGTTACTCTCCGCCACCGCGATATTAGCCATCGCCGTGATTGGCGGTTTGATCCCCCTTTATTTCGCCCGACATGAATCCAGCAGGCGGTTTTTTTCGCTGGGAAACGCCTTCGCGGGTGGGCTATTCCTCGGGGTCGGCTTCATTCACCTGCTGCCCGAGGGGATAGAAAAGCTCGAAGGGATCACGGATTATCCGCTGGCCGCGCTACTGGCAGCACTCGGTCTCGTGGCCCTGCTGCTGATCGATCGCGTAATCTATGGAGATCACCACGGCGCCGACCATGAAGAGCGTACATCACAACAATGCATATACCCGTACGTGTTGCTCGTCCTGCTATCGATCCATTCCGTCATCGCCGGTATTTCACTCGGCATCGAATCCCACTTGTCCGGCCTGGTCATCATATTGCTCGGGATTCTCTGTCACAAGGGATCGGCCGCTTTCGCCCTGATGGTCAGCGTTCACAGGGCGGGCATCTCGAAGAACCGCCAGAAGCCCATGCTGGCGGTCTTTGCCGCCATGACCCCCCTGGGCGTGCTTGCGGGATTGACAGGCCACATGGCCCTGGAAGGCAGCGTTATGGTCACTGCCGTAATTGAAGGCAGTTTCAACGCCCTCGCCGCGGGCACATTCATCTACGTCGCGATCATAGACATCATCGACGCGGAACTGTCCAGGCGCAACGTGCGTGTGGCGAAATTCGTCATGAGCGTGCTCGCCGGGGAAGACGACCAGCCCATGCCGACGCGGGACCATGACCGCGTGTTCAAGTTCGCCCTGGTAATCCTGGGTATCGTATTGATGGCGTTTCTGGTCGAATGGGCGCACGCCCACTGACCGGCGACAGGAAGACCCACCTATTGCGGCGCTTCCCCGGAACCGGGCGTCCAATCCGCGGCGAGCTGGCCCTAAAACTCCTCGTGATCTCCTATTCGAAAGTCCGCGAACGCTCCCTGCTCACTTATCCGATGTTCACCTTTTCACCAGTCCGCGCACTCTCGTACATCGCATCGAGAAGCTGCATGAACCTGTATGCGTCGTCCGCATTGACATCGGGAGCTACCCGTCCCGCTATAGCGCGTGCGAAGTGTTCCACCTCGTGATAGAAGGGCAGTCCCGCGCGCGGCGGTTCCGTATACGGCACGTCGGATTCGTCCTCGATCTGCCGCGCGGAAAAAACACCATCCTCCCAATGCCATAGTTGACCGTGCGAATAGGCGCCTTCGCTCCCGTACACCTCCACCACCGTGGGCGTATCGCAGTGCACCCAGCGGGAGCAGTCTATCTGGATCGTCTTGCCGCCATCGAAACCGGCAAGACCTGAGAAATAGTCTTCTGCCGAACCTTCCGGTCCGTCGTAAAGCGCCTCGACGACGTGCTTGGCGGCAAAGGCCCATTTGGGATCCGGACAGCCCATCCACCACCAGGCCAGGTCCAACTCGTGCGATGCATGCTGCCCCAGTGCGCCGCCCTTCTGACCATACACGTGGGTCCAGCCTTCGGGACTGTCCAATGGCGCCCTGTGGTTGTATTTCAAAAAGATGCGGGCGTGGTACGGCTCACCGATGCGGCCGCGGCTTAACGCGGTGCGGGTTCTGCGGTTCACCGGATCGTGACGCATGAAGTAGCAGAACTGCAGCGTCACGCCGGCGCGCTCGGCCGCTTCCTCGATTTCCAGGACATGCTCGGCACGGGTTGCGTGCGGCTTCTGCACGAGTACGTGCTTACCGGCATCGATGGCATCGAAGACCATGGGATAGCGGGCGGGCGGATTCACGGCCAGGAGCACGGCATCCACCCCTTCATTGGCCAGCAGATCCTGATAGGGACCGTATCGACTGGGTACCCCCTCCTCACTTGCCACGCGGTTACGACGCTCCTCATCCAGATCGCCGATCGCGACGACATCCAGGAGTGCGCTTGCCTGGGCCGATCGCACGGCGGCATGGCCGGCCCCTCCGCAGCCCACGACACCGAGCCGGATCGCATGCTCCTTCTGCATCATTGCCTGTTTTCCTTGATTGGGGATGTCGTCAGTTCGAGGTACTTCCCGGCATCGCCGACATCATCTCCACCTGTATGGATCATGACCTGACAGGAATGGAAATCGGTCCGCCGGATCGCCGGGACAGTTTAATGCGCGATTCAACCGCAGAAAGGAATCAGGGCGACAACCGTTCATTCACCCATTTTCCGCCCGCGTCTCGCTTGTAGCGAATCCGGTCATGCAGACGTAGTTCCCGTCCCTGCCAGAATTCGAACTCATCGGGCGAAACGCGGAACCCGCCCCAGTTGTCGGGACAGGGAACGTCACCGGTCGGGTATGCCGATTCAAGCGCCTCGTACCGTTCCTCGAGAACCCTTCGATCGGCTATGACCTCGCTCTGGCTCGAGGCCAGGGCCGCCAGGCGGCTTTCCAGGGGTCTCGAATTGAAATAGCGGGCGGATTCTTCCATAGATACCCTGCGAACCGCACCCGTAATCCGGATCTGCCTCCCGAGTTCACGCCAGTAGAACACCAGCGCGGCCCTGGGATTCTCGTCCAGGTCCCGGCTCTTCGGGCTTCTGTAATCCGTGTAGAATACGAATCCACGTTCATCGACCCCCCGCAGAACGACCATCCTGGCAGATGGCGCGCCGGTCGGTGTCGCCGTCGCGACCGTCATCACGTCCGCCAGTTCGATCCCCGCATCGACCGCGTTCCTGAACCACTCGTCGAACTGCCTGAACGGGTTATCATCCAGGTCCTGCTCATTCAGACTGCCGAATAGGTACTCCCTGCGAAGCGCGTCCGGGTCCATAGATGACCTTTCCTGTCCGTTTCTTCTTCCCTGCCCGTTTCGGCTTACGTGCCTGAGGCTGATCTACCGCGACCTGCCCGTTTTGGCTCACGTGCCCGAGGCTGGCCAACCGCGACCTGCTCTCCGCATTTATCGCGCGGCATCAGATGCCATGCAAGCCAACTACCGCCACACGGCGAGAATCGCCCCCATCAGTACACTGTAAAGCGCACGGTATCCTGACTGGATCAACCACAGGGTCAGCCCCGTGTCACCGAAGGCGCTGTCCGATGCCATCGCCGTGGCAATGAAGCCGATGCCCACGAGGAGCCCGATCACCACGCCGCCGCCCAGTGTCGATATGTTCAGGGCATTGATGAGAAGCGCGAGTACGACCGCCGTGATCAGGGAAGTAAAGAAACTGATAATGAAAGGGGTGGGTGAAGGCTGTATCTGATCCGCCGTTTTTCCCAACGCGGCCAGCCAGGTGTCGCCGAAAAGCGGGCCGTACCAGATCCCGCCGAGTGCAAATCCAGCCACCGTGGCCACGAGTATGGCCAGCCAGTTCAGTCCCGTAAACTCAAGCATGTTTCCTCCTGAATCAGAATGGGTTCATTCTACTTCAACTACATTTTCCTCCACAGGTTCCGCAACGGTCTCTTCCACGGATACCGAATCGGCCTCGTCCGTCGCAAATCCCTCCTGCCTACCGATCTCATACCGTAGAATGGTCACGTATTCATCGGGATTCCCACTGAATATTATGCCGGGGCCCTTCAGGTATTCTTCCTCGTGGGGTCCGGTGAACGTATATCCCCGCTCCTCAACATAATTTTGCATTCGCTGGATGGAAGGCGTTTCATCATCGTAGGGACCGATGTAAAGCTGTTCCACGACTTCACCGTACGTCCAGGTCTCTAGCGAGGTCTTCATGCCGGGAATCGCCGTATGTTCCGGGAGTTCCGTGGCGGAATCCGGGACCGGGATACCGTAAATGCCGATCCACTCGTCCTTGGGCCGGTCGGACGCCACGGTCCAACGGGCCCTCGGAGCCGGAAGGGGCCACATATCCACTCCGGCTGTGCCGTAATACAGCTCATACAGCAGTTCGTACGCGCCCTGTGCCACGACATTCGGATCGCCCCTGACCTCGACCACAATCATCTTCTGGGGCGGCTTGGTCGAAATCGCAGGTTCAATCAGATAGTCGTATCTTGTGAGATCGGGTCCCTTCCACATGTAGTAGACCATCGCGCTTACGACGGCCAGCACGAAGACGCCAAATACCAGCAACAGCTTTTTAATCATTTCGCTGCCTTCCCGATGAAGCAACCCGTCAACTGTACATCACGGTTTGGTCGATCAGGGTTTTATTGAAGAAACGCCATGGTGTATCGCGCGACGTCCGTAACGGTCCCGAATGGTGTCCAGCGCGCGCACGAGACGATCCGACTTCTCGTCGCCGCGCTTGAAGAGATCGGTTTGAATGGGCTCCTCCGGCCTGACCAGGTTTCCGACGGCCACACCGAGCAGCCGAATGCCCGTCTTGCCGTCCCATGCCAAGTCAAACAGTTCCAGGGCCGCCTTGCCGATCACAAAATCGTTATCCGTCGGCGCCACGACCGTCTGCCTCGTCAGCGTCTTGAAATCTCCGTATCGGACCTTGATCCGTACCGTTCTGCCCTGGCGTCCCGCCTTTCGAAGGCGGCGACCCACTTTACCGCTCTGATCCACCAGGACGCCGTGGCATGCCTCCCGGTCCAACAGGTCCGTACCAAACGTATTCTCGTGGCCGACCGACTTCGCCGGATTGCCGGTGACGACGGGGCGGTCGTCCTGGCCACGGGAGATTTTCGCGAAGTGTGCGCCGGCAGCATTACCGATCAGTCGCTGCAATTCCTCTGATGGTCGTTTCTGAACATCCCCGATCGTACTGAATCCCAGACGAACCAGACGATCCTGCATGTCCCTGCCCGCGCCCCAGAGACATGAGACGGGCAGCGGCGCCAGGAAATCAACTACGCTATCGGGCGGAACGATCACCAGTCCATCGGGCTTGTCCAGGTCGGAGGCCACTTTCGCCACGTATTTGCACGGCGCCACGCCCACGGAAATGGTGAGACGCGTTTCATTCAGCACGTCCGTCTTGATGGATCGGGCGATCGCTTCGCCGTCGCCGAAGAGCTGCGATGAACCGGTGACATCCATGAATGCTTCGTCGAGCGACAATGGTTCGACGAGCGGTGTATACCGGTGGAAAACGTCATGGATCTGCCGTGAAACCTCGCCATAAGCCTTCGATCTGACGGGCAGAAAGATCCCGTGTGGACAAAGTTTCCTGGCCGTCGTGCCCGGCATGGCAGAGTGGACACCGAACTTGCGTGCTTCGTACGAACAGGTCGACACGACAGACCGTGGTCCATCACCACCGACGATGACCGGTCTTCCGCGCAATTCCGGCCGGTCCCGCTGCTCGACGGCCGCGAAGAAGGCGTCCATATCCGCGTGCAGGATGGTGCGTGGGCGATTCACGATAGCCAGGCCGGCAAACGTTGGAAAAGTGAATACATTGACCAGTAACTATACAACCAATTAAACTATACCTACTGCCGGCGTACAAGTGCTTTGTTGACCTGGTAAACTGACCGGCGGAAATTCGCTTTCAGAGGTATACTGAAGGCCGCGTCAACGAGAACGGGTACGTTATGCCCGTGGGCAATGTCGACGATACGGTCAATAGGCAGCATGCGACCCCAGGGAGACAGCGTCAGCACGGCGGCCGTCCGTTCGTTGATACAAGCCGCCAGTTGTTCTTCGGTGGCGCCGCGCAGGGCCACATGATCGATCCGCCGTACCGCGTGTAGTTGTCGGCGGCGTTTATGAACGGGCGGACGCTCAGTTCCTCGTAGATACCCATATCTGCTCCCTTGTACGCTTCACCTGCATTGAGCTTATCATCCGGTCCGGTTCGACTGGCTTCAGGCGATGAAAATCCAACGTACTTTACACCCAAAATACGGACAAGCCCAAACTCATGCGTGGATTTTCTTTGCCAGCGTTCCGTGGGAAAGGTAGGTTTTGTAGCATCAGGAGATCGCGATTTGTCGGATTCGTCGGGGATACCGCCAACGGTAGGTGGCAGGGATGCCGAACGCTCACTGCTTAACATCGTGCGCTCAGTCATCCTCCCCACTTGACAAAGAGGAACAATATGGGTAACACGATCAGGATTATCCTTGCAGTACTGGCAGGCATGGCGGCTGGCAGCGCGGTAAACATGGGACTGATTCTATTGAGCCCCATGGTCATTCCGCCTCCGCCCGGCGTCGATGTGACCGATATGGATTCCCTGGCGTCGTCCATGCACCTGTTCCAGTTCAAACATTTCGTCTTCCCCTTTCTGGCCCATGCACTCGGTACCCTGGCAGGTGCGTATCTGGCCGTGATGATTGCCTCAGGATACAGGCTGAAAATATCCATGCTCATTGGATCGTTGTTCCTGCTCGGCGGAATCACCAATGTCATGATGCTGCCTGCGCCGGGGTGGTTTATTGGGGTTGACCTGATCGGCGCTTATTTGCCCATGGCCTGGATCGGTGGCCGATTGACCGGCAAGGACTATGGCGCGAGCCGAAGGTCTTAAGACGATATGGCGTCCAACACAGGCGAATCCGAATCCTTTTTGGCGATGTTTGAACGCGGTGATTTGAAGGCCGCAAGCGCCTATGTAGATAGCCATAACCTGCTGGCCGGTTACGACGGCATCCTTGCCCACCCTCTGCTTCGTGAGTTCGTCCGCCGGAACTGCGGCCATTGCTACAAATCGTCCCATCGGGCCATCGCAGATCTCCTGATACCAGACCGGGTTCGAACCTTTCGGGATGACGTGATGGCCGACCGGACCGATAGCGTCCAGTCTCGACTGAAGGCGGACCCGGAGCTCGTCCATGCCGAATTCACCGGCGGCCGGGGTATCGCCCGGGCGATACATCACTGGCGGTCCATCCCCACCGGCAAGCTGCTGCTGGACGCGGGGTCCGACGTGAATGCCCTGACGACTGTGGGTTGTGCCGGGGAAACGCCCCTCATGATGCAACTCAGGTTCGGTACCGTGGAAGGCGTGCGCTTTCTCCTGGAAAACGGCGCGGAGCCGAATCTGGGCGGACTCAAGCATTCGCCGAGCTCATCGATGGCCGAGGGGCTCAAGCTGCTGACCCGGCACGGGTGGGACATCAACGAGCGGGTAGGCGGACGCACCCTGCTGCACCATGACGCCAATCACGGTCACGGTAAGCGCGTTCAACTACTGCTGGGGCATGGCGCCGATCCCAACATTAAAGATGCCGAGGGTCGAACCGCGTTGCACCTGGTCAGTGCGAGAGGGGTCGGCGCGGAGACGATCCGCGCCCTGGTGGAAGCCGGCGCACTCATGGATGCCCGTGATGATCAAGATAGAACTCCTTTAGACCTGGCCGCTTCGGCCAGGAGCCCGGCAGCGCTCCGAGCGCTTCAGAATCTTGGCGCCCTTGGCGCCCGGTGATCGCGCGTACGCAGCCGAACGGTCGGTAAAAGGCAGGATCAGGTGTCCCGAAAACACGCTTTGGAAATCGGTGGAAAATACCCGGAACACGCCGATCGCATGGCCTTCCCAGGCAAGTTCCTTGGCCTGGTACATCTCGATGCGTGCCGGACCGGTTACATGATTTGTCCGGGGCTGGGCCCGGAGCTCGGTCGCCCCTATTATGACGACCGCTGGGGCGACGATATCGACTGGATCGACGGCGAATCCGCGTGGACTCTGTTCAAAGCAAGCGCGGCAGGTGACCTGGAAGTAATCGCAGCGCTCCTCGACGATGATCCACGTCTCGTGAATGCGATGCATTGGTACACCCAGCCCATCCACATGACCGCCCGGCACGGGCACGCCGAAGCGTCGGAGTTGCTACTTGCTCGGAACGCCGACCCGGGGCTCGTTATTTTCGATTCGACCTGGTCAAGCCTGCTCGAGAACACACGATCCCGTGGGTTTGAGGACGTAGCGGAAGTGATTTCCGGTGCGATGCGAGATCGATTCGGCTACGATCCCGCGTTCATGGAGTTAGCCGGACTGATTGAGAACAGCGACGTTGAAATGGTTGAAACGGCGCTGAATGACAATCCCGATCTCGTTGATCGATCCGACGCGGCAGGAAACAACGGCCTTCACCATAGTGTGCTGAACGGCCGGAAAAACCTGGTCGAACTGTTTCTCGAACGCGGTCTGCCCATAGATTCACGACGCGCTGACGGGAAAACCCCGCTGACACTTTCTTTCGACACGGGTTTCGGACAACATCCACCGGACCCGAAACTGGGTATAACCGAGTATCTTTTGATGAATGGTGCGGATTACGCCATCACGGCAGCCAGTTACCTGGGAGATCATGCCAGGGTTCGTTCGATCCTCGATGAGAATCCATCGGCTGCCGGCCGCGACGCATCGCTGAAGAGTCCCCTGGCCTATGCGGCTAGAGCGGGGCACGAAGATATTGCCCGGATGCTGCTTGACGCGGGAGTCGATGGCCATGTCGTGGACGAAGCGCTTTTTGAAGCCGTATGGTGTAAGCACGCGCGTGTTGCTGACCTGTTGCTGGAATACGGAGCCAACCCGAACGTGGAATTGGATTCCTGCGGGTATGCCGCGGGTACAGATGACCAGGCGATACGGGATCTGCTCGTGCGTAACGGCGGGGTGACTCCACCGTATTGGGAACTGGGTCACAACGAACTTCGGCACCTGGTGGATAGCAGGGCGGCAAGGGTCCGGGACCCCTACCTGATTGCGAATGTGCTCGAAACCGAAGATGAAAACCTGATCGACAGGTTACTGGGTGGTGATCCCCATGCGCTCGACCGCCTGGAGGAACTGCAATACTTGCCGGGATGGGGTGACAACGCCGTGATTACGCGCAAACTGGTCGCGGCGGGGCTCGATCCGAACCGAAGGACATTCGAAGGCCAGACCTATCTTCACGTCTGTGCCAGGCAAGGCTGGGAGAAGACGGCTCAGGCTTTAATCGAACAAGGTGCTGCGGTAAACGTACTGGATGAGAAGGAAGGCTGGACACCGCTGGCGGTCGCGGTCAAAAACAGCCGGATCGGCATGGTACGCCTGTTGCTGGAACATGGTGCCGATCCTGGCCTGGCCGACTGGCCCTGGACCCGGCCGATGGTGATTGCGGAGGAAACCGGTAATCCGGCTGTAGCCGTGTTGATTCGACAACACGCACGCAATAACTCTTGAATCCCATTCAAAGGTCGCCAACCCCCAATTATACTTGACCATAGACTTCGCATGATTTACCCTGAAACTGGAGCGGTACAGGCCGCCGCCAGTCCGTGGACAGGGTAGAAGCCCACCTGTTGGTCAGTCATCATATTGCTGCACTTCCTTCAGCCCGAAAATACGGACGCCGGGCAGCCATTCGAGGAGGTCAGCCATGTCAGAATCCACTGTAGCACAACTCCCCGATCAACCAGATCTGCGCCACCTCAAAGATCAGGCAAAGGAACTGGTGAAAGCTGGTTCCTGCCCGGCACGCGCCGATGCTTTGTTCTGCGTTGCGCGCAAGTACGGTTTTCCCAGTTGGCCGAAGCTGAAGGCCTACGTGGAGTCCATCGGATCTATGGGATCGCTTGAACGGGCGATTCTCGACGACGACTCTACCCGGGTACGAGGCATGCTGGCCGAAGACCCCGGCCTGATTCACCGCGAAGGGCACTGGATCAAAAGGCGCCGGCACAATGGTTACCGGCCGCTCGCCTATGCTGCGTTTTTCGGCAAGTTACAGATCATGGAAGTCCTGATCGCCGCCGGCGCGGATGTGCACGAAGGAGGCGAAAGAGCCTTGCGTGCAGCGGCGTACTTCGATCAAAACCTGGACGCCGTCCAACTGCTACTCAGCCGTGGCGCCGATCCGAATGCGACGACGGTATCGCCGTCCGGCCGGCCATACCGGGTGATCGACTACCCCTGCATGACCCTGGCGTCCAGGGTATTACGCCATCTCGTGTCGCATGGTGGCAAGCTGCAGCCGGACAACGCGGGCATGATTCTGGCGACTAACGATCGAAGACCCCAGGAAAAGGCCAATTGTCTTCGCGTTGTGGCGGAAACGGGACTCGAGTTTCCGGACACGCCGCCTTTGGCCCTGCACCTGCGGGATGTCCGCCTTCTGGAAACGCATCTGTCCAAGGATTCCCGAATGACTTT
>Ga0209021_1003715_pt1 | contig 11941 bp, 11 predicted proteins | sample PinacodermFT_FD_187299 | JGI IMG/M metagenome (GOLD analysis project Ga0209021, IMG submission 187299) | Host-associated microbial community of the marine sponge Aplysina aerophoba from Gulf of Piran - sponge pinacoderm, lysed by freeze-thaw... | ecosystem: Host-associated > Porifera > Sponge >... | reverse complement strand
TGGTGAACCTCAGCGGCGGGCATGGCGACCGGCTCCGCGACACGGTGCGGACATTCCGATCCAAGCACGCCAAGCGCTTTGCCGTTTTCGCCAACCCGGACTTCAACGGTATCGGCAGTCCCAGCTGGCCCCAGCGCGCGGCAAGGCAGCTCGAAACGGATGTCAAGGCGGGCGCGCAAGGGCTGAAGATTTTCAAGAACTTCGGCATGAGCGTGCGCGACCAAGCCGGCAGGCGAGTGCCAGTCGACGACCCCGCTATGGATCCGTTGTTCCAGGCCTGCGCACGGCTGAAAATCCCGGTGCTGATTCACGTCGCCGACCCGGCAGAGTTCTGGGCGGAACACGACCGCCACAACGAACGCTGGCTGGAATTGAAGCTACGTCCACGTCGCAAGCGCACGGCACCGCCCAGCTTTCAAGACTTGATCGACGAACGTGATCGCATGCTGGCGCGCCATCCGGATGTGAACTTCATCCTGGCCCACATGGGTTGGCATGGCCATGACCTCGAGCGCTTGGCAGAGCTGCTCGACGCACACCCGAACGTCCATGTGGATCTTGCGGCCGTGATCTATGAGTTGGGCCGCATCCCCTTGAGCGGGCCGGAGTTCTTGAATCGCTACAAGGACCGGGTATTGTTCGGCAAGGATTCCTACGCTCCATCCGAGTTCCCGTACTACTGGCGCGTGCTGGAAACGCGGGACGAGTACTTCGAGTATTACCGCCGCTATCATGCGCACTGGCGTATGTACGGTCTCGGCCTGCCCGACGAGACGCTTCAACACATCTACTGGAAAAACGCTCTGCGCCTGATCCCGGGCATTGATCCCAGCTTGTTCGAATAGCAGAACGCCCTCAGCGCATGCGCAATGCTTCAAGGGCCAGCGCTTCGACCAAGTCGACCACGGCTTCGGCGTCGCTCAGATCGGCGGTCTCCACAGCGGCGTGGGCATAGCGCAAAGGAAAGCCAATCGGCACGTTGACGGTCTCCAGCGAGCGAAACACCGAACCGTCATTCCCGCCGGCGGTCACACCCACTTGGAGAGGTATCTTGCGCTGGCGGGCGAGCGAGGTGACGCGGGCAATCTCAGCTGTGGGCGTCATTCCGCTCTCGTCGAAGGCACGCAGCACCGCGCCTTCGCCCAAGCGCGCAAAGGCGATCCGCCGGGACTCGAGCGGACTGTCAGAGGTCACGAATGTGTCGATGGCAAAAACGCGCGCAGGTGAGACGGTTCTCGCATAGTGCTGGGCTCCCAAGCGCCCAATCTCCTCTCCGACGCTGAAGACGAAATCCACCGCTCCACGCGCCCGCCTAGTCGGCCCTTCCAGCCGGCTCAGGGCTTCAAGCAACGTAGCGCAACCTAGGCGATCATCCAATGCGCGGGCACTGATTCGGTCGCCGAGAAGCCTTCGGAACCGCTTGAACACAGTTGCTGTATCTCCCTCGCTCACGCCTTGTTCCGCCACAGCCTCGCGGGTGGACTGGCCGATCTCTAAGCTACGCTCGCCGGTCATCACGGCATTGACGCTCCCCTGACTTCCGTGGACCATGCTGGGCTGCCACGCGAACAAGCGCAGATCGCCACCTCCCTTGGGCAACAGCGCTACGCTGCCGCTGTTGGAAACCGAGCTGATGCTGAATCCTATCTCGTCCATGTGGGCGATGAAGGTGGCGTCGGGCTGTTCGGCGCTCCCGAGTCTGACGATCAAGTTGCCCCCGTCGTCCACGCGCATGCCCCGCCTTGCGTAGGGCGGCACGAGGCTCTGCAGCAGTTCCCTTACGCCCGCTTCCTTGCCGCTCACGCCGGGCACCAACACGAGGCGCTCAATCGAGTCTGCCAGCGACCTGCTGGGACTCGCAATCCAGGCGGCGCGGGCCGGTGCGGGCAGGGCTTGCTGCTTGGGAGCTGTGAATCGCACGCCGACCAACCGGCAAAGCAAGCGCACCACCTCGAAGAGGTCGCCTCGGCGGACAGTCGCTGAGGGCGTAGCGCTGTTCTGCGCCGGTGGCCACATGACGGCGTAGGCCCGGTCGTCCCGCCACGGACTGCCGTCGCCGAACGGTCCGAACGCAAGGCCATGCGGCGGCCTGCGCTCAACCTCAACCCCTGCAGCGCGCGCATGGTCGGCGATTTCTCGCACTAGTGCGTCTGGTTGCCCGCGCAACGCCGCAATGCCGCTGGCTGCGCCGCCGTTGGGACGCAAGAGGACGACCCGCTCGAATTCGATCGATCCCAATAGCCGGGCCAGCCCTGCGTTGTGTGGGTATTGCTGTGTGACGAATGCCACTGCGACGGTGCCGGTCAACTCGGCTGCGGTCAGATGTCGGGCGAGCTCTAGCAGGACGGCGGCGCCGCTTCTGCTCGAAATCCAGGGCGCTGCGATCCACTGGTCCCCAATCGGCGTTACGCGCTTGTCCAGCGTTACGCGGTCGAGGATGTTGACGCCAGCGGCTCGGGCCTGACTCGCGCTGGAAGCGCCAATGTCGACAAACAAATCGTCGGCTTCCGTGCGCTGGAAACGTCCGCGGGATCCGAAGTGAACCGAGGGGGCCGCGACCACTCCCGGCAAGACTTGTCCGGACGCAGTTGCAATACGTACGTGCTGCCCTAAGAAATACCGTGCAAGTCCAACCCCAAAAGGAACATCTGCGAGTGGTTGCAGTCGCAAGTAGCCGTCCGGCTGGATCGCCGATACGGCGTAGCCGGGCTCGTCGACTCCGGCGACTAGGAGCGTCCGTGGCGCACCTTGGCCAAATTGGGCCACTAGTGTTCCGTTGCTGCCAACACGGTGCGTTCCGCCGACACGGCTCGCGATCAATTCGATAATCCGGCTCTCGTCTCCCGATGCCGCGTCCAATCCCGCCAACTCGAACAGGTCGGATTCCAATGCGTAGGCCGAAGTAAGCGCGCTAGCGCAGACAATGCGCAGAGCGAGGTTGAGCTGCCACCGGACGCGGCCCGTGCTGCTGTCCCGCCGCTTCCGGCGTACAGTCGCAACTGGGCGGGGGAGGCGGGGCTGCGGCCCAGCGACCGCCTGCGGACATCCGGGCACGGCGCAACGCCTCAGTCGCCGAGACGATCGAGGGCTTCCTCGAGTTCGGCGCGCGCATGTGCGTCGCCGGTGCGGTGCGATGCCGCGATACCCCGCATGTAGGTGTCGCGGGCCTTGTCGGCGCGGTTCATGCGCTCCAAGGTCTTGCCGGCGTGATAGTAAGCAGCCTGATAGTCAGGATCTTCTTCAAGCAGGCGGCCGAATTCTTCAAGCGCCTTGCTATCGTCTCCACACTTGACGAATTCATGCGCCAAGCCGTAACGCGCGAATTGATTGGATGGGTCCGTCTCGAGCATGGCTCGGAGGGTGTCGATGCGATCCATGGCTGAAGCTTTCCAGCATAGCAACGCCGGTGGCGCTAGCCGGCGTACACTGGGATGGCTTGGCGTGCCCGTGCTTTGAACCAACTGCTCGGTTGCCGTGGTCCGTTTGGCCGGGCAAGTTCCGTCCGCCCTTGGGTGTGCCCTGCGAGGGAATCTGCCGCGCCGATGCGGCTCAACCGTACCGACCGGCCGGGCAGTTGCTGTTGACAGGCTGTAACCTAGGCTACGCCCGCGACAGGTGCGACCGCGTTCCCGCTGAGTCTCCCGATGCGGTGCGGTTCGTCTACGCCGGTCCTGACATTGTGCGTTGGGTGCTGGAAACGGACCACCGGCCCGTGGCGCACGGAGTCTCCGAGGACGGTGCTTCAGCGGGGCGGGGAAGGGTGCTCGACCGCCAGTTGAGTGCCTACCGCTCGGCGGTCAGCAAGTCAAATCATCCGTGACGCGGCGCGTTGCGGCCCAGCATTCGACGGGAGACGGCGGGCGCTTGCAGTTCATGCCCGTTCCCTATACACTCGACTAGAGAATCAACCTCTCGGAGTGATGCATGGCTGAAGACAAGACCACAACACAAACACAGATGGATCGACGCGACTTCGCGAAGGGCGCAGCAGCGTTGGGCATGGCCGCGGCAGCGACGAGCCATGGACCGTTGGTTCGCAAGGCGAAGGGGGCCGACAGGGTCGTCAAGTACGCCATGATTGGACCAGGCAGCCGCGGCAGACGGCTGCTAGAGCGGCACTTGGTGCATATGGAGCACGGCGAATGTGTCGCGCTGTGTGATATTTACGAGAAGAACTTGGACCGGGCGCTGAAGGTCTTTGACGGCACTCCAACGGCCTACACCGACTACAACGAGTTGCTCCAAGACGACTCTATCGAGGCCGTCTTCATCACGGTTCCCCTGTTCCTGCACTTCCCGGTCATGAAGGCTGCCCTCGAGGCGGGCAAGCATGTCTTCTGCGAGAAGTCCCTGGTCTTCACGCCCGGGGAAGTCCACGCTTTGCGGGCGCTGCACGAATCGCACCCCGATCAGCTCATTCAGGTCGGCCTGCAGCGGCGCTACAGCAAGCTCTACGAGCGCGCCAAGGACCTCATCGATGCCGGGGCCATCGGTGACGTGACGCACATCCAAGCCCAATGGCACCGCAACACGAACTGGCGCCGCAAGGCCTCTTCCGAATTCGAGGATCAGTTCAACTGGCGCTTGTATCGCAAGTATTCCGGCGGTCTTTGCGCGGAGTTGATGTCTCACCAAGTCGATGTGGCCGACTGGATCTTGGACCAGCACCCCAAGTCCGTGATGGGCGTGGGCGGGCTCGACTACTGGAAGGACGGCCGCGACATCTACGACAACATCCAGCTCGTCTTCGAATATCCGGGCGGCCAAAAGCTGCAGTACAGCTCGATCATGACCAATCGCCACATCGCGGGGCGGCGGGTGCCGGGCGATGGCTGCCGCGAAACGATCCTGGGCACCGACGGAGCGATCGAACTCACCCTGATTCCCTACGGCGACGGCATGCTCTATCCGGATGTGATGAAAGTCAAGATGGAAGACCAGGCCAAGCAGAAGGACGATGGCGAGAACTGGGTCGCCGGTGCCACGGTGGGCATGGACACGGCGGAGCAGGGCGACGGATTCCCGATCGACCCCGAAGCCGTGGACCCCAGCCAAGTCAGCTTCATCGACAAAGAGATCTTCTTCGCCAAGACCTGGGCCTACAACAAGGGGATTCTGCGACCCGAGGAGGATGTCGATCCGGAGTACGCCGAACTCTCCAGCTTCCTCACAGATGTCGCCAGCGGTTCACGGCCGAAGGCTGACATCGATGTCGGCCTGCAAGACTCGGTGGCCGTGATGCTGGCAAACCTAGCCATGGACGAGCAGCGCAAGGTCGCTTTCGCGGAGATCGAGCAGATGGGGCGGGAAGGGGTCGAATTGAGCTCGGCCAGCAGCCCGAACCAAGGCGACTAGCCGACAGATCGATTCGCGCCGCTAGTGCGGATTCGAGCCCTTGGGCTTGGACCCCGGCGGCGGTGCCATGATCGTGAGCACCACAAGGTTTCCCGGGCCTGGGTTTTCCAGCGCGTGGGGTTCGCCGTCCCGCGCCAACACGAGGTCTCCGCTCTCGATGCGGTCGGTCTGCTCGCCGACGGTCACGTCGCCGCAGCCCTCAAGAACCAAGTAGAGCTTGTCTTGCCCGGCATGGGTGTGCAACTGATGGGCCTGCCCGGGCCGGAGGCAGTTTAGTCCAGAGAACACCCGCTCGCCCGAGAGCAGGTCAGCCTTGCCCATCTTGAGGTCGGAGAAGACCGCCCGCTCGGCAATCCCGCGGACGATCATTGGCCTTCGTGCGCGACTTGGATCAGCTGGTTGAAAAGCTGGTTCTGCGCGGGCGTCAGATATTGGGTTATGCGCTGGTGTGCCTCAAGCTGGTTCCATTTCAACTCGCCGAGCAGTTCGGCTTCCTGCATGATCACGTCATCAAGGATGGCACGGATCTGTTCCATCTGACTCGGATTCAGCGACAGTTCCTCGGCCAAGTCCTGTAACGTCGCTTCGATGCGGAATTCCGTGCTGCGCTCTTCCGCAAACGCCTCGATGAGGTTCGAACTGAGCAGGCCAGTCGCGAAGCCGCTGAAGAAGACCACGGCAAGCACTCCAACGGCCTTGCCGACCGAGCCCGCCGAGAAGCCTCGCATTAGCGTCCCCCGCCTCCCGTATACATCACTACCGCCAACATCGTGCTGCGGTTGAGGTCAATATCGCAACCCAGCCTGACATTGCAATAGTCCGCGCTCTCAGGGGGCTCGGCGAGGACGCTCTGCGCAATGTTCTTCACCTGGGGCTCGGCTGCGGCTTGGTAAGCGCTGGCACCGAACAGAACGAAAAGCCAAGCGCACGAGGCGAGGACGACGCGACGGGCGACGAGCGGCTGGAAGAAGATGTCCCAAAACGGCGGCCGACGCTGCGCCTCGATCGTGCGCTGGACTTGCCTGTGAAAACCCGGGGACGGCCCGAGGCCAGCATCGGGCGGCAAGTCGAAGCTGTCGAACAGTCCCGAAATGCCCGCCATCTGCCCGATCATCTCGCGATCGTTCGGATTCCGGGCCAAGCGTTCCTCGAACTCGCGACGGCCCTGGTCGCCGAGTTGGCCGGCTAGATAGGCCTCTAAGTTCTCTGCTAGGTACTTGTCCATCCTCGTGTCCCCCCGAGCGCACCCCTGTCGCGCATCTTATCGCACCTCGCTCGGCGCTGCCGCGCCCAACCGCTGGGAAGCCTTGACGAGTTTCCTGCGGGCGCGGAACAGCTTCACCTTGATGGTGTTCTCGTTGATGCCGGTCTTTGCCGCCAGCTCGTCCACCGTCAGCCCTTCGACTTCCTTTTGGAACAGCAACATGCGCTCCTCCTCGGAAATGTGTTCGAGCAGCTTGAGAAGGTAGTCGCGACGCGACGCCTGCTCTTCCGCGCCCGGCGCGCTGTCGGCCGCCCTTGCCGAGCTCTCCACGATCTCGTCGACGCCTTCGCCTAAGTCGCCCTCGAAGACGACGCGGCGACTCTTGATCCTGCGCAGGTAGTCGTAGGTCTCGTTCATCGCGATCTTGTAGATCCACGTCGACAGAGACGAGCGCATATCGAACTTCTTCAGAGCGAAGAAGACCTTCGTGAACACCTGCTGGGCCACGTCTTCGGCGTCGATGCTACGGCGCACCATCCGTAGGGCGACGCTGTAGACCATGCTCTGGTGTTTCTGTACGATCTGAGCAAACGCTTCCTCGTCACCAGCCTTGGCGCGGCGCACGATTTCGGCTTCTGAAGCGGTCTCGTACGGCACGAAGCGATCTGAGCGCACTCCGCCGAAGCAACTCACCGGACTGCGCTGTCCTGTAACCAACCCTGTCATTCCCGCCATGTGAGTTGGTTGGACGCACCAGCGACGCACGAGGTTGCAGAATGGATACAAGAAATTGAGTTTATCGCTATTCCGGCCAGCGTTCCGCTGCGGGAGCTGCTCGAGCGCGAGATTGCCGGGCGAGAGAGCCAGCCGCGGCGGATTGCCGGCCGGCGCCCGAGGCTTGCTGGGCAGCGAGTTCGAGGCCTCGGCCCGGAGACTGCGGCCCGGGTCGGCAGAGCAGGCACGCTGGTCGCAACGTATCGCTCGGCCGGGGCCTAGGCCATGCTCTCCACGCTTTGGAACAAGATCACCCTTCGGCTGGGAATAGGCTGGCCGAACCGGGTGGCGGGCTGGAACTTGGTGGTCAGCAGGGTGTTGGCCAATTGGCGGCGGGCGCGACCCTCTAACGGCACCTGCGTGGCGATCAGGTAGTCGTAGACGCCGCCCTGGGCATCGATGTAGGCCACTACCGCGATCTCGCCGGCTACCGAGTACGGCGACGCCAGCGTCATCATCGGAGCGCTCACTACCGGGCTGGCCAAGAAGTGTAGCGGCACGTCGTCGGCATGAGCTACCGGTTCCATCCAGACGGCCGAAAGCAGTAGCGGAACCAAGATCAGTGCCAGCAGCAGACCACCTAGCACCGGCACGGTAATCGGCCGCAGCCAGTTGCCGAACCGTACTTTCCGGCGGCTCCAGACCATCAGCGGGCGGTCGCGCATCAGCGCCTCGATCGACAAGGCACTGAGGATGCGCAGTTCCAAACTCTTCGGAGGCGCCGCAACTGGAAGCGACGCCAGCAGGCTGCCAATCGCTTCCTCGCGCTCGTACCGCGCGTGGCATTCGGCGCAGCGAGCCAGGTGCCAGCGCGTCAACAGCGTCTCGGTCAATCCGAGACTGCATTCTCGATACCGATCAAGTCGGCGTGATATCCAACGACAAGTCATTGCTCTACTCCAACTGCCATCTGGCGTCCTGCGGCGCGACCGACGGGGCGTGGCGCAGCAGGTGGCGCTTCAAGGCCTCGCGGCCGCGTAGTATCCGTGACTTCACCGTGCCCAGTGCGACCCCCAACGTGTCTGCGATTTCTGCGTAGCTGAAACCTTCGATATCGCGCAGCACCACGGCCTCGCGGTAGTGCGGATCGAGAGCGCGGAGGGCACCGATGAGAATGTCGCGGCGCTCCCGATTGTTGGCATGCTCGAACGGGGTCACTCCTGCGGACTGAAACACGTCCGAGAACTCGTGCGCCTGGCCATGAACCGACGATTCGCTGACCTCCCGAACCCGGTGCCGCGAAAACCAGCGCCGCTTGTTGGACGCCTCGTTGGTCGCGATGCGATATAGCCAAGTCTTGAACGTGGACGATCCCCGAAATCCGTCTATTCGACGGAAGACCTTTACGAAGACCTCTTGGGTCACATCTTCAGCGTCGGCCTGATCGTCAATCAGCCTGAAGACATAGCTGTAAACCGGGCGTTGGTAGCGGCGCAGCAGCAGCTCGTAGCTACCGGACTGCCGGGCCTTGAGACCACAGACCAAGTCCGCGTCAAGATCGGACTTGGCCAGTGCGCCGGACAGCATCGTCTTGTCGGTCACGGTTCTCGGCGAGCCGCTTTAGGCTAGCAGGTGATCTTGCTCGGAGCCACCTGCCACGGCCCTCGCCCCATTTGACACCGGAGAGGGGAAAAATGTTTCTGCGGTGTTCCTCGCAGCGCGGAGCGGTGGAACGGGAGGGCCGAATCGCCCTGCGCCGCGACAGGAAGCTAGAAAAGGCGCTGACAGGGAGCAGCCTTTTTTGATACAATTAGCATTCTTAAGTGGTCCCGGATTCATAGGCAGATCCATTGCGGACTGCCGGAATCCCGCTGGCACAAGAAACCGGTCTTCGCATTCGCGTGTGCGCGGCGCTATTCCCAACATCCGCGGACTGCCACAAGTGAGCATAGCCGCTTGAGACCGGCTTCCTGCTTCAGCCACAGGGGTCCACCGAACTTCCCATGGCAAGCGAAACAGACACGGATAGTGCTGAAGTCGTCGAGACATCCGCAGCAGCGACCAGCTCAAGCAGTACCGGAAAAGGGGCCAACAAGGGCGCACGAAAGGCCGCCAGAGCAAAGAAGACCGTAGCCAAGAACCAACCGCCTGCGAAGCCCGCCAGCAGCAAGAAGAGCGCTGTCGGTGCAAAGGCCAAGGGCAAGCAAGCGACACCGGTCGCTTCGAAGGCATCGAAAAAGACCGCTAAGGCCGCGGCTGAGCCACCCTCCAAGGAAGCGCCCAGCAAGAGCGCTCCTGTCCGCAAGAAGAGCACAGCAGCGGCCAAGAAGCCGGCCTCGGCCAGCGAGTCCGCAGCCAAGGCTGCTGCGGCCAACGCCAAGGTGCCGAAGAAACCGGCTCCGCCTAAGGCGCAGTCCAAGAAGGCAGCGAAGTCCTCCTCGGCAGCAAAAGAACCCGAGGCTTCCAAGACGGCAGAAGTGCCGGCTAAGGCCGAGGCGAAGGAAGCTCCGGACTCCCAAGCAACCGAGGCCGCGACGGCACAAAGGGGCGCCAAGCGAGCCCCCTTGCCGGGACCGGAGATCAAGCGGGCTCCAAAGAAGTCGATCGAGAAAACGACAACTCACGAAAAACTCGAGACAGCGGAGCAGAAACAAGTCGAGGACGGGCGCCGCCCGCTGGATGGGATCCGAGTCCTCGACCTGAGCCGATTGCTTCCCGGCCCGTACGCCAGCCACATCTTGGCGAGCTTTGGCGCCGACGTGATCAAAATCGAGAAGCCAGGCGAAGGGGACTACATGCGCGAGTACCTTCCTCAAACGCAAGGCTTCAACGCGACATTCCTCACGATCAACCGAGGAAAGCGCAGCATCGCGCTCGATCTGCGGAAGCCAGCAGGCAAGGAAGTCTTCCGCGCCCTGGTGATGCGCTCAGACGTGGTCTTGGACGGCTTTCGCCCGGGCGTCATGGACAAACTGGGCCTAGGCTACGAGAACCTCAGCGAACTCAACCCTAAGATCGTCTACGCCGCCCTGACGGGCTACGGACAGACCGGTCCGAACGCCCAGCAGGCGGGTCACGATCTCAACTATTTGGCGCTGTCGGGCATGCTGGACCTGCTCGGTGACACCGACGGCGTACCGTTGGTGCCCGGCATCCAGATCGCCGATGTCGCAGCCGGCGCACTGCCAACTGTGATCGGCATCCTGCTGGCCCTGCAGCACCGCACCAAGAGCAAGGCCGGCCAAATGGTCGATATCTCAATGTTCGACTCGTTGCTCGGGTTGATGCCCGTGCAGGTCGCGAACTACACAGCGACCAAGCGCCGGCCCAAGCGCGGTCACGAGCGCCTGTTCGGCCGCTACGCCTGCTACAACATCTATCCAGTCCGCAATGGACGCTTCATGGTGGTTGCTGCGCTGGAGCCCAAGTTCTGGGCCGGGCTGTGCACGGCCATCGACCGGGAGGACCTGATTCAAGACCAGTATGTCGAAGGCCATGCCCAGGACATCTTGATCGCAGAGCTGACACGCATCTTCCAGAAGAAGCAAGTTGACGAGTGGATGGAGATCTTTGGCGAATTCGACGCGTGCGTCACGGAAGTCCGGGAACTCTCGCGGTCTGTCCAAGACGACAATGTGACCCAGCGCGGCCTGATCACCCCGATTCGCGGCAAGGACGGAGAGGTGTACGAGCAGCTGGGGGTCTTCCCCAAGCTATCCGATGCGCCCGGCTATATTGCGGGCAACGCCCCTAAGCGCGGCGAGCACACGCGCCAGATCCTCAAGTCTCTGAAGTATCCCGCGAAGCAGATTGACGAGTTGCTTACTGCCGAGGTCGTCGAAGAGTCCGGCACCGACGAGGACAGCGGCGCGGGATAGCCCTGTCTGGTCGGAACGCCGCGGAACGCGCCGCCAGGTGCGCCCTCTGTCAGTGGGCCGGCACTGCAGCCAGGGACGGCCGCAATGCGGCAATGAACGCGTCAATGTCCGCAGTGGAAATGTTGAGCGGCGGGCTGATCCGGATCACGTTGCCATAGAGCCCGCCCTTGCCGATCAGCACGCCTCGCGCGCGCGCTTCTTCCATCAGCCGTGCGGTTTGGCGGCTAGCAGGCTCCTTGGTGTTGCGATCGCTGACGAGTTCCAGCGCCTGCATCAAGCCGACTCCTCGGACGTCACCGATTAGAGGGAATTCAGCTTGAAGTCCTGCCAGCTGGTTTGCAAGGTAAGCGCCTGTGTGCGCGGAGTTTGTCAACAGGTCCTGCTTGGCGATGAAATCGACCACAGCCGCGGCAGCCGCTGTGGTGACGGGATTACCGCCGAACGTTGACAGCGTGAGAAATCGCATCGAATCCGCGATCTCTGGGCGCGACACCGTGGCACCGATGGGCAGCCCATTGCCCAAGCCCTTGGCCAACGTGATAACGTCTGGAACCACCTCGTAATTTTCGATGCCAAACCACTTGCCAGTCCGGCCGCAGGCGGTTTGCACCTCGTCGCAAACAAAGATCCCCCCGTGCTCGCGGACGATGTCAGTGACGATCTTGAAGTATTCCCGGGGCGGGGTGATAAAACCGCCGATTCCTTGGATCGGCTCCGCAATGAAGCCCGCCACGCTTCCCGACGTGGACGTCTCAATCAGCTCCTTCACGTCCGTTGCGCAGGCTAGGTC
>Ga0209021_1003704_pt1 | contig 11958 bp, 13 predicted proteins | sample PinacodermFT_FD_187299 | JGI IMG/M metagenome (GOLD analysis project Ga0209021, IMG submission 187299) | Host-associated microbial community of the marine sponge Aplysina aerophoba from Gulf of Piran - sponge pinacoderm, lysed by freeze-thaw... | ecosystem: Host-associated > Porifera > Sponge >... | reverse complement strand
GAGTCTCGACGAGCTGCTTGACGAACTTGCGCACTATGTCGGGGCGCCCGCGGCCTCGTGCGTGTCGTTGCCTCCCGAGGCCTATCTCTCGCGGGACCTTGCGGCTCTCGAGGTCGCCACCATCTTCGAGCACTCGTGGCTGTGTGTCGGTCGTGAGGAATACGTGCCGCAGCCCGGGGACTACTACACCATCGATGTCATGGGCGAGCCGGTCGTGATCGTCCGGGGCATGGACGGTGTTCTTCGTGCCCTCAACACGGCGTGCCGCCACCGGGCCATGCCGGTGGTGACGGGCAAGGGCCACGCCAGCCGCTTCGTCTGCCCCTACCATTCCTGGACCTATAGCACCGACGGGCGCCTGATCGGCGCCCCGCACATGGAGGAAAGCACCGTCTTCGACAGGTCCCGCTGCCATCTTCCCGGCTACCGCCTGGAGAGCTGGAGGGGGTTCCTGTTCGTCAATCTCGATGACGATGCCGATCCCCTCGAGGTCACCATGGCGCCCATGGGGCGGGCGACGGCCAACTACCGCATCGAGGAGCAGACCGAGGTCTTCCACTACGAGACCACGTGGGACGGAAACTGGAAACTCTCGGCCGAGAATTCCATGGAGTACTACCATAACATCGGGTTGCATGCCGGCACCGTGGGCGTGCAGATGCCGGCAAAGGGGACCTACTTTCCCGAACAGCCCGCGGTCGATCACACCTTCACGCACGAACGCTGCAGGATCGGCGAGGAATTTCTGGGTGGGGCCGATCACCCGCTCAATCCTCGAGGCGATGTGGCGAGCCTGACGCGCGAGGAGCTGGAGACCGGCTACCTTGTCTACGTCTTTCCCGCCTTCACCATGGCGATGCGCGCCGGTTCGAACAACTGGCTCTCCTTTCGTCCCGATGGCCCCGACCGGACCCGCGTGCTGGGCGGCTACCTCGTCTGGAAGGACCTGGTGACGAGTGATGCGCAAGCGATGAGGGCGCGTGCCGAACTGATCGGCAAGGTGAATGCGGAAGACGCCCTTGCGACCACGGAACTGGCGCGCAGCATGCGAAGCCGCAAGGCGCCCCGGGGTCCGCTCTCGCCCTTCGAGAAGACCCTCGCACAGTTCTACGCCTATCTCGGCCGCACGCTGGCTGCGGACCGCATCTGAGCCACGGGAGCACACCATGGATTTCTCCGGCAAGCGGGTAATCGTCACGGGTTCGACGCGGGGTATCGGGCGCGAGACCGCGCGCCTCTTTCTCGAAGCGGGCGCGGACGTGGTGATCCACGGGCGTTCAAGGGACGGAGTCGACGACACCGTCGCGGCTCTCGCCGGGGGCAAGGGGATCGCTGCGGATCTCTCCTCGATCGAGGGATGCCGGCAGCTGATCGACGAGGCCCTCGACCACCTCGGGGGCCTCGATGTCCTGGTCAACAACGCGGCGGTCGGCGACGGCGGAACGATCGGGGAGTCGGACGAGGCGCTGTGGCAGACCACCATGGACATCAACCTTCGGGCACCCTTCTTTCTGACACGCCATGCCCTTCCCGCCCTGCGTGCCAGCAGGGGCAATGTGATCATGGTCTCGTCGGTGTCCGGCCTGATGGGCCATCCAGGCGGCATCACCGTCTACTGCACATCCAAGGGGGGCCTCAACAACATGACGCGGGCCATGGCCCTGGAACTGGCCGGAGAGGTCCGTGTCAATGCCGTCGCCCCCGGGCCTGTCGACACGGACATGCACCGGATCCCTGCACGCCAGTCCGGTGACGAGGACGGCTACTTCAAGGGAATCAATGCATGGGTGCCCATGGGCCGGATCGGAACTGTCGCAGAGGTGGCCCGCGGCATCCTGTGGCTGGCTTGCGACGAAGCGAGCCTTGCCACCGGAGTCATCCTGTCGCTCGATGGTGGAGCGGCTGCCGGCCATTGACAACCATGACGTCTCCCGGGGGAGGTGAGCCACGGCTTGTCGTCAATGATCTTGCCTGTGAGCGTGGCGGGCGCCTGCTCTTTGAAGGGTTGTCGGTCTCCCTCATTGCAGGGAGTGCCCTGATCGTCGAGGGCCCCAACGGCAGCGGCAAGAGCAGCCTGCTGCGCATCATTGCCGGCCTCCTGGCTCCCACCGCGGGCGAGATCCTCTGGCGTGGCCTCGATACCCGTCTGGAGCCGCAGCCCTGGCGCCGGGAGATGGCGTTTCTCGGGCATCTCAATGCCGTCAAGACAACCCTGACGGTGCGCGAGAACCTTGCCTTCCTGCAGTGTGACGGGTCCCCGGGCCTTCGCGAATCCCTGAACCTCGAGGGTCTCGACCACCTGCCGGCGGCCATGCTGTCGGCCGGACAGATGCGCCGGCTGGCCCTGGCGCGCGTGGTGGCGCGCCCCGGTGGCTGCTGGATCCTGGATGAGCCGGCAGCCAATCTCGATGCCGACTCGACTGCCCGGCTGGACGAACTGATCGCCGGGCACCGCGCCCGGGGCGGGATCGTGGTGCTTGCCGCCCATGTCCTCGAGGAGGCGCAGACGGTTCGCCTGGGGATGTCCGCGTGACGACGTTCGGCGCTCTCGTCAGGCGCGACATTGCGCTGGCAACCCGGCGCGGAGGCGATGCGGCGCTCACACTCGTGTTCTTTGTCGTCGCCGTCGCCGTCTTCCCCTTTGGCGTCGGTCCCGACCCGGATCTTCTCGCCCGCATTGCCGCCGGGATCATCTGGGTGACGGCGCTGCTGGCGTCCATGACGTCGCTGGAACGCCTCTATCGCGGCGATCTTGAAGATGGCTCGCTGGAGATCATGGCGCTCTCGACGCAACCCGTCGAATTCCAGGTGGCGGCCAAGTGCCTCGCCCACTGGCTGACCTCCGGTCTTCCCGTTGTCGTCCTGTCGCCCTTGATGGCCATGCTGCTCAATCTCGATGTCGCCGCCTGGTGGATTCTCGTCGTGTCGCTGGCCATCGGCACGCCGATCCTGTGCCTTGTCGGGAGTATCGGCGCCGCCCTCGTCCTGGGCGCGAGGAAGAGTGGAGCCCTCATCGGGCTCATCGTCCTGCCGCTTCAGGTGCCGGTGATGATCTTCGGTATAGGCGCCGTCGAGGCTGTCCTGAGAGGGAGCCCGGTATTGCCTCCCCTGCTCATCGAAGCCGCACTCCTCATTGCCGGGACGCCCCTTGCCCTGTGGGCGAGTGCTGTGGCATTGCGCATGGCCATCGAGTGAACCGGAACATCACGTGACCCCTTCCTTTCACAGGCTGGCGAACCCGGCACGGTTCCAGAAGTTTGCAAGGCGCGCCTTGCCGTGGAGCTGGGCCGTGGCGGTCCTGGCGATCGGGAGCGGGTTCGTCTGGGGTCTGGCGCTGTCGCCAGCCGACTACCAGCAGGGCGACACGGTCAGGGTCATGTACGTCCATGTCCCGGCGGCCTGGATGGCCATGGCCTGCTACGGCCTGATGGCCCTTCTCTCCGCCTTCTTCCTGGTGTGGAAGCACCAGCTGGCCGGTATCGCCGCGCTGGCCGCGGCACCGGTCGGTGCCTGCTTCACGGCCATCGCTCTCATCACCGGGAGCCTGTGGGGCAAGCCGACATGGGGAACCTGGTGGGTGTGGGATGCGCGTCTGACATCCGTCCTCGTGCTGTTCTTTCTCTACCTCGGTTACCTGGCGCTGGCAGGCGCCTTCGACGACCGGTCACGGGGATTGCGCGCGGCCTCGCTTCTGGCGCTGGTCGGCATCATCAACCTGCCGATCATCAAGTTCTCCGTCGACTGGTGGAACACGCTGCACCAGCCGGCCAGCATCCTGCGTGCCGGCGGTCCCTCGATTCATGCTTCCATGCTGTGGCCCCTCATGATCACGGCCCTGGGTTTCGCCGCCTTCCTTGTTGCCATCCTGCTGGTGCGCATCCGCTCCGAGCTGGCGTTGTGGAGGACCGAGGCCCTCATGCGCCGGCACACCCGCGGCGCCCCATGAGCGGCTTTCTCGACATGGGAGGTCATGCGGCAACCGTGTGGCCGGCCTACGGCGTCACCATTGCCCTTCTGGTGGCGCTCGTGGTGGTGAGCCTCGTCAGTTCCCGCCGCCGCCACCGGAACCTCGAGCGTCTTGAACGCGAACTCCACGGGGAAGGGAATCCATGAAGCGCAAGGAACAGCGCATGCTCTTCCTCGGCGCCCTGGTGGCCTGCTTTGCCGCGGCCGCCGTTCTCGTTCTGGTGGCGCTTGAGGACACGGTGACCTTCTTCGATACCCGGCGGGTAGGGCCAGTTACCCACAGCTCTTATGAAGGGCTTTCTGTCAAGCGATGGGGCGGTATGCTCTACAGCATGGTCATGTCTCCCCCAGCGGAGCGGATCGGCATCTGGTCGTGCCGGGTCGGAACGCGCTGGCACCGGTCGCGCCTGGTGGCGCGCACCCAACTTGTATCCGGGCGGTGTCCGGCGGTATGACCGGTCCGTCCCTCGATCCCGCTTGCTTGCGGGCGCCACGTTCCGGGAGGCGGGACCCATCTGCGAGATCGGCGTCTTTCAGCCCAACAAGCGGTCGGTCACACACCACCCGGCCCAGCGCCGGCCGCGTCCGGCCGGTCCGGGAGCTGGGGGTCTCGGGCTCAGGCGACGCGGGCGCCGGTGGGCACGAGACCGGTGTCGGCATAGCGCCACAGCGCGATCAGGAGCTTGCGGGCCAGCGCGACGATCATGACCCGTCGGATCCGTCCCCGGGCGCCGGCGGTGCGGGCCTGGAACCACTGGCTCAGCGCACTGTCGGGTTGGAAGCGGACCCAGCGCCAGGCCATCTGCACGAGCTGGGCGCGGATCCAGGCGGGCCCGTCGCGGCCGATCCCCTGGTCACGCTGGACGTCACCGCTGGTCCACGGGGTCGGCGTCAGGCCGGCCCAGCTCGCGAGCTCGCGGCGGTTGCGGAACTTGCGGTAGAAGACCTCGTGTGCGAGCAGGGTCGCGTCGTTGGCGCCGATCCCCCGGAGCCGGGCCAGCGCCGCGATCGTCGCCGCCGGACACTCTGGCGACGTTCCCTCCGGCGCGGGTGCCGCCCGCGGCCGGAGCACCGCGTCTCGCTCGGTCTCCACCTCGCCCAGCGTTGCCGCAAGGGTGCGGGATCGCGGCTCCAGACCAAACACCCCGTGCAGCGTCAGGAGTCCCTTGATCGTGTTCGTTAGCGAGGTCCGCTCCTTGACCAGCCGCTGGCGCTCCTCCTCCGCCACGCTGGGCACCCGCACCTGGCTCAGCACCGCAGCATCGCCCCGGTCATACGCCAGCAGCGCGCGGAACATCTTCGTCGCGTCCATCCGATCCGCCTTGCGCTGCTTTGCCTTGCGGTTCACCAGGAGACTCGCCGGATCGAGCACCACCGTCTCGATCGCCATCTCCTGCTCCAGCTAGCGCGCCAGCCAGAACCCCTCGTAGCCGGCCTCGTAGCACACCCGCACGGCGACCGCCTGGTCCAGCGCCCGCTCCGCTTTGGATTGGTGCTGCGCGATCACGTCCCGCAGGCCAGCGACATCCGCGGCGTCCAGTGTGCGCAGCCCGATCTTCTCTCCTTGCGGGCTCTTGATCCCGACCACCCAGCTCTTCCGGCTGATCTCGATCGCTACATACAGCGTGGTAGTCTCAGCGCCGGCCGGCGCCGCGGGGTCGTGCCTTGTGTGTGGGGACATCGTGAGGTCTCCTCGTCAATAGTGAAAGGACGGCACCGTAGCGCTGGCCCCCCAATGGGGCCTCATAGGATCTGCACCCAGCCCCAGTGAGAGATTTTCGATCGGCAAAGTGAGAAATTTTCAGTCGGAATTGACACCGCGCGCCGTGTAGACGCCAGCACCGCATCCCTCCGTATCCAGCGCGAAGTGCGCCCGATTCAGCCTCCACCGCTCCGTGTGCATGCGTCGGAGAAGCTGGCGCACGAGGCTCAGTCGGGTCTCAAACGACGCGCCCATGCGCTGCAGACGCATCACCTGGTCGAGAGCACGAAGCGGGATCAAAACGTGTGGTCCGGCCATGGATGATCGTGGCACATCCATCGTCACGGCCATATCGGGGCTATTGGGTCTGATGCAGTGATGGCCCCGAGAGCCCAGGCCTGTATCGCCGTTTCGAAGATTCCGTGCACGCTGAGGACCGATCGAACTACTCGCCGTTTGCGAGGCGTTCAAGGTCTTTCGGTTCGTGATGGCAGCGAATTCGCAGACCCGCACGGGACGTACGCCACGGTGGTGGCTCCTCGACGCAGCGGTTTCCGAGCTGCCAGGGACATCGGCCGACGAACGCGCACGCCGCTCCTGCCTGCGGAGAAGCCCCGACCTCCGGTGCGTCAATCGAACGGGCTCGCTTGCCGAAATCCGGCACTGCCTGGAGCAGAGAGTGAGTGTAGGGGTGAAAGGGCGGGGCAAAGACCAGGTTCTTGTCGCCGACTTCACAGAGGTGTCCCTGGAAGAGCACCGCGACCCGGTCAGCCAACGAGCGCACGACCGCCAGATCATGGGAAATGAACAGCATCGTGACAGCAGTATCGTGTTTCAGGGCTTCAAGCAGACCAAGAATGCTGGCCTGTACCGAGACATCGAGAGACGACAGCACCTCGTCGCAAAGCAACAAATCGGGCCGCGCAATGAGCGCCCGGGCGAGGGCGACGCGTTGACGCTCGCCACCCGAGAGCTGGTCGGGATAACGGACCGCGTAGTTCTCCGGTATTCGAACCTCGCCGAGTGCGGTGGCGATTCGGGCACCAACCTCCGAACTGGCAACGGAGAGGAACTTAGTTATGGGTCGGGCAAGGGAAGACCGCACCCGCGCCCTTGGATTGAGAGAAGCGTCGGGATTCTGGAAGATGTACTGGATGCGGCGCTTCAGGTTCGCAGAGCGCTCTTCGACAGTTCCCGGCAGCACATCGTCACAAAAGCGCAGCTGTCCCGTGAAGGGTGCAAGGAGGCCACTGATCGCATTTGCGATCGTTGACTTTCCGCTGCCCGATTCCCCGACCAGGGCGAAAACCTCACCACGCCCAATTGTCAGGGAGACGTCATGAACGACAGTCGGGGCGGATACACCGAGCAACTTGTCGAAGGGTCCACGCCTGCCGTAGCGCAAGGAGACGTGCTCGAGCGACAGCAGCGTTTCGTTCGGCCCGCTCTCGGGCCGAACTTGCGGAGGCACGCGTGTGGAGTCAACGTCCGGATTGATGTCCTTCCAGCGCTGACAGGCAACCTGATGCTCGTCCCCGATGGTCTCGAGGCGTTGGGGGGTATCGCCACACGAGGGCCTGGAGAAGTCACATCGCGGGAAAAACGGACAGCCCCGCGGCAACTCTGAGCGCCGCAAGAGACCCTTCAGGGGAAGACCCGTGCGCGCTCCACCTTCAGCAATACGAGGTATGGAGGCAATCAGCCCTTGCGTGTAGGGATGGCGGGGACGGTCGAAAACTACCGTCTTGGACGCCGTCTCAACCACATGACCGGCGTACATCACGCATACCCTGTCGGCGATCTGGGCCACGACTCCGAGGTCGTGGGTGACATAGAGCATCGCCATCCCGTGCAACGCACGCAGATTCGCGAGCAACCGCAGGATTTGGTCCTGGGTGGTGACATCCAGCCCGGTGGTCGGCTCGTCGAGTACCAGCAGCGACGGATTGCAGGCAAGTGCCATGGCGATGGTGACCCGCTGCTGCTGCCCGCCGGAGAGCTGATGTGGAAATCGCCGTGCTGTACGAGACGGGTCGGCAAGGCTCACACTCTCCAACACCTCGTGCACGCGCTTGGTCGTCGCTGGACCACTCGGCGTCACACCGTGGAACCTCAGCACCTCCGCGATCTGGTCCCCTACCCGCATCGAGGGATTGAGCGAGGTCGTCGGGTTTTGGGGAATGAGTGCTACGCGTCGACCGCGAATCCGGTCGAGCGTCTCGCGGTCAAGCTTGAGGAGGTCCGTTCCCTCGAACATGGCCCGGCCGTTCGTTACGCGAGCACTCGGGTGCCGGTAGCCAAGAAGCAGGCCGCTCAAAGTAGACTTGCCGCATCCCGATTCTCCGACCAGACCAACCACCTCGCCAGGAGAGATGTCGAGCGAGACATCCTGGAGCACCCGCAGCCAGCCGTCGCGATGCCGATAGTCGAGGCGTACCCCTTCGAGGCGTGCGACCGGTCCAGAAGACGAACTCATTCGTCGTACCGTACACTTCGCCCCAGGATGCGGGCGAGGCCCTCGGTCCACATGTTGAGACCGATGATGAGCGAGGCGAGCATCAGCCCCGGCATGAGCACCACGAAGGGCGAAGCCAGAAGCAGATTGCGGTATTCGCTGATCATGAGCCCCCATTCGGGACTCGGGGGGCGCAGCCCGAAGCCGAGGAAACCGAGTGTGCCGATAAGGACAGGCGCGTAACCTGTGCGAAGCGCGAACTCGACAAGCAGTGTTCCTGTGGCGTTGGGAAGCAGTTCGCGGACGACCACAGACCAAGGACTCTCTCCGCGCAAGCGGGCGATCGTCACGAAATCTCGTGTCACCACGTCCAGTCCCGCGGCCCGGGCCATGCGAGCGACGCGAGGCGAGAAGACAAATCCGACCACCAGCACCAGGAGCACAGGATCACCTGCGTACTCCGGGCCCGCGGCAGCCACAGCAAGCAGCGCAAGGACGAGATACGGAATGCTGATCAAGGTCTCGATCAGGCGCATCACCAGCGTGTCGAACCAGCCACGGAGATAGGCACTCAAGAGGCCGATGGTGGTCCCGACGACGACGCCTATGAGCGTTCCCAGCACTGAGAGCACGATGACGAGATGTGCACCGTGGACCACGCGGCTGAACACATCGCGCCCCAGGACGTCGGTGCCGAACGGGTGGCTCCAGCCGGGTGCGGCAAGGGCCGGGCCGACAAACAAGTCGGCTTGGCCATACGGGGCCCACAACGGTCCGGTAATGGCCACCGCGATGTGGAACGCGAGAACTGCGGTACCGATGCGAAAACTCGCAGGTGCCTGCCGCCAAAAGCGAACCACGTCCGCCCGCGAGAAGGAGACGACCCCAAGCGACGCTCTTGTCGTCATCCGTCAGCCCTCCCGGAGCCTGGGATTGAGCAGTATCTGCCCGAGATCGGCCAACAGGTTGGCCGCAATGTAGACGCCCGACGCGAGCAGCACCGTCGCCTGCACCACCGGTTGATCCTCGATGAGCAGCGCATCGACCATCTGGCGGCCGAATCCGGGGTAGGCGAAAACCTTTTCGACCACCACCACGCCGCTCACCAGAAACGCGACATTGAGCGCGGTGATGTTGAGGCTCGGTCCCAGTGCGTTCGGCAGCGCGTGGCGCCATAGGACACGCTGGCGTGACATGCCCTTGAGTTCTGCCATGCGGACGAAATCGGCATCAAGGATCTCGATCAGATTGTCGCGCAACATCCGCATCGTGTAGGCGGCCATGGAGATTGCCAATGTCGCGGTCGGCAGGACCAGCAACTGCACAAGGTCCCACGATGACGTCTCTTCGGTGACGGCGGAGATCGCCGGAAACCAGGGCAACACCACCACGAACACCACAAGCAGGAGTGTCGCGAGGAGGAAAGGCGGTATGGAGACAGCGAGCAGGTTGAGGCTCGTGAGCAGATGATCGGCCGCGCGGTCGCGATTGACCGCGGCGAAGGCAGCCGGAATCAGGGTAAGCGGCAGGTAGAGGATGAACGCTGAGACCGCGAGAATGGCGGTGTTGCGGATCTTTGGCCCCAGCACCTCCGAGACGGGACGCTCGCTCGCCAGCGATACGCCGAAGTCTCCCACCACGAACCCGCGTATCCACTCGAGATAGCGATCCGGCGCAGGACGGTCCAGCCCCATGCGTTTCTTGAGCACGGCCACCGCCTGCGGCGTGGCCTCCTGACCAAGGTATCGGGTTGCCATATCGCCCGGAATGATTTCCACAGCCGCAAACGTGAACACCGACACCAGAAGAAGCGTGACCGCAGCCAGCGCGATTCGAGTGAGAAGAAGGCTCGCAAGCTTCAATGTGCCAGACCTGTCAGGAACTACGGGGCGAAGCTGCCGCTTCTTCTTCGAATCATGGTCGACGTGCGGTTCATTCTCGCACGTCGACCGTGATGGCAGTGATTCCCGTCACCTCAATTCGCGCACTCCACAGTGCGGAAGTTGAAGTAGAAACGAATCGTGTGTGGTTCGTAACCGGTACAGTTGCTCCTTGTTGCCGAGACCACCGGGAAGAACGCGGGCACGATGGCACCTCCGTCCTCGGCGAGCAGCTGTTGCGCCGCTTTCAGGTGGGCTGCCCTCTCGCCCAGATCAATCGCGGCGTTGGCCTTGTCGAGCAGGCTGTCAAACTCGTCATTGTACCAGCGGGTATCGTTCCACTTGGCATCGGAGCGGTAACCGACGGCGAGCGCCTCCACCGGATGCCGCGCCGCCCAGTTGGACGATGAGAATGGCTTCGTCATCCATACCTCGCTCCAGTATCCCGCAGCAGGCATCATGTTGATCTTGACGCGGATTCCCGCTTCCGCCGCCATCTGCGCGTAGGCCTGCGCCATATTCACGTACCCGACACCGGCGGGCGCGGTGTAGAGTTCAACATCTATCCCGTCGGGGTAACCCGCCTCTGAGAGCAGGGACCGCGCCTGAGCGATGTCGCGTGGCCGGATGTCATTGCGGTGAGCCAATGGATTGGAGGGAGGGATGGGAGTGTCGTTGCCCGGCTCGCCGAGACCCAGGAGCGGGCCGTCCACGATGGCCTGACGATCCACCACGAGCTTCATGGCCCGACGAACTCTCACATCGTCGAACGGCGGTACATCGATCAGCATGTTGAGCACCAACGGACCGCCACCGGGTGCGGTCCGCACCGTCACGGCATCGTTCTTGTTCAACAGACCGACGAGTTCGGGATCAATGACGCTGGCAACATCAATGTCGCCGGACAGCAGCGCCGCGGCGCGGGTGATAGGCTCGTTGATCACGGTAACCCGCAGGCATTCGGCCTTGGGCAAATCAGGCTCCCAGTAGTCGGGATTTCGCACAAGTTCATGGAAGGGTGCGCCGCGAGTGAATGATTCCTGCATGAACGGACCAGTACCGATCCCGGCCTGCTCGAACTGTTCGTGTGTGATCCCCTCCGGAACGATGTAGGTCCACTTGCTCCGCAGCCGCAACGGGGCAGTGGCGGTCGGCTGCTTCAGGCTAAAACGCACCGTGTGCGTGTCGACCACCTCGACGCTCGCGACAAAGGGATCCAGGAGAGCCTTGCCCGGCGAGCCGACATCCGGATCCAGAACGCGGTTGTAGGAGTAAACGACATCGGCAGCGTCAAAGTCACTGCCATCGTGGAACTTGACTCCTTCGCGCAGTTTGAACGTCCACTCGGTCGCGTCGGCATTCGCCTCCCACGAAGTGGCGAGCCGGGGTATGAGTTCGAAATTGTTGTCGAAATCAACCAGAGCGTCGTAGACGTTGACCAGCACTCCGGCGTTGTCCAACCCGAAGTTGAGCGCGGGATCCATGCTGAGGCTTTCGCCGCTACTGTAATCGTGGGCAACTGTGACACAGTTGCTGGCGGCCCATGACTGGGAAGTCCACGCAACGCAAAGGACCGCAAACGCACAAATGAGATTGTTTCGTGTTCGAAATTTCATCGGGTTGCCTCCTCCACCGGCGGTTGTCCTTCACTCGAACCTTACTCGGTTCGTGCCCCGTCTGTAAGTGTAACGTCTTGGCATCCGGCGCGTCGAACCGGAACGCTCAGGCCGCCACAAGAGGCACCGTCAAGCACCCGTGTCATGGACCGGCCACCAAGGGCTGCTCGAAGCGGCTGTCGCAGGTGATTGCGGCTTTCCGCACCGTCTTCAAGGGCAGGGTTGTCGTCAACGGCGTCCCGGAACTGCTACAGACCGAATGCTTGTTCGAACACGGCAAGACCGGCGCTCGTGCTGGCATTGGTAAGGTGGCAATTGGCACGAAGGACGACTTGCGCT
>Ga0209021_1003702_pt1 | contig 11960 bp, 8 predicted proteins | sample PinacodermFT_FD_187299 | JGI IMG/M metagenome (GOLD analysis project Ga0209021, IMG submission 187299) | Host-associated microbial community of the marine sponge Aplysina aerophoba from Gulf of Piran - sponge pinacoderm, lysed by freeze-thaw... | ecosystem: Host-associated > Porifera > Sponge >... | reverse complement strand
CGGGTGTAGGCGATGCCCTTGAGCGCCAGGTTGTCGGACTCGGTGCCGCCGCTGGTGAAATAGATCTCACCGGGTCTTGCATTCACCAGGCCGGCTACCCGGGACCGCGCCTCTTCCACGGCAGAACGCGCCTCCTGTCCGTACCGGTGTATACTCGATGCATTGCCGAACCGGACTCTGAAGAACGGTTCCATCGCATCGTACACTTCGGGCCTGACCGGCGTGGTCGCGTTATGATCCAGATAGATGCTCGCCATGCAGATCATGATCTCCGGGAAAGGGTGGAATCCAGCCCGATCATCAAGCGTGCCAAACGCCCCCTGAAACCGTTGCCACCTTAGCGCCCAGCGGTCTTTGAAATTAGAGATAATCCATTGAAATGTCAAGCGTTATCGGGGTTTCACGGCATTCGCGCATTCGGGGATTGCTTACCGTCATCGCTTGACATTTCGGTCGAAAATCAGTAGTTTTCCTGCAACGATAATCCAAACCGGACAGGAGTGGCGCATGCGTGTATTGAAGTACTCAGCGGGACTGCTGGCGGCCATCCTACTGACGGGATGTACCCACAGCGTTAAATTGAACCCCCAGATCGGTCCCACGGCGAGTATTGCCAGGCCGGTTGACTTGAGGGTCGGTCTCTATATCCCGGAAGATGTCAGGGGGTTCGTGATTACGGACAGGCCGGACCTCGAAAAGTTCGTGTTCGAAGTCGGCGAGTCCCTCGAATCGATCGTTACCAGGTCGGCCGAACGTGTCTTCTCTCACGTTTCGATCATGGATGCGCAGCCGACGAGCGAAGTGATCGAGGAAAGAAATCTTGACCTGGTCGCGATTCCGAAGGTCACGTCGGCCATGATGACGCTGAATCAGGAAGAAGGTCCGTTTCAAAACGACGCCCGGGGAAGTACGCTGCTCTCGCTGGAGTTGACGTTCTACGACGCGGAGATGATCCTGTACGCCACCGTCGGGGCGTCAGGCATGGGGATCGCATCGGAACGCATAGGCTTTTTCAGCAGGGGGCAGCGGGAATACGCCATGTCCGTCGAAAACGCGCTGATAAACCTCAGCAACGACCTGGTGCGTCAGATGTACGGCAATCACGACATCCGCAAGAAGGGCGAGGGGCCGGAATAGCGCCGGAGCCAGGCCGCGACGGACAGCATCTCGCCAGACGGCATCTCGTCAGTCGGACTGTCGTCAAACGGACTGTCGTCAAACGGACTCTCAAAACCCCCGGGTAACCAGATATGGCAGGATTCTCCCGCCGAGACCGTTGGATTTACAGTCTCTATGCCAGGTGGTGCCGATACCGCGCCGCGCCGTTCAGCCTTTCCGAAATCCGCAAACGGCCGGTCCGGCTGCTTGTTTGCCTCCCGTCGAATCCCGAAGAAGCCCGTAAAGCGGTCGAAATCATCCCGGATCTGATTGCGTGTCTGGAGGCGGAGTCCGTTTCCGTGGTCGGCGAACCCGGGGCCGTTGCATATTGCGACCTGGCGGATGAACGCATCAGCGTGGCGCCATTGGACCGCGGCGCCCGATGGTGGTTCGGCCTGCCGTCCCCTGGGTTAGTGGACCGGTTGTCGGGAGAGGGGTTCAACCTGGCCGTCGATCTCAATCCTTGCGCTGAACTGCTTCCCGCGGTCCTGTGCCTGAGAACCGGCGCGCCGATACGTCTGTGCCTGGACGATCCGCAACGCAGGTGCGTATTCAACGTGCGGGTCCTGCTCGCGGGAGAACATGGCGAGGGCGGTAAGGACGCCGATCCGAGCGAGGGTGTTAAGGACGCCGATCCGAGCACGAGCGGTGAGGATGCCGATCCGCGGATCGCGCCTTCGCCGGCCAGGTCCGAAACACCCCTGGCCGGAATCGGCCCATCTTCCGGGGACTCGCCCTATGCTCGCCTGTTGCGGGTCGTTCAGGCCGCCGTCCGTCCCGCGTCTCGTCCCGTATTTCAACTTGACAGTACGCCCCGAAGCCGGGATATTTAACTTAGTGAATGGACAGGCCTTCCGTTTCCCATTCAACCAGGAACGGCTTGTCAACCAACCAAACCGATCCCGCCCTGGTCCTATGTCCGCCCAGTCTTCGCGACCGCACCGGTGTCGTACCATCCTCGCCGGAATCCTCCTGGCCTGCTGCCTGCTGAGTTCCACGGCAGTCACGATGACGTCTGACGCGCAGCCGGAATCCAGGCCTGTCGACACCCTGGATGCACTGCTCGCGGAAGGCATATCCCTCTACGATCAGCAGAAATTCGAGGAAGCGAAAGGGGTCTTCGAGGAAGCGGTGCGCCTGAAGAGCAGGTCAGGGGAAGCCCGTTACTGGCTGGGTGTCGCCCATTATGAACTGGGCGACGACAGGGAAGCGGCGAAACAACTGCGAATCGCCGTTCGGCACGAGCGGAAGAACCCGGATGTGCACTTTGCGCTGGGCCGGACGTACATGCGCATGAAGAACCGCATGGTCGACGCGCGCAAAAGCTTTAAGCAGGCCCTCCGATACGATCCGGCGCACTCCGAGGTGCACTACTTTCTCGGGATCGCGTACCTGACGCAGAGCAAGCGGGATCCCGCGGCTCCGCTTTACGTTATGCAGGCCCGCAGGTCCTTCGGCCAGGCGGCGGCGGCGAATCCGCTGCACCCGGACGCCTACTACCGGTTGGGACTGTCCTACGAAAACCCTTCACGGGATTACAAGAAGGCGCTGGCCTTGTTCTACCGGCAGCTCATGGTAAAGCCCGATCACCGGGATGCGCTTTATCACCTGGAGAGATGCAGTTACCTGCTCAAGCAGTATCAGCAAGGCATCGATCTGCTGATGCAGGTGGTCGAAGTCCATGGCGGCGACGTGCCGGACTATGTCCACACGTTGATCAACAAACTCAAGGCCACGATGCTGCAGTCCCAGAACCGGTTTGCCGAAGCGGATCAGGCCTACGAGGAATTCCTTGCGAAGGCGGAGCCGGAGGTACGCGTACACTACATGGACCTGGCCTACGTGGCGTCGGAGGAGGAATACCGGCAATACCGGGCTTTGGAAACGCAGGAAGACAAAGCGGAATTCAGGCGCAGGTTCTGGGCGGCCCGCGATCCGAAGCCGGCCACCGCCGTGAACGAACGGCTGGTGGAACACTACCGGCGGGTCATGCATGCGCGGGAGCATTTCTCGGCGGGGCAGCAGCCATGGGATCGCCGCGGCGGAATCTACATTCGTTACGGGGAACCCGACGATCAGCAGCATTTCATCATGCAGACCGGCGAGAATGCCCTGAAGAACTACCAGCCGACCGGGGACGCCCGTATCGATGCGATCCGGGAGCGCAACTTCATGTGGAGATACCGTCTGAAGGTCGACAACGCCGGTTCCGAGTGGAGTGATCCGGCATTGCGCAATACCCGCGATCCCGAAGCGGGAAATTACCTGCCCGAACTGGAGGAGCAGCGCGTTTCAAGCTTCAACTACTTTCCGCCCAAGTCCGCGAAAACGCAGGCCCTTGGCTTCCTCGCCGAAAGCTGGGTATACCTCGAGCACGATCTCGAGTTGTTTTTCGTCGACCAGGTAGGGGTGGGCAAGTATGACTATCCGCTGCAGGTGCACGAGACGAACATCGCCGAAGCCGTCGTCCAGGACAACTATCACCCCAGGCGCCTCGCGGCCGAACTGATCAAGAAGACGCCGGAATCTTACGCCTTCGACTACGGCGGCGTTCCGCTGCGGTTAATGTATGACATCGTGTCCTACAAGGGGGACGGCGACCTGGCCGAAGTGGAAATCGCCTACATGGTCCCGGCCGAACAACTGGAAACGGTGAATGACGGGCGGGGAGCGCGCACCTGGTTCGACGGACACGTGGTGTTTCAGGATGACGAGTACAACCGCGTAGCCCAGACCTCCAGGCGTATCGGACCCATTGCTCGGCCGCTTGTATCGGTGTCCGGAAGGGACGCGGGAATCGAACTGCACATGGGCATGATGGAGATGGAAGCGCCGCCCGGCAGCTACCGCGCCGCCATAGAGGTGCAGGACGAGGCCACCCGGCGTATCGGTATATTCGAACAGGCGTACGCCGTTCCGGAATATGACGGCGAAGCGCTGATGATGAGCGATATCAAACTGGCGGTGTCCATCGCGCCGGTCGACTCGATCCACGGCCCCTTCATACGCAACGGGCTTGAAATCGTACCGAATCCGGCGCGCATGTACCAGCGCAGCGATCCCGTTCACTTCTACTACGAGATATACAACCTTACCCAGGCGGAATCCGGGCGAACGGCGTACCGGGTGGAGCTGGAAGTCAAGAACAAGGACCGGCCGCAGAACATCTTCTGGCGTTTTCTGAAGGGTATAGACCGGCTGGTGCGGCGTTCGGACAACGAACAGTCCGTGCTCATGGTATTCGAAAACGAAGGAAACCGTCCGGACGAGTACAGTTACACCTCCATAGATACGGGCGCGACACCCACCGGCGCCTACGAAATGACGGTTCGTGTTCGGGACCTGCATTCCGGACAAACCGCCACACGGACGAAAGTCTTCGTCGTGACCAATGACCGGGTTGCGAAATTCGAGGCGCGCTCGGAATAACACTCCGTCTTCATCCGCGCGCTTCAAGGACGGCGCAACATGTCCAGCTTGAGCATTCTTCCCCCCCTGATTGTCCTGCTGCTGCACGTAACGTGGTTGCCGCCCGTCGCCGCCCAGGAAGCGGAATCCCTCATGGATCGGGCAAGGACACTGTATGGCGAAGGCGAATACCGGCGGGCGGAGATCACGCTGAGAGGCCTGCTCGAACGGCAACCCGGATCGCCGCAGGCCTTGCTGTGGCTGAGTCGCGCGCTCGACCGGCTGGAACGGTATGACGAGGCCGAGCGCGCCGTCAAGGAAGCGCTGAGGGCCGACGGCGCTTCCCCGGAAAACCTCATACAGCTTGCACGGGTCTACATGCTCAAAGACAAGAACAAAGAAGCGCGGAAGGTCCTGGACGAGGCCGAGAAGTTGGCCCCGGACAACGCGGACGTATACTACTATCGCGGGCGCACCTATGGAAAGATCAGGCTGTCGTTTTTCCGGCCCGGGACGGCCGAGCGGGAATCCCGGATCCGGGACGCGTCCTATCGGCGCGCCATCGAGTTGAACCCGATGCATCCCGACGCTTTCTTTCAATTGGGATACGACATCGAAGAGGTCAGAAACGATCCGGTAGCCGCGATTGACTGGTATTTCAAGCAGGCGTCCGTAAATCCAGGACATGACGAAGCGGTCAAACGCCTGGCCATCTGTGCCATAAAGGTGAAGGACTACCTGCAGGGCTACCTGCTGCTGCAGCAGGTCGCCACGGCACAGGGTTCGGACGTCAACCCCCTTATCGAAGGACTTACAGGACAGCTCGAAGCCTACCACTACCATACCCTGGACCAGCACGAACGAGCGTACCTGGCCATGCGGCGATACGTCGCGGTCCTGTCGGAAACCTATCCCGAAGAAGCGGCCGAGTTAAAGGATCTCTCCCTGGTGGCATCCTCGAAGGAAGCCGAAGCCTTTCGCGAAGCGTCGGAACAGGAAAGGACAGCGTTGTGGCGGACTTACTGGGCAGCCCGCGATCCGGATCCCACCACGCGCATCAACGAACGGCTGGTGGAACACTACCGGCGGATGATCTATTCCAGGCTGCAGTTTTCAGGGGGCAAGGATCCCTGGGACCGCCGAGGCGAGATCTATGTCCGGTTCGGTCATCCGGACGACCGTCAACAGTTCATCCTGAAATCCGGGGAGGACGTGGTCCAGGCGATTTTCCCGACGGGGATCCGGGACGTGGACATGATCCGGGAACTCAGTCGGCAGCGACTCGATATGCAAGTCAGCACCGGGGCTCCGATCCAGGATTTCGGCGAATTCAGCGCGCGGGCCGGACGCGAGACCAAGTCGGTCGCTTTCCCGACGGAAAGCTGGGTTTACGTCCCCTTTGGCCTGGAGATATTCTTCACCGACCAGCGTAATTCACAGGTCTTCGACTACCCGCTCCAGGTGATTGACCTGCCTGACCTGGCGGACAATTTCGGCACGACGGACCGACTGGCGTACAACTTCCTGAATACGCCGCGAAAACAGGTGGAGGAATTGGTCAGAAAGGTGTCCGAATTCCATCGCCACGACTACGGCGGAGATCCGCTCAACTTCGTATACTACCTCGCGTCATTCAAGGGCTCCGATGGCGGGGCGGAGGTGGAAGTGGCCTACAGCGTTCCCTCGGTCCAGCTTGGCAACGTGGAAGACGGTCTTGGAGAACGGACCTGGCTGTCCGGGCGCCTCGCTCTCCAGGACATGGACTTCAACTTCGTTCAGGGGTTGCCTTTCAAGATGGGACCTCTTCGCCGCCCCGTGTCCGAGCAGGAAAATCTGCAACTCAGTACAGGTGCGTTCCGGTTCAGCGCGCGGCCCGGGGAGTACCGGTCCGCGGTTTCCCTGCGGGATTCGATTTCGCAGAAGTACGGCATCTTCACGTCGCCGCTTCATATTTCGGATTACAGCGCCAATCAGATGCTGCTGAGCGACATAAAGCTCGCCGCATCCATCGTTCCCACCGATGGAACGGGACTGCTCGTTCGCAACGGGCTTTCCATTACCCCTCACCCGGCACGCATCTATTCCCACGCGACGCCGGTGTTCTTCTACTACGAGATCTACAACCTGGAACGGAATGCCGAAGGCCGGACGAGCTTTCGTACGGAGCTGGAGATTGCCGCCAGTGAACCCAGACGGAACTTCGTATTCAGGCTCCTGACCAACCTGGGGAGACTGGTCGGCCAGAGATCCGAGGACCAAACGACCTACACGACCTTCGAAGACGGGGGCACGTCGGTGGACGACTTCAAATACACGTCGATCGAAACGAAGGACCTGGATCCGGGAACCTACACCCTTACGCTGACCGTCACAGATCTCCTCACCGGTGGAAAGGACATGAAGACGGTAGAATTCATCGTAGTCCGGGGATGAGGGGTACTGATGCGCCCGATCCCGTTACAGGATCGTTACGTTTGATTTTCTGATGCGCAGGACGGCCGGCAATCAGCCTGTACGCCTGGCTGAGTTTACAAGTGGTCGCGGCATCAGGCTCGATTCTGGCGATCTCCAGGTGCGATCAGGCGGTAGAGCGCGGGGGTTACGAACAGGACGAGAACCGTGGAAATTGCAGGGCCGCTGAGGCCGGTGTAGGACAGGCTGGTCCAGAGATCCCGCGTGGAGGGATGTCCGGTGATGAGCAGTGGCGTGAGCCCCACGACCAGGATCGCGTTGTTGACCACGATGCCGATCATGAAGACGGTGCCGAGATAGGCGCCGCGGTCGAAACTCAGATCGAAATACCAGAAAACAAGGAAAATGCCGGTCAGCCCCATGGGAACCGTCAACAGAACGACCAACGCCCGGCGGAACGATTCGAACAAGGCCGAGGTGATCAGCAATACAAGCGCGACGGCCAGACCGAGGGCGAAATTCATTTCACCGCGGTCAGCCTGATCGAAATCGGACCAGTTTGGTACGTCGATGCGGTAGCCCGGCGGTAGATCGACCGCCGCTCCCGAACCCCCCGTGGGGCGAATGGGTGATTTCGACGTTACGCACGCGCCGGTGTCTGCCCAGTTTCAGGGCGAGGCGCTCGGCGTGATTCCGCAGGTCGTCGAAATTGGGTAGTGTATCACCTGGGGATGGGCGATTCGGCAGTTGTTCTTTCCTTATTTACCATGTTAAACCTTCTTGACACACTCGATTTTCATGGTAAATTGTCAGTATGATTCCCCGACCCGCCATAATGGAGTCCATCGCAAGGACCCTTTCGCGTAGCCCCGTCGCCCTGCTTCTGGGGCCTCGGCAATGCGGCAAGACGACGTTGGCCCGCCAACTTGTGCCTTGCGAGGATCTGAACTACTTCGACCTCGAAGACCCGGCAAGTCTGGCGAGACTGGATGAGCCCATGACGGCGCTAGGTCCGCTCGAGGGCCTGGTGGTCATCGACGAGATACAGCGCCGGCAGGAGTTGTTCCCGGTCCTGCGGGTTCTGGCCGACCGGACGCCGTCGCCCGCCCGGTTCCTCATCCTGGGCAGCGCTTCTTCGGACCTCATGCGTCACGTATCGGAATCTCTGGCCGGTCGCGTGGAACGTATCATAATGCGGGGTTTCAGCCTTTCCGAGGTCGAAGCCGTTTACCACCGGAAGCACTGGCTACGCGGGGGATTTCCGAGATCGTACCTCGCCGCGTCCGAAGCGGACAGCACCGTCTGGCGCAGGGAATTCATGCAAACCGTGGTCGAACGGGACGTGCCGCAACTCGGTCTTCGTCTGCCGGCTGCGACGCTGTTGCGGTTCTGGACCATGCTGAGTCATTACCACGGCCAGGTATGGAACGCGGCCGAAACGGCCAGGTCTCTCGGCGTCGCCGAAACCACCACCCGCCGCTATCTCGACGTACTCGAAGGACTGTTCATGGTCAGGCGGTTGAATCCATGGTTTGCCAACCTGAAGAAGAGGCAGGTCAGGTCGCCCAGGATATACGTCCGGGATAGCGGCCTGCTCCACGCGCTTCTGGGCATTCGGTCAGAACGGGACCTGTTGTCCCATCCAAAGTCGGGAGCATCGTGGGAAGGATACGTCGTCGAGGAGATTCTGTCCGTCTTCGCGCCTGAAGAAGTCTATTTCTGGGCGACCCACAACGGAGCCGAACTGGACCTTCTCCTGGTCAAAGACGGTCGGAGGATCGGCGTGGAGTGCAAACGTCAGGATGCGCCGCGCATGACGCGTTCCATGCGCGTTGCGAAGGAAGATCTGGATCTGGATCATCTGTACGTCGTCTATCCCGGTTGTAAGACGTATGCAATCGACGAGAAAGTTACCGTAACGCCTCTTTCACACATTTAAAACCCCGGCCGCTCCACGTCCTCAGCAGCCGGTCCCTGCAGGTTGACGTTGTCCGCGGTGGGCCAGCGCACGGTATACTGCGCGGAGCGGTCCCGCTTGTAACCGGCGTGCCAGTAATTGCTGGCCGCCAGCCACTCCAGCAGGTCTTCCTTCATCTTCGTCTTGATCCCCGCATACGCATCGTCGTCCCACCGGTTCCACAACTCTCCGGGATCGGTTTCCAGGTCGTATAGCTCGCCCTCTTCCTGGCCGATGTAGTAGACCATCTTGTGGGACTGGCCGCGCATCATGATCTGGTAGTTGTCCTCGCAGAAGACGTAATCCCGCGGAACGACCTTTCCATCCGGGTCGGCGTAGGGCATGAGGGAACGCCCTTCCAGGTAGGTGGGGACCGTAACGCCCGCCGCTTCGAGGATGGTGGGGCCCAGATCCATGAGGGAGACCAGGTCGCTTACGTGGTCGCCCCGGCGCCGGCGGTCCGGGTAGCGGATGATGAGCGGAATGTGGGTGATGGTGTCGTACATGAGCCACTTGTAGGCCATGGCGTGGTCGCCCAGGTTCTCGCCGTGGTCCGAACAGAAGACGACCAGCGTGTTGCCCAGGCAGCCTCTTTCCTCCAGGGCGTCCATGATTTCGCCCATCTTCTCGTCCACCGTGGTTACTTTCGCGTAATAGTGGCGGCGCATGCTATCGATGCGGTCGTCGTTCGCCAGGTACATGTTGATACCGGATTCGTGGCCGGCCGTGGAGAACATCTTCTTCAGCGCTTCATGCTGTCGCGGTTTTTCCGCCAGTTCGTTCTCCCGGGTTACCGGCCGGGGTATCTCCACTCCGTCGTACAGGCTCAAATGGCGGGGCAGCGGGTCCCAGGGTTCGTGGGGACCGGTAAAGCCGATTTCCAGGAAGAAGGGTTTGTCGCCGCGGTGGCTGCGGATCCAGTTGAGCGCCGAGTCGCCGATGAAGACGTCGCTGTGGAACCGCTCCTCCTCGTGCCACGGCACGCCCTGCAGTTTCGTCCACCAGTCGGGGTCGGTCTTGTGCCGGTCGTTGGGCCGTTCCACCCCGTGGAAGGTCATGTACCGGCCCCAGTCGTCGTCCGCGCCGCCGCCGGCCAGGTTCATGTTGGTAGGATTCTCGACGACGACCCGTTCGTGGAACCCGCCGGGCACGTCCCGGGGCGTGAAATGCATCTTGCCGATGCTGGCGCACCAGTAGCCGTTTTCCGCGAGGTCCTGCACCCAGTTGCGGTGGAGTCCCCAGGGCTGGAAACTGTAGACGCCCGTGTTATGGGGGTACATGCCGGTGAAGATGGCGGCCCGCGAGGCGACGCAGGTGGCGCCCGGGCAGTAGGCCTGCCGGAAGGAGACCCCCTCCGCGGCCAACCTGTCGTGGGCCGGGGTGGTCATGTGGGGATTGTCCCAGCCGCGGATCGTATCGACGCGCTGCTGGTCGGTCATGATGAGGATGATATTCGGGCGATCCGAGGGCATCCGCGGGCTCCGTGGTGGAAATGGTCAGGGAAGAAGCGCGATTCACGAAGGACGGGCCCCGGTGTGGTCGGCCCGACCCGAACGTCGACGGACCGGGCTATGCCACACGGTCCTCCATCGCGCCGTTTTCGCCCGCTTCCGACCGGGGATGCAGCCTGTTCACCTCGGCCTTGATGATACGTTGCCCTTCGACTTCGCGCACCACGATTCTGGCATTTCTGAATGGCACTTCCTCACCGGATTCTGGCACCCGGCCGAGTTCATTGAAAATCAGGCCGCCTACGGTTTCGAATCCGTCCGGCGTGATATCGAGATCCAGGATGTCGTTCAGCGTATCGATATTGAGCCGGGCATGCACGACGTACGAGCCGTCGGGCATCGCCTCGTACATGGGGTCCTCGTCGTCGTATTCGTCCTGTATCTCGCCGACGATCTCCTCGAGCAGGTCCTCCAGGGTCACCAGCCCCGCGGTGGTCCCGTGTTCGTCGACGACGATGGCCAGATGGATCTTGTCCTGCTGGAACTCCTTCAGCAACTCGGCGGCTTTCTTGGTCTCCGGCACGACATAGGGCGGGCGGAGCAACGCGTCCAGATCCTTCTCTCCTTCCGGATCTTCGCTGAGTTGAAGCAGATCCTTGGCGTAGACGACCCCCACTATATCATCGATGGAATCGCCGTAGATCGGAATCCGCGAGTGTCCCATCTCGCGGATGAGTTCCAGCAGTTCCGGTACGGGCCTGGACCTTTCGGCGCATACCATATCCACTCTCGGGACCATCACCTCGCGCACGCTGGTGTCGTGCAATTCGATGATGCCGCTGATCATCTCCTTGTCGTCGGGTTTCAGTTCGCGGGTTTCTTCCAGCTCGAGTACCCGGTGCAGTTCGTCGTCCAACCAGTAAGGATTGCGTCCGCTGCTGAAAAGCCCCGCGCGCGCCATGCGCCGGTTGAGTAACAGCAGCGGCGTAATCAGTGGCCAGAACAGCCAGTAGCTGATGAGTACGAGTACGGCGGAGACGCGAACGGTCGGTTCGGAGTAGCGCGACACGATCAATCTCGGCAGCCATTCGATGAGCACCAGCAGCAGCCCGACGGCGAACAGTCCCGAGAAGGTCAATGTGAGTGTCGAACCGAATGATTCGGTGAGCGGCGGGGTCAGGAAAAGGGCTACCACGGAGATCACGACACCGGCCGTCGTGATGATTTTCCCGATCAGCAAGGTAGTGAAAAGGCGTTCCTGGTTGTCCAGCCACCGGGTAACGCGGTTGGACTGTCCACCCTCGTGGGCGGCCTTAAGTTCCTGGAGCGTGGTTTTGGGCAGGCTGGAAAACGCGGATTCCGCTCCGGTCAGGAGCATGGCGTAGATGGTGCACCCTGTGAGGACAAGCCATTCGACCAATAGGGGAATGTCGTCATCCACAACACTTTTCTCCCATGTGACCTTCCGGAATCCCGCTGGCGGCCGCATCCGCCGAATAGACCCGTTCCTTCTCCCGCATCACTTTGCGCTGTGAAGCGTTGTGGTGGTCATATCCGAGCAGATGCAGGCACCC
>Ga0209021_1003699_pt1 | contig 11972 bp, 9 predicted proteins | sample PinacodermFT_FD_187299 | JGI IMG/M metagenome (GOLD analysis project Ga0209021, IMG submission 187299) | Host-associated microbial community of the marine sponge Aplysina aerophoba from Gulf of Piran - sponge pinacoderm, lysed by freeze-thaw... | ecosystem: Host-associated > Porifera > Sponge >... | reverse complement strand
GAGCCGTGGCTCGCGCTCCTGGGCGCTCCTGGCTGGCGCTCCGGTTATTCCCAGTAGTCGACCTTGTTGGCGCCCAGCTCGACGGCCAGGTTCCAGACGCGGGTCGCGGTGCGCTGGTCGGCGAACTCGTAGAGCAACTGCGCCAGCCCGGCCAGCCGCATCTTCAGGACGGCCTTCCGCAGCGCCTTTGGCTTGTCCACCTGGATCCAGTCCCACCACCCGATGACGTGGCGCGCCATGTCGTCGAGGCCGCCCGCCCGGAAACGCACCACTACGGAGCCGTCGGGTTGCTTCTCCACCTTCTGGGTCGGATGGAAGGTCCATTTCTCCGGCTCGGGGGCATCCGGATGGAAGCGCCACTGCACGTTCACCGGCTCTTCGCCGAAGGAGCCGAAAAGCGTGCTGAGGTAGCCCCGCAGGGCGTCCTCCCGAAGCGTGTTCCCCTCGTCCAGCACCTTGACGTCGCTCATCCGGTCGAGACGGTACTGCGCGAGATCTCTTCCCTGTTCCCTGCCGACGAGACGCGGGGCGCCGCCGTAGAGGAGCCCCGCCGGTTCCACCGTCTTGCCGGGCCCGCCCCGGTAGCGGAACCCGACCTTTCGCTGTCTCAGGAGGGCGTCCCGGAGGGTTGCGGTCACGTCTTCGTCCGCCCGGATGTGCGGGCCCGGACGCGATGCGATTCCCCAGGCGTCGGTGATCGCTTCCACGTCGTTGTCGACTCGCGTCGCCTGGTCCTTCCTCTCGACCACGCCGTGCAGCTTTCCGCGGAGCGCCGTGAGTTGCTCCTCCTCGTGGGTCAGTCCTTCCTTCCGGAGGATCCTGATCGCCTTGTCGAGCGACGCGATCTCCTCCGGCTTGGGCGGCTGGTACTTGAAGGCGCCCATCCAGTGCGCCCCCCGCGTCTCCAGCCAGAACTCCTTTTCCCCGGTATCCCCCGTCTCGCTTCGCAAGGCATCGTCGAAGACGCGCCGCGCCTCCGCGATCCAGCGCAGCGCGGTGCGCCGGTTGATGTTCTCCTCCTGCTCCAGTTGCCGGTAGGTGATCCTCCGGCCGCTGAGCAGCTTGCGGAACAGGGTTGCGGTGCGCGCAATCGAGCTGGCCACTAGACTCTCCTTGCGGCCTCTGGTCCTGGTGGATTCCGCCGTACCGGGCCGCTGTGACATATTTTGACTGATACTCCGGAAGGATGCAAGCGTTGGCTCCTTCCGTTCAACGACCCAGCGGACAGGTTTTGACGTATTTCCGGTCCTTGCGGACAGACGCCGGTGCGCGGCGCGCGGACCCCGCGTGACCATTCTCCCGAGGACCGGCTACAAAGCCGGCCGGGACAACATCCGGCCCTTCGGCCTCGACATCCACAACCCGGTCTTCGTCGTCTCGAGCCTCACGAGCATCGTCTTCGTCGCCGGAGCGCTCCTGTTCCGGGACGCGGCGGGGGGCATCTTCGAGGCGCTCTACGCCTGGCTGACCTCGACCTTCGACTGGATGTTCATGGCGGCCGCGAACATCTTCCTCCTCTTCTGCCTGGCGCTTTTGCCCACGCGCCTCGGCCGCATTCGCCTGGGCGGCCCGGACGCCAGACCGGAGTACTCCAACTGGTCGTGGTTCGCGATGCTGTTCGCGGCCGGGATCGGGATCGGCCTGTTGTTCTTCGGCGTGGCGGAGCCGGTCACGCACTTCCTGAATCCGCCGCTCGGGATGGAGGCGGCCGAGGACCTGGCGGTCGCCGCGACGCTCTATCACTGGGGCCTGCACGGGTGGGCGATCTACGCGGTGGCGGCGCTCGCGCTCGCCTTCGCCGCCTACAACCTCCGGCTGCCGATGAGCCTGCGGTCGGCGTTCTACCCGGTGCTGGGCGACCGGGTGTGGGGCCGCTTCGGCCATGTCGTGGACATTCTGGCCGTGTTCGCCACGGTCTTCGGACTGGCGACCTCGCTCGGCCTGGGCGTCGAGCAGATGGCAGCCGGACTGGACCACCTGTTCGGCATCCCCGCGACGGATGCGACCTCGGTACTCCTGATCGCGGTCATCACGGGGGTCACGCTGGCTTCCGTGATTCTGGGCATGGACCGGGGCGTCAAACGGCTGAGCCAGGCCAACATGGTGCTGGCGCTGGTGCTGCTCGCGTTCGTGCTCGCCGCCGGGCCGACCCTCGACCTCCTCGCCGGGGTCGCCCGGAGTCTCGGCCGCTACGTCGCCGCGATCGGACCGCTGAGCAACTGGGTGGGCCGGGAAGATCTCCATTTCGTACACGACTGGACCATCTTCTACTGGGCCTGGTGGCTCTCCTGGGCGCCCTGCGTCGGCATGTTCATCGCCCGGATCTCGCGCGGGCGGACCGTGCGCAGCCTCGTGGGCGGCATGCTGGTGGTCCCGTTGCTGCTCGAGACGCTCTGGTTCAACACGTTCGGGGGAACGGGGCTGTCGCTTCACCTCGGCGGAGCGCCCGGAATCGTCGAAGCGGTGCAGGGCGGGCAGCCGGAACTGGCCCTGTTCAGGATGCTGGAACTGCTGCCGCTCGCCGGGGTCACCTCGGTCGTCGCCATCGCCCTGGTGATCGTTTTCTTCGTCACGTCGTCGGATTCCGGAACGCTGGTGATCGACACCATCACCGCGGGCGGCAAGCTCGACGCCCCGGTCGCGCAGCGCGTCTTCTGGTGTTCGTTCGTGGGGATCGTCGCCATGACCCTGCTGGTCAGCGGCGGGCTGCGGGCGTTGCAGACGGCCGCCCTCACCACCGGCTTCCCCATCACGCTGATCCTGGTCGCCCTGTGCTACAGCATCTGGAAGGGCCTCCGCTCCGCCGGGGTCGAAACGCGCACCCGCTAGAGTCGGACGCGCCATGTCAACGCAAACTCCGCCCGCGGGCGGCACCGGACAGGTTTCGGCGCATCCCCTCATCCTGCTGGGGATGGGGAACGTCCATCGCGAGCTGCTGGGCATCCTCGACGCGAAGGCCGAGACCCTGGCGCGCCGCTACGGGGTGACGTTCCCTGTCGCTGCCTGCGCCGACCGCAGCGGGTTCATCCTCGGGCCGGACGCCGAGGGCGGCCGCATCCCGGCCGGCGCCATGCTGGCGGCCAAGGCCAAGGGCGCGAAGCTCCGGGAGATTCCCGGCGCGGCGCCGGTCTCCCTCGAGGAAGCGCTGGGGGCCGCCGGACCGCGCGGGATCCTGTGCGACGCCGCCTCGATGGACGTCGTAACCGGCGGGATCGGGCTCACGGCCGCCCGGGCGGCTCTGGGCCGGGGCATTTCGGTCGCGTTCGCCAACAAGTCGGCGGTGGCGCTCGCCTTCGATGAACTCGAGACCCTCGCTCGCGAGAACGGAGCCGGGCTCGGCTGGAGCGCCACCGTCTGCGGCGGGCTCCCGGTGGTGAACGCCGGCCGGCGCGACCTCGTGGCGGCCGAGTTCCGGAGGCTCCGCGGGGTCTTCAACAGCACCAGCAACCTGGTGCTCGGCCGGATGGCGGAGGGGCTCAGCCTCGAAGAAGCGGTCGCCGAGGCCCAGCGCCGCGGCATCGCCGAAACCGACCCGACGAACGACCTGAACGGCACCGACACCGCGCTCAAGCTGCTGATCCTGGTGCGCACGGTCATGCGCCGGAAGGCGACCCTCGCCGAAGTGGACCGCACCGGGATCGAGCGCGCGCCGGCCCCGGCCGCGGGCGAGGTGGTCCGCCTGCTCGGCGAGGCGGTCCCGGAAGGAGACGGGGTGCGGATGACGGTGACCCCGGTTGCGGTGCCCCGGGACAGCTTCTTCGGGAGCATCGGCACGCTCGACATGGCGGTGGAGTGGGAGACCGACCTGTTCTCCACCCAGCGGCTCGTCGCCACCGAGGGCGACGCCATTCCCACCGCCGCGGCCGTCCTGCGGGACGCCGTCCACATCGCGTGCGGGAGGCCGACCGGGCCAACCGGTCGGTAAACGAGAGTTCCGCTCTAGGAAGTCTTCACGAACTTCTGAGCGGCCTTTCCTCCAAGTCCGGCGGCCACGACTGTAGCCAGCGGAATGCCCAAGGTTGTGCTCTTGCCCAGGAGCTCAGCTATTGCCAGCAGCAAGAGTCCTGTAGATCCGGCGAACACGCCGATGAAGGACATGATTCGCATGGAGGACTTGTTTCCTTGGCCATCCTGAAAATAACCGTGAGGCATGTTGGACTCCTCCAATCTGGCGCTTCCTATTCGGCTATGAAACCTAGCTGTCCGAGGCGAAGCGCGCCAGTGTCGAATCCAGTTGCCTGTCTTCGATCCACGTATTGAGTTGGACCCACAACGGGAGGTGATCAGACATCTGGTATGTGAAGTCGCGGGTAGTTTCGATTTCCGGATAGAGCGGCCTGTGATCGCCCATGAAGAAGTCAAGCACTCCTGCTTCATCCGTGAATCGATCCGAATGCGTCGCATGGTGCAGGATCTGGTCGTAGGTTGCGCGCCGCGATAGATTGGTAGTGGCCTCACTCTCCCCAAGTTCTGCGAGTGCTCGTGGCAGCCGCAAGCCGTGACGGCGAATGGCGCGGAATAGCACGCTGTCTCGTGAGGGGATGTTCATATCCCCGACCACGAGGATGTCTCGGTCAAACCCATGTTCGTCCTTGCTGCGCTTGCGAGCCCATTTTGCGAGTTCCTTCAGGGGCACAAGTCGCTCTGCCTCGCCGCTCCCCCATCGCAGGTGAACCGTTACGATGACGAAATCAAAGTTCCCTGAGCGAAAGGATGCAATGTAGGGTGCGCGCCACCAGGTGAAGGCGGGCGCGTATCGGCCCTCGCTGTTTTTCTTGCGGGGCGCGTTGACCTCCGCAGCCAGTCCCGTGAATCGCACCACGCGCTTGTCGAACACATAGACGATTCGCTCCTTGTTGGCGGCTCGGTCGCCACTGTAGTCGGATGTAACGAAATCCCAGAACGGCGGCAGGACTTTCATAACCTGCAGCAGGTCGCCCAGATTGCGACGCACCTCCGTCAGGGCGACCAAGTCGAAGCGACGGATTACCTCGGCGATGTAGTGAATTGATTTTCTGGTGCGGGGACGCCTGCCGAACTCCCGGATGTTCCAGGTGGCCAGGTTCATCGTCCGATCGAGGATCGACGGCGGTACGCGGTTCTCGTCCAACTGCAAACGACGCCGCAACTCCTTCAGGCCAAACGCCGTGTCCCGATCAAGGTCTCCGTGCCGCATTGGGTCTCCGCCCTCCTGCCGCTCTCGAGCAGAAAATGTTGTCGTTCGCGGCCGCGTTGAACGATTGATGCAGGCGCAGAAACTGGTGCGGCCTTTTCCCGATCCAGTCGCCACAGCCCCCGTTGGAAACAGCTTCGCAGCGGGGCGCTGGGCAGTGGCTCTTGCTCGCCAGCCTCGGATTTCAACTGTAACGTACGGCGCTTTACACTTGGCTTGGGACGAAGCCCGGCGAAGAGCCTGTTCGCCAGTCGCGCGGGGAGCGGCACCGGGAGCCCTATGCCGGACCCGCACGTTTGGGCGTCCGTCCAGAACGGGCTCCCGTATGATCGGAGGTCGTGACCGTTCGCCGCATCTCCCGTCGGCAGGCGATTGCCGCCGGGCTGGCGGGCGCGGGGGCCGCCGCGGCGTTCGGCGGCTGCGGGTACGGAGCCGGCGAGTCGCCCGAAACGCCAGCCGCCGGAATCCAGGCCACCTCCCAGGCCGGACAGGGCGTCCGCGCGGTGGTGGTCGGCGCCGGAGCGTTCGGCGGCTGGACAGCGCTCGAACTCCTCCGGCGGGGCGCGCGGGTCACCCTGGTGGACGCCTGGGGCCCGGGGAATTCCCGGGCAAGTTCGGGCGGCGAGACCCGGGTCATCCGCGCCACCTACGGAGCCGACCGGATCTACTCCGAGATGGTGGTCCGGGCGCTCGCACTCTGGAAGGACGCCGGCGAGCGCTGGAACGACCGGCTCTTCTTCGAGACCGGGGCGCTCTGGATGAGCGACGGGGTCGATCGGTACGCGACGGACGCGGTCCCGATCCTCGCCGACCTCGGGGCGCCGTTCGAGGAACTGACCGGCGAGGAACTCGGCCGGCGCTTCCCCCAGATCAATCCGGACGGGATCGCCTACGCGCTCCACGAGAAGAGCGCGGGCTATCTCCTCGCGCGTCGCGGCTGCCAGCGGGTGCTGGAGGGCTTCCTCGCCGAGGGCGGGGAGTATCGCCAGGCGAAGGCGGCCGCCGGAGCCATGGCGGACGGAGCCATGCGGGACATCCGGCTCGCGAGCGGCGAGACGGTCGAGGCGGATCTGTTCGTGTTCGCCGGCGGTCCCTGGCTCGCGGAGCTCTTTCCCGGGTTCGACCCGCCGCTCGTGAGCCCCACCCGGCAGGAGATCCTCTATTTCGGCACCCCGCCCGGACGCCCGGACCTGACCGACGCCGAGCTGCCGGTCTGGGTGGAGGTGGGGGCGAGCCTGTTCTACGGGGTGCCCGGGAGCAACTTCCGCGGTTTCAAGGTGGCGGACGATTCCCGCGGCGCCCCGTTCGATCCCACCGGCGGGGACCGGACTCCCTCGCCGGAGGCCATCCAAACGGGGCGCACGTACATGGAACGCCGCTTCCCGGCGATGCGCGGCGCCCCGCTGATCGAGTCGCGGGTCTGCCAGTACGAGCAAAGCGCCGACGGCCACCTCATCGTGGACACCCATCCCGAGGCCGCGAACGCCTGGATCGCCGGCGGCGGATCGGGACACGGCTACAAGCTCGGGCCGGCGCTCGGCGAGATGCTCGCCGCGCAGGCCCTCGGCGAGCGCGAGAAGGAACCCTTCTTCGGGCTGGGGCGCTTCGCCGGCTGAGCGCACGGGAGGATCGCTCCATGACGAAACGAATCTCACGCCGCGAGGCGATCACCGCCGGGTTCGCCGGCGCCGCCGCCGGCGCGCTGGGCGCCTGCGGGAACGGAGCGGGCGGAACCGAAACACCCGTGGCCGCGCCCACCGGGAGCGCTCCCCAGACCGGAAGCGGGGTCCGGGCAGTGGTCGTCGGGGCCGGCGCCTTCGGCGGCTGGACGGCGCTCTGGCTCCGGCGCGCGGGCGCGGAGGTGACCCTCGTGGACGCGTGGGGGGCCGGCAACGCCCGCGCGAGTTCGGGCGGCGAATCGCGGCTGATCCGGGCGACCTACGGGACGCGGCGCATCTACAGCGAGATGGTGGCCCGCGGACTCCAGATCTGGAAGGAGCACGAGGCGCGCTGGGACGACCGGCTGCTGTTTTCCATCGGCATGCTGCGGATAAGCAGCGGGGTGCACGAGTACGCGAAGTCGGCGCTGCCGATCCTCCGGGAACTCGGGTTCCGGGTCGAGGAATTCGACGGCGACGAGTTGGCGCGCCGCTTCCCCCAGATCAACCCGGAGGGACTCTCCTACGCGGTGTTGGAGAGAGACGCCGGCTACCTGCTGGCCCGCCGCGGCTGCGAACGGGTGCTCGAGGAGTTCCAGGCCGAGGGCGGCACGTTCGTTCGGGCGGAAGCGGCCCCCGGCGCGATGGACGCCGGACGCATGCGGGAGATCCGCCTCTCCGACGGCAGCACCGTCGAGGCCGACCTGTTCGTGTTCGCCTGCGGGCCGTGGCTCGCGCACCTCTTCCCCGGGTTCGATCCGCCGCTCGTCCAGTCCACCCGGCAGGAGGTCTTCTACTTCGGACCCCCGGCGGGGCGCGCCGACGTGACCGAGGAGGAGTTGCCGACCTGGATCGAGGGCCCGTTCTACGGCATCCCGGCGACCCGCTTCCGGGGCTTCAAGATCGCGGACGATCGCCGCGGCGCGGCCTTCGACCCCACGACCGGCGACCGGACGCCGTCAGCGAAGGGCGCCCGGGAAGCGCGGGAGTACATGGAGCACCGGTTCCCCGGGATGCGAGGGGCGCCGCTGATCGAGGCGCGGGTCTGCCAGTACGAGCAGAGCGCCGACGGGAACCTGATCGTGGACACCCACCCCGAGGCGGACAACGTCTGGATCGCCGGCGGCGGGTCCGGCCACGGCTACAAGCTCGGCGCCGCGCTCGGGGAGATGCTGGCCGGGCAGGCGCTCGGGGAGCGCGAGAAGGAGCCCTTCTTCGGGCTGGCGCGGTTCGCTGGGGCGGACGCCGCAGGGCCCTCGGCAACATATCGGCGGACATGAGCATCGAACGGCGGTTCGATATTTCGCTGATCGCCCGAATGGCGCTTCGGGAAAAACAGATCCAACAGAGCTATCGCCCGGTAATTGGCGTTCACAAGTGGTTCGCCCGTCGCCCGGGAACTCTGTTTCGCGGCTTGATACTTGCGGAATTCGGCAAGGGTCGCCTGGATGAAGCCTTTTTCCGGACGAACGACCTGGCCGGAATCCGAATCGCCGATCCCTTCATGGGCGGTGGAACTCCACTGCTAGAGGCGAATCGAGTGGGCTGTGATGTGGAGGGTTTCGACATCAATCCCATGGCGGCCTGGATCGTCCGCGAAGAAATCGAACGCCTCGACATAGCGGCTTACAGAAGCGCCGCAATGGGGCTCGTAGCTGCCCTTCGTAACGAACTCGATTCGTACTACCGGACATCCTGTCCGCTCTATGGCGACACCGAAGTCCCGGTTAAATCGTTCCTTTGGGTGAAACTACTCGATTGCGAGGCCTGCGGGAGGTCGTTCGATCTCTTCCCTGGATACCTTCTCGCGGCCAATCGCCGCCATCCGCGCAACGTCCTGGTCTGTCCGCGCTGCGGCGACCTCAATGAGGTTGAGGATCGCCAGACTCTCGGAGAATGCACCGGTTGTGGAACTTCGCTCCGGGCGGAGGGCCCCGCGCGCCGCAGCCGCGCCGACTGCCCCCACTGCGGTGTGTCGAATCGCTATCCGGGCAAGTCGGGACGCGCTCCGGAACACCGCCTGTTCGCCATCGAGTATCACAACCCCCGACAAAAGGCCGGCCATCGGGGCCGTTTCTTCAAGAAACCCGACGCTGAAGACCTGGCGCGGATGGATCGGGCCACGAAGCGCTGGAACAGGCTGACGTCCATTTTTGTCCCGGATCAGGAAATCCCTCACGGTGACGAAACGGGACGTCTGCGCCGATGGGGCTACGCGCGCTATCGAGACATGTTCAATCAGCGCCAACTTCTCGGCCTGGAATTGAGTTGCCGCTTCATCCGGGAAACGCAGGACGAGCGCATCCGGCGAGCGCTGGCGACGAATCTCTCCGACTTGCTGCGCTACCAGAACATGCTCTGCCGCTACGACACAACGGCGCTCAAATCCCTGGACATTTTTTCCGTTCACGGCTTCCCGGTGGGCCTGGTCCAATGTGAGTCCAACTTGTTGGGCGTCGTCCATCCCGCGGGTTCCAACATCGGGTCCGGTGGGTGGACCAACATCATCCAGAAGTACACCAACGCGAAACGGTACTGCGAGGCGCCGTTCGAGGTACAACGCCGAGGTTCCCGCAACGATCGGGTCTCGATTGCAGGCGAGTGGATCGGGGAGGAACGAAACGGACATCGGCGGGCAGTCGTCATTCGCTGCGCAAGCTCAACCGAGAGCGAGATTGACCGGCACAGCCTCGACGCCGTGTTCACGGATCCACCCTACTTCGGCAACGTCCAGTACGGCGAGTTGATGGACTTCTGCTACGTGTGGCTCCGCCGCCTGGTCGGAAAGAAGGCCGAGGGCTTTCATCGAGCATCAACGCGCTCAGCCGTGGAGGTCGCCGGCAATGTGACCGAGGGCCGCGGCTTGGAACACTTCACGGAGGGGCTGGGCGCCGTCTATTCCCGCATGGCAGATGCCCTGAAACCCGGCGCGCCGCTCGCATTCACCTACCACCACAACAAACTGGAGACCTATTGCGCCGTTGGGGTTGCCATTCTGGACGCCGGACTCGTGTGTTCGGCCTCCTTACCGTGTCCCGCCGAGATGGGTGGGTCCATTCACATTCACGGCACGGTGTCTTCCATCGTTGACACCGTCTTCGTGTGTCGAAGGGTGGGCTCGGCGCCTGCACGCTGGCTCTTCGATGACGCCGAAGGACTCCTCGATGTCGCGGGCGCGGACCTGGCCCGCCTGGAGTCTGCGGGAAGAAAGCCAACCTACGGCGACACGCGCTGCATCGTCTTCGGTCACCTGACGCGGATGGCGGTCTGGAAGCTCCGAACCGACTGGGACTCAGGGCGTGCCACGGGCAACAAGATCGCCGCATTCAGCAAGGCGGTCCATGACTTCGGAAATCCCGACCAACTGGCAAAGCGTGCGATGACCAGCAAGGCGGCCACCCAACCACCGGGGCTCCTCCATTCCTCGGCCAGCGCCGCTTCGGAGACACAGATTGCCGTTTCCTTTTGAGGTCGGCTTCGACGCAATCCGGTCCAACCCGGATGCCCACATTGATGCCGTGTTCGCATCGCTTGATTCCGACTTTCTCGTAATGCCGCGGGGGGCTGGGTTCATCGATTTCGCCACGTTTGAGGGTGGTTATGAGGCCCTGAAGCGCGGCACTGCGAGCTTCCGCGCTGTGACTCCGGAGCGGATCGAGCCAATCGTCTTCGAACGGCCGATCTCATTGATTGTTCTACGTTGTATCTTGGGCCTCACCCCGTCCGAGTGGGCCTACGAAGCGACCCGGCTCACCGGCATTGATGTGAGCCAGGGAGCCGCGCGGAGTATCGATCGCGAGATTCGCCTGCAACCCGGTGTGGCGTTGAGCAGGAATGGAGGGGTTACTGAGGCGCGCATTGATGCGCTGATCCGGACGGCCTGTCACATTCTTAGGTCGGGGGCTCCTGATACGCCGCCCGACACTCTCCATCGTTTCGACAAGGCAGACACAAGAGCCGGACTCACAAGTCTGCAATCACTCGCGGACCTGGGAGTTCCATATTCCATGCTGCTCTACGAGCGTCTGCTCGGCCGGCCGTTTGCGGGACACCGGGATTCCGTGAGCGAGCTGGTGGGGAACATTGTCGAGAACGCCGTCGAGGACATCCTGAGCCGAGCCCGAGTCAGCTTTCGAAGAACCGGCCGCGCCGACAAGATCGAGGGGTTCGACCAGACTCCCGACTTCATCGTTCCAAACGAGTTCAATCCTCAGGTAGTCATAGAAGCAAAGCTCACGGAGGATGACGGGACGGCCCGCGACAAGGTCACCCGTGTGCAACATCTGGGCGCTCTCAGTCTGGAAGGGCAACCGGCTGGCCAGCCAAGATTCGAGGTCGTTGCCTGCATCGCGGGCAGAGGTTTCGGCGTGCGGCGGGAGGACATGAAGAAGCTGCTTCTCGCCACCCGTGGGAAGGTGTTTACGCTGAGGAACCTCAAGCACCTCGTAGGGCACACCCGCGTCGCGGAGTTCCGATCTCGCGGATAAGCGGCTAATCGGTCGAGGTCACTGGACCCCGGCACCGACGCAACCCCCACCTCCCGATTTGAGGTCGGTCGCAAAGTTATGAATAACGCGTCATAAGTTATTGATTCATTATTCGCGAACCTCCGGAGCCATCGGGGAGCGCGGGAAAGGAGCCCTTCTGCGGGCTGGCGCGGTTTTGGCCTGGTTTTCTCATACTCCGCGTCACCCTGGCGTTCGCAGAACGGACGCTCTTGAAAGCGACGGGAGTGGTCCATTCCGCGGCCCTCGCGGACCGCGGGTGCCGACTGAAGTCGGCGTTCCAAGCCGTGGTCACTGGGAAGGAGGGTGACGTGGTCCATTCCGCGACCCTCGCGGGCCGCGGGTGCCGACTGAAGTCGGCGTTCCAAGCCGTGGTCCCTGGGAAGGAGGGTGACGTGGTCCATTCCGCGGCCCTCCCGGGCCGCGGGTGCCGACTGAAGTCGGCGTTCCAAGCCGTGGTCCCTGGGAAGGAGAGTGACGTGGCCCATTCCGCGACCCTCGCGGGCCGCGGGTGCCGACTGAAGTCGGCGTTCCAAGACGTGGTCGCTGGGAAGGAGAGTGACGTGGCCCATTCCGCGACCCTCGCGGGCCGCGGGTGCCGACTGAAGTCGGCGTTCCAAGCCGTGGTCGCTGGGA